>Ga0315275_10000206_pt1 | contig 47881 bp, 47 predicted proteins | sample YL17G03_0_MG_FD_205557 | JGI IMG/M metagenome (GOLD analysis project Ga0315275, IMG submission 205557) | Sediment microbial communities from Yellowstone Lake, YNP, Wyoming, USA - YL17G03_0 | ecosystem: Environmental > Aquatic > Freshwater > Lake > Sediment | place: USA: Wyoming | collected... | reverse complement strand
TGCACTCCTTGGTCGGGGTCAGGCTGGCACGAGAATAAAATCTGTACAGGCATCGCCTGGGAAAGTAGACAGACGGGAAGAATGGAAATCAAAGTCTTCAATAATAACGTCGAGAAAGCCCTCAAAGTTGCCAAGAAGAAGCTCGCTGGGGAAGGACTCTTCCGAGAACTGAAGCGGCGGCGATTTTATGAAAAGCCGAGCGTCAGGAAGAAAACCAAGGAACGCGAGGCGCAGCGGCGGCGTCAAAAATTTTTGGCGAAGCGGAAACCAGAGTAAGCGTCCTTCCATGGGTTCGCCCGTTCGGTTGATCGCATTCCTCCCAAGGCCTTCGAGTTCCTTCCTTGTCCATGCGCCAGGATCAGATCACTGCTGCCCTTCGAATCGTGAAGCGCGAGATTCGGCAGTGGGAGGAGCCGGTCCTCGGCGTAGTGGCGCGCGAGTCGAATCGCGATCCCTTTCGCATCCTCATTTCCTGCCTCCTCAGTCTTCGGACCAAAGACAAGACGACAGGTGAAGCCAGTGCCAGGCTGTTCGCGCTCGCGCATCAGCCGGCCATGATGCTGCCCCTCCCGCTTCAGAAGATCGAACGCGCTATCTATCCCGTCGGGTTCTACCGGACCAAAGCCAAATCGATTCATGCAATTTGCCGTCGCCTTCTGGACGTCTACGGAGGCACAGTTCCCGATTCCATCGAGGAATTGGTCACTCTGTCAGGGGTTGGACGGAAAACGGCGAACTTGGTGGTGACGGTTGGGTTTGGTAAGCCCGGTATTTGCGTGGATATCCACGTCCATCGGATCAGCAATCGCTGGGGCTACGTGGAGACGAAGACGCCGGAAGAGACCGAAGAAGCGCTACGCAACAAGCTTCCCAAGCAGCATTGGATTACCTTCAACGACCTGCTTGTTCCGTACGGGCAGCACCTCTGCCAGCCAGTCTATCCCTTCTGCAGCAAGTGTAAACTCACCGAATATTGCGATCGGGTCGGGGTGACACGCTCTCGCTGAGCGAGCGCAATCGAGACGGGCGGGACGGGCGAGAAAAGCGAGCGGCAAGTCGCGCCTGTCTCGCTTTCCGCACGAGACTCGGGCTAGCATCCCGCTAGATAAACAGCTTCGTTTCCGCGTCAGAGGTGAGTGCAATTATGGCAGGTAGTCCCATGACTTCGTCGACGTTCTTCGTCACGGCTGCACTGTCGACGCCCATGTATTCCAGGCCGGCACTGCAGGCGATCAAACGAAACTTTCCGACATGTTTTGCGTCCTGAAACATCTCGGAAATCTTCGGAACCTTCTTCTCTTTCAGCAGACGAGCAACCTCCTCCGCCGATGAGGCATATTCCGGAGGAAAGTCGATCACGTCGATCTTGCCCTCGGCCAGTTTCTTGATCGTCCAGAACAAGAGAATCACGATTACGTCCTTACCCATCGCCGCGGCCGTGAGGCCCAGGGTCGCGACCTGGTGCAGCGTATCGTAGGTGGCGTGATGGGCGAAGATGACGAACTTGGGCTGAGGGGGCATGGTTGGTGGCTACTTCTTTGTGGCGCGTGCTTTGACGCTGTTCACATAATCTGTAATGGCTGCATCGACTTCGCCCATGGTCATGGGACGGTCATGCGTTTCGCTCTCGTCCACGAGATACCGGTCCTGCTCTTTTTCCTGCCGCAGAACCACGGAGTTCTCCGGTGTCACCTCGATCAGCATGAACCACTCGCGTGCCCCCTGCGTGATGACGACCTCCTTGCCCAGGCCTTTCTTCGTAATCTCGATATGAAGATCATCCGATGCGCAGGCGGCAGCGGGAATCGTAAGGAATCCCACGCCAAGGAACACGATCCCTAGCAAGGCGCTGATCCGACGTGTGGGGGGCGAACGACGCGACATGGTTCAGAGATTATAGCCCCTTGAGAAACACGCCGTAAACACTCGTTATCGCTCGGCCGTTGGCTTGAGTGCCCCCAGGTCGCATGTTAGGATGCGCGTCCCATGGATGGTATACTCGCAACGGTTCAGCAATGGATTCCGGTCGATGTGCTCATCGGTCTCACCGTGGCCTCGCTCATCGGTTTTATCGGCTCACTGATTGCCATCCCGCTGATCCTGGTCCGCTTGCCGGCCGACTATTTTGACACGCGTACTCCCCGCCATTGGATGAAAGACCATCATCCCGTGCTGCGCCTGTTGGGGCTGGTCGTGAAGAACACCGTCGGCATCGTGTTTCTCTTGGCCGGTTTTGCCATGCTCTTTTTGCCGGGGCAGGGCCTGCTGACGATGCTGATTGGGGTGTCGCTCATGGATTTCCCAAGAAAGCGCGAGCTGGAGGCCAAAATGGTAGGCCAGCCGACCCTGCTGGGCGGCATCAATGCCCTGCGCCACAAGTTTGATAAACCACCGCTGACACTAGCCCCCGATCCCTAACGCCGACTCCCAACACCATGCCGAGCACCGAATCCAGCCGCAAGACGCTCTACCTGATCGATGGGAGCGCCTATATCTATCGTGCGTTCTTCGCCCTGCCGGCGATGAATAATTCCAAAGGCCTTCAGACCAACGCCATCCTCGGCTTCACGACGATGTTGCTGAAGATTATTCGCGAGAAGAAGCCGGATGGCCTCGTCGTGGCGTTTGACGAAAAGGGTCCGACGTTGCGCCACGCGGAGTTCAAGGAATACAAGGCCCAGCGGCCGCCGATGCCGGACGGCATGAGTGCCCAGATCCCCTACATCCATCGCGTGGTGGATGCCCTCAACATTCCCGCCGTCCGGCAGTCCGGGCACGAGGCGGACGATTTGATCGGCACGCTGGCGCACCAGGCCGAACAGGCCGGGTTCGACGTCGTCATCGTCACCGGCGACAAGGACATGTTCCAGCTCCTGACGCCCCACGTGCGCATCTACGACCCGGTGAAAGACAAGTGGTTCGGCGAAGCGGAATGCCGTGAACGGTTTGGTGTGGAGCCGGCGCGCGTCGTGGAGATCATGGGGCTCATGGGCGATGCGTCGGACAATATTCCAGGCGTAAAGGGCATCGGTGAGAAGACGGCGATGAAACTGATCGCCCAGTTCAGCACGATCGAAGAACTCCTACGTCGCGTGGAGGAAGTCACGCCGCCCCGGATCAAAGCCCTGTTGATCGACCAGGCCGAGAACGCCCGTCTCAGCCGACGACTGGCGACCATCCAACTGGATAGTCCCATCCCATTCGATCCCGAGACCTATCACATTAAGCCGCCACGTCAGGACCAGCTCACCGATTTGTTGCGCGAACTGGGATTCACCTCACTCCTTAAATCCTTTCAGCTCTCGTTCACACAAGCGGAGAAGGACGTGATTGAGACGAAGCTCGTGCAGAATGAACCGTCTGCGCAGCGATTCGTGGAGGGATTGCCGAAGGGCGGTGTCCTCGGCCTGCAATGTCTGCTTTCCCATGGGCCAAGTGCGAAGGCGGATGTGCAGGGGATCGCGCTGTCTACGGGAGACAAGGCTGCGTTCATTCCGCTCGACGTCCATGCCTACATGCGGCCCATTATTGCATTGCTGCACGACTCCACGAGAACCAAGGTGGTCCACGATCTAAAACCGACCTTGTTGGTGTTCCACCGCATTGGAGTGACCCTCGCTGGCCCCTACATGGACACCATGGTGGCGGACTATCTGCTCAATCCCAACCGCCGCGATCACCAGCTTGAGACCATCGCGATGGAAGTACTAGACCATCGGCTTGGGACCGGGAAGAAGAACAGCGACGCGCCGAAATCTCTTTTCGACGATGAGGACACGGGATCACGAGAGGAGGCAACGGAGGCCGCGTCGGTGCTGGCCAAACTCGCCCAGCCCTTGACGGAACGGCTGTCGGAACAGGGAAGCCTCACGCTCTTCACCGACGTTGAAATGCCGCTGGTGCCGGTATTGGCCGAGATCGAGCGGAACGGATTCTTGTTGGATGTCGAGGGCCTGCACAAGCTGAGCAAAGAGTTAGAGCGAGATCTCGACAAGATGATCGAGACGATCGAGGGATTGGCCGGCGGCGAGTTCAACATCAATTCGCCGAAGCAGCTCGCCACGGTGCTCTTCGAGAAGCTGAGGCTCAAACCGATCAGGAAAACCAAGACCGGCTACTCGACCGATGAAGACACGCTGACGCAGCTCGCCGCACAGCACGAATTGCCCGCGCAGATTGTGAACTATCGGAGCCTCAGCAAGCTGAAATCCACCTATGTGGATGCATTGCCAGAACTGGTCAATCCGGAGACTAAGCGGCTCCATACGTCCCTCAATCAGACCGTCGCGGCGACCGGACGGCTCTCCTCCACAGAACCGAATCTGCAAAATATTCCGGTCAAGGGCGAGTACGGATTACGAATCAGGGAAGCCTTCATCGCGCCTCCAGGCCACACTTTGCTGTGCGCCGACTATAGCCAGATCGAGCCGCGCATCCTCGCGCACCTGTCGCAAGACCCGCGCTTGCTCGCCGTGTTTGCGAAGGGGGAGGACATCCACATGGCGACGGCCATGGAGATTTTCGGCCTGCCCTCCAGTCAGATCACGCGAGACATGCGACGCGTGGCTAAGACGGTCGTCTTCGGGATTGTGTATGGGATCAGTCCGTTCGGTCTGGCTTCGAATATCGGCGTGTCGCAGGCGGACGCGAAGAAGTACATCGAGACGTTCTTTGAGAAGTTTTCGGCCGTGCGCGCTTTGATGGACCGGAATATCGAAGAAGGCAAGATAAAAGGCTACACGACCACGATCCTCGGTCGGCGGCGTCCGATTCCCGAGTTGCAGAGCGGCGATCCGGTGCAGCGGGGATTCGGCGAACGAATGGCCGTGAACAGTCCGATCCAGGGCTCAGCCGCGGATCTCATCAAAGTGGCGATGATCGACGTGAATCGGCGGCTGAGCCACGAGATGCCGCATACAAAGATGATTCTCCAAGTGCACGACGAGTTGATCTTCGAAGTGCCGGAGAAGGACTTGGACGAGGCGAAGCATCTTGTGAAGACAGAGATGGAAGCGACGGGGAAGAAGCTGGGATTATCGGTACCCTTAAAAGTCGATCTTGGAACAGGCCACAACTGGCGAGTGGCGCATCCGTAGTTGGTGGGGTAATTGGGTTGATTCCTTTGCTCGCGGAACGCGCGGCCTCAGAAGGATGGGGAGGGAGCGGCCAGGTGCCCTTCTTGTTCGCAGAACGCGCACGATAAAGCGGTGCTCGTTCGATGCGCGCAGTAAAGGGCGGCCTTGGCCGCTCCCATAAATAAAGGTTTAGGGAATTGAGAGCCCTCGCCAGGGTAAATGGCACGTCTCCGAGTGCTATCGGGTAGGCGGGAGAGAAAGCCGCGCGCAGTGGAAGATCAATCAGCCCCCATCACTGAAGAGATAATCATCGAACCTGGAGGGATTATCCCAGCTATCCCCAAGTGAAACGGTAAGGGTAGTAGCGCATCGGACTCTTGGTGTCGTTGAAAGTGGATCTTGGCGTCGGCAAGAACTGGCGAGGGCGCATCCGTAAGAGAGGTCAATGGGAGGTGAGATATGTCGAACGTACGTCATTCGGGGGCATGGTTGATCGCAGGCGTCATTCTGGGTGCGGTGGGGTTGCTGCTTCTCATGGGGCAGCCTTTCACAGCGAAGGCTCAAGAGCCGAAACGGTTTCAATGCAAAATTGTTGAGGTGCTTCCTGACACCCTGAATATGCAAACTATGCTGAACGAGTTCGGAGCGAGCGGGTGGGAGTTGGTGACGGTCTCGATGGGGAATATGACGGAGCCGAGGCTGATCTTTAAGAAGTAAGAAGTGCGGGTCCGTGCGGCGACTCCTTTGCTCCCGGAACCCCCACTTCAGAAAGTGGTCGTTCTACGGCCGCAGTCGGAATCACCGCACGGACCCGCACGAGATGGTAGAGGGGGAGGAGGAGTGAAGGTTGGACGCGCGCAGTGGAAGATCAATCAGCCCCCATCCCTGAAGAAATGATGAGCGAGCTTGGAGGGATCATCTGTAGCCTTGCTCAACGGCCGCAGTCGGGTCGTTTTAGCCGCCAGATTTGAGTGCTTAGTGATGTATATGGAATGGACCACTCTCATAGTTGGTATTATCAGGGGATTCGCCTCGATCGCAGCGGCGATTTTTTCCTATCCGCTCTGGCGAGAAAGCCGACGAATGGTGGTCTTGCGACTCAATATACATGGCGTAGGCGATACTTCCGTAATACCTCTAGCCACGAATGGACCAGGTCAATGGCAGATAGTATGTGGGCTGGCTCTTCATAATGCGGAGATCGAGCGGCCCGCAACTGGCGTTTACGCCTGTCAATCAGGAAGGCAGGGATGGGTATTTCTATGTCCGTGCAACCTCCAACGATAGTTCGCTCTCCTATCCTATTGGCGACAGGTCGGTGTCAGAGGTTGTAGCTGGAGCTCCTGCAGAAAGCATTACTTCGAATGTACCAGTGAGCTTGGGAACGCGTTGTGCGTTCAGCTTCGACGGGGAACCGCCATTTGTCGAGGCTGAATATACTCTCGATGCTGATCACTTCCGAACGAAGAAGGGACTGCTACGGTTCGAAATAGAAGAACCGCTCGTTTCATCCAAGAATAATTTCACCTCGTATCCAAACGCGCATATTCGGCGTGGCTAGTGCTTAGTACGTATCGCCGTCTTGTTCGTGCCATCATTCCGTTCAAACCTGTGCCTCAAGTCGGTGCTTGCCTTCAGCTAGCCTTTATCCAGAGCCAGTTTGCGCGGGGTTAGGAGGGGCATCCCTCTTGCTGATCTCCCCTTGGCTTCCATGTGCGCTGGGGAGGGCTTTACATGAAAAGGGGGATCCGATGGCACCAGTGTTGGAACTCGACCGGCAGACCGCCTCGTTTGTGCGGCAACTCGAAGAACAACGGAAGCTCGAAAAGACGCTGCTGGTCGAACGGGTCCGCGGAACGAAGGAAGGGCTGGAGTCGGTCTTCAGCGACATCAAGAGCCGTGTGGCGGTGCTGGAGAAGCTGAACGGGTCGGTGAGTGCTACCTGCATTGCGCCGATCGGTTGGAGCAAGCTGATTTTTACCGGAATGGATAGCGTCTCGGCACCGAACACCATTGGATTTGGCGATCGGGATGAAACGCTGTGCAGGCTCGACCAGATAAAATACCTTGAAGACACGCACTATCTCCGTCTTGCTGCGAATCCCCACTACGTGGAGCAAGTGCTGCCGAATAAATCGGTCCAGGCTCGCGTCGGGGCGAATCCTTCGCTCTGGGATACGCTCGGGTATGTCCACTCGGGCTACACAACCCTGCTGCAGATTCCCGCCTCGTTGGAACCGACGACGGTGTCGATCATGTCACGGGTGAATACCCTGTTTAATTGGGTTGAAAGTAACGCGGTCGGAGACGAGTGGTACGCCCATGTGTCGGCCACTGCGCGCCTGTGGGTGGCCTACGATGGCGAGTTTCGCCAAGTGCCTGCCGCCCAGTTCGTCAATCTGTTCTCCTCGCCAACGCAATTGCGGACGCATCAGGACATTCCGTCATGCGCGCCGAGCGCGGCCCTCACGATGCAAGTTTCTGCCTCAGCTGGCAGCGGCACGACGATCAGCGTGTACGAAACCATCGAACTCGTCGCCACCACCCCGAACGGCCATGCCTACCTTGACGGTATATTTTCCTGGGAACCTCTGGCGGTGCAACTGCGTGAAGGTTGACGGGGGGATTGTCGATGAAGGTGACGCGTTACGGGGCTTGGTAGAGAGCCTGCACGATTTCTGTGGTGTTGAAGAGCATCGTGTTGAGGCGAGTATACACCGCGTGGCCGAAGTAATGGTCGCGCACATTGGTTGATCCGGTGGAATCTTTGTAGTCGGCGAGAATCCCCAGCCCCTCATTCGGGATACGAACGGCACGGCGGGCACATTCGAGCCATCGTTCGAATCCATCAAGCGGCTCCATGAGCTCCCACAGGGCTTTATTGGCCGCCTTGGCTGCCTCGGTTGTCGGCATGGCATCGCTGCTGGCCACGGCCAACTCCTGTACATAATCTCCGCCCCACGCGATCGGCATTTCCATCGTGATCTGAGGCAACTCCATCTTCGAGAGCCAGATTTTTCCATCGGTCCGAAGATTTCGATGATTGACGATGTGCAGTAATTTTCCCAATCCTGACGGATCCCACCCGTAGCGTACCGGCATGCCAAACGTGACGACATCCAACGTCGCCCCATTGAGGAGTGTGCCATTCGACAGCAACGGAGCGACCCGTTGGATCGTCGAGGTGATGTCTGGTCGATTGACCTGCGAGGCAAAAGCCGACAAGAGGTCAAGCAGCCGGACGCGGCTGCTCGACGCGGTCACACATAAAAGGTTCGAGACAAGGGCGAGGACTAACCCGGCCTGCCCATGAGCCTGTATGAGGATCCGATCTCCTTGGCCCAGCTTGTAGGTATCGCTCCAGTCGCGAAGACGTCCGAGCATCGAGATGGCCGCCATGGCGCGGCCCAGGTGATGGTGTTCAGAGGCCCAGAGTTCGCGGACGCAATGGATCGGACGGTTCAGGCCTCGGTTGAGCGACTGTTTCATCAGTTCCACATAGGCGTTCGTGAAATTGCCGGCATCCCCGATCTGCTCATCAAGAAGCCTCTTGGTGGCGTCATCATTTGCGAGGGGTGGCTTCAACCCGCCGGGCAGCGGTGAGATGCCATTACTGCTTTCGCGCATCAGAGCCAATAAGGCATCGAGGCCTGTCACGCCGCGCGAGTAACCACGTTTGAGCCCGCCCAATTCATCCAGCCGTTGTGCCCCGAAGACATCGGTCCCCATGATGGAGCCGTGCAGCAAGACGATTACTCGGACACCGGTTTGCGACAGGCGCTTGCCGGCAGTGTCCATCGCTTCCTGCCCGGAAGGCGATTCTGGCAAGGCGGTCGGGGTGACCTCACGAACAGTGAGTCGTTCGCCAGGATTTTTCCGGGACATCTCGTCGTGTTGGAAACTGTTTTCGATTGGCATGGGAGAGTTACATACCTGATGTAGGTGACTGACTGCAACGGAGGATCAGCAGGATGCTGAAAAAGTCCGCGAGCATCGTTCTCGCTTTGCTCAGAGGCTCAACGTACCACAAGGGTACGCCTCGCCTCTCCGTTCGTTGCGGCCTTGCTGGACGGCCTTTTTGAGCATCCTGCGATGGCCACTTCTTTGTCTCAAACGCGTAGGCCGTCGAGGTTGTGTTGTGCCAAAATTGGTTCTCGCAGTCAATATTGGAGAGGAGATTGTTTATCGAGCAACTGTCGGGGTGGGTTCGAGGCGGTCTGGTGCTAGTTTTGGCTGGATCTGGCTCCTGGGCATGACGGCGGTCGCGCTACAGGTTTTGCCGTCTTCGTCTATCTGGCGATCCACGATTTTCACGTCTTGAAGATATTCCTGGACGATTTCTTCCCTGGTGAGTTCGATGTCCTGTTCCGCCTCTCGGCCAGTCCGCTCGCGAATCCGGTCGACCATGTGCTCCTTCACCATCACACGAATTTGTTTCGCGAGATCGGTCCGGGCCGAGAGCTCTGACACCCGTTGGCAGACCATCTTGCCTTTATTCAGATCCCCCTGGCCTTTTCCAATGAGGTACTGTTCCGTGGGGTAGTGGCCCCCGTGTTCCGCGACGGCGGTCCTGGCGCCCCCTTTTTCGTTCGTCTTGCCGCCTCGTTCGGCCTGTTGCAGCTGTTGGAATGACTGCTCGGCATGTTGGCTGACCGGGGGCGATCCAACGCCTGACTCAGCCAACGTGTCACTCGCAGGCCACAAGCTTGCTAGGGCAACCAGGCAGCAAGAAATGGGTGCAAGGATCATTTTATCGTTCACGAGTTACCTTCCTCTCCCTCTGCTACCCCCATGACCGCCTCCCTGCGTGCGAGGGGCAATCTGATAGGGGACCCGCGGGACCTGGTGAGGGGTCGGTGGATGGATTTGGTTGATTGTCGGAGGAAGCCGACTCGTTACTGGAGGCTGTCCTGTCTGCGGCTGGTGCTGGAGAAACTGATGGAGTGCCCGCGCTGATCGTGAATCCGGCGGTGTACTGTTGGATGGCGGCAGCAAGGGATTTACCTGGTGGATGTCCGTCAAGTTCCGTGAGCCCGTCCGGGGTGTCGACTGGCCTGCCGGTGGTTGGTTGCCGATCTGCGGCGGAGCTGTTGGGGTGGTATGGAAGATCTCGTTTAGCGTCAACGGAATCGGTCGTGAGCCAGGCTGTTGGGGCACGATCTGATGGCTTGGCATGATCGGCTGTCTCATTCCTGGTGAAGGGGGAACAGGTGGTTGTGGTGGTGCCGGCGGCTGTCTCGTGGCAATCACTTGTTGCGCCACCTGGACATGCGGGCTTGCGGGATATAAGCCGCGTGCGACGTTCAGGAGCGCCTGGGTCTGGGCCAGCCCCACCCAGGGATAGGGATAGACCGCCGGCGAAACGAGTACCCAATCAGTCCAGGCCTGCGAGACCATGGCGTTGGATTGCACCCGATTCAAAATGTCTTGGCGTTGCTGGGACGCCTGCAGTGCCTGTTCTACGGTCGAGGCCTTTGCCAGTGCTTGATTCGCCTCGTCGAGATCCTGCTGAAGTTGATCATTTTCCTGTAGCAGGGCGACGAGTTGATGCCGGGCGTCCTCATTCTCCCGCAAGGCCGCGATGGCATGGCCCACTTCTTCCGTATCGATCTGGGCCACAAGGTCCGTTCTGACAACGATGGTGTCGCCATCAAGCGTTGTGTTGGTGTCTTGCACCAGGACAAAGACCAACCCAGCGGTATAGGTTCGAATCTCGTCTTTCGTCACATCCAGACCGTCCACGATCGTGATGCTTTCGAGATATGTTGCGACCTGTTCCAGGGCATTTCGTTTCGCCGCTTCTGTGGCCAGGCGGATGGCGTCTTCTCTGGTGTCACGGTCTCCCATCCGGTGTTCCCCCTGGGCGGTCACGATTCGGACCTCTGCCAGAGTCACTGACGGCCAAACAGACAGGATGACGAACAGTGCAAAGAGGCTCAGGATCGGCGAGGTAATGCGAGGGAACGCCCCGCGGGTGGCAATATGCGGAGTAGAGATCTGTGGCATCGCCCTCACCTTCTGGATAGGACTGACGCGCCGGGGGCCGATTCGTTGACAGCCATCAGGTCAAAGCTAAGCATAGCACCGACACCGAACATTGTACCAGAAGCCGTCTTAGCCGCATAAACCCTCATGGATCATGGGGGCGAGGCCTTGCCTCCCTTGCCTTGGCCGAAAACGCCATGATAGCTTACAAGTTCCCTGGAATAGAAAGGACTGATTTGTGAATATGTCACTCAGCCTCAATGGCGGATGGTCGTTTCGAATACTGGCCGCATCATTTTTCTTTCTCTGTTTATTGTTCCAGAGTAGGGCGTCGGTTGCTGCTTCATCGGCGACGGCAGAGGCTCCCGCCTCAACGGTTCAGACTGAGCACGTGATTCTCTTCGTCCTCGAAGGTTTCGGACAGAATTCGCTGAAAGGCGGCACGATGCCGACCCTCAGCCGGTTAATCAAGGAAGGATCTGTCACTTGGTCTGCCACGGCGGTGAAGCCTGCATTACGGCTGCCGACGATGGCATCATTGATTACGGGGATGCCGGTCGAGAAACACGGCATTACCTGGAACACCTTCGAATTCAGCCGTGGCTACCCGCGCGCCCCGAGCGTGTTCGACTATCTCGATTTAAGCGGGGGGCGCGATAGCGCGATTTTCCTCATGGACGAGTCGCTCTATCAGCTGGCGAGGCCCGAGCCTTACACGGATTACCAGATGTGTGGGCCGCTGAAGCCTGAGTGCAGCACGGATCGAATCGTGTCCTATATCCGTCAATACTTCAAGAAAGCGACCAGCGGCCATGGTTACGGGCATGCCATCCTTGCCCTGCCGCATTTCCTGGTCGTGCATCTTCCTGAGGCCGGTCGCGCGGGCTCATCCCAAGGCTGGACCTCAAAGGAGTACCGCGAAGCCCTTCGCACGGTGGATAAGGCCATACACTCCGTGTTGGACATTTATCAAGAGCAGGGGCTGACCAAGGGGACGACCTTGTTTGTGACATCGCTCAGTGCCGAAGGCAGGGATGCAAACCAGGAGCAGGCTGACGCAGCCGTTCCGATGGTGCCCTGGATTGCCTCGGGGGTGGGGATTAAGCATGGTTACGCGATTCACCAGCCGGTTTCCATTTTAGATACCGGCGCGACGGTGATGCGGGCGTTGGGGTTACAGACCCATACCGAATGGGAGAGCCATGCGGTGGAAGAGATCTTTCAGGTGGCCTTTGTCGCGGCCCCACGGGGATCGTTGGAATAGTTCACATGATGCAGAATGTGAAAAGGTACATGCTCTGTTGTCTGGTCGGAGGATTGCTGGGCTCCGTGACCGTCCTCCCGGCGATCGCGGCTGGTCCGCCGGCTCCCTACACTCAGGAACATGTGATCACCATTGACGCCACCACCATCAATCCTCAATCCTGGTGGCATGTGCCAGGCGTGACCCCGTCCATCTATGCCTCGGACCCGGAGTCCATGGATGCCTACAAAACGACCGAGTCCCGTGCCCTCAAGCTGAAGCCAGGCAAATATAAATTCGGGAGCTTCACCTTTGATTTTCCGTTCACGGTGAACTTAGAGGGGAAGTTGGAGTTTGCCCACTCGCTCGACCAATGTGTGGAGGGACGAGGAACCCAGACCTTAACCATCCGCTGCAGCCGGACCTATCCGCACGGCGGCCAGCGCGATAACTACTATCAGTAGAGGAGCGGTACCAATGGCTCAGGCGCTTGATGATCTGTTAGAAGCACTCGAGGATGTCGACGACGCGACCCGCGAGGAGGCATCCAAGGCACTCGCCGAACTTGCCGATCCCACCACGTTGGACGCGCTGGTCAGTGCCTGTGAAGATGAGTATTGGGCTGTGCGGGCCCATGCGGGCCGGGCTGTGGCCAGGATCGGCGGGGCCAAAGCGGTGGAAGCGCTTGTCCTCCTGTTTAACGATTCCATCATGGATGTGCGGAACGACGCCGTGGCGGCGATGGCCTCAATGGGAGCAGTAGCCGTTGATCGCCTGATCACCGCATTGAAGGATGAGCGGTGGCGTGTTCGCGAACATGCCGCAAAAACGTGTGGCGAAATTAAAGATCCGAAAGCCGTCGAGGCCCTCATGCTCGTCTGTCGAGATCGCGATGGCGCCGTGAAGAGTGCGGCAGCAGAGGCGCTGGGCAAGATCGGCGATCCGAGGGCGATCCCAGCCCTGACCAAGCTATTCCGTGATCCGTCGAAAACGGCGCGAGAAACAGCCGGGACCGCACTCATCTCTATCGGCCAGCCTTCCGTTGATCCACTGATGGAGTGTCTCAGGGATAAAGATTTTGTGGTCCGCTGCCATGCCGCCCGCGCACTCGGTGGGATGACCACCGACTATCAAATCGGTCGAACCTGGGTGCGGGACTCGAAAGTCGTCGATATTCTGATTGCCACGCTGAAAGATCCGGACCGGGCCGTCCGTGAAGATGCCACGATCGCGTTGGGCCAGATCGGCGATCCACGGGCTATTGATGCCTTGATCGAGGCCATGAAGGATGGCGTGGTGAAGCGGCATGCCATTGCGTCGCTCGGCATGATCGGCGATCCTCGCGCCTTGCCTCCGGTGCTGGATGCATTGAAGGGGAAGGGGATTCGACAGGATGGGACCCCGACTCCCGGCTGTATTGTCAGCGAAGACGCTTTTATCAAGGAAGCGGCGGCGACGGCGCTCGGCCAGTTCCGTGATCCGCGCGTCATTCCTGACTTGATCATGCTGTTGAAGGACGGCGTCTTGCGCGAAAAGGCCAGTGCCGCTCTGGCGACGATTGGTGATACGGCGATCGAGCCGCTGATTGCATTTCTGTACGACCCGAAAGCGTCCGAAGTCATCAAAGAAGGGGAGCGGGTGCTCTCCTATGCATCGGTCCGACTCACGGCGAAAGATGCCTTGCGCCAATTGACTCTGGAGACACTCGAGAAATTAGGCTGGATGCCGGCGCCGGAAGACATCACCGTCAATTCAAGCGTGGTCGACAATGCCCGTGTGGACATGCCCCTTGGCGACACAGGCCGATTCGGTCCGTCGGGTGATTTCGCCCAACGGGGCTAGTAGGCGCTGGAAAACATGGCAGATGCGGTAGCCGAACAGATCGCTGCTCTCAGGGACGAGGACTGGGCGATTCGCGAAGAGGCCGCCACGATGCTGGGCGCGCTTCGGGATCCGAGGGCAGTGGCGCCGTTGGTCTCCGTGCTGCGTGACGGTGATCGCGCGGTTCGCGATGCGGCGATCGGCGCCCTCTTGGCCATCGGAGAGCCGGCCGTGACGACGTTGGGCGTCTGCCTCTCCGATCCAGTACTTACGGTTCAGGAGTTGGCTTCGTCGGTGTTGGCCACCATTGCCGATGCGCGGGTGCTCGTGCCACTCATCAAGGCGCTCAAGAGTCCCGACTGGATCGTGCGAATGCACGCGGCCAAGGCGCTGGGTCGGATTAAAGATCCGGGAGCGGTCGTGCCGCTTGTCCCGCTGCTACAAGATTCGGTGAAGGCCGTACGCGAGGAGACATCGACTGCCCTTGCGGCTATTGGAGAGGCGGCGCTCTCGTCGCTGCTGGCTGCGCTGAACCATGGGGAATGGCTGGTGCGGCTGCATGCGGTAGAGGCCTTGGGTAAAACGCGGTCGCCGGAGGCGGTGGGTCCGCTGTTGTCGGTACTCTTCAACGATCGGGACAGGGCGGTTCGTGAGGACGCAGTCCGCGCGCTTGGTCAGATCGGGGATGCGCGCGCCGTAGAGTTTCTCGTGACGGCGATGAAAGAACCGGGGATGCGTCCACTGGCGGTTGAGGCGCTGGGCCGAATCGGCGATCGCTGCGTCGTGCCGGTGCTGATCGCGGTCCTTGAGGGAGTGGACCGACCGGAAGCTGCGCGACCAATCGACGGTTGCGGCGACCAGTGGGATGAAGAAATACTGACGTTGGGCGAGGCAGTCAAAGCCTTAGGCGCGATCCGAGACGAGGCGGCCATCCCGTCGCTGATGAAGGCGCTCCGTTACACGGTGACGCGAGCGGAAGCAGCCGACGCGCTGACTCGATTCGGGGGCACCGTGATTGCGCCGTTGCTGGCTGTGCTGGCGCACGAGTTGGATGACAATATCCGGTACCATGTCAAAGACACGTTAGCCAGGGTGGGCTGGCGGGCGGGACGTATCTAGCTGGCTGTTCGAGAGACGGAACTGGTTCTATGGCGAAAGAAAGCATCGAAATGCTGGTCTCCGAACTCGTCCATGAAGAGGACTGGCGGCGGATGCGGGCGACGGCAGCCTGCCTGTCGGGCGGGCCGCGCGCGGTGCAGGCGCTGGTACAGGTCCTGGAGACCGGTTCGCCGGCGTTGAAAGCCGAGGTGGCCGCCATGCTGGCGCGCGTGAACGATCCCCAGGCCGGCGTGCCCTTGGTTGGCTTACTTTGCGATGAGGATGAATCTGTCCGCAAGGCCGGCGCGTCAGCCTTGGAGCATATGGCGGGTGTGTTGGACGAGACGACCGCCACGGCGTTGACCTCGCTGCTCTATGAATCGAAGGATGAGGGGATTCGCCTGGTGGCCTCGCAGTTGTTGGGGGTCATCCCGAATGCGATCATCCCACTGAGCGAGATGCTGACCCATCAGGACCCGGAAGCGCAGATCATGGCCGCGACGATGCTGGAGCGCCTACTCGATCCTCGGTCGTCGGACGCCTTCATCAATGCCATGGGGCAGCCGGCTGTTCGCGACATTGCCGTGCGGACGCTCAAAAAGTTGAGCGCCATTCGCGACCGCATCAACGAGGTGTTCGACGCGCTTCGCGAGATTGAGGAGCTGAGCGAACGGGAAGAGGCTCGCATGAGCACCGTGATCAATCTTCTGGCCATCGGGCGTCCGAGCGTGGAGATTTTGATCGAGTATCTGGAAGATGACGATTGGGTGGTGCGTGAAGCCGCCGCCGACTTGCTGGGCAAGATCGGCGATGTGCGCGCGGTGGAGCCCTTGATGGAGCGGTTGCGGGTCGATAAAGATACGGGCGTGAAGGAACTGGCGATGAAATCGTTGGGGTTGATCGGTGATGCCAGGCCTGCCCAACTCTATATCGAGGCCATTCCTATTCGACCCCTGCGGGTCTATGCCATGGAAGCCTTGGCCAAAGTGAAAAATGTGGATGTCTTGCGGCCGCACAAAGAGATGTTCGATCGGTTGAGGACGGACCGGGACGGCTTGGTCGCTTACAATGCCGGATTGATCGCCGACAAACTGGAAGCGCTCGACGGGACGCCCGTCGGGAGTCAGGGAGGGCAGGACGACGATGAGTGACAATGTGCAGGCTGAACGGATTGAACAACTGATCGGGGCTCTTCGCGACGACAACGAAGCGCTCCGCGATCATGCAATTGCCAGTTTGAGTCAAGTGGGTGAGGACGCGGTAGGGCCGCTGATCGGGCTCATGGCGGACGAAGATGTCCTGATTCGGGAAGCGGCGACCAGCGCCATTGTGCGGATCGGTCCCTCTGTCGTCGATCCGTTGATCGAGGCGTTGGAGGACGATGAATGGGCGATTCGCGAGCAGGCTGCGTCGGGGTTGGGGAAACTGAAGGACCCTCGGAGCGTCGATCCCCTCGTGAAGGCGCTCAAGGACAAAGATGGTGCGGTGCGGACCGCCGCCGTGTGGGCGCTGGAGCGCATCGGCGACGCGCGCGCGGTGCCTGGGTTGGTCGAGGTGCTGACCGATAACACGGTGCGCGAGGACGTGGCGCGTGTCCTGAAAAAGATCGGCGATGCGCGGGCCGTGGACGCCTTGATTGACGGACTGCTGGGCAATAATTGGATGGTGCGGCGCCATGCGGCCGAAGCCTTGGGCAAGATCGGCGATGCCCGCGGAGTCGGTCCCTTGATTGAATCGCTCAAGGATGAAGACTGGCTCGTGCGGCGGAATGCGGCGGAGTCGCTCGCGCGGCTCGGGGCGAAGCAGGCGATCGACCCCTTGCTTCCGCTGCTCGAAGATGAGAACACGATGGTGCAGGAAACGGTAGAAGGTGTGTTGGCAAGTCTCGGATGGAAAGCGAAGCCGTAATCTTTATTTCGACGTAAAGGATACACATCATGGCGGATGAAGCTCCTCCAAAACTTATTCAGATCGGTCCGAAGGGCGGCGCGAAGAAGGACGGATTCAATCTCGTCACGGAACGGGTCGTCGCGGTGAACTCTGAGGCGAAACAGGTTGAAGTCGAACTGTTGGCCTACGATGGGAAGACGGTCGTGTTGGACGTGGATGACGAGGCGCTTGAAGAGCTGAAGAAGCTCAAGGTGGGGGATGGCGCCACGATCCGCGTCGTCGAAGAAGGTGGAAAACGGATCGCCAAGAGCTTCCGGATTCGTGCGAAGGATCCCAATGCGGCACGAGCTGACGCGATGCTCTTAGATCTTAAAGATAGCCACTGGCTCAATCGAAAGTATGCGGCTGAAGTGCTGGGTGAACTCAAAGAAGTTCGGGCCGTGCGGCCGTTGGTCGATGCCTTGGCGGATGAAGTCGGCGATGTCCGGCAGCGCGCCTATGATTCCTTGATCAAGATCGGCGGGCCGGCGGTGTCATTGCTCGTGCCCTTGCTGGTGTCGGAGGAAGATGAGCTCAGGCAATCCGTTACGGAAATCATCCGTAAAATCGGGAAGCCCGCCGTCGAGCCGTTGGCCACGGCGCTCGCCGAAGCCGACGACCGTTTGAAGACGCGGGTGATGAAGGTGTTGGACCGAATGGGCTACAAGCCGAAGGTCAAAGATGAGGCCAAGGTCGCCGAAGCACCGCGGCTCACGTAACGCCACCGTTACGTGGCCCGGGAGGGAGCTTTACTCGGCCTACCGACTGAAATGTGACGGAAGCCAAAGGATGCGACACGGTCCGGCTCATAGACATTGCGCAAGTCGAAGAAGATGGGCTGGCGTAAGAGGGTTTTCAGTCTGTCGAAATCGAGCGTTCGGAACTGGTTCCATTCGGTCATAAGAATCAAGGCGTCTGCCCCCTGTGCTGCCTCATAAGCGTCTTTGCAGGGGATGAGGCCCGAAATCATCTGACAGGCTTCCTCGAGCGCCGCAGGATCGTAGGTGCGAACCGTGGCGCCCTGTTTCATGAGTTCCTGCGCGATAGCCAGGGCCGGCGCATCCCGTAGGTCGTTGGTGTTGGGCTTGAACGACAGGCCCAACATCGCGAACGTTTTCCCCTTGAGTCCCCCAACTTCTTTCGTGATCTTTTCAATCATCCTGCCACGCTGCTGTTCATTGACGAGCGCGGCGGCCCCTGCGATTTGCATAGGATAGCCGACTCGCTCTCCCGTCTGCACCAGGGCGGCTAAATCTTTAGGGAAGCAGGATCCACCGAATCCCGGTCCTGCATGAAGAAACTTCGATCCAATCCGGTTATCGAGCCCCATGCCTTTCGCGACCATTTGCACGTCGGCGCCCACTTTTTCGCAGACTGTCGCGATTTCATTGATGAACGATATCTTAGTGGCGAGGAAGGCGTTGGAGGCGTATTTGATCATTTCGGCAGTCGGGATGTCGGTGACGACGAACGGAGTTTCGATGAGGTACAGCGGACGATAGAGATCTTTCATGATCGCAATCGCCTGCTCGCTGTCTGCGCCGATGACGACCCGGTTCGGTCGCATGAAGTCTTCGATGGCGGACCCTTCACGAAGAAACTCCGGGTTGGAGACGATGTCGAATCGGAACTTGCCTGATAGATTGGCGTTGATCACCTCACGCAGCTTTTCTCCGGTTCCCACAGGGACGGTCGACTTGGTGACGATGACCTTGTATCCGGTCATAGTTCTGGCGATGCCGCGGCCGACTTCTTCTACGTACGAGAGATCGGCTGATCCGTCCGGTCGCGGCGGGGTTCCGACCGCAATGAAGATGACGAGGGCCTTGTCGACGGCTTTGGCGACGTCGGTGGTAAAGCTGATCCGGTTTTCTCGAATTCCTTTAGCGATGAGCTCCGTGATCCCCGGTTCGTAGAAGGGCACATCACCCTTCTCAAGCCTGGCGATCCGTTTGGCGTCGGTATCCATGCAGGTCACGCTGACACCGAACTCCGAAAAACAGGCTCCTGTTACCAGCCCAACATAACCGGTTCCAATCACACTGATATGCATGGCTCTTTGTCCTCTCTGTAAGCAAGAACGATCTGGGCTGAGTATAGCAACGGTACCGGGGGTGAGCAACGAAGTTATGAAAAGTCGTTTTCATCGGGAGGAGCCGCCCGAGTCGCTCGTTGACAGACACACGAGGGCTGAGTACTATTTGCTCCCTCAATCGAACGGATCCTGTCGTATGGCGATTCAGAGCGGACCTCTTCAGCGACCTCTCGCCGTGATGATGTGCCGGACCTTGTGCACGATCAGTCCGGACGCGACGCTCTTAGAGGCGGCCCGGCTGATGCGTGACGCAAAGGTCGGCGCATTGCTGGTGCACGAGGGTGGCCACTACAGTGGTCTAGTCAGCGAATCGGACTTGGTTCGCAAGGGGATGGCCGAATCACGTTCGGCACAAGAGACGTTGGTCCGTGCCGTTATGAGCAGCCCACTGTTGTCGATCGATAGTGCGAGCTCGGCCCACGAGGCGAGTGAGAAAATGGCGGAATATGGGATTCGGCATCTGGCGGTCTCCGATGAGGGGCAGATCGTCGGAATCATCTCCGTCCGCGATCTTTTACGCTACTTCAAAAACTGGGGCGGTCTGTGATCCTGTGGGGGGCGTGGGGCCGCGCCGGATCGTCTCCCTACCATGTGTGATGTTTCTGCATGAGCCCTGTGAACCGGTCGACTCATACCCCGCGATGGTTTCTTCTGATGACGGCGCTGGCGACCGGAGCGGTGGTCATGGCGCTCGAAATCCTGGGAAGTCGGCTCTTGGCCCCCGTCTTCGGAAACTCATTGTTTGTTTGGGGCGCATTGATCGGAGTGATTCTTGCCGCCATGAGTGGCGGGTATGCCTTTGGTGGCTGGGTCTCCGACCGATATCCCGGAGCGCAGGTCCTGGCAGGTCTGCTACTGTTCTCTGGAGCCTGGACCTTTCTTATCGCGTGGCTTGGCCAGCCGGTGCTCTTTATGGTGGCAGCGGCGATCGAGGATCCTCGGTGGGGACCCTGTGCCGCAGCGGCGCTGCTTCTCGGCCCGCCGGCCTTTGGCCTGAGCGGCGTGCTGCCGGCTATGTTGCGATTGGCCGTGTCAGACCTTGAGTATTTCGGCCGGCATACCGGTCGGATGATCGCGCTCTCGACCATGGGGAGCTTGGCGGGAACCTGGGGGACGGCGTTTTTCTTTCTGTCTTGGATCGGCAGCCAGGCGCTTGTCGCGTGGCTCGGCGCCATTCAAGTGGGGCTTGGTCTCTGGTGGTTGATCAGGGGGACGACCGTACGGCCTTTGGTGATCGGCATGCTCATCCTGTGCGTTGGAGGCCTGGGGGCCGGTGCGTTGTCTCCGATCCAGAAGTTGAAGATGCCGGTCTATCAGGAGGACAGCCCCTACCAACAAGTCCGAATTCGTGATGACGACCTCTTCCGCTACCTCGTCTTGGATCGGACGTTCCACGCGGTTATGTGGAAGGCGGATCCGGTCACGCTGTTTCTCCCCTATAGTCAATTGATGGTCGCGTCGCTGGCCTTGGTGCCTGAGCCGAAACGAGGACTGATTCTTGGTCATGGGGGCGGATCCTTGGCGAAGTGGCTCGCCCATCGGTGGCCTGAACTCAAGTTGGATGTGGTTGAGTTCGATCCCGTGGTCGTCCGCATGGCCGAAGAGTATTTCTCCTATCAGCCTCCTCCCCAGCATCACGTGCATGTCCGGGACGCCCGGGTCTTTCTGAATTCCACGGAGTGGACCTATGATTTCATTTGGGTTGATGCGTTCGCCCGACACATGATTCCGTTTCACCTGACCACCGTGGAGTTCTTTGCCGAGTTGCGCGCCCATCTGGCGCCGAACGGTATCCTGGCAGTGAATTTGGCCTCGTCTGGCGAGGGAGGAGATCTGTTGCGGGCCAATGCGGTCGTGCAGACGATGAGACGGTCGTTTCCCAACGTCGAGTCCTTTGCGGTCAAGGGGCCATGGAAGTCTGCTCAGACGCGCTCGGAGAATCTGATTTTTTTTGCCGGTGCGCCACTCGAACAGCACGCGCTCTCTACCATTGTGGCCAAGGTGAACAGATTGGTTGAGCAACAGCGTCTTCCGTTCGAGGCCATTGCCTTGCTGGGTGCCCATCGCACGCAACCATGGGAGGCAGGCGTCGTGTTAACTGACGACTACGCGCCGTACGATCTATTGATCGGATCCACGATTCAAGAGGTGCCGCCTGAGGCGGGAGCTACGCACTAAACTATTGAAATAGTTGTGACTAGCCTGTCGATGCGAGCGTCTAGATGGAAGGCGGACTTTCGGAGAGGACTAGATTAACGTTCTTGCTTCCGTTTTCGTCGCTGTGCTATAAGCTTGCCTCCCGAAGAGGCAGGCATGCTGTTACGATATGATGTGCACACGCAGAGAAGTAGTTGTCAGCAAAGTCAAGGTTACGTGGGCTCGGCGGTAGTTTTTTACCAACCTAATCACATCACTTCTTCTTTCTTAAGGAGGTAGGTCATGGGCAAGACGATGTTAGGGGTCTTCTTCGGCCTCGTGATGGTCGTGGCTGGGGCATCTGCAGCGTTTGCGCTCCAGGCAGGCGGAGTCGAAATCGGGGATTTGGAGACTGGCTCCGTCGTAGGTCAGTCGTTCAAGGAGCTGGACGTCGATGCCCAGCTGTTCGCGATCGAGATTGGAAACTTAAAGACGTGGTATCCACCCGTCACGATCATCGATTTCAAAGTTCGGCCTGGTCGTCCTGTCCTGCTCAAAGTAACGAACAATTCCACTGCTGAGCATGGATTCCAGATGACCGATGCGGCGAACGCTGGTTCACCGTTTGTGATGAAAGCCGAAGTGGTACTGAAGCCTGGCGAAACGAAGTACATCGGTGTTCCGACCAGCGACATGTTCTATGCCACTCAGGGGAATACGCTGATCTATCGTTGTCACCTGCATCCGGCGCATGTCGGTGGCAAGATTCTTATGATCAAGTAATAGTTATTGATCGGTGTGAGTGACCACCGCCCTCTCTGCGGCACCGCGGAGAGGGCGGTGGTTTTTTTACGCAGCGGACAATAGATTGGTGGCGAAGAACCGCGCTTACACCTCCTCTTCGGCTCGGCAGTCCGCTCCTGGCTCGAGCGGAACACTCTGGACCCCTCTGAGTTCTCCTGCCACGATCAGCAGCAAGAAATGGCTCAAGGTGGGCTCCGTCGCACGCCGCTCGTTCACGATAGTGTGCACATCCACGATCATCTCATCCCCCTCCCACTGGGTCTTATTGATTACCCAATAATGGCCGGCTGCGTCGGGGAACTGTCGAGTGATAAACGTTTCGATGATGGTCCCCACGTCGCCGGTACTGGCCTGCGCGAACGCAGGCATGGTGAGGATCCCGCAGAGCGCGCTCATGATGATCCATTGATGCCGCATGTTTCACCTCCATGCGAGGGGCTAGAAGCACGGGCGGCTCCATCGAGAAGGCAGGGAGCCGGGCAGTCGTTCAACACGGCACAAGCAAGTTTACTCCTGACAGGGGGAGAAATCTATGAAAGGACCTTTGTGGAAGTGACAGTAGAAACCGAAAGGCCCTGCTTCTCGTGAAACAAGCAGGACCTTCGTTGTTGAGCCATGAGTGATGATTAGTTGCGGACGCCGCTCCAGATTTTCGCCGGATCGATCGTCTTATCCGGATTGAGCGCCTTGGCTTTTTCAAGAAGGACTTCCGTCGTTTCTGGATACAGCGGGTCAGCAATGCAGCAATTATCGACTGGGCAGACAGCGGCGCACTGCGGTTCGTCGAAGTGTCCGACGCACTCGGTGCAGCGGTCGTGCGTAATGATATAAATACTATCGCCGACTCCCTGGCCGTCGCCCACATGATTGCCCTTCGCTTCCGCGTCGCTGCGAGTTTCAAAAATCGCCTCGTTCGGACATTCGGGCAGACAGGCCCCACAGGAGATACATTCATCGGTAATCAGCAGCGCCATGACCCTCGCCTCCTTCTCACTACAATAGAGACATACACGGTTGACAAGTCCGCCCTGCCACGACATAGTGCGTGCCGCGACGTGAATACTATTCTAGTCTGTCGCTCTTTTCCAAGTCAACAGAACGGCACCTGCTCAGAAGGCCTAGATTCCCTGTATTGATGGGCCTTTGGGCCCAGCGAATCATCACGAGTCGTGAGAGAGAATGTCTATGGCCATCTCATCGGTTAGCGATCGAGAGCAGAAAAAGAAGCGCATTATTACGCTCGTCCTCATGGCGATTTTTCTGATGAGCGCCTCGTTCTTTCTTATCGATCGAAAAGACGAGACCATCATTATTGTCTCCTTTCCCAATGGCCGTGAGCTCGAAACGGAGGTGGCGGATACGCCGGAGAAACTGCTCTTCGGTCTTGCCTTTCGAGAGACGTTGCCAATGAATAGTGGAATGCTTTATATCTTCGAATCGACCGGTCAGAACCATATCTGGACGAAGGAGTATCGGTTTCCGGTGGACGTAATATGGATTGATGAAAGCCATCATGTTGTGGGGCTCAAGGAATATATCGATCCCTGCCGTGAAGATGACTGCCCCAGGTATAGTTCCTCTCCCAAAGCGGTCCGCTACGCGCTTCAAACAGAAGCGGGCTTCATCAAGCGGGAAGGGGTCACCATAGGGATGGAGTTGAAATATACGCTTCGGATGTAACGTGCGCGGGAGCCTTGGTGAAAAGCATGAAAAGAGGAGTCGGTATAGCATGCTAGAGGGGTTTCAATCTGTCGCCCTGGTCGACGAGCTCCCGCCCGGGCAATCAAAAGTCGTCATGGTGAACAAGCGAGAGATCGCGCTCTTCAACATTGAGGGGACGTATTTTGCGATCCATAATCTTTGTCCCCATGAGGGCGGTCCTTTGTGTGAAGGGCGCGTGAAAGGCTTTGTCGTGGCCTGTCCGTGGCACGATTTGGCATTTGACATTCGAAACGGGCAGGGGACGGACGGCGGTGGATATTGTGTGGGAAGTTATGACGTGCGGGTAGAAGGAGCCGAGATTTTTGTTGGGCCTCGGCGCAAACCATAGCCTGATCAGGCGATTAATGAGGAGCGGGTTGCCGCGTAACTGACGATGAGCACGACATCCATCCACGACCACGATGGTGCCACACGCTCGGATGGGACCAAGGTTATTGAGACGACCCTTGAGCATCCCATCCAAATTCATCTCTGGGAAGATAGGACGCGAGGGGAGCTCTGGGTTCCCACCTATGATCCAAGGGAGCTCGCGTTGCTGGCAGACGACTATCTGCGCATCGCCGGGAATAATGCGGTCGACAACGGGCAGCGGACTTTCGAGTTTAAAGCGGTCAGAGCGGGAACTCACCGGGTGCTGTTTGAAAAACGCATGGGGTGGAAGTTTACCGCCGAAGATCGGCGAGTCTTTGACGTGACGGCCTCTGAGTCCTCGTCTCGGAGGAGCACGTAATCGTGCCTGATGTGGCCTTCGTCAATGGAACATTCGTACCGCTGGCCGAGGCGAAAGTCTCGATCGAAGATCGAGGCTTTCAGTTCGGCGATGGTATTTACGAAGTGATCCGCACATACAAGGGGCGTCCGTTCGCACTCGAGGCACATCTGGATCGACTAGAGCGTAGTGCCACGGCGCTTGACCTCACACAACCCTATTCCCGCACCGAGTGGACCCGCCATCTTCTGGAAGGGATTCGGCGGGCGGCCTATCCTGAAGCCAAAATCTACATTCAGCTTAGCAGGGGAGTCGCTCCCCGTGATCACGCCTACCCGGCTGAAGGGAGGCCCACGGTCGTCATGACGGTTCGTGAATTCCACCCGCTCGACAGGTCAGTGCAAGCTGCCGGTGTGGAGGCGATGACGACCGAGGATATCCGATGGGGGCGCTGTGATATCAAGAGCGTGAATCTTTTAGCCAACGTTCTTGCGCGCCAACAGGCCAAGCAGGCCAAGGTCTTCGAAGCCATTTTGGTCAAAGCGGGATTGGTCACTGAAGGGGCGGTCAGCAACGTGATGGTGGTCCAGGGGGGGGCGGTGATGACGGCTCCGGAAGGGCCGCGCATTTTGTCCGGGGTCACGAGAGCCGTCGTGTTGGAGCTGGCTCGGAACGAGGGCCTGCCGGTTCAGGAACGCTTTATCTCGCAAGCAGAACTCTATGGCTCCGACGAAGTTTTTCTCACGGGAACCACAGTCGAGGTCTTGGCCGTCGTCCGAGTGGATGGAAAAGTTATTGGAGATGGACGGCCTGGCCCGATTACGCAACGACTCGCCGTAGGCTTCACGAGCCGGGTCGGCTAGCCCCTTGCTTTGGCATAGGGGGCATGCTATGGTTCGGCCACTGGAAGTGGGCTCAGGCCCACTTTTTTGTTTGATCTCTTGAATGAGCTATTCCAAAGAAGCAGGGCTAGGGGTGTCGGTGAAGGAGTCCCGACCGGTCGTCGATCGCATCAGCGAGGTGGTCTCGCCCATCCTCTGGGCATTGGGCTTAGAATTGGTCGATGTCGTGTGTGTGGGGCAAGGCACGCGGTCAGTCGTTCGCGTGTATATCGATAAGGCGGGCGGCGTCACGGTAGAAGATTGCGGGCGTGCACATCTCGCGATCAGTCCGGCCTTGGATGTGGCTGATCCGTTCCCCCATACCTATACACTGGAAGTCTCCTCGCCGGGTCTGGATCGGGCCTTCAAACGGATTCAGGATTATCGCCGGGCAGTGGGGAAGCAAGTGAGCGTGAAGTTCAGGCAGCCGATCGACGGACAGTGGCGTGTGGTCGGACTGTTGACGGAAGTAAACGAACAGGGAGTCACGATCGTGGTGAGCGATCCGCGTTCTGAGCGGACGGTCGTCCTTGAATTCGACTCGATCGCGGAAGCGCGGTGCGTCGTCACGTTTTAGACCGTGCCGGAGTCGATCACCGTGGTATGAGCATACCGCCCGTATTTGGAATGTGGCTGCAGGGGCAGTCGCGGGAGAGTGAGCTATGAATCGAGAATTGATTTCCGTCATCGACGAACTTGGTCGGTCAAAGGGCATCGAGAAGAGCCGCGTAATCGGGGCGATCGAATCGGCCCTTCAAATGGCCGCCAAGAAGCGTTTCGGGCAGGCTGAGAATATTCAAGTCGAGATCGACTCCAAGACCGGTGACATCTCCGTCGTGTCGAAGAAGACCATTGTCGATGCGGTCACCAATCCAAAAACCGAGGTCTCTCTTCAGGAGGCGCGCCAGTTTGACAGCGAGGCAGAGGTCGGTGACGAGATCGGGTCGGTCATCGAGATGAGCGACTTGGGACGGATCGCCGCGCAAACCGCCAAGCAAGTGATCTTCCAGAAGGTCCGTGAGGCCGAATGGGAAGCGGTTCAAAAAGAATACTCTACGAGGCAGGGAGATCTGGTCAACGGCATCATTCTCGGGATGGAGCGCCGGAACTACCTGGTGGATCTGGGTAAGACCGAGGCGGTCCTGCCGATTCAGGAGCAGATCCCGCGGGAAACCTTTCGCCGTGGTGACCGGGTTAAGGCCATGCTCTTGGAAGTGCGCCGGACTCCGAAGGATGTTCAGGTCATTTTGACGCGGAGTCACCCGCAGTTTGTTTCGAAGCTCTTTGAGTTGGAAGTGCCCGAGGTGCTCGAAAAAATCATTGAGATCAAGTCCATTGTGCGGGAGCCTGGTGATCGGACCAAGATTGCCGTGACGTCTCGCGAGAAAGCGGTCGATCCGGTCGGGGCCTGCGTCGGGATTAAGGGTTCGCGGGTTCAAGCGGTTGTTCGCGAACTGCGCGGAGAGAAAATTGACATCATTGCCTGGACCTCCGACCCACGTGTCTTCATTGCGGAGGCCTTGAACCCCGCGAGCATTGAGAAGGTCGGCGTCGATGAGGAGAAGAAGTCGGCATTGGTCGTGGTTGCGGATTCCCAGCTGTCGCTCGCGATCGGGAAGAACGGCCAGAACGTGCGGCTGGCTGCTCGTCTGACCGGCTGGAAGATCGATATTATTAGCGCGACGGAATACGAAAAGGAAAAGGCCGAGCGGGATAAAGATATCAAGGCGGCATTGGCAGAGGAAACTGAGGCGCTGCATCAGCAACAAGAAGCCCGGGAACAGGAATTACAAGCCCAGGCAGAGTCGGAGTCGGATGCCGGGTAAAGAAGAACAGGTGTCAAATCCTCATGCGCGTTTACGAATTGGCTAAGCAGCTCGGGATGGAAAACCGTGAACTCATTCCGGAATTGAAGCGGATGGGTGTCACCGTCACATCGCACAGTAGCGCGTTGGACGACGACGTGGTGCAGAAGGCGCTGGCGAAGCTCAGCCAGAAAGTGAAGGCCCCCGTGAAAGCGACGGGCAAGGAGGCCGATGCGGGTCGGGGCGAGCGGAGCAAGGCCGCTGCTCCGGTAGCGGAGGAATCTTCTAAATCCGACAAGCGCCGCATTCTGATCAAGCGCAAGCGCGACGATGACGTTCCAGCGGAAGATGTCGCATCCCTGCCCGTAGTTGAAGTGATCGGCAGCAGCGGAGCGACCGTCGGTACTCATGTCATCAGCCCCATGTTGGCACATCCCCTCACTGAGACACTAGCCGCTCCGCGTCCTGAGTTGACGCCGATGTCAGGCGTGGCGCCTGCTGTGGGGGCCCCAATTACTCCGGCTCCAGCTATTGCGGTCAAGCCCACCGTCGCGCCCAGCATCGATCTGACTGCTGGAAAAAAGAAAACACTCTCTCTTGAAGAGATTCAGGCTGAGGGTTTGAAAGAGAAAGCAAAGAAAGCTCGTAAGCCAGGCCGTACGCGGGAAGAAGAAGAACTTCGGCTTCGTGAGGATGCGGCTCGCTGGCAGGATCTTCGTGCCATTCCGCTGCATCAGCGCCGTGACGACCGTAGTAAGCACGTGCATCACGCTGCTCCTGGTGAAGTCACCAAGCCACGGAGAAAGGGCTTCAAGTTTACGCTCGGCATGACGGTGAAGGAGTTTGCCGAACTGATCGGTCAGCGTCCGGCCGACATCATGCGCAAGTTGATGGACATGGGGCAGATGCTCACGTTCAATCAGACGATGAACGTGGATGCGGCCGTGATCATTGCGGAGGAGCATGGGGTCAAGCTCGATTTCTCGACGGAGAAGGTCGGAGAAGAGCTGTTGGAGTCCGTCGTGCAGACGGAGGAAGATGCCCGACTTGAGTCGCGGCCACCGGTCGTGACGATCATGGGCCACGTCGATCATGGCAAGACCTCGCTGCTCGATGCCATCAGGCAAACGAAGGTTGCTGAAGGCGAGGCCGGTGGAATTACGCAGCATATCGGCGCTTATACGGTTGCCATACGCGGGAAACAGGTGACGTTCCTGGACACGCCGGGCCACGAAGCCTTCACCGCTATGCGAGGGCGTGGCGCCAAGATCACCGATATCGTTATCTTGGTCGTGGCGGCAGACGATGGCGTGATGCCACAAACGATTGAGGCGATTAATCACGCCAAAGCCGCATCCGTTCCGATTATTGTGGCCATAAACAAGATCGACAAGCCAGGCGCCAACTCCGATCGTGTCAAGAACGCCCTGTCTGAACATGGACTCATTTCCGAGTCCTGGGGTGGTGATACGATCATGGTTGAGGTTTCGGCCAAGGAGAAGATCGGCCTGGATACCTTGCTGGAGATGATTCTTCTGCAATCTGAAGTGCTGGAACTTAAGGCCGATCCACATCGGATGGCTAAGGGTGTCGTGGTGGAAGCTAAGCTGGAGCGAGGCCGTGGCCCTGTGGCGACGGTGCTGGTTCAGAGCGGGACGCTTCGCGTTGGCGATGTGTTCGTCGTCGGAGTTTTCAGCGGGAAAGTTCGCGCGCTGATTACGCATACGGGAGCCAAGGTTCAGGAGGCTGGTCCTTCGATCCCTGTAGAAGTGGCTGGGCTTCCCGGTGTGCCATCTGCTGGGGATGTATTTCAGGTCGTCAAGGACGAGCGGGTCGCGCGAGAGATCGCGGAAGATCGAGCCCATAAGCAGCGAACAACTGACTTGTCAGGCTCGGCGAAGGTCACGCTCGATGATTTGTTTGCCAAGATCAAGGAAGGGTCGGTCAAGGAGTTGGCACTGGTGATCAAGTCCGACGTCCAGGGGTCGGCTGAAGCGTTGACGGCCAGCGTCGAAAAACTTGCGACCGCCGCGGTCAAGCTGCGCGTCATTCACAGCGGCGTGGGTGGGATTACGGAATCCGATGTGTTACTGGCTGCCGCATCGAACGCCATCGTGATCGGGTTTAATGTTAGGCCGGAGCCGAAGGCTTCCGCCCTGGCGGAACAGCAAGGCGTCGACATCCGCCAGTACACCATTATTTACGATGCGATGACCGAGATTAAGGCGGCGATGGAAGGACTGCTCGAACCGACGCTCAAGGAGCGGATCTTGGGACGGGCCGAGGTGCGACAGGTCTTCACGGTGTCCAAATCAGGCGTCATTGCTGGGGCCTATGTGGTCGATGGCACGATTACCCGTGCGGCTGTCGGAGTACGAGTGCTCCGCGACAACGTGGTGGTCTATGAAGGGAAGCTCGGGTCGTTGCGCCGCTTCAAGGACGATGTTCGTGAAGTGCAGCAGGGCTATGAATGCGGAATCAGCGTCGAGAATTTCAACGATATCAAGGCCGGGGACATCATCGAAGCCTATGCGGTCGACAAGATTGCCGCAAAGCTCTAAAGCGTGAGTCTGCCCTGTGGGTATCATCGTCGGACTCTGTACGGTCGAGCTGTTTATCCCCGAGAGTCAGTCGTTGAAGGACAAGCGGCAGGTGCTGTTGAGTCTCAAGGATCGACTGCGGGAGAAGTTCAATCTTTCCGTAGCCGAGGTCGATGGACAGGATCTGTGGCAGAAGGCCGTATTGGGGCTTGCCTGCGTGGCTAACGAAGGGCGGTACGTTAACCAAGTGTGCGACCAGGCGTTGAACCTGATCCGGAGCGTACCTGCAGTGGAAATCGTCCAGTCTCGAGTTGAATTGTTGTGACGGCGGCATGCCCGGGTGGAGTGCACGGTGGCCAAGACGGGATATCATCGGGCCGATCGTGTGGCCGATCAAATCCGCATGGAAGTGGCCGATATTCTCATGCGGAAGATCAAAGACCCGCGCGTGCAGTCCGTGACCGTGACCGACGTCAAGCTGACCAGTGATCTGCGGATCGCTCGCGTGTTTGTGACGACCATGGGCACGGAAGAAGAAGAGCGGAACGTCTTCGCCGGGTTGGAGCAAGCCAGAGGGTTTGTGCGCGGTGAACTAGGTCGTCGGCTTTCGCTCCGGTATTTGCCGGAGATCGTTTTTGCGAAGGATGTCAGCGGGCCGAGAGGCGATCGCGTATTGAAGTTGTTGGACGAGCTCCACGTCACAACGGAGGCCGAGGGCGGGTCGTACGAAGAGAAGACGAGTTCGTAGCATCGGGGACGTGATGATGGATCTCGCACAGAGCTGTGCTGTTGTTGACGGCGTGCTGACAATCAAGAAGGAAGTCGGCTGGACCTCCCACGATGTCGTGGCAAAGGTGCGGCATCTTCTTGGCGGAGTCAAGGTCGGTCATGCCGGCACTCTCGATCCTGCCGCAACGGGAGTCTTGCCTGTGCTTATCGGACGGGGAACCCGCATTGCTGAATACCTTGTTGAATGGGATAAAGAATATCGTGCCGTGCTTCACCTCGGCGAAACCACTGATACGCAGGATGCGACGGGAACGGTCCTGGCGAGCCAGGCGACAGATCTGGTGACACCAGAGGCGATTCATGAAGTGGTCGGTCGATTCCGCGGGCCGATTGAGCAAGTTCCTCCGATGTATTCAGCGGTGAAAGTCGCAGGGGTTCCCCTTTATAAGTCCGCTCGCGCGGGCAAAACCATTGCACGGGCCGCGCGAACCATCGTCATCCATACCCTTGAGGTGCTGGCGATTCAGGGGCGGGACGTGACGTTGCGCGTCGTCTGTTCGAAGGGGACCTATGTGCGGACGCTTTGTGCCGACATCGGAGAAGCCTTAGGAGTCGGCGGCCACATGTTGGCGTTGGAGCGAAGTCGGGTAGGTCCCTTGACGATCGATCAGGCCTTGACAGTCAATGAGGTGGTTACCCGTCATGCCCTCGGTCGGTTGGGAGACGATCTGTTGTCGCTGGATTTGGCGCTCGGCCAATTTGCGATTGCAGTGGTGGATGAACAGACTGCCGACCGTGTGCGGCATGGAGCTCCGGTGCCTGCGGCCAAGATCCTTCGTTGGGAGGGAACGGCCGATGGCGAGCGCCGGTCACACGCGCCGGTCCGTATCCACGATACCGCCGGACGCCTGGTGGCGATCGGCAAATGTCCGGAGACTTCGGAAGATGCGCTCAAGGTTGAAAAGGTGTTGATCGATCAGGACGTAAGATCCTCCGTTGCGGATGAAGGAAAGGAACAGGAAGGAAGGAACCCATGGCATTACTCAAAGAAGCAAAGACTGAGTTGATCAAGCAGTATCGGCAGCATGAGACGGATTCCGGTTCACCGGAAGTTCAGATCGCGGTGTTGACCAACCGGATCACGTACTTGACGGAACATTTCAAGCTCCACAAGAAAGATCACCATTCGCGACGTGGCCTGCTTCTCTTGGTCGGCCGCCGCCGTCGTTTACTCGACTACCTTCGTGGTGTCAGCGACGCACGGTATCGTGCGGTGATCGAGCGATTGGGCATCAGAAAGTAGTATCCCGTCTCGCTGTCGCGCCAGGGGGCGCAACAGCGGGCAGTAGTCGTCAGTCGCACAGGTGAACACGGACAGAGGCTGGAGTGTTCCGTATCGCTCAAGTCTCTCTCTGTGGGCATCTGTGGGGCCTAACCAGAGGAGAGACAGATGGTACACACAGTTGAAATAGAGGTTGCCGGGCGCACCCTGCGACTCGAGACCGGTCGTGTCGCACGACAAGCAGACGGTTCGATTTGGGCCACGTACGGTGACACCGTCGTGTTAGCAACAGCCGTCGCGTCACAGGTCGCCAAAGCGGGCATCGATTTTCTTCCCCTCACAGTCGATTATCAGGAAAAATCCTTCGCAGCCGGGAAGATACCAGGCGGGTATTTCAAGCGGGAAGCGCGTCCATCGGAAAAGGCCGTGCTGACCAGCCGGCAGATCGATCGGGGGCTCCGTCCGCTCTTTCCTGAGGGTTATTACTTCGAGACCCAAGTCATCGCCTCAGTCCTCTCGGCCGACCAGACGGGCTCATCCGACATCCTTGCCATTATCGCCTCCTCTGCTGCCCTGACCATCTCGAATATTCCGTTCGACAATCCGATCGCAGGCGTGAGGGTCGGGCGGCTGGACGGCAAGTTCGTGGTCAATCCTGATCTTGAGACGGTAGCGAAGAGCGAGCTGCACCTCGTTGTGGCGGGGACGGCTGATGCGGTCATGATGGTCGAAGCAGGGGCGAACGAATTGTCCGAAGCCATCATGCTCGAGGCGATTGAACTCGCCCATGCCGAGATCAAGAAGATTGTGGCCAAGATTCGCGAACTGCAAGCCGTCGCCGGCAAGCCCAAGCGGAAGGTAGCGAAGGAGCAGATCGACTCCGCGCTCTCCGCTCAGGTGAAGGCCCTGGTGGCGCAAGGGATCCGTGATGCCATCATGATCCCGAACAAAGCGGCAAGGCAGGAGAAGTTAGATGAGGTCAAGGGCAACGCGGTTCAAAAACTGAAAAATGTGGATGATCCGAATCGGGAGCGGCACGTCAAGTTGGTGTTCCATGAACTGGAGTATACGGAAGTCCGGAACATGATTCTGGAGAAGGGGTCTCGGGCGGATGGACGTGGCCCGGCTGATATTCGCGCAATCACCTGCGAAGTCAGCGCGCTGCCCAGGACACATGGCTCGGCGATTTTCACCAGAGGCGAGACCCAAAGTTTAGCCGTGGTCACGTTGGGGACCTCGGACGATGAGCAGCGGATCGATGCGTTGGAAGGGGAGTACATGAGGACGTTCATGCTCCATTACAATTTTCCGCCGTTCAGTGTCGGCGAGGCGCGGCCGCTTCGCTCTCCGGGACGCCGGGAAGTAGGTCATGGAGCATTGGCGGAACGGGCATTGGCCCCGGTGATTCCGAGCAAGGAAGCCTTCCCTTACACGCTTCGTATTGTGTCTGACATCCTCGAGTCCAACGGATCCTCTTCGATGGCGACTGTCTGTGGTGGGAGCCTCGCGTTGATGGATGCCGGCGTGCCGACCAGCAAAGCTGTTGCCGGGATCGCGATGGGGTTGATCAAAGAGGGCGATCGGGTCATGATCCTCTCCGATATTCTCGGGCTGGAGGATCACCTGGGCGACATGGACTTTAAGGTCTGCGGCACCAAGCAGGGCGTGACGGCATTGCAGATGGACATCAAGATCGGCGGTATTACGTCGACCCTGATGCAGAAGGCCTTGGAGCAGGCCAAAGCTGGCCGTTTACACATTTTGGGTTGTATGGAGAAAGCACTCCAAGCGCCAAGAACCACCCTGTCGGCCTATGCGCCACGGATTTTCACGATGAAGGTGAAGCAGGACAAGATCCGTGAAATCATCGGTCCGGGCGGTAAAACGATCCGCGGCATCATTGCGGATTGTGGGGTTAAGATCAATGTCGATGACAGCGGAACCGTGACGATCGCGTCGGTCGATGGAGCTTCGGCCGAGAAGGCCAAGGAAATGATCAGTCGGATTACCGAAGAGGTCGAGATCGGAAAGATATACATGGGCACGGTTCGGAAGATCATGGACTTCGGCGCGTTTGTCGAGGTTCTTCCGGGAACCGATGGACTGGTGCATATCTCGCAGTTAGCGCACCACCGGGTCCAAGCCGTATCCGACGAGGTGAAGGAAGGGGATCAAATCTTGGTGAAGGTCATGGAAGTGGACCGTCAAGGGAAGATCCGCCTCAGCCGCAAAGAAGCCATGCCGGCTCCGGCCGGGGCTGCTGCGCCGGATCCGTCAGCCGGGTAACCGTCTTGTATCGCAAGCTTGTCCTGGACAACGGGGTGCGGGTCGTGAGCGAGCGGATTCCGACGCTGAAGTCGGTCACCGTTGGCGTATGGGTCAACACCGGGTCGCGGGACGAGCAGCCTTCCCAGGCAGGATACTCTCACTTTATCGAGCACATGCTCTTTAAAGGAACGCGCAAGCGTTCTTCTGCCGAAATTTCACGTGAAATCGACGCGCTCGGTGGAGAGATGAATGCCTTCACCTCGCGTGAGACGACGACCTATTACGTAAAGGTGTTGGATCAGCAACTGCACCGAGCGCTCGAACTCCTCTCCGACCTGTTCCACCATTCCCGTTTCGCTCCCAAAGATATCGAAAAAGAAAAACAGGTCGTCCTGGAAGAGATCCGCATGGTCCAGGACGACCCTGAAGATCTCGTGCAAGAGCTCCACATGGGCCAAGTGCTGGGGCGTCATCCGCTCGGTCGCTCTATTCTGGGCCGAGAGAAGACGATCAGAGGGCTGCGACGTCAGGATCTGCTGAACTATATTGAGACCTACTACGGTGCGGGTCAGACCGTGGTGTCGATTGCCGGGAACTTTGAGCAGGCCAAGCTTGATCTCCTGGTCGCGAAGTATTTTGGTAAGGGCCAAGCTGCAAAGGCGACCCACGCCAACGGGCGCCGCCCTCCTGATGTGCGCGGCGGTGTCTTGCTGAAGAAGAAGAAGTTGGAACAGGTTCATCTCTGTCTCGGGCTCAAAGGCGTTGCCGCCGGACACCGGGATCGGTATGCTTTGTATGCGCTCAACAGCGTATTGGGCGGCAGTGTGAGTTCGCGATTATTTCAGGAAGTCCGGGAGAAGCGGGGTCTCGTCTATTCGATCTATTCCTACCTATCAGGCTATTCGGACGGCGGCATGATCACCGTGTATGCGGCGACCAGACCGAAAGAGGTGGATCGTGTCGTGGATCTCGTCTGCCGGGAAATCAGACGGATGGGGAGCAAAGGAATTGGCGGGAGAGAGCTTGAGCGGGCGAAGGTCCAGATGAAGGGGAGCCTGATGTTGAGCCTGGAGAGTTCGCACAGCCGCATGAGTAAATTGGCGAAGGACGAGCTCATCTATGGAAAGCACACGTCGCTGGACGACATGCTGGCTCATATTGATCGCGTGAGTGAAGAGCAGATGTTCAACGTAGGCCGCCAATTTTTCAATCTGGACTCTCTCGCAATCACTGGGCTGGGCCCCCTCGCTCCACGCACACTCCAGTCACGCAGATGAGAATTTTCTAATAGATGCGCGACGAGCGGTCAAAAATGGCGGAAAATACGCGACCGATGATACCTCTAAGTAATTGATTGTTAACAGTAATTACCGCTATACCTGAATCTATCCACAGGGCAAACATTTTCTTGACAGGTTTTCGCAATTTCAGTACCATGAGCGAACTTTTTGACAACGATTCTCAATCCAGGGACGCAACGCGAGGGAGAGTAAAGGAGGTGGCAGAATCCATCGCTCGTGATTGGAGGATCTCTGAAACCATTTCTACTCATTCATCGTACTTAAACTAGAACTAGTGTCCATCGATTATCTCGGTTGTTATTTTTATGAAGGAGGGACTAGGTATGAAAAGGGTCGTAGTTTTAGCCTCCGTGGCAATGTTGTTCATGTTCGGTATGTTGACGGCTGAGTTTGCCGTTGCGGCCGATGCGCCTGGTGCGGCTGGTCCTGCTGACCTGGTCGTCGGTGGAAAGCCGATGAAGGGTGAAATGACCAAGACCTTGAAGGGTCGTGTCTGGTCACAGTGGGCGGACAATCCAGATGGTGAGTTGCTCTTCGGGATTCAATATTGGAACACCGGTGAGCCGGCTTCAGGGACCCCGAACGGCCGTTCATCCTCCGATCTCGATGTGAAGCCGCCGGACCCCTTGTTCAGCTGCTGCGGCTGGGGCTTTGTGGGCGGGACCGATAAGAACAGTCCCTATTCAGGTTGGTACCATGCTGCCACGACCGTTCGCCTGGCAGTGAAGGACAAGGCGTTGATGGACCAGATCATCAAGGCCTCCCAGGAACTCGTGGCCATGGAAGTGAGCCTGGACGGTCGGACGATCACCGGCTTTAAGGTTATTAAGTAATCGACCTCGACAAGCTTTAATTCATTTATGTTCAGCAAGGAGGACGCGATTATGAAGTTTCATGCGAAAGGTTGGGCCATGGTGGCCGCCGTAGCGCTGGGGGTTTCTGTGGCCTCCACCGCATTGGCCATCGAGTCATTCCAGGAGCGTTTTGAGTGGGGAGATTTGAGCAAGCCGACGACCCTGCAGGGTCGCGTAATCGTGCTCGATCACTACGATGAAGCGGTTTGGATCAATGTCGCGGTGTTCGGCGGGAATGCCGAGAGCGGCTTCTTCTGGCAGAAGATTCACCCGGGTAAGACCTTGAAGTTCTACGCCGACAAGGGAGCCTGGGATGAGCTGAAGAAGATGGCTCGCCCCCATGCGGGACCGGCTGCCGCGAAGGAAGTGCCACCTTCCAGCACGACTGATTTGATCGAGTTTACCGTGACGGAGCCAGAGCAGAATCACCGTGTCATTTCCTCGATCAAGAAGCTTCCGGAGGTGGCCGGTTCCATGGGGAAGCCGCTCAGCATTTCCGCGCTTCGCTTGAAGGAGTGCACGGGGAAGAGTGAGGTTGAGGCAGGTTGTGCAGCAGCGAAGCAGGTGCTGAACACCTCCACAAAGGCCGAGCCAGCCATGCAGTATGATGTGATGATCCCAGGTGGTCAGACTATCGGAGGGCTCATCCCCTGGACCGCGAAGTACAACACGGGCGCTGCGCACTGAACTGAACCAGTCTTTGTATAGAAAGGCGGCATCTCCGAAAGGGGATGCCGCCTTTTTTATTTGTTGCGATCATGTTGGTCAGTTGGCCCGATTCGGCGCTGTAGGTCAGCGAGGCGGTTGAGTGCATCGAGCGGGGTCATGGAGAAGAGGTCGATTTGTTTCATTTCCTCGATGATCGGATGAGGCTTGGGAAGTGAGGTCTGCAGTGTTTCTTTCTCCAAAGGTTCGGCTGTGCCCTCGATGGTGTTATCCGGTTGCTCCAACTGGGCCAGTACTTGCTGCGCCCGGGCGATGACCGTTGGAGGGAGTCCCGCCAGTTTGGCGACATGAATACCATAACTCCGGTCTGCGCCGCCCGGCACAATCTTACGCAAGAAGACTACGTCTCCGTCCCGTTCCTGGACCGCCACGCAATAGTTTTTGATCCCTTCCCGTAACCCTTCCAGTTGCGTCATCTCGTGATAGTGCGTGGCGAACAGTGTCCTGGCTCCCACATACCGACGGTCTTGGATATGCTCCGCAATAGCCCAGGCGATACTCAGTCCATCGTAGGTGCTGGTTCCTCGGCCGATTTCATCCAGGAGAATCAAGCTGCGGGAGGTCGCACTGTTCAAAATGTGAGCCGACTCGATCATCTCCACCATGAAGGTGCTCTGGCCTGCTGCCAGGTTGTCCGAGGCTCCCACGCGCGTGAAAATCCGATCGACCAGTCCAATGCGGGCCTCGGTCGCCGGGACGAAACTCCCGATCTGCGCCAATAGGACGATCAGCGCGACCTGGCGGAGGTAGGTGCTTTTTCCTGCCATGTTGGGCCCGGTGAGGATCACAAGCCTGTTACCCTCACAGTCGAGGGCTGTGTCATTGGACACGAATATCATGTCGCTGCTGAGCTGCTCGACCACGGGATGCCGGCCTTCCCGAATAAGGATCGTGCCGCTCTCATCGACGAGGGGTTTGACGTAGCGTTGTAATGCAGCGGTCTCGGCCAGACCGGCGAGGACATCGAGCAACGCGACGGTCTGGGCCATCGCCTGAAGACGAGGCACCTCCTTCGCTAAACGAACGCGTAACTGATCGAACAACTCCTGCTCGAGTGCCAGGAGTTTGGTTTCAGCGCCTGTGACACGCTCTTCCAACTCCTTCAGCTCCGGCATCATGAATCGTTCGGCATTCACCAGCGTCTGCTTCCGAATGTAATCAGGCGGGACGCGGGAGAGGTTGGTCTTGGTAATTTCGATGTAGTAGCCGAATACCTGGTTGTAGCGAACCTTCAAAGAGTCGATTCCCGTTCGTTCTCGTTCTTTGGCTTCCAACGTGGCAATCCAGCCCTTGCCTTCCGTGCTTGCTTTGCGCAGTTCATCGACCCCTACATGGTAGCCCTCACGAATCATGCCGCCGTCACGGAGCGACATCGGCGCATCCGGTTTGACGGCCCGCTCAATCGCGTCAGGCACATCGCGGCAGTCGTCCCACGACTCGCTGACTCCAGCGAGCAACGAAGCGCAGAACGGCTGGAGGTGGGACCGTAATTCTGGCAGGGCGCTTACGGACTGTTTCAGCGCGAGTAGTTCGCGAGGTCCTGCGACGCCGAGCGTCACGCGGCTGCTTAAACGGGCAATATCTTGCACATCGCGGAGGGTAGTTCGGAGCAAGACGCGTTGTTGAATCCGGTCTTTCAACTCGCCGACCGCATCGAGACGAGCCTGAATGGCGCCCCGATCGAGGAGTGGCCTGACGAGCCAGTCGCGTAATAAGCGACTACCCATGGCTGTCGCGGTGCGGTCCAAGACCGACAGGACCGTTGGCTGGTCCTGTCCTGATCGGTACTCACCGGCTCCCAGTGGTCGCACGAGTTCGAGATTGCGAATCGTGGCGCTATCCAGATGCATGGCGTCGCCGCTCCAGCGCGTCTGCAGCCGACGGAGGTGCGCGAGGGAGGCGGTTGGTTGAGTCTCACGGAAGTATCGCAGGACCGCGCCGGCGGCTCCGATCCCGGCAGTCAGGCCGCGACAGCCGAATCCATCGAGCGAGTGCACGGCAAACTGTGTCTGGAGTAGTTGTGCGGCATTTTTGGGATCGAAGGAAGCAGAGGGTTGTGCGCAGAGGCGTGGCCCACGCAGGTGAGCCAGACAGGATCCGGCATTCGTATTGGAATCAGGGTGCAGTACTTCCCGCGGTTCCAGTCGAGCCAGTTCATCCATGAGCTGGATCTCTGCCTGTGCCCCTTGAAATTCTGTGATCCAAAAGTCACCGGTGGAGACGTCCACACAGGCTAGCCCAATGACGGATTGTCCCTTGGCAGAGGGAGTCGTGGTGTCGGAGAAGGCGACGGCGACCAGGAAATGCGATTCGCCGGGAGAAAGGAATTCTGTATCGACCAGTGTGCCAGGGGTATAGAGACGGACGACTTCGCGCCGCACGAGACCCTTGGCGAGTTTCGGGTCTTCCACCTGTTCGCAGAGCGCCACAGTACGCCCGGCCTTGAGGAGCTTCGCGATATAGCCTTGCGCGGCATGGTAGGGCACGCCGCACAACGGAATCGGGTTGACGCTGGATTTGTCGCGAGAGGTCAGGGCAATGGAGAGTAGTTTGGAGACAGTCTGCGCATCCTCGTAAAACATTTCGTAAAAGTCCCCGACGCGGAACAACAGAACGGCGTCAGGATAGCCGCGCTTGATCTCGCGGTATTGCCGCATCAATGGTGAGGCGTCTGCGTCACTCATCGCGTCGGTCTCGCTGTGGTTCGCCGGTCACAGTGGGGGTGGTGCGGCCGGTAACTATATCGAGCGAGCCGCGTAGCCGTTCTAAGTCCACCTCAGCTTCCTGCAGCGCTTTGGTTTTTCGGCGGAGTTCAATCCGGCCCCGCACCCATGGGGGAAAGAGAAGAATGCCGGAGACCAGCAGTCCTACCGCGAACCCCGTCAGGATAGGCTTATAGATCGGCGTCGAGGCTTCGAGCAGACCAAAGAAGTATCGGAGCGTGACTTCCTGTTCCTGGTTTTGAAGGAAAAAGGCCAGGGAGAGGAGCAGCAGGACTCCAACCAGAATCAACCTAATCATGACCTCGTTGTCCCCTTCTTGTTCGAGACTCGGTTCAGTGACACTTGATGTGCTCCGCGCGCGCGCAGGAGGGCATCGTCAGACGTCGGTCCCGTCGCCCGCAACTGAATCGTTCGGCTCTGCGCGGCACGATGGCTCAGTGTAATCTCGATCCGGTCCTGAGGCAGCAGGGCAAGTCCCTTGTCGGCCCATTCTATGGCTGTCACGGTCTGGCCAGAGAAATACTCCATCACGCCTATTGATTCAAGCTCGCGGAGCGAGCGGATGCGATATAGATCCATGTGGGCCAACGGAAGGCGACCTTGGTATTCGTGAATCACGACGAATGTCGGGCTGGTCACTGCTGTTGGCGATGCGCCCAGACCCTGCGCAATTCCGCGAACGAGCGCTGTCTTACCGGCTCCGAGCGGTCCGTAGAGCGCGATCGTTTCTCCCCCGCGAAGTGTGCGGCCGAGCACTTCGCCTAACCGGTCGGTGTGCTGGTGCGATGTGGACACCAGTTTCCACGGCAGGCTCGACGTGGCGCTGCGGCGAGCGGCAGGCTGTTTTGCCTTGGCTGGCTTGGTGACGTTAGGTTGTTTTGGTCCGCTGGAGCGCATAAGGAATCTGAGCGATCAGGTCACTGGCGAGCATCCCGGTCTGCCCGAGTTGTTGAGCGGCCAAGTCGCCGGCTGACCCATGGAAATAGGTTGCGGCACAGGCGGCGTCCCATGCGGGGAGCCCTTGCGCCAGTAAGCCGACGATCATGCCGGTCAAGGCATCACCGGTTCCAGCAGTGGCCATGCCGGGATTACCGGTCGGGCAAATGGCGACAAGCCCATCGGGGCGGGCGATGACGGTTCGTGCGCCTTTTAAAACGACGAACACGCCGCGTTCTCTGGCAAACCGTCTGGCCGTGCCGATTCGGTCTGCGTTGACACTTTGCGTGGTGGCATCGACTTCGAGCCGGGCCATCTCGCCGGGGTGCGGGGTGAGAATGGGTGGAGTCTTACATTCGGTCAGCAGCGAAACGCGGCCAGTCAAGGCGTTCAGCGCATCGGCATCGAGGACGGAGGGCCGATCCAGATGCTTCATCAACGACTGCATGAGTTCAACGGTCTCAGGATGGGTCGAGAGTCCAGGACCGATGGCGATTGCCGTACGTGCCTGGATAAAGGCTACGACACGATCGAGTCCTGAACGGGCCAGTGTACGGGCCTTTGTTTCCGGGAGCGGCATCGTCATCACTTCCAGCAACTTCGCCTCCAGCACATCGTTGACACTGCTGGGGGTGGCCACGGTCACCAGGCCGGCTCCGACACGGAGTGCCGCCTGAGCTGCTAATGCTGCCGCGCCGGTTTTCCCCACGGACCCTGCAATAATCCCCGCATGGCCAAAGGTGCCTTTATGGGCGGAAAGCCGGCGCTCAGGGATGGCTTTAAAGGCGCTGTCGCTTGTCAGGAGCAGCGTCCGGCTCTCAATGGCGTCCACATAGGCGGGGGGAATGCCGATATCGACGACGCGGATCGTGCCCGCCTGGTCAATCCCTGCACCGACATACAGGCCGAGTTTCGGGAGACCGAGCGTGACGGTCAACGTGGCGCGGATCGCTTGCCCCAGGATGGCACCGCTGTCGGCATGGAGGCCGGATGGAAGATCGACCGAGATGACTGGTTTCCCGGCACCGTTGATGAGTTCGATGGCCTCACAATAGATTCCGGTCACTTCGGAGGACAGTCCAGTGCCAAGGAGGGCATCGACGAGGATGTCGCTGGAGGCGAGGAGGGGCCGCACCTGGTCGGCAGACCGGAATCGAACGACCGCTGCTCGCCCCGCAACCCGAACAAGCCGACGATACATGGCTGCGGCATCGCGACTCAGGTCGGTGATCTTGGCGAGGAGCACCACGTGAACTCGAGCACGTCGGCGGTGCAGCAGGCGAGCCACAACCAATCCGTCTCCTCCGTTGTTCCCTTTTCCGCAGAGGATGGTAATGGTCTTGCCTCGTGCTGGTCCATGGTGCTCCTCCAGATGCCTGACGATTCCTTCGCCGACCCGCTCCATCAAGACGGCACTGGGGACCTGCGCTTCGGTGATCGTGCGGCGATCGAGTGTCTGCATCTCGGTTCCAGTCACGATCTTCATCGGTGGCCTTGCGTGCGGGATCGATTCCGTATGAGGAATAGGGTAAGGGAGGGGAGGAGAAATATCGTTTCGCTACGTCGCAATGTCATGACAAGGGAGAATCGCGTTGTCCATGGTGGAACGCAGGGTGGCGCACCGGCACGATAGTTTAACTCAGCAACGCTTTCATTTCCCTGACGGCCTGGTCGAGGCCCACCAGAACCGCTCGGGCAATGATGCTGTGACCGATGTTGTATTCGACGATTTCAGGAATGTGCAGCAACCGCGTCACGTTGCGATAGTCTAAGCCGTGTCCGGCATTGACGCCCATTCCCAGCTTGTACGAGAGTTTTGCAGCCTGCGCAATGGCCTCCACTTCCGCATCGGCTTCTTTCGAGCGTTTGGCATTCGCATAGCGGCCGGTATGGAGCTCGACGAAATCTGCTGAGACTCTGTGCGCGGCTTTGACCTGGGCCAAATCCGGTTCAATGAAAAGACTGACGGGAATGCCGCCATCGTGGAGCAGGGTCACGATCTGCTGGATACGATCTCTGTGGCCGGCCACGTCCAGGCCGCCTTCCGTCGTGAGTTCTTGACGCTGTTCCGGGACGAGCGTGACCATGTCTGGCTTGATGGTCAGGGCAATTTTGGCCATGGTTTCATCGGTGGCCATCTCCAGATCGAGCTTGGTACGGATGAGTTCCCGCAAGAGGCGAAGATCGCGGTCTTGAATATGCCGCCGATCTTCCCTGAGGTGGACGACAATGCCGTCGGCGCCGGCCAATTCTACCAGCACGGCAGCGGTAAGGGGGTCCGGGTCAGTTCCACCACGGGCCTGCCGCAGTGTGGCCACATGGTCGATGTTCACCCCAAGTCGTGGCACGGAGCCTCCGTTCTGGCTATGTGAAGCAAGGAGAAACTGATTTGCGTGATGAGTGCGAAAGGCGTTTCAGTTGTAACAGAAACTGACCGGGAGGGGCAAGGACTGGACGGGGGAGTTGGTGCTGTGCTGCCTCAGCACGTCTGAAGGGATAAAATGTCGAACCCCACAGAATCACGGCATAATTTGACTCGACGCGCCCCCCGCCATTAGAATAGACCCCCTGACAGGGAGGCGGGGGGTTCTTCACGCCTCCCTGTGGAGATGAATTACTGACAAGGGACTCGATGGGACTGGGCGACGGATTTTATCGTATCAAACGGCTACCGCCTTATGTGTTTGCCCAGGTGCAGAGCCTCAAGCTTGAGGCTCGTCAACAGGGCGAAGACATTATTGATTTTGGAATGGGAAATCCTGACCAACCGACGCCGAGCCATATCGTCGAGAAGATGATCGAGGCAGCGCGGAAGGGGAAAAATCATCGCTACTCGGCCTCGCGCGGGATTACCAAGTTGCGGCATGCGATCGCAGGTTGGTACAAGCGGAATTACGGCATCGAGCTGGATCCTGAGACCGAGACCATCGTCACGATCGGCTCCAAGGAAGGGTTGGCGCATTTGGCGCTGGCCTTGATCGGGCCCGGCGACGTCGTCCTGACACCGACGCCGACCTATCCCATTCATATGTATAGTTTCATCATTGCGGGGGGAGAAGTCAGAGGGATTGAGTTGCGTCAGGACAGTGACTTTTTCGACGACTTACAGCGGGTCTATCGCCAGACCTTCCCGCGTCCTAAGATCTTGGTCATCAATTTTCCCCATAATCCCACCACCGCCGTGGTGGATCTCGAATTTTTTAAGAAAATCGTTGCCTTTGCCAAAGAGCACAACGTGATTGTCATTCATGACCTGGCCTACGCGGACTTGGTGTTCGACGGATATAAGGCGCCGAGCTTCCTGCAGGTTCCCGGGGCCAAAGATGTCGGCGTGGAGTTCTATACGCTCTCCAAGGCCTATAACATGCCCGGTTGGCGCGTGGGATTCTGTTGCGGTAATCGCGAGGTCGTTGGAGCGCTGGCGAAGATCAAGAGTTACCTCGACTACGGCATTTTCCAGCCGCTGCAGATCGCCAGCGTCATTGCCCTCAATGGACCACAGGACTGTGTGAAAGAGACAGTCCTGCGCTATCAGAAGCGTCGTGATGTATTGGTGAGCGGACTGAACCGCATCGGGTGGCAAGTGACCAAGCCCGTGGCGACCATGTTCGTGTGGGCCAGGATTCCGTTACCCTATCGGTCGATGGGATCGTTGGAGTTTTCTAAGCTCCTGCTCCGCGAGGCCAAAGTCGCTGTGTCTCCCGGGATCGGGTTCGGTGAAGGCGGGGACGAATATGTGCGTTTCGGCCTCGTTGAAAATGAACATCGAACGAGGCAGGCCGTTCGAGGCATTCGCAAGGCCCTGAAGCTTGAGGGGTCGGAAGAATGATCTCGCGCGTGGGCGTCGGCATCATTGGGTTCGGCACCGTCGGAACTGGCGTCGCGAAGATTCTCTTGGAGAATGCCGCCTTGATCAGCCGCCGGGTCGGTGTGCCGATCGAGATCGTTCGGATTGCGGACCTCGATGTGACACGTGACCGGGGTCTTACCCTGCCGCCCGGCTTACTCACGACCGATGCGAACCAGATTCTCACCGATCCGTCGATCGACATCGTGGTTGAGTTGGTCGGGGGCTGCGATTTTGCCAAGCGCATAATTCTGGAATCCATCGCGGCAGGCAAACATGTCGTCACTGCTAATAAGGCCTTGCTTGCGTTACACGGAGAAGAAATATTTGACGCAGCTTCCCGCAAGGGCGTCGACCTGGGTTTTGAAGCGAGCGTGGGAGGGGGGATTCCTGTCATCCAGGCATTAAGGGAAGGACTGGCGGCCAACACCATCCAATCCATTTATGGGATCATCAACGGCACAGCCAATTACATTCTCTCGCGCATGACCCATGAAGGCCAGAGTTTTGAGGCGGTACTTGACGAAGCGAAGCGGGTCGGTTATGCCGAAGCGGATCCGACATTCGATGTGGCCGGTATTGATTCGGCGCACAAGCTGGCGATCATGGTGGCACTGGCCTATGGAACGCCGGTCAATTTTACAGATGTATACACCGAGGGGATCACCCACATTACACCACTCGACATCGCGTACGCCAAAGAGTTCGGTTGTACGATCAAGCTACTGGGCATTGCCAAGCTGGTTGGCAACGAAGTTGAAGCCCGGGTGCATCCCACGATGCTGCCCTCCTCGTCTCCGATCGCCCAAGTCGAAGGAGTCTACAACGCGATTCAGCTCGTCGGCGATGCCGTGGGCGACGTGGTGCTCTATGGCCGGGGTGCGGGGTCCTTGCCGACCGGCAGTGCGGTGGTCGGCGATCTCATCGCCATCGCGCGCAATCTGTTGAAAGGAGCGGTTGGGCGAGTGCCGCCCGCCTCGTTCCAGCAGGACCAGCGTCGTCCCCTTCGGATGCGGCCGATGGAGGAAATCAGCTCGCTCTATTACCTCCGTTTTATGGTGTTGGACCGCCCGGGTGTTTTGTCGCAGATCGCAGGGGAACTAGGCCGATGTGGCATCAGTATCTCGTCCGTCCTCCAACAGGGTCGGCGCGAAGGGCAGACGGTTCCGGTCGTGATCAAGACCCATACTGCCACGGAGCGCGATGTCCAAACGGCATTGCGAGCGATCAATGGCATGGCTTTCATCTCCGAGCCCACCACCTTGATTCGCGTCGAGGGCAAGGACGAGTGATGCGATGAATTGTTGGCGTGGTGTGATCGAAGAATATCGGAAGTTCCTGCCGGTGACCGACCGTACCCCCGTGGTGACGCTCGGTGAAGGCAATACTCCGCTCATCAGGGCGACGCGGCTGGCCAAGCAGATCGCTCCCGGCATCGATCTCTATCTCAAATTTGAAGGCATGAATCCGACGGGATCGTTCAAGGATCGCGGTATGACGATGGCCATTTCAAAAGCCGTCGAATCCGGCGCGCAAGCGGTGATTTGTGCTTCCACGGGGAATACGTCTGCCTCTGCTGCAGCCTATGGGGCGCGGGCCGGGCTGGCGGTCTATGTGTTGATCCCTGCCGGGAAGATTGCGATGGGCAAACTGTCCCAGGCCATGATGCACCAAGCCACGGTCATCCAGATTGAAGGAAACTTCGACCAGGCCTTGACCATCGTGAAGGAATTGTCGGTGATCCACCACATCGAGCTGGTCAACTCGCTCAACCCCTATCGGATCGAGGGGCAGAAAACTGCCGCGATGGAGGTCTGCGATCAGCTTGGCGATGCCCCGACCGTTCATGTGCTGCCGGTCGGGAATGCCGGCAACATTACCGCCTATTGGAAGGGGTACCAGGAATATCGTGCGGCCAATCAATCCACGAGGCTCCCACGCATGATCGGGTTTCAGGCCTCCGGTGCGGCGCCCATTGTGCTTGGCCACATCGTGGAGAATCCGCAGACCGTGGCCACCGCGATTCGGATCGGCAATCCGGCCAGCTGGCAGTCAGCGTTGAATGCCGTGAAGGAATCCTCGGGGGCGATCGATTCGGTCACGGATGAGGAAATTCTGCAGGCTTATAGGGCGGTGGCGGCGACGGAAGGAGTTTTCTGCGAGCCAGCGTCCGCCGCATCGGTTGCCGGCGTCATGAAGTTGAGCAAGCAAGGCGGGCTTCATGAAGGCGAGACCGTAGTCTGCACCTTGACCGGCCATGGATTGAAAGATGCCGATACAGCGATCAGTGTATCGGTCCAACCGAAAACCGTTAGAGCGACGCGGGAGGATGTCGCTCGTCTTTTAAGGGTATAAACACAATGAGCGCAGGGCTTCGATGAAATATGTAATTCTCCATGCCGATGGGATGGCAGACCATCCCCGGCAGGAATTGAGCGGACGGACTCCTCTTCAAGCGGCCTCGACCCCTCACCTTGATCGCCTCGCGCAAGAAGGAGAGCTTGGGCTCCTGGCCGCGGCACCCGAGAACATGCGACAGGGGAGCGGTCTGACGGGAACCACCATCCTCGGATACGACCCTAAGAAGTACTATCAGGGTCCAGGTCCGCTCGAAGCGGCCAGTCTGGGGGTCTCTGTCGGCGAGCATGATGTGGTCTATCGCTGTACGATGGTCACGTTGCGGGTAGACGCCCAGTCCGGGAGTAAAGGTGGATTGAACGAAATCAAGAAGCTGGGGCCGCATGTGGTGATGGACGATGCAACCGCCGGCCTGATTTCGACAGAAGAGGCCCGCGAATTGATTGAGGCGATCAATGAACAGCTCGGGTCTGAGATGATTCAGTTCTATCCCGGGTTAGGCCACCGTCATCTCATGGTATGGGTCAACGGGAAGTCGCGAGCAGTTTGTACAGATCCACAATCATTGGTTGGTCGACTGATCGCCGATGCATTGCCGAAGGGAGACGGATCCGACATTCTCTGGAAACTCATGGACGCCTCGTTTCAGATTTTGCGCGATCATTCCCTCAACGATGAACGTAGTAAAGCGGGGCAGAAGCCGGCCAATTGTCTCTGGCTCTGGGGCCCAGGCCGGGCCGTTTTCTGGCCAAGCCTCCCTGAGCGATTTAAAACAGCCGGTGTGGTGGTGTCGCAGAGCGATGTCCACCGTGGACTCGGCCTCATGGCCGGGCTTGAAGCCGTGGACGGGGCGCGATTGGCCAGTGCGGATCTTCGTGCCCAAGCGGCGGTTACCCTGGAGGAGCTGAAGAAAAAGGATTTTGCATACGTGCATGTGGAGTTACCGGACGAGGTCGTCTTTGGGTCGGATGTCGCGGCCAAGGTGAAGGGGATCGAAGCGGTCGATCGCGAGCT
>Ga0315275_10000205_pt1 | contig 47963 bp, 40 predicted proteins | sample YL17G03_0_MG_FD_205557 | JGI IMG/M metagenome (GOLD analysis project Ga0315275, IMG submission 205557) | Sediment microbial communities from Yellowstone Lake, YNP, Wyoming, USA - YL17G03_0 | ecosystem: Environmental > Aquatic > Freshwater > Lake > Sediment | place: USA: Wyoming | collected... | reverse complement strand
GGATCATGCATATGGTCTGGACCCTCTGGGTGAAGAAGCCTCGGTCAAGAGCCTGACGGCTGCCCAGGTACGCGATCTATATGCGGAATACGTCACGCCTGGCAACATGGTGCTTGCGATTTACGGCGACGTGGATCCCGCGTATGCGCGCGAGGCGGCCGCAAAGGCGTTCGGTCGCTTCAATCGGAAGGGCGTGGGCCTGCCGCCGCTCGAGGTCTGGGCCGGGCTTGAGCACGACGTGGCCGAGACCGACCCGACTGACAAGGAGCAAGCGGTAATCTTCATCGGCTACCCTGGGATGGACCCGGGAAGCCCGGATTGGTACGCGATGCGAGTGCTCGATGCCATCTCCTCCGGCGTCGGCTACCCCGGCGGTTGGCTGCACGAGACCTTGCGAGGTCAGAGGCTGGTCTATATCGTGCACGCCTGGAATTACGCTTTGCCCGAGCGCGGCTATTTCGCGGTCATGGCGGCGACGGCGCCTGCCACGGCCGACAGCGCCCTCAGCATCATCAGGGAGAAGATAGCCAAGGCCAAGAACGAGTACGTGACCGGCGAGGAACTCGCGATGGGCAAGCGCATCTGCAACATAATGGAGGATGTTTCGTACTCCCAGACGACGGCCGCCCAGGCGAATTTCGCGGCCCAGTACGAGATTCTCGGGCTTGGTTACAACTGGCGGGATTCGCTAAGAGATAAGATAAGCGCCGTGACCAGGGAGGATGTGCGGAGGGTCGCCCAGAAATATCTGACCAATTCCGCCACCCTGGTGATAAAACCCTAATTGGGGACACATTAGAAATCTGGTGACACAAAACCGATTTAGGAGTGCTGGCCAGTGGAGTGTGGTCGGGCACCAGAGGGTCCGATTCCAGCTATCGGAGCGGGCCGTTCAATCTGCCTGATCTTGGAGGTTTGAGATGGAGAGACGTCTTTCGCTGATCAATCACATGGAGCTTAGAGAACTGGTCCCTGCCAAGATTGACACCGTGATTGTACCTATCGGGACGATCGAAGCCCATGGCGTGATTCCGGTCGGCACGGATATGCTGATTCCAGATCGGCTGGCGGAGAGGTTATGCACTGAGATCGATGCTCTGGTTGCCCCATCCATTCCCTATGGCATTACACGCGGTCTCTACGGACACCCCGGCACGGTCTTCATAACACCTGGGGTTTTCAGGTCCTACGTGACTGATGTCCTGGCTTCGCTTGCCAGGACGGGCTTTGAGAAGATCGTTGTGATCAATGGCCACGGGGGCCAAATCGCCGAGCTGCAGGACGCCCTCTTTGAAGCCAGCAAGACATCCAACGTCAAGGCCCTGCTCATCAACTGGTGGTTCGGGATGGAAGACCTGTGCAAGGAGAAGCTGGCGCGTGAGGGTGGCCATGCGGGCGCCGATGAGACTGCAGCCATAATGGCGATCGATGCGTCGCTGGTGAAGCGCGAGCTCTATGACGAGAATATGACTGTGCGCCAGGCACCCTACTTCAAGGCTTATCCCTTCCCAGGTGCGATCATCACGTATGCCGAGGGGGACGGTCGCCTCAACTTCGACGAAGCCGCCTGCCGCGCCTACTTCGATGCCGTCGTCGCCAGATTGGTGGTGGCCGTCCGGGACATCCTTGTTAGGTGGGACCAGATATAGGACATCTGGAGAAGTCTGGTAGAAATCTGGTGACACAAAACCGATTTAGATCTATACCGACCAGTATGCGAATCCGTGCTTCGAGGGTGCCAAGACCGCAAATCAACCTTCGTGTAGCCCCTCACGCTTCTTAGGTGGCCGGCCAGCCCCGCCCATACTTAAGTCCCGGCCCGTGATCCGCTCGCAACGTTCGACAAACTGCGCGTCTCCCAGTGGCCGCCCCGTGGCCGAGTGCTTGCGAATCAACTTCGCCTCGGGAGAGTTCTCGAGCAAGAACTTGCCCCAGTCTCCGATCATCTCGAGGAGTGGCTGGACCTTCACAAGGCCGTCATCGGTCCCCAGCACGTGCGCCTTTGCGCTGCTCCAGGGCCACCGCCATGCTGTCTCCACCAACCCGGCTCTCACGGGATTCTGCTCAATGTACCGCACGGTAGCGACCGTGTGGCGCTCATCCATGGGACAGGAATAGAATCGGCCCTGCCAGAGGCAACCCCGCCATCCCATTCGATCATTCACCTTCAAGGTGTATTGGCGGTGAGTCTTTCCGATGGCGTGCCTGAGGCTATCGCTGGTGCTTGGAACGGCGACAAGGTGAATGTGGTTCGGCATCAGGCAATAGGCGAGAATCTCGAGAGGGTAGAGTGAGCAGAACTCCGCCAGGAGGGCCTTGTACAGGCAGTAATCGCCCTCGTTAAAGAAGGTCTCTTGCCGCCGGTTCCCTCGTTGGGTGACGTGATGTGGCACCCTGGGGACCACCACCCTTGCTACCCTAGCCACGTCGGGAGAATAACCGAGGCTCAGACATCTGACAAGTGAATTCTGAGCCGGTGCCGCGCCGGTGTCAACGCCGCAATGGGCTTAGCATGAGAACTGGGGCGCGTGCGGGAAGAAGGAGGCTACGGAAATCGGTTATGTGTCACCAGATTACTACCAGATTACTGAGAACGCCGGTCGTCAGCGACGTTCGTAATGAGGATAGAAGTTCTGGGCGACCTGCTCAGCAAGCTTACGGATTACGTCCTGGGTGATTTCGTAGTCGGTACGCCAGTCTGTGGCAAAATCGAGTCTTGCCTCGATGCTCTCGACTTCTTCTCGCTTGGCCCATACCACACGCCCGTCGCTAGTGGCAATCAAGCGGACCACCACGGCCGCATCCCCAACACGCCGGTTCCAGCCTGCAGAGGAGAGGTCAGCCACTGACAGAGTCACGGTGCCGGTGAGCACGGCATCGACTTGGAGCAGCTGGCCCAGAGCTATGGCGATCTCCTCCTTTGAGCGAGCCCCTTTGTTCAGGTTCTCAGGCAGGGTGAGCACGTTGATCTTCGTGCTCTCGACAATCTGAATCTGTGGAGCCTCAGCGAGGAGCCTCAGCGTGATCTCATCGGCTAGCTGCGAACCGATCTGGTAGGAAGTACCTTCCGTGGTAAATGGCATTATGGCCATACGACGGTACTCTTTGGGATCGATCGCGGACTCGACCAACACCCGCTTGGCGCAGCCTGCTCCAGCAGCGAGAAGCACGCAGACAGCAAGCAGAATAGCGCGTCGGATTGACATCATCTGCTCCCTCGGGTTAAGGCTTCGCACGCTAGGTGACTATTGTACCCCCTTTGCCGTCCCCAATCAAGTGAAAGCGTTGCGCTGGAGGCCGGTGCGAAACCGGTATGGTGCCACCCGCTCCTCAAGACCCCACCTCACGCTGAAATCAGGCTTGTGTCTCCGCACCGCCCTGGTATAATGGAATCCCTTCTAGGATCTCCACTGGCAGCATGCCCCTGACCTCCAGCACAAGACAAACGGAGGTCTGCGCTGTGCTCGCGAGAATGCTGAGTTCCACCGTAGTAGGGATCGATGGGATGCTCATCGAGGTTGAGGTCGATGTGTCAAATGGGCTTCCGACCTTCGCCATCGTAGGGCTTCCTGGTGAGGAAGTGAGAGAGAGCCGCGATCGAGTGAGGGCCGCCCTCAAGAACAGCGGTCTGGAGTTCCCTGCCAAGCGGATTGTTGTCAATCTTGCCCCAGCGACGGTGCGGAAGGAAGGTGGGAGTTTCGATCTGCCGATAGCAGTGGGGCTTGCAGTTGCGAGCGGCCAGATCAAGGCGGAGCCGGATACAGCCTATCTTCTCCTGGGTGAGCTCTCGCTTGATGGAAGCCTCAAGGGCATCAGGGGCACCCTGTCGATGGTGGCAGGAGTCGGGAGCAACAATATTGCCGCGGTCATCGTGCCCAGCGCCAACGCCCAGGAGGCCGCCGTCTCCACGCGCAAGCCTGTGTTTGGAGTCGGCACGCTGACTGACGTGCTTGCCATTGTGAGCGGCACCCTGTCGCCGTCACCAGTAGCTGCTGCCGAGGAACGCGTGACGGCCGACGGAAAGCACGACGTTGACTTCAGTGAGGTCCGGGGCCAGGAGCACGCCAAGCGCGCGATCGAAGTGGCGGCGGCTGGAAACCACAACATCCTTATGGTGGGACCGCCCGGAAGCGGCAAGACTATGATCGCGAGGCGGATTCCGACAATCCTGCCGCCCCTGTCGGTGGCAGAGGCGATCGAGACCACCAAGATCTTCTCAGTCGCCGGAATCCTCTCACGGGATGGGCTCCTGATGCGGCGCCCTTTCCGCTCTCCCCACCACAGCATCAGCGACGTTGCCTTGGTGGGTGGTGGGCGCGTGCCTCGCCCCGGGGAAGTGAGTCTGGCGCATAACGGTGTGCTGTTTCTGGATGAGTTCACGGAGTTCAGGCGCAGCGGTCTCGAGGTCCTGCGGCAACCTCTGGAGGATCGGGTGGTGACCATATCGCGCGCCCACTCCTCGGTGACTTACCCGGCCAACTTCATGCTTGTGGCGGCGATGAACCCTTGTCCGTGTGGGAATCTCACCGATCCGAAGAGGGAATGCAGATGCAGCGCACGCGACGTCGAGCGCTATCGACGGAAGATATCGGGCCCGCTTCTAGACAGGATTGACATCCACATAGAGGTGCCCCCCGCGCGATACAGTGAGATTGCCGGTGAGGAGACCAGCGAATCCTCAGAGTCGATCAGGGACCGGGTGACCCGCGCCCGCAAGATCCAGGAGGAGCGCTTCGGGCAAGATGCAAGCATCTTCACCAATTCCCAGATGTCCTCGCGGCAAATGAGGAAAGTCTGCCGGCTTGACGCACGCTCTGCCGACTTGCTCAAGGCGGCGACCATGAGGCTGGGTCTGAGCGCCCGCTCCTACACCAAAGTGCTGAAGGTGGCGAGAACAATTGCTGATCTTGAAGGCGCCGAGACCATTGAGACGCACCACGTGGCCGAGGCGGTCCAGTATCGGGCGCAGAGCACCTCTTGAAGGTGGCCTGTGTTTGCACGCGGGCCCGGAAATCGGTTATGTGTCACCAGATTTCCCTGCACGCGGGCCCGGAAATCGGTTATGTGTCACCAGATTTCCCTGCACGCGGGCCCGGGAAATTGGTTATGTGTCACCGGATTTCCCTGCACGCGGGCCCGGGAAATCGGTTATGTGTCACCAGATTTCATTTCAGGCGGTAGTGGCCGGTCCTGAGGCGCTTGCGGGCGAACTCGACATACTCCTTGACGATCTCGAAGCCGATGTAGTGCCGCCCCAGCATCTTTGCCACCACGGCGACCTGGCCCGAGCCCAGGAAGGGATCGAGCACGATATCACCTTTCTCGCTTGAGTAGGCGAGGATCTTCTCGACCAGTTCCCGTGGCAGCTTGGTCGGCGTCTTCTTGTCACCATGCCAGTATTCCCGCTTTATGGTCCAGACATCCTCCTTGTCACGGTAGTGGAGGCTCCGGCCTTCGCTGTCGCGCGCTGTCTTGGTGAATCTGGAGTAGGGGTAGAACCTGCGCTTTCGCTCGCTCTTGCAGACGTAGAGGCAGTGGTAGTGTGAGGCCACGAACCTGTGCTTGGTCACAACTCCAAACTGGTATTTCCAGATCAGGTGATTGACGACGGTGAAGCCGGCTGCGTCGAGGGCGTTCAGAATATCCTTAAGGTTGTTCCATCCAGAGAAAACATACATGCTTCCCGATGGCTTGAGCAGCCGGTGCACCTCGAGCATCCAGGCCAGCGTGAAGGCATAGTACTCAGCCCGTGGGATTTCACTGTAGCCCTCAAGCACGCGCGACTGCATCCGGTTGTAGTTGGCCCGCCTGGCCTTGAATTCTATGGCGAAAGGCGGATCGGTGATTACGAGGTCAATCGTGCCGTCGGGGATGCGCTTCATCCCCTTCACGCAGTCCCCGTTGTAAATGCGGTCGGCTCTCATTCGATCTCCACGCGTCTCATTCCAATCGTCGGCGATTATATCGCCTGCTCGCCGCGCCCGCAAGCGCGAAGCCGCCGCAGTTTTTGCTTAAGTCGATCCCGGGCATCCCCGATAGATATGCTGTCAATTCGACATCAAGGGGGCTCAGAATGTCTCATCTTAAGCACGCGACGCGGGGCGGGACCCATCTCTCCCAGGCGATACCTGGATACAAGGGCTATTCCGGCTCCAAGGTCGCCCACAGAACCGACCGCATCTTCTCTGAGGATATTCTCTCCAAGTTGAGTGAGGCGGTCGCAACATCATCTAGAATAAGACGGCATGCCGGAACCAGCCTGGACGCGGACATGATCTCGAGCCTCGCCGCGATCGAGGAAAAGGCCGAGAACCTGGCCCAGACGGTCGCCGAGACTGCGTTTGACGAAGGGTCCGGCTCGCCTGAGCACGGCATGGGCGGTCAGGTGGTAAGTCTGGACTCCTCGATCCTCGAGAAAATCGGCAGCGTCAATCAGGCGCTCTCGACTATGAACCTCGAAGGCGGAGCGGGGATCTCCAGCGACGACCTCGACTCGATCTGCGACATGCTGGACGATCTCAGGAACCTTATCAAGCGGCGCTCCGCGATGCTTAACGGCGGATAAGGCTCAACCGCAGGTAACCCTTCACGGCAGATATCTTGAGCGGCGGCCGGCCTCAGGCCTTGGCTGCCGCTTCCTTTATCAGGGCCAGCGCAATCTCGTTGCGCTGGATTTCGCTGGTTCCCTCGTAGATCTGGGTGATCTTCGCGTCCCTCATCATCTTCTCGACGGGGTGGTCGTGCATGTAGCCGCGGCCCCCGAAGATCTGGATGGCCTTGGTGGTCACGCGCATCGCGACGTCGGAGGCGTAAAGTTTGGCCATCGCCGATTCCTTGGTGGTTCTGGTCTTTGTGGCATCGATCATCCTCGCGGTTGCATAGAGCAGCGCCCGTGCTGCCTCGACCTCGGTGGCCATGTCGGCCAGCATGTGCTGGACCGCCTGCTTGGAGGTGATGGTCTCTCCGAACTGGATGCGGCTCTTGGCGTAAGCGACTGCCTCATCGAGCGCGCCGGCTGCGATCCCCAAAGCCTGAGCGGCAACGCCGGGCCGCGTCGAGTCGAAGGTCCTCAAGGCCAGGATCAGCCCCATGCCTTCCTTGGCAAGGAGGTTGGCGGCCGGAACCCGGCAGTTCTCAAAGACGAGCTCGCGGGTCGCCGAGGCGCGGATCCCGAGCTTGCGCTCCTTCTTGCCGAAGTTGAAGCCGGGCATGCCCTTCTCCACGACGAAAGCCGATATGCCGCGAGGGCCCTTGTTCTTGTCGGTAACGGCCATCACGGAGTAGATCTCGGCCTCGCCGCCGTTGGTGATGAAACACTTGGTGCCGTTCAAGATGTAGGAGTCGCCCTGCTTCTCTGCGGATGTCCTTAGCGCCGTGGCATCGCTTCCCGCATCGTGCTCGGTAAGGGCAAAGGCCGCCACCTTCTCACCGCGGCCGATGGGAGGCAGGAACTTGGTCTTCTGGGCTTCGCTGCCGCCCAGGAGAATCGGGTACGCCCCGAGAGCCGAACCTGCCAAGGCCAACGCGATGCCGCCATCAACCTTGGAGAGTTCCTCCACGATAAGCACCAGCTCGAATACCGCCATCCCCATGCCGCCGAACTCTTTGGGGATATAAGCGCCGCAAAGGCCCGACTCCCCTAGAACTCTTACCACGTCCCACGGGAAAGTCTCTTCGGCGTCGTACTTCTGGCGGACAGGCTTCATGTGCTCCTCGGCAATCCTCTTCGCCGTCGCCACAAGCTGCTTCTGGGCTTCATTGAGGTTATAGTCCAAGATCAATCCCCCTGCTCTGAGTTCACGCTCTGAGTTGCTGCTTTGACTTAAGGTGGACACATAGTAAGCTACCCCCGGACGCCAGTCAAGGAATGGTGAAATTGGTGAAATTGGGTGACACAGAACTGATTTCCAGCAAGGGATTTGCGATATCCCTGAAATCTGTTTTGTGTCACTGGTTTTCCCACTGGTTTTCGCGATATGAATAAGCGCCTTAGATTCACATTCGTGGCCGATAGCCGCAACCGCACGGCTGTGGCTTGCCTCGTGGCGGCGCTTGAAGATCTTCCCGAAGTCGGTGCCGATTCCATCCGGGTGGCCCGGCCCGCGGAGGCCCCGACGCTCCCCTTTGGTGGCTTGCCCTCAACTGTGGAAATCCTGTGCATGTCGGCCATGACGGAGAGCGTCGACGGCACGTCGCGCCTTCTCCGCCGAATCGCCGAGCGAGCCAAGCCCTTCATAAGCATCTGCGGCGGACCTCATCCCACGAGTGATCCTGCAAGCGCTCTGGAGGCCGGCTTTGACTACTGCTGCGTCGGGGAGGGGGAGGAAGTCATTCAGCGGCTGGCGCGGCGCCTTGCCGCCGGCGAGGTGCTTCCCGCGGATCCCGCAGACCCCGCGAACCGCACAGGCCCAGCGCACCCCGCACACCCCACCCACACGGCCGAAAGAATCCTGCGAAGCGACACCGTCGTCCAGTTGGACAGTCTCCCGGCGCTTCCCAGGCACTTCATCTTCCGGGGCTACATCGAGATTGCCCGAGGCTGCCGCTGGACGTGTGCTTACTGCCAGAACCCTGGGATCTTCGGGCACGAGGAGCGCTTCCGGAGTCCCGGCCGGATCGAGGAAACCGTCGCCCTTTACTCGGCCCGTGGCATGCAGGACATCCGGCTCCTGGCTCCTAACGCCCTCGGCTATGCCGCGCGGGCTCCGCGGACTCCCAATTGCGATGCGCTCGAAGATCTGCTCGATCGCGTCAAGTCGGCTGCGCCTCACGGCAGGATCTTCTTCGGATCTTTCCCATCGGAGATGAGGCCCGACTACGTGACGAGCGAAGCGATCGCCATTCTCAAGCGCTACGTCTCCAACCGCCGGCTTGTGATCGGGGGGCAGGCGGGAAGCCAGCGCATCCTGGATCTGGTCGGCAGGGCGCACACGGTCGAGGACATCGAGCGCGCGAGCGAGACCGTTGCTTCCTTTGGCTTCCAACCTCTTGTTGACCTCATGATAGGCTTCCCCTTCGAGGAGCCCGAGGACCGCCAGGCCACATTCGCCCTCATAGCGCGGCTGCGGCCGGCCAAGGCGAGGTTCACCATGCACTTCTTCATGCCCCTTCCGGGAACGCGGCTCGCCGGCACATCACCGCGCTTCTTGAGCGATCGCGAGCGGCGACATATTGATGGACTCGCGCAGCAAGGTCTGATAAGAGGGAGGTGGCGCCGACAGGAGGAGTTTGCACGCCAATGCACGAGCGACGAACCCGAGACAAACCCAAGCCGGTGAAGCTCTTCTGTGGTCTCGTCGCGCAGCCTGAGGCCCTCGATTGCGCCCGGAGCCTCTTAGCCGAGGCCTTAGGCCCCATTGACTGCGAGAGCCCCACGCTCCGGTTCGATTTCACTGCCTACTACCGGGAGGAGATGGGAGAGGGGCTTGTCCGCAAGTGGGTAGCCTTCCAGACCCTCCGGGAACGGCCATATCTTGCCCGGGCCAAGCACATCGCCATCGCCCTGGAAGAGAAACTCGCCGTCGACGGCAGGCGGGCGGTAAATATCGACCCCGGCTATGTGGATGACGCTCAGGTGGTGCTCTCGACGGCCAAGAACTATGCTCACCGCCTCTACATCGGCATGGGCTACTACGCCGAGGTTACCCTCACATATGAGCACAAGGCCTTCAAGTTCCTGGGCTGGACCTATCCGGACTACCAGACCCCTGAGGCCCTGGATTTCTTCAGCCGGACGCGGGAGGCCTATGCCTCCGAGCTGAGGCGTCGTCCGGACAAATGAGGAAAGAGCTTGAGCAGTGAGCGGAAGGCTCTCGTCGTAGTCGGCCTTGCCATCATCGTGGTCTCCTTTGCCGCGATCTTGATCAGGCTTTGCACAGTGCCCACGGCGGTGATCGCAGCCTGGAGGCTCGGCTTTGCATCGCTCGTGCTGCTGCCTGTGTTCCTCACGACCGGCGGCGGCCGCGGCATCTCCCGCCGTCAGGCCGGCTTGTGCATCCTTGCCGGGCTCTTCCTATCGTTTCACTTCCTGTTGTGGATCGAATCCTTGAAGCTCACCACGGTCGCAAGCTCGGTCGTGCTCGTGACCACGAGTCCCATCTTCGCGGCCGTTTTCGGCTGGATCTTCCTCAAGGAGGGCATAGGGCGGAGGACCCTCTTGGCGATCATCTGCTGTATGCTCGGCAGCCTCACCATCGGCCGGGGTGACATTCACATCGGGGCGGCGATGCTTCGGGGCGATCTCTTCGCGCTGGGCGGTGCCGCGGCTTTCGGGGCTTACTTTGTGATAGGCCGCTCGGTGAGACAGCATGTGGGATTCCTGCCCTATGTTTTCCTGGCCTACTCGGCGTCGGCGGTGATGCTCTTGGTCTGGGCCGTAGCGACCCGGCACGCCCTTATCGGTTTCGCGCCGATCAACTACCTCTGGCTGCTCTTACTTGCCCTGGGCCCTCAGGTCTTCGGGCACTCCTCGCTCAACTGGGCGCTCGGCCATCTCGCGGCGCCCAAGGTGGCGATCTCGGTCCTGGGCGAGCCCATCGGCTCGGCCCTGCTCGCCTGGCTCATCTTCCACGAGGTCCCGGGGGCGCCACTTTTCATAGGAGGCGTGCTCATTCTCGCAGGGGTGTACCTGGCAATGACCGATCCCCACGACCCCCACGATCCCCACTCATAATCGTTGAATAGCGCGCGGCCGGGGTGTATAATCAAGGCCGTCGAAGTGTGTGTTCCCAACAGCGAACCACCGTGGGAGGTGCGAAGATGAGAAGCTTGCTACTGGTTGTTCTGGTATGCGTTTTCATTCCGCTTTCGGCATTGGCGACACCGTATGTCCCGTTTGAGGCGCTCGGCACAGCCGGGGAGGCCCTGCAAGGCAGCGAAGAGTGGCTCGTGCCCGGGGGAGCGCCCGCCCACGCTATGCTCTCCTATGATCCATTTGCGAAATTCGGCGCGTGCTGCCAGTTCATAGCCACGCTGCAGGTGGCCGACACGTCCTCTGCCGATTACGGCGGCATGCGCGAAGGCGAGCACATGCTCAGCGTGATTCAGACCGATAACACAAGCGAATCAATATGGATGTGGTCGCACTACTACAGGCTCGCCGGCACCGACCTTTTCGGGGAATATGTCGATGCGGCCTGGGAATATGTCATGAGCCACAAGGCCTACAATGAAGAGGGCAACGACGACCCTATCGCGGGCTACTATCGCCGATACAACTGCTCCTGGGCCCTCCGTGCCTTGATGGAATACAGCGATGTCTACGGTGACCCCACCTATGCTGGATACGGAGACTCCTGCGCTTCCTACCTGTGCCATAATCCCATGATCCTTAATGTGACGACCGGCGCGGCCCGCAGACTTAACGGTCTGATCATGGGCTGGGCAGTGGGAAACCTCTATGAATACGGGCAGTACACCTCAAATCCCACGTACGTCTCCAAGGCGCTTGACATGGCGGATTCCCTCCAGGGCTGGGCAGAATTCAATCCCGCGAAGTTCCACTGGAAGGAATGGGCCATGGAGGGCGGCTCTGTAATGTGGGGTATCGTTCATTCGGTTTTTGCTGACGATCCAACGGGCGCCGCGACGTGGGTGGCAACCTATGGCCCCAACCTTGACACCGAGATTCTGCCCAGCGCGGGTGCCTATCAGAATGCCTGGCGCGGGTGGGCTGCCCTCGGCCAGTCAACTGCCGCCGAAGTCCTCGATAGCCCCACCTACGCTGGCTACTTCAAGCACCTCGCGGACACACTGATTGCCAACGACGGTGACAACGACGGCGGCATTCCGGTGCTGGATGCCGATCCGGACAACTACGATCAGTCCTGGGTTACCAGCTACCTGGGCTTCATGTGCATGGATCCGCTGCTTGCGACCGCCGGCACGCCGGTGGCGACCGGCCGCCAGTCGGCTCTCGAGGTCGTGGCCTCACCGGTGCCATCGGTTGGCCTTCCGAACCTGGCTTTCAACCTGGCCCAAGCGTCGTCCGTCAAGATAAGCGTCTATGACGCGTCGGGCCGCAGGGTTGCCCATCGGGCCGCAGGTCCATTCGGGCCGGGCCTCCACAGGGTAGACCTTGCAAGCAGCCCCGGTTGGGAGAGCGCTTCGCCGGGCATCTACTTCTATGAAGTGCGGACATCCGGCGAGGTCGCCAGGGGCAAGATCGTAGTGCTGAGATAGTGGCTTTCCGGCGGGCGGCTTGGCTTGACATGGCCGGCGCCGTGTGGTAGCTCCTTACGGGAACAAACCAAGGGGGAGCTATCAGCTATGAAAACCAGCCCTTCGTTCCGACGGACCAAGATCGTTTCAACCCTCGGCCCTGCCTCATCTTCAGGTAGCATCATCCGCGCCCTGCTGGAGTCGGGCGTCGATGCCGTGCGGCTCAACTTCTCTCACGGCGACCATGCCACCCATCACCGTATGGTCGGGCTCGTGCGCCGGGCATCCCGCCTGGTGGGCAAGCCCGTGCCGATTATCCAGGACCTCCAGGGCCCGCGCTTGAGGCTCGGAGTGCTCCCCCAAGACTCAATTGTTCTCAAGAAGGGCTCGAGGCTCACGCTCACTTCGGGGCCCTCGAGCGCGGACGCGATCTCGGTCTCACCGGCCATATCCTTCCGCGGTATGCGACGCGGTCACCGGGTCGTGATCGGCGACGGTGGCGTCGTGCTCAAGATCACGGCCGTGAGCCCCCGCGAACTCGGCTGTATAGTGGCCAGGGGAGGGAGCATTCGCTCGCGTCAAGGCGTGAACCTGCCCGACGGCAAGGCGGCCCTGCCTTCCCTTACGTCAAAGGACGTGGCTGACCTCAAGTTCGGGCTCAGCGAGGGCGTTGATTTTGTGGCTCTCTCCTTTGTGAGGTCTGCGGCCGACATCGCAGCCCTCCGCAAGCATCTCGAGGGAACAGGCGTAGGGATAATCGCCAAGATCGAGACGCAGGAAGCCCTCTGCGATATAGACGAGATCATCGATGCCACCGACGTGATACTGGTGGCCCGCGGCGACCTGGCCAGCGAAGTGACCATAAGCGAGGTGCCGATCGTCCAGAAGTTCCTTATCGAGCAATCCAACCTGCGAGCCAAGCCCGTGATCACCGCAACTCAGATGCTTGAGTCCATGATCAGCAATCCCCAGCCCACCAGGGCCGAGGCCAGCGACGTTGCCAACGCCGTGCTTGACGGCTCTGATGCGGTCATGCTGAGCGGCGAGACGGCCATGGGCAAGTACCCGGTGGAGACGGTACGGATCATGCGGTCAATCGTGACCAGCGCTGAGACCGCGCACGAGCAGGCCTGGATCAGGCCCAGGCCCCCACTCGAGCCCGCGCCGCACATAGATGAGACGATAGCCTACCTGGCCTCACGCGCAGCTCACAGTCTCAACGCCGCTGCCATAATCACCTTCACCATGAGCGGGAGCACCGCGCTCAGGGTCGCCAAGTTCAGGCCCCTGGTGCCCATCGTTGCGGTCACGCCTTCAGCCCAGACCATGATGAGACTGGGGCTTTCCTACGGGACCACCTGTGTCCAGATCGGCAAGGTCAGCGACACCGATACCATGATCCAGACGGCCATCCACGCCGCTCACAACCGTGGGATAGTGAAGAAGGGTGATCTGGTAGTGGTGACCGCCGGCGTACCCGTGTATCGGAAGGGGACGACCAACCTGGTCAAGTTGGAGGTCGTAGCCTGAGCGGAGTGACTCATGCCACAGTTTAGACAGGATCTTACGACCCGGCGGTGGACCGTGATCGCCACCGAGAGGGCCAAACGCCCGGACGATTTCGCCGGGCGTGGCGCGAGCGCGGCCGCCTTGCCGCCATATGTGCCGACCTGTCCGTTCTGCGTTGGCAACGAGGACAAGACTCCGCCGGCGAGCTGCGTGCTTCCCGATCCGGCCTCCCCTGACGGCAAGCGCTGGAGCGTGCGGGTGGTGCCCAACAGGTTCCCGGTGCTGCTAACTCCTCAGGATGGCTCGGAAGCCAGGAAGCGGACTCACCGGGGCCTCTATCTCAGCATGGATGGCTGCGGCCAGCACGAAGTGGTGATCGAGCATCCGGATCACTCCAAGACTATTGCCACGATGACCGTCGAGGAAGTGACGCGAGTGGTTCACACTTATCACCAGCGCTTTCTGGAGCTCGACAAGTCGGATTGGAACCAGCTGATAATCATCTTCAGAAACCAGGGCGAGGCTGCCGGCACTTCGCTTGCTCATCCCCATTCCCAGATCATCGGCGCACCCATAGTGCCCCAGGATGTGAGATGCCGGCTGGACGAGGCGCAGCGCTATTTCGACGACAACGGCACTTGCGTCCACTGCGACATGCTGGATGCCGAGATACGTGATGGAACGAGGATTGTGAGCGCCAATCCCGGCTTTGTTGCCTTCTGTCCCTATGCCTCGAGCGTGCCCTACGAGGTCCGGATAGTGCCCCGGCGGCATGCGTCATCGTTTGGCGTCCTGACCGATGTCGAGGCCGGTCTCCTGGCGAGAATCCTCCGGGACACCCTCTCGAGACTCTACAAGCTCCTGTCCAATCCTGACTACAACTACGTCGTGCGCTCGGCGCCGCACCACTCGGCCGGCGAGCCTCATTTTCACTGGTATCTCGAGATCCTGCCGAGGCTCACCACTGCAGCCGGCTTCGAGATTGGCACCGGCATCAACGTCAACGCAGTTGCCCCTGAGGATGCTGCCGGCCATCTTGGAAAGGCATCTTAACTTGAGCGGGCTCAATCTGGAGGGCAAGCGGGCCAACATGATGGAGCACCAGATTAGAGCCCGTGGTGTAAAGGATCCCCGGGTGCTCGAGGCCATGGGCAAGGTCCCCAGGCACGTCTTTGTGCCCCCCGGATACGTCGATGCGGCCTACGATGATCGGCCCCTGCCGATAGGCTCAGGCCAGACGATCTCCCAGCCATACATGGTGGCCGTTATGACCGAGGCCCTGAAACTTGAGGGTGGGGAGCGGGTTCTAGAGATAGGTACGGGATCGGGCTATCAGACGGCTGTGCTGGCGGAGCTGGTCTCTCACGTCGTGACGGTCGAGAGAATGGCTGAGTTGTCAAGCTCTGCGGTCCGGACCATCGGGGCGCTGGGCTACGCGAACGTCGAGTTCGTTGTCGGCGACGGGACCAAAGGCTATCCGCCCGGGGCTCCCTACGACGGCATCCTGGTCACTGCCGGCGCGCCCGACATCCCCGATGTCATACTTCGCCAGATGGCTGAGGGAGGGAGACTGGTGATACCGGTGGGCAACACGCTTCAACAGACGCTCACTCGAGTGACAAGAATAGGCAAGGAATACCGAACGGAACGGCTGGAGGGATGCGTGTTCGTGCCCCTCATAGGCGAATACGGCTGGACCGAAAACGGGGAGCAGGCTTCCTAGGAGGTACACCCTGGAATGATTAGCCGCAAGCAGGTTATCGACTTGCTTCACTTCGATGCCGGAACCCACTGGATCGTGAGCTTCTACATGGGGATAGGTGTGGCGAGAGCGCAGCGGAAAGCCAACGAGATCGTGGCCAAGGACATCGCCAAGCACGCGATCAGTCAGGCAGCTCTTGCCGGTGAGGCCCGCAAGGATGCGGAGGAGGACGTCCAGAGAATCCTCAATTTCGTGAAGATGGACTTCAAGGGCAAGGCCAAGGGGCTGGTGATATTCTCCTCGAAGAAGGCGGGCCTGTGGCAGGTCTACAGGCTGCCGGTCACCATGCCCGACAGGTGTGTCATTAACCATTCGCCTTTTGTGTTGCCGATGCTTAAGATAGTTGATGAGAGCCGAAGGTTCTGCGTGGTCGTCACGGACACCGAGAAGGCACGACTCTTCACCATGTACCTGGGAGAGATCATCGAGCGGTCGGACATATTCGATGTCGTTCCCGGCTGGCACAAACAGGGGGGATGGTCTCAGGCCAGGTTTCAGCGGCACATCGAGGACCTGGTCAACAGGCACCTGAAGCACGTCGCCGACACGGTCTTCGATCTCCACAAGAGCGAGGGGTTCGGCCATCTGATTGTAGGCGGCTCGCAGGAGGTCAGGACCAGGCTCTGCCAGATCCTCCATTCATACCTGCAGAAGATCATCGCCGGCTACATGAACGTCGATGTGACTTCCAGTACTGAAGAGATCCTGAGGGCGGCCCACAAGATCGAGACTGAAGTCGAAGACAAGCGGTCCGATGAGATCGTTAAGACCCTTGCCGGCGCCAAGGGCCGGGGGCATGTGGTGACGGGGATCGACAACACGGTAGGCGCCATCAAGGAAGGTCGAGTGCATACGCTTGTGCTGATCGACAACGGCCGCGTGGAGGGGTGTCTCTGCGGAGACTGCGGTGGGGTGGACGTCCTCTCGGCCGAGTCGTGCACGAGGTGCAAGAAGCAGCTGTCGCGGGTCGAGAACGTATCTGAGCATCTCGCAGTGCTCGCAGTCGAGCAGGACGCTGAGGTCAAGTATGTGAGACCGGGCTCAGGCATGGAAGGTCAGGGTTCAGTGGGTGCTATACTGAGGTGGTAGATCTATGAAGAAGATAATCGTCATTGTAGTGATCGTAGCTGTGGTCGGAGCCGTGCTTGGCTTCAAGTTCCTGAGGAAAAGCGATAAGAACGGGGCGAGCCCGGGCTGGGAGCTCGCAAGCGTCGTAAGACAGCCGCTCTGGATCAAGGTGTCGGCAACGGGTCTGGTCGACCCGATTGTGCGGGTGGAGGTCAAGTCCAAGGCCAGCGGAATAGTCGAGCGCCTGCCCATCGAGATGGGCGACGCCGTCAGGAAGGGCCAGATCATCGCGGAGCTTGATACCACCGAGATCAAGAACCAGCTTGAGCAGGGCCAGGCGGCCTGGTCGGTGGCGACGCAGACGGTCAAGGTGAAGGAGCAGGCCCTCAAGAGAACCGAGGATCTTGCCGCGAGCGGACTTGTGTCCCAGCAGGACCTCGAGAACGCCAAGCTCGATCTGGTGCGGGCGAAGTCCGATGAGATCAGCAACAAGCTCGCGGTAGCCAACCTCATGGAGAGGTTTAAGGATACGGTGCTCCGTTCCCCGATTGACGGCATCGTCCTTCAGAAGCGCGTTGAAATCGGACAGGTGATATCCTCGGGAGTGTCGAGCTACACCGGCGGGACCGCCATAGCCGTGATCGCCGACCTCAGCAGGGTGTACGTCACGGCAGGCGTCGACGAGACGGACATCGGCAAGGTGGCCGTGGGTCAGCGGGTCGAGGCTGTTCCCGATGCCTTTCCCGACCGGAAGTTCAGCGGCGTGGTCGAGCGCATAAGTCCCCAATCCCAGATAGTTCAGAATGTGACCACCTTTGATGTCGTCACGGCCGTCGACAACGCGGAAAACCTCCTCAAGGCGGGTATGAATGTCACCGTGGACATACTGGTGGCAGGCAAGGACGAGGCCCTGACTGTGCCCCGGCGAGCGGTCAGGTCCGCCGGGGAGATTCCAGCCCTTGCCGCGGCTCTCGGGATCAAGCCGCCCGATATGCGAGAACGGGGTGGAAGGGCGCCGGGCATGGACGCCGCGGCGGAGCCGGCTGCCTCCAACGGCAAGGTGGTCTGCGTCAAGACCGCGAACGGGTACGAGTTCAGGCGAGTGACAATGGGGCTCTTCGATTATGACCGGTACGAGATCATCCAGGGGCTCTCCGAGGGTGACGAGGTTGTGGTATTCTTGACCAGTAGGGCGCTTGATCAGTCGAAGGAGTTTGTGCAGCGCAGGCTTGGCTCGGCCTTTCCGGGCATGAGCAAGAGCGGGGGCGGGGGCCCAAGACCGCACTAGACGAGGCCGCGCTGGAGAGGCCAACCAGACAGGGGGACGCCCGCAACATGTCAGTGATCAGCATGAAGAGGATTAGTAAGAACTACGAGATGGGTGAAGCCATGGTTCACGCCCTCAGGGAGATCGATCTTGAGGTCGAGCCGGGCGAATTCCTGGCGATCGTCGGCCCATCGGGTTCGGGCAAATCGACCCTGATGAATCTCATAGGTTGTCTCGACAGGCCGAGCGGGGGCGAATACCATCTCGACGGAGAGAGAGTCAGTGATCTTAATGACGACGAGCTTGCCCACATTCGCAACAAGAAGATCGGCTTCGTCTTCCAGACCTTCAATCTCCTGCCCAGGACCAATTGTCTCCACAATGTCGAGTTGCCCTTGCTCTATTCCAACGTGGCGCGCCGGGAGCGCGAGCGCAAAGCCCTCGAGATGTTGACCCGGGTAGGCCTGGCCGAGCGGGTATATCACAATCCCAACGAGCTCTCGGGTGGTGAGCGGCAGAGGGTGGCCATAGCCAGGGCCCTGGTAAACGATCCTGCGATAGTGCTCGCCGATGAACCCACGGGCAACCTCGACAGCAGGACCGGCACCGAGATCATGACCATCTTCACCGAACTCAACAAGGAAGGTAAGACCATAGTGCTGGTCACCCACGAGCGGTACATCGCGGATTACTCTCGCCGAATCATCACGCTCCGAGACGGTGGCGTGGTTAGCGAGGACGTGGGGGTCCTGCGCTAGGAAAGCTTGGACTGACGCATGGATCCGGTTGAAGGCATAGGCGTAGCTCTTGACTCGATTCGCTCGCACAAGATGCGGTCTTTCCTGACGATGCTGGGCATCATAGTCGGGGTGGCCGCGGTGATCGCGATGATCTCGCTGGGTGAGGGAGCGAAACGCCAGGTGAAGGCAAACATGACGTCGCTGGGCACCAACCTGCTCTACGTGAGGGCCGGCTCGGCCCAGCGTGGCGGGGTGTGGTTCGGCGCCGGCACTGCCATGAAGAGCCTGACGGTTGAAGACGCCGACGCCATCAAGAATGAGTGCCCTGCGGTGGAGGCCGTAGCCCCTCAGATCCAGAGCCACGCTCAGGTCATCTACGGGGATAGGAACTGGAGCACCGATGTCGTGGGCGCAACCCCTGCCTACGAGTTTGTGGCCAGCCTTCCAGTCGATGAGGGGGCCTTCTTCGATGACGCAGCCCTGAGGGCCAGGGCCCGCGTGGCGGTGATCGGCACGACGGTGATTGAGCAGGTCTTCGGCGACGATGACCCCATCGGCAAGGTGATCAGAGTAAACCGCGTCGCCTTCACGGTGATCGGTACCATCAAGAAGCGCGGCGGGACCGGCTGGATGGATCCCGACGACATGGTGATTGTACCGCTCTCCACGGCCCAGGGCAGGCTTGTCGGGAACGACCATCTATCTTCGATCAGCGTCAAGGCCTGGAACGAGGGTCAGGTCAGCCAGGCGGTAGTGGAGGTGGAGGACGTGATGAGGCGGAGGCACCGTCTCACCGACCAGCAAGAAAATGACTTCATGATCAGGAACCAGGCCGATTTGATGGAAGTCTTCACGCAGACCACCAAGACCATGACCTTCCTGCTTGCGGGCATAGCCTGTGTCTCATTGCTGGTAGGGGGCATAGGCATCATGAACATCATGCTGGTTTCGGTCGCGGAGAGAACGCGAGAGATCGGCACCAGGATAGCGGTCGGGGCAAGACGCGTGGACATTCTCGGCCAGTTCATGCTGGAATCCGTGGTGATCAGCCTGGCCGGCGGCATCATAGGCATCGTGTTCGGAATTGCCGGCTCGCAGCTGCTCTCGCTCTTGGCCAAATGGAATACGGCGGTTTCTCTGACGGGAATCGGGCTGGCTTTTGCCTTCTCAGTGGGCGTGGGAGTCTTCTTCGGGATCTATCCGGCTCGAAGAGCCTCGATGCTCGACCCGATCACCTCGCTTCACCACGAATAGGTTACCCCAGTCCCAGATCACGGTGCAATTGCTGTGCGGCCTCGGCCACCCGTGACTTGGGAAGAGCGATTGTGAGACTCAGGCCAGACGAGGACACTATCTCGGGATCGATCCTGAGGGACGCGATCGACTTCATGATCTTCTGGGCGATACCGGGCACACCGCAGATCCCCTGGCCGACTATCGACAGGGTGGCCACGTGGTCGTCCACCGTGAAAGCCTGGTTCGGCATGGCTTCCCCGGCCGAGGCGGCAGCGGCATCCCGCGCATCAAGCGGAACCATAATCGACACGTTACCCCGATCTCCGGCGGCGGAGGAGATGTAGATGAACCGGACCTCGATCTCGTCGCGGTCAAGCGCCTCGAGGAGGCGGCCTGCCGCCTCGGCCGGGTGAACGACGCCGGCGAGGTGTATCCTCGCAAGATTGGTGTCCTGGGTTATGCCGCGTATGTCCGATCCTTCGATTTCCTCTTTGCCCGTCACCAATGTACCCATCTCCTTCCCGAAAGAAGGTCTCACGTGGACCCTGACCCCGAAACGCATAGCGACGTCGATGCTTCTCCAGTGCAGCACGCCGGCGCCGCAGAAGGCCAGCTCCAGCATCTCCTCGTAGGATATCTTCTCTATCTTCTTGGCGCACGGCACCAGGCGGGGGTCGGCGGTGAAGACGCCGTCCACGTCCTTGAAAAGGTGGCACTCCTCGGCCGCCAGGGAAGCCGCGAGAGCCACGCACGTGGTATCGGAACCGCCCCTGCCCAGGGTCGTGATCTCCTTGGCCGAGCTCACTCCCTGGAAGCCTGCCACGATCACGATGCGTCCCTTCTCCAGCTCTTCCCGCACCCTGTGCGCCTTGATATCGAGTATCTTGGCACGCGTGTGGCTGGTGTCGGTCACGATGCCGCTTTGGGAGCCGGTGAACGATATCGCCTCGCAGCCCAGGTCGATTATGGCCATGGATAGAAGCGCCATCGAGATGCGCTCGCCGGCCGTGAGCAGCATATCCATCTCGCGCTTGGGCGGGTTCCCGCTGACGGTCTTGGCCAGGGTCACCAGCTGGTCGGTAGTGTCCCCCATCGCCGATATCACGACGATCACGTCCCTGCCGGCCTTCCTTTCCTCAACGACCCGGCGGGCGACGTCCTTGATCTTCTCGGGAGTGGCGACGGAGGCCCCGCCGAATTTCTGCACGATCAGGGCCTTTGTCCCTTGCTTTATCATCCTTCAGTGCTCACTTTACTTAGGAGTCGACCTTATGGTAGAATGCGCCGTCGATTGTTTGCAAGCAATATGTACTCGGGCCTGACGCTGCCTAAGGAGGTTAGTATGTCCACCGGATCGCGGCTTCTTGTCGCCTGCATCGTACTCGGTTTCCTACTGGCTCTCGCAATCGTTGGCTGCGCGACCTTGGGACCCAAACGTGCTCCGCTTGCCACGGTGCCTGACACCCTCGATGCCGAGTCCCGGGTGGAAGCTCTGGAGCAAATGGCGGCCACCTATCCCGAGGACGCCGAGCTCTTCTTCACGCTGGGCAATGTCTACTACGACCAGGCGGTCCCGGATCTTGCCAGGCAGAATTACGAGAAGGCAATATCGCTTGATCGCAAGATGGACAAGGCGCGGGTGAACTTGGCCATGGTGATTGCCGAAACCGGCGAGCCCGACAGCGCCAGGATCATGCTGGAAGACGTGATAAGGCGCGATCCCAAGAACGTCAAGGCGCTCATTGATCTCGGAGTGATCCACTACGGCATCAAGGATGTCGATACGGCGGTCAAGTACTACTCGAGGGCGCTGGCCCTGGACGCCAAGAGTGCCGAGGCCCACTACAATTTGGGCATGGCGTTCGCCGAATCGGGTCTGCTGTTCGAGGCCATAAGGGAGTTCCGAACGGCAATCGACATCGAGCCGGAGGGAGATACAGCCCAGCGGGCGCGCCTGGCCCTGGAACGGGCCGAGGGCACGCTCCAGAAGTAGCGGCGAGCAAGGGAGGTGCAGTCTTGCCCCTGGCCGAGGACCGGCGGGACCGGACCTGCCTTCTGGTCACATCTGAGGCAGGGCTTGCAGGCGAGCTCGACGGGCCCGGCGTTGCGGACGCCCTGGGCCAATTCCGGGAAGCGGCCGATCGCAGCCGGAACCGAGGCTTATCGCCCACCATCTACGTACCCGACAACAAAGACCTGTGCGGCCAACTTGCCTACTTGCCCCCACCCTTGACGGCGCCCGGACTGGCGGCTGGCATCCGATCGGCGGAGGAAACCTTGCTGGCGGGCCGTCACTTCACCTATGTCTTGCTGGCGGGCGGCGGCAGTGTGATTCCCTCCTGGCGGCTCGCAAACCCCGCTGCGGATTCCGATGCGGATTTTCCAAGCGATGCCCCTTATGGCGTGGTCGAACCTGGAGACGGGATTGAGACCTTCCTGCTTCCGGATCGGGCCGTGGCCAGGGTACCGCTGGTATCGACTCTGGGGCGGCTTTTCACAGACCCGACGCCTCGTGGCGGGAGCGTGCCCTTCGGCCTTGCTGCGGCGATCTGGAAAGACCAGGCCCGAAAGGTCTATGGGGTCCTCGCCGACCGGGCGCTGGTGACATCACCGCCTATCGATCTCGATTCGTTCAAGTCTGAGTGGCTCGCGGCCAACACGGTTCTCTATTTCAACGTGCACGGCTCAAGGGACGAACGCTACTGGTACGGCCAGCAAGATCTGTCCTATCCCAAAGTGCTAAGCCCCGAGGTGGTGGCCAGGTCCGGCATAGAGGGGGCGCTGGTTATGACGGAAGCCTGCTATGGCGGGCTCGTTGAGGGGAAGCATCCCCAGGATTCAATCGCGCTTGAGTTCCTGTCCGGGGGTGCAGCTGCCCTGGTGGGATCGAGCGCTATCGCCTACGGTTCACCGCAGGAAGGCCTGAGTGAGGCCGATCTGCTTGCGTACCTCTTCCTCAAGCGCGTGGCCGCAGGGGAGAGGTTCGGGGATGCGTTTGTTGAATCGAAGACGGATTTCGCCGTGGAGATGCTCCGGCGGCAAGGATACCTGGACGGTGATGACAAGAAGACACTGGTGGAATTCAATCTTTTCGGCGATCCGTCGGCAAGCCTGGGTGGCTTGGCCCAGGGAAAGGGGAAAGGGGTGATGATTCCCGAGGAGATAATCCTGTCCATAAAACAGGTGGTGGCTGCGAGATTCCCCGAGATGCGGGGTGTGGAGCCCGATCTCGCCGAAGAGCTAACCGCGCTGGACGGGGCGCTGGCCGGCAAGGTGCTCAAGCGCCGGCCGCTGTCGACCCCGAAGGGTGGGGAGCGTTTTGTCGAACGCAAGGTCTTCGTGGCGTCATTCGCGAGGCAGGTGGTTACCGGCAACCGTGAGGTTGAGCGCGTCGTCAGGATAACCTTTGACGAGCGGGGTGAGGTGCTCAAGATAGTGACCTCCAAGTAGGCCCGGCCGGAGCCCAAAGCGATTGACAGCAATGAGGCATTCTGTTAACGTCAGTCGGCGAATAATCGCAGCAGACCTACCCAGAACAGACGAAAGGAGCGGGATGATGGCCCTGATGACTAGGAATCTCTGGCTCGTGCTGTTAGGTCTTGCTCTTGTCGCCGGTTGCGCAGGCCGGCAGGCCACGTCGTCTGCGCCACAAGCCGCTCCGGCCAAGCTGGCGGGTGTCAGCGAAGCGGACAGGCATTTCCAACTGGGTGCTGAGCATCTCAAGCATGGCGATCTTGACCGGGCAGTGGTGGAACTGAAGGCCGCAATCGACGCGGATCCCGTTCATCGGAAGGCATATAAGAGCCTCGGGATGGTTTATCTCAGGCAGGGGCAGCCGGCGGATGCGATAGCGGCCTACCGCAAGGCTTCGGACCTCGCGCCCAATGAGGCTGAGGGGCACGCCGATCTTGGCTCCGCATATATGGCAGGCGGCAAGTTTGCCGACGCGGCCGGTGAGTATAGACTCGCGATTCAGTTGAGCCCGGGCAACGTTGACAATTTCACAAGCCTGGGGGCGGCGTTCGACAAGCAGGGGATGCTGCCGGAGGCGATCGAGGCGTATCGCAAGGCCGTTGAGATGACCCCCAGGTCGGATGCCCGATACCTGCCGAATGTCCTGTCGCTTGCGAACCTGCTCTACGAGAACCAGATATACGCGGATGCGATAAGCGTTTACAAGACGGCGCTCGCACTTGCGCCTGAGAATTTCGGCGTCATCGAGACCCTGGGAAAACTGTATCTCAGGGTGGAGAACTACCCTGCCGCAGCCGAATACTACGAGAAGGCCGTGGCGCTCAAGCCTGCGGACGCTCAGCTCAGGTACTGGCTGGCCACCGCTTATACCAAGACGGGCAGCACCGACAAAGCCATCGCCAACATGGACAAGGCGGTGGAACTGAATCCGGACAATCCTGATCTTTACTGGCTGCTGGGCGACCTCTATAACAGGGCGCAACGCTATGACGATGCGATCGGAGCCGCCACGAAGCTTTTGGCGATAAGGCCCAACAGCGCCGGCGCCTACTGCGTTTGGGGCGAGTCCCTGGCCAGACAGGGGCACTACGCGGAGGCCAGGGCCCAGTACCAGAAGGCTGTGGCATCCAACGATCCGGCGTGGAGTCCTTACGCGGCCAAGGAGATCGAGAAGATCGAGCGGCAGGAGCAGGGGGGCCGGTCCGGGAAGTGAATTCAATTGAATATCACGGGATGTGGTTGGGTAATCGGAGGGATGGCCGAGCGGTCTATGGCGGCGGTCTTGAAAACCGTTGACCGATGAGGTCCGTGGGTTCGAATCCTACTCCCTCCGCCAAGCGAGCCCAAGTGAGATAGGAATGTGGAGAGGTGCGTGAGTTGGCCTAAACGAGCCGCCTGCTAAGCGGTTGAGGGGACTTAAAATCCTCTCCGAGGGTTCGAATCCCTCCCTCTCCGCCACCCGAGGATGCCCGATATGCGTATCGAGATTAGACGCTTTGACGTTGCCAGCGTGGCCAAGATCTGCTTCGTCCTATACGCCATACTGGGAATGGTGATTGGGCTTGTCTACGTCTTTATCGCTCTGGTCTTCAGCAGTGTTCTGGATTTCGCCAGCGCCTTTGAGGGAACGATGCTGATGAGGGTTGCGGCGACGGGTGTCGGCATACTGCTTGTGCCGCTGTTTGCCCTCTTTTACGGGGTGATCGGGGGCCTGGCAGGACTGGTCGGTGCGGTGGTCTACAACCTGGTTTCCAAGGCCCTCGGTGGAGTGAAGCTAACCCTGGAGACCGAGGGAACCAACGGGCCGGCGGCCGGTTTAAACAACCAAGCGGAAATGCGCCTGTAGCTCAATTGGATAGAGCGCGTGGCTACGGACCACGAGGTTGCGGGTTCAACTCCTGCCAGGCGCGCTCCTTGTATAATGAAACTGGAGGTTATCATGGCGAAAGCGGTTGTTGCGTTTTCGATCGCTGTCATTCTCATTGCTTCCGCGCTGGAGTCCGGCACGGTTCGCGTGCCTATGGACCAGAAGGATCTCGCTCTGGCCCTGAGGCAAGCCGGCTACGGCGACACCGTGCTTGTCTATCCCGGCAAGTATCATATTGAGGCCCGGGTGAGAAGCGGGGTCAAGCTGCTGTCGGCCAAAGGGCCGGACTCGACAATCCTTTGGAACCAGCGCTGGTTCATCGTGATGCTCCGAGACTGCGATATCGAGACCGAGGTTTCCGGCTTCACTTTCAACGGCAAGGGCTGCAACATAGCCGTTGCCTGCACCTCCGGCGCTCCCACCATCACGGGGAACTCCATCCGGGACGCTTGGGACGGCATTGGCCTGGAGAAATCCAACGCGCTGGTGAAGGGCAACACCATCAGGGGCTGCACCAGGGGCATTTCGGCCACGAATGCCAGCCCCGAGTTAATCGAGAACACCTTAATCAAGAACGTCTACGGCATATACCTGATGTCGGCTTCTCCGGTGATCGCCCGGTGCAAGATCATTACCAACAGCAAGGGCATTTCTCTCGCGGGCTATTCCTATCCGACCATCGGAGGAAGACTCAGTACCGCCAACGACATCGAGCGTAACGGCTACGATCTCTACAATGACGGGCGGCGTATCGAAGGCACTCTTTACAGCGACCAGCGCGAGGTGGCTGTCGCGAGCATCAACTACTGGGGCAGTCTCTGCCCGTCGAAGGACAGGTTCGCGGGCGATGTGGTCTACACGCCGTGGGTGAACGCTGCTCACGACTCGACCTATCACGAATGTCCCAAGGTGGAGGCTGCGGACACCACTCGATCGCATTGATGCCTTGACGTGAAGCATCTCGGGACGCCCCCTGTCCGCAGCCTAGAGCGGAGACTCGAGATTGCCTGACATCTCGAAAAGGGACCGAGGCCTTTTTCTAGCGATCTTCATCCTTGCGCTCGTCTTCAGGATCGCTTACCTCGTCGACGTCAAGGATTCACCCTACGCCGGCCAGCCTTTGCTGGACTCCTACTGGTACGATGACAAGGCTCAGGCCGTCGTCGATGGAGACCTCCTTTCGCGGGCCGGACCCTTCCGGGTCCCTTTGTATACTTATTTCCTCGCAGTATGCTATCTGGTCTTCGGTCATTCCTTCGTTGCGCCACTCGTGATCCAGGCTGCCATAGGAGCCTTCACCTGCAGCGTTCTCTACTTGATTGCGGCCCGGCTCTTCGGACGGCTGGCAGGGGCGTACGCGGGATTCGGGTTCGCTCTCTACAGGACGGCCATCTACTCCGACGGGGAGATCCTGCCTACGACCCTGTTTATCCTATTTACCGTCTCGGCCGTCTACTTTGGCCTGAGCGCTCTGGAGCGGCCCGGGGCTCGCGACGGCCTGCTTGCCGGACTTGCTCTGGGACTCGCCTTTCTGACGCGTCCGGAGGTGCTTGTCTTCGCGGCCGGCCTCGCCGTTGCGGTGCTCGCTATCAAGCGAAAAAGGGGCTTCCGGTTGGTGGGGCTCATGGGTATAGTGCTTCTTGGAACGGTGATGCTGCTGGGAGTCAGGAATTATATGGCCTTTGGGCGTTTTGCCTCCTTCTCCCCTCAGGGGGCCGTGAACTTCTACATGGGTAACGCCGGCTACGCTGAAGGCAAGAGCCCGGTGGCTCCGCCTACGCGCTTCCCCTACGTCGTGACCGCCGATCCGGGCGAGGACAACATAGACCTCGCATCAAGGCAGGCCGCCTTCGAGGCCACCGGGCGCCGCCTGGATGACCGGGAGCTCTCGCGCTATTACACCCGCAAGACTCTGGCCGAGATCACGGGCGCCTTTCCCAGGTGGCTCGGTCTTATGGCAAGAAAGACCTACTATTTCCTCAACGCGTATGAGCTGAGTGACATAAAGCTGATCCCGCGCTTCATCGCAAGGTATTCCAGGGTCTTGAGGTTGCCGCTGGTGGATTTCGCCGTGGTTATGCCCCTGGGGCTTGTCGGTCTTGGGCTTGCAGTGGCGATGAGGCGCCAGGCGGCCTGGCTCGTGATTGCGGGCCTCGTAGCGACCACCCTGACCACCCTGGCTTTCTTCGTCGTCTGGAGGTTCCGCCTGCCGGCGGTGCCCTTCCTGCTTGTGCTGGGTGGATTTGCCGTCGACCAAGGGGTCGCGGCTCTGAGGGCAAGGGATGCCCGGCGTGTCCTGGCGGTGGCGGTCCCGGTGGTCGCCCTGGGCGTATTCTCCCTCACCAGGTTCTGGGGAGTGAGGGCCGAGCGGGCAGCTGCCACTTACATCGCCAACGAGGGCGCTTTGCTCGCGCTTGCGGGCAAACCCGAAGAGGCCGCCCGAGTCTACCAAGAGGCTGTGGAAGCTGATCCCACGGACCCGCGGCCGTACTATTACCTGGGCAAGACCTACGAATCCTTGGGGCGCGTGTCCGAGTCCAAAGAAATGCTGGAGCGTGCGGCGGCTGTCAACCCGGCATACCGGCCGTTCAGCGACTTGTCGATAGGGATAGGGCTGGCCAAGCAGGGCGCTTACGACCAGGCGGCGGGCTACTTCAGGCGGGCAGTCACCGCCGACCCGACCATGGCGGTGGGCCATTACAACCTGGGGCTCGCCATGTTCAAGCTTGGCCGGTTTGCAGAGGCCCGGGAGGCACTCGATGAGGCGGTGAGCAGAGCAGGTGGGAACTCCGACGTGGTAGTCTCCGCTGCGCAGATTCTCATTGATATGGGAGAGACCGACAGGGCGATGGCAATGGCCGGGGCTATACTCCAGCGGGAGCCCCGCAACGGCCAAGCTTACTACACCCTGGGTCTGGCCCTGGAAAGCCAGGGCAAGATACCCCAGGCCATCGAGCAGCTGGAAAGGGCTTTGCAGTGCATGCCGTCATCGCAAGAGGTGAGGCAGACCTTGCTTGAGCTCAAGACCCGGCAACTCAAGAGATAGGACATGCGATTCCTTGCACCGGCCTTCCTCATTGTGCTCGCCCTTCTCGCTGCAAGTCTCGCGTTCTCGATGCCGCCCAGACCCGACCTCCTCCAGAAGCTCTGGGAGGAAGACCGGCTCGACGAGGCCAGGATGGTGCTCGGAGAGGAGATGCTCAGGGCGGAACCTCTCAGGGCTCACCGCGGCTCCGTTATCACCTTGCCGGATACCATCAAGGTTCTCGTGCTGCTGGTCGATTTCGATGACGTCAAGGCCGACACGATTCTCCACGGCCGCCAGTGGTTCGAGCGGATGCTCTTTGATCCCGCCAATCCCCTGAGTCTCCGCAACTACTTCCTGGCGAACTCCTACGGCAAGCTGGATATCACGGGAGAAGTCCACGGCTGGTTCAGAGCCAAGCAGAAGCTGTCCTATTATGCTGATGGCCGGCGCGGGATGGGGGCGTATCCCAAGAACGCGGAAAGGCTCGTAGAGGATGCCATAAGCGCGGCTGATCCCGGCGTTGACTTTTCCCGCTTCGACACCGATGGGCCTGACGGCGTGGTCGACTTCTTGCTGGTGGTGCACGCGGGCCAGGGTTACGAGTGGACCATGAATCCCAACGACATCCACTCCCATGCCGGGACCATCAGGGACAAGCTGGTTGATGGGGTGAGGGTCACGGAATACGCAATCGAGCCCGAGGACGGCAGGGTCGGGACATTTGCCCACGAGCTGGGTCACCTGCTGGGCCTTCCGGACCTGTACGATGTCACCCTCAATTCCTACGGGCTGGGCATGTGGTCACTGATGGCCTACGGATCCTGGGGAGGCGGTGACGGCTCCCGTCCGGTCGGACTGGATGCCTGGAGCAGGGCGCGGCTCGGCTTCCTTTCCCCGGTCGCTCTCGAGGGGAACGCCCGGGACCTGGAGATCCCCTGCATAGAGGACCAACCTTATGCCTTGAAGCTCTGGAGTGAGGGCGGGTCCGGACCTCAGTACTTCCTTGTGGAGAACCGGAGGGCCAAACTTTACGACTCCTACCTCGCCAACTTCGGGGAAGGCCTCCTGGTCTATCACGTAGATGAGCGGTACGACGACAACTCCGGCGAGACGGGGCACCTGGTCTGCCTTGAGCAGGCCGATGGCAAGTTCGATCTCGACAAGCAACGCTTCTTCGGTTTCGGCTCCGACAGGGGGGACCCCTTCCCCGGATCGGGCGGCACCAGGACATTCTCCTGGGGGACGACGCCCAACAACAGCTCCAATGAGGATCAGCCCACCGAGGTCAGTCTCCGTAACATAAGCGGCCCCGGCGATACCATGACAGCCGATGTGGAGGTGAGGTCGCCCGTCATCATCTTTGACAGCTACCTTGTGGATGATGGGCTCGGGGACGAGGACGGCGAGCCCGACCCCGGTGAGGACCTAGCCCTGAGGGTAAGGCTTAAGAATCAAGGCATCCCCTGTGAGGGTGTCGTAGCCCGGTTGTCCACCGCGGACCCCTTCGTGGTTGTAAGTCAGGCGTCGGCGGAGCTCAGCTTCGTGCCCGGGCATGATTTCTCATCTTACCTGGGTTTCAGGATGACTATCCTGGAAGGGACGCCCGAGCCTCACAACGTCACTTTCGTCATGAGCATCACCGGCACGTCCGAGGCGGGAGCCTACGCCTCCGACGACGGATTTGTCCTGGCTGTACCGCTGAGGAGACTCGCAGGATGGCCGCGGTCCGTCGGGGCCACCGTTTACTCGCCTCCCGCCGTTGCCGATCTTGACAAGGACGGCCTCAAAGAGATTGTGCTCGGCAGCTTCGACGGCCAGCTCTACGCCTGGAGGGCCAACGGCACCCTGCTCCCCGGCTGGCCCGTCTATTTCGGAGGGCGGACCACTTCCAAGCCAGCCGTTTGCGACGTCGATATGGACGGCAATCTCGACGTGGTTGTCGGCTCTCAGGACGGCGCCGTCCATGTATTCGGAAATGATGGCGGGCCGCTTCCCGGGTGGCCTCAGGCCACAGGTGGCGCGGTAGCAGCCTCGCCTCTCCTTGCCGACATCGATGATGACGGAGTTGTGGAAATAATCTGCGGTTCGAAGGATGGCAAGATTTACGCTTGGAACGGGGACGGTACGGTGGTCAAAGGCTGGCCGTTCGTGATCGAAGGCCGGGAAGTCTGGATGTCTCCCGCTGCGGCCGACTTCGACGGCGACAACGTACCCGAGGTCGTGGTTGGAGGCTACGGCAGCCAGCTCTACGTACTGAACGGTGATGGGACACCGCTTGCGGGGTGGCCCATTCTTTTCGGTTATGGGTGCGGGGAAGGATCGCCCGCGATTGCCGACTTTGACGGAGACGGTGCGCTGGAGATAGCTGTCTCGGGGCTGCTGTCCAACTCCGTATACGTTGTAAGTATTGACGGCAAGGTCAGGCGGGGATGGCCCAGGTGGGCCTACAACTGTGCCATGCTGAGCTCGCCCATACCGGCTGACCTCGACAGTGACGGCCTTCCGGAAATTGCGGTGTCCACATCCTGCGGGACGGTCGTGGCCTGGAACAGTGATGGCTCGCCCTGCACGGCGCTCGATGTCACGACTTCTGAATTCATCCAGTATTGTGAGCCCCTGTTTGCGGATCTCGACGGCAACGGTCTGGCGGAGTGTATCGTGGGGACAGCGGGCGGTTCGACGAACCACGTTTATGCCTTCGGCAGGGATGGGTTGCTGGTCGGATTCCCGGTCGACGTGGATGGAAGCGTGTGGGCCACGCCGGCAGTGGCCGATCTGGACAACGACGGCTACGACGAGATTGTGGTCGCAACCACTGACGGCCGAGTCTACGGATGGCGCTTCGTGGGTGCGAAGCCGGCCGGCCGGAGCGAGTGGTCCCAATCCAGGGGAGACCCTTGGAACACAGGCTTTTACGGCTTCAGGCCGCTCGACAACATCCCCCTGCCGGATCTGGCTGTCAGTGCGGGGGACATCTCTTTCTGGCCTGAGAAACCCAGGCAGGGCGGCAACGTGACCATCGCCGTCCGATTGGCCAACATCGGTCACGCGAGTGCCGATAGCTTCGCCGTCACCATTTCTCAAGGGGACACGCTCGATTCATTTCCTGTGGGCTCGGTCACTGTGGCCTCGCTCGGCGCCAAGCGCGATACCACGGTGGTGTTTGCGTGGAGCGTGCCCGGAGGAGAGCCGACCAGGCTGGTCTGGGCCAGCCTTGATCACGGCCACAGCGTCTCGGAGCGTTTCGAGCTCAACAATGTCGCGAAACGGCGGTTCTATCTGTCGGTTGCCGATCTCGGCGCCACGATCACCGAAGTCCAACCCCTTCCCGCGACCATAGGGGACTCGCTCACCGTCAACGCCGTCTTGACCAACACCGGTGAGGACGTGGCCAGGGGTTTCGATGTCGCCTTCTACGACAGCAGTATGGAGGCCCGGCGGCGCTTTGCCGTCGTCTCCATCGATTCCCTGGCGCCCGGCAGCGAGGCCCACGTCTCCGTGCGCTACGGGGTTGGCCAGTTCACCGGCGACTTCGTGACGCTCCTCTGTGAGGCCAGTCCGGACCGCAGAGTGCTCGAGTACTACCTGAGCAACAACACGTCGAGGTTTGCCGTCAATTCGGGGCTTCAGGGCCAGATGCTGGATCAGATGTTCGGTGGCGGCGCGACCCACGCCCGGTTGTCAAGGACGGCTCTAGTGGTCGAGCCCTCGGCATGCGCCTGCCTGGCGATCGTGAGGCGGGAAGAGCCGTTCGACGTGGTCTTCGAAACCGTGGGAACCGATCCCGACATCTCCAGGAACACCGTGGTTTATTCCTCAGCGGGCGACATCGCCGGATTCGACTTGAAGACCGGCCTGCCCTTCCTGGTGAGCGCCGGCCCGGGCAATGAGATACAGCCGGCAGCGTGGGGCGAGAACGTTGTTTGGGTCACTGAGGGCGCCGAGTCCACTAGCGTCATCCTCCGCCGGGGATCGGAAGCGCCGGTTGTCTTGCGTACCCTTGCGGACGGCACGATCTCCAACCCCGATGTTTCATCGGAAGCCGTGGTCTGGGAAGAGCTCCGCCAGGGAAAGTCCGAAGTATGGTGCTATGACCTCACGACCGGCAGCCTCTCGGCCGTGGCGCCGGGTGAGGGCAATCAGGTTAATCCTGCTATCTGGGGAAGAACCGTTGTCTGGGAGGAGCGCGGCCGTGATGGCGGCGACATCTACGCCTTGAACCTGGATTTGCCTGGCAGGATCGCCGTGGCCGAGCGCGACGGTTACCAGCGATACCCGGACATCTTCGGGGACATCGTCGTCTGGCAAGACCTGCGCAACGGCAACTGGGACATCTACGGCCGCAGCCTCGGCAAGGACGAGGAGTTTCCGGTCTCGAGGCAGATCGACGACCAGGTCTTCCCCTCGATAAGCGAGAGCACGGTGGTGTGGATCGATCGCCGAGGTGGGGACCGGCACGTTAGGGGGCTGGCCTTCGGGGGCAGGCGCCGGGCGGCCGGGGTGCGTAGGCTGGAGGCATTGTCGCAGGACGCGCGCATCAGGATTGACATGAAGATCGACGAATTTGAAGACGGCGTGGCCTACAATCTTTACCGCTTCAGCGACAACAAGCCCATGCCGGTCGACAGGGAAGGCAACGTCCGGGAACAGTTCAGGCTCCGGGGCGATTCGGTTCACGTATACCAGGACAGCGCGGTCGCCGAAAGAAGGCCCTACTACTATACGCTGGGCATAGTCGATGGTTACGGAGAAGAGACCTTCTACGGTCCGACCAGCGGGCAGGCATACCGGCATTCTCCGAAGGAGTTCACGGTGAGCAACCCTTACCCCAATCCTTTCAGGCAGGGCATAGACGTTGCCTTCGGGCTCCCGAGGAAGGTCCAGCGCCGGGACGACGCTGCCTGGCCGGATCCTAGCCCAGAAGTCACGGCGATAGAGGTCAAGGTCTACTCGGTTGCCGGCGGCCTGGTCCGTACGCTTCGCAAGGGCACTATGACCCCGGGATACTACCATCTTGCCTGGGACGGTACCAATGAGGCGGGCGCCGAGGTAAGCGCCGGCGTGTACTTCATCTCTGTCTCGGCCGGCGGTTCGCTCTATACCAAGAAGGTTGTCCTCGCAAGGTGATCCCCTCGGCACGCCAGGCGCGCCTCGTTTGCTCCGCAGTCTCTCGATCCTCCGGTTAAGCCCGCTTGACGTGGGGCGCCAGGTCTGGTAGTTTCGTATTATTATGGAAGGCAAGAGCGACGCTGAGTGGATGCACGAGGCCTTGAAGGAGGCCCGGACGGCTTTTGAGGCCGGGGAGGTGCCGGTGGGGGCAGTGGTGGTAGCCGGCGGCCGGCTCGTGGGCCGGGGCGGGAACCGGATCGAGGGCCTGAAGGACGCGACCGCACACGCGGAGATAATCGCCATCGGCGCCGCTTCGGAGGCCGTCGGAGATTGGCGGCTCGACGGAGCCACCCTTGTCGTGACCGTTGAGCCCTGTATGATGTGCCTGGGGGCGATCTTCTTGTCCCGGATCGCCAGGGTGGTGTTCGGAGCGTATGACAGGCGTGCGGGTGCTTGCGGGAGCGCGATCGGGCTCGGGGCGATGAAGTACATGGGCCGTGACATCGTGGTTCAGGGTGGTGTGCTCGACGCCGAATGTCAGGGTTTGCTGCTTGAATTCTTCTCGAAGCTGAGGCAGTCTGACAGGGTTTGAGCTTGACGATCCTGAAAGCGGTCTGGTGAGGATGTTTGTTAGAGCGCGGAGAGATGCCAGAGCGGTTGAATGGGGCGGTCTCGAAAACCGCTGGGCGGGCAACCGCCCCGGGGGTTCGAATCCCTCTCTCTCCGCCAGAAAACTATACCCCTTGATCGGAGAGATGCGAGAGCGGCTGAATCGGCGTGACTGGAAATCACGTGAACGGGTAACCGTTCCGAGGGTTCAAATCCCTCTCTCTCCGCCATGTCCGAGACCGGGCCCGGCCCGCTCTTGCAAAAGCTGCGCGATTCTATTATGCTAGCCATCCGAGTACCCGTTTGAAGAGAATCTTGACGGTCGTCATCATTCCGGCGGGGGTGCCTTCAGCAAAGGAGGACCAAATTGAAAGGCAAAAAGGTCAACGTCGAAGAGCTTCTGGCCAAGGCTAAGCAGCCCGCCCTGGACGCGATCCGCCTTCACTCCTTTTACAGGGGCAAGCTGGCGGTGACGCCCAAGTGCAGGATCCGCGACTTCGATGATTTCGCCATCTGGTACACGCCGGGAGTCGCCGAGCCCTGCAAGGAGATTCACAAGAACTTCGACAAGGTCTTCGAATACACCAACAAAGGCAATTTCGTCGCGGTCGTGACCGACGGCACGCGCGTCTTAGGCCTCGGCGACATAGGCCCCCACGCCTCGCTGCCCGTGATGGAGGGCAAGGGCATCCTCTTTAAGTACCTGGGTGGCGTTGACGCCTTTCCGATTGCGCTCAACTGCACCGACGAGAAAGACATCATCCAGGCCTGCAAATGGATCGAGCCGGCCTTCGGCGGGATCAACCTCGAAGACATTGCCAAGCCCAAGTGCTTCCGCATCCTGGACACGCTGCGCAAAGAAATGACCATACCCGTCTGGCACGACGACCAGCAGGGAACAGCCGCCATCACCTATGCCGGGCTGATAAATGCCCTCAAGGTGGTGGGCAAGAAGCGGACGGATGTGACCGTGGCCATGATCGGAGCGGGCGCCTCCAACGTCGCCATCTCGAGAGTGATGCGCATCGGCGGTTTTCCGGCCGAGAACATGCTAATGGTCGATACCAAGGGCATTCTTTACAAGGGCAGGTCCGACCTCAAGCCTTTCGAGGACGAGGAGAAGATCAAGCTCTCGGAGATCACCAACAAGGGCATGCGTAAGGGCGGCATCGCCGAGGCTCTGAAGGGGGCCGACGTATGCGTGGCACTCTCCAAGCCCGGCCCCGGCACCATCAAGCCTGAGTGGATTGCCGGCATGGCCAAGGACTCGATCGTCTTCGTCTGCGCCAATCCCATTCCCGAGATCTGGCCGTGGGAAGCCGAGGAAGCCGGCGCCAGGATCGTGGCGACCGGGCGGTCCGATTTCCCCAACCAGGTCAATAACTCCCTGGGATTCCCGGGCATCTTCCGCGGTGCGCTTGACGTCTCCGCCAGGACCATCACCGACGAGATGTGCATCGCAGCGGCGGAGGAGCTTGCCAAGTGCGCCGAGGACAAGGGGCTCCGTGACGACTACATCATTCCGAGGATGAGCGAGTGGGAGGTCTTCCCCCGCGAGGCGATGGCCGTGGGTATGAAGGCCATCGAGCAGGGAGTGGCCAGAGTGACGATGACCAAAGAGCAGCTGTTCGATAAGGCTGCCAAGACCATCAAGCAAGCGCGGGAAGAGACCGAGGTCTTGATGGCCAAGGGGCTAATCGCTCCGTCCGACTGATAATCTGGTGACACATAACAGATTTCTATCCAGTTAAAGGATAGAGAGGGGATGTAGCTCAGTTGGGAGAGCACCTCGTTCGCAACGAGGGGGTCGTCGGTTCGAATCCGATCATCTCCACCACAAGGGCGGCGGGCACGGGCCCGCCGCTCGCTTTTCCTGGGTGGGCGCAGCGGCTGCTGCCGTCCGCCACTCTCGCTTCGCCGGCAAACGGGATGTGTCGCCGGCTTCTGCAGTTTTCCGTGCTTGATTCCCGGCTCGCTTGCTGATATGGTTCTCGCGATCACTGGGACTGAAGGATGCGGGTCGTGCTAGACGGGGAGGTAGCGGTGCCCTGTAACCCGCAACCCGCTATAGCGGGGTTGAATTCCCTTCCGAGGTCTTGGTTTCTTGGGAACGCGGCGAGATAAGTGGCGTTGAAGATCAGGTCCTGCGCAATGAAGACTTGTGAACCCCGTCAGGACCGGAAGGTAGCAGCGGTAAACAAGAACCTTCATGTGCCGCAGGGGCACCTGATTGGAGCCGGCTGTCTGGCAGGCACCTGGGAGGCAAGATCGAGGCGGGGTGCACGACCCTTACTCACATAAGATCTGCGACGGCAAGGTTGGGCGGAAGGCATCGCGGTTGCGGCAACTGGAACTTACCTGGGTGCGAGGGAAGCGAACCTATGGATGAGACCGGGTCGGGCGGCAACGGTTATATCGTCATTGCACGGAAGTGGCGTCCTGCCGCTTTCGATGACGTTGTAGGTCAGGAGCACGTCACGCGGACTCTGAAGAACGCTATCACGGGGAGCCGCGTGGCTCATGCATACCTCTTTACGGGCCCGCGCGGAGTCGGCAAGACAACTGTGGCGCGGGTGCTCGCCAAGGCCCTCAACTGCGCCGATGCCCCCACGGTTGTGCCTTGCGGCAAATGCGCCGCCTGCACCGAGATTGCCCAGGGTACCAGCATGGACGTGGTTGAGATCGACGGCGCCTCTAACCGCGGTATAGACGAGATCAGGAACCTGCGCGAGAGTGTCCGTTACGCTCCGGTGGGAGGAAAGAAGAAGGTCTATATCATAGACGAAGTCCACATGTTGACTCAGGAAGCCTTCAATGCGCTCTTGAAGACGCTTGAGGAGCCTCCGCCCCACGTTGTATTTGTCTTCGCAACCACCCAACCCCTGAAGGTTCTGCAGACTATCGTGTCGCGGTGCCAGCGCTTCGATTTCAGGCGCATCGCGACCGGGGACATCACCGCGCGCCTCAGGGAGATCTGTAAGGGCGAGGGTTACAAGTGCGAGGATGGGGCCCTGGCTCTTGTGGCCCAGCAGGCCGAGGGCAGTATGCGGGACGCCCAGAGCATGCTCGAGCAGGTGATCGCGTTTGGGGGCGGGTCGGTGACCGAGGCCGACATGAGACCCATAATGGGCCTCAGGGGCAGCGAGATCCTGTCGAGGATTACTAAGGCCATAGTTTCGGGCGATGAAAAGGGCGTGATGGAGCTTCTGGGGGAGGCCTTTGACAGCGGTGTCGACCCCCTTGACCTCGCGTCCAACCTGATCGAGAGGATGCGCTATCTGGTGGTGGCTTCGATCGATCCGGAGTCCAGGGAGCTTGGGTCGCTTACGGCCGAGATGCGTAAGCAGGTCGCCGAGGAGGCCGGCGGCTTGACGACCGAGCATCTGCTCTGCCTGCTGTCGATGGCGGCCGAAGCCGAGGACCGCATCAAGCGCGCGAGCCACCAAAGGTACCTGCTGGAATCAGTGGTTCTCAGGATGACCAAGGTCAAGGCGTTGAGCAAGATCTCCGACCTCTTGCGCATGCTGGGGGAAGTTGAAGGGGGCAAGGGAGGCCAGCCTGCGAAGCGGCCCGCGGCGAGCGAGCGTGCGGGGGCGAAGCCGGCCGAAGGTAAGGCCGCCACGGCCGCTGTTCACGGCGGATCTTCAGGCGACGGGAGGCCACCCGAGCAGGCTCGGCCGCACCCTGAGAGCGGTCCGTCGGAGATAGGCCGCCTGTGGCAGGGAATCATAGAGAGCTTCCGGGAGACCAAGGCATCCCTGGCCTCGATCCTTGACCTGTGCGAGCCTCCGGCCCTTGCCGGGGGGGTGTTGTGGCTTGCACTTCCAAGTGCTTTTCACGAAAGCCAGGTCACGAGGGGCGACAACTTGAGGATATTGACACAGAGGATCGCAGAGCTTACCAATACGTCAGTGGTCTTGAGAACCAGGATCGTCGACGCGAAGGACAAGACGACTTCCCATCACGAGACGATCGCGGATAAGCACCCCATCGTAAGAGCCCTTATCAAGAACTTTGGGGGCAAGATCGTCGACGTGCGGCCGGCAAAGCAGCAAGGGCCGGGAAGCGAGCGGACCTCTTAAGGAGGTGAGGCGGGGTGTCCAAGAAGATTGGCGACTTTCTCCGGCAGGCCGAGAAGCTGCAGACGGATCTTAAGAAGGCGCAGGATGGGCTTGCCGAGCGCACGGTGGAAGCATCCGCCGGTGGCGGAATGGTAACCGTGGTGGCCAACGGCAAGCTGGAGATCGTAAGCATCAAGATAGATCCGGAAGTGGTCAGCAAGGACGACGTCGAGATGCTTGAAGACTTGATACTCGCGGCTGTGAACGAAGCCCGGGAAAGGGCGCAGGAGCTTGTGATGACGGAGATGTCGAAGATCACGGGCGGCATGAATCTGCCCGGCTTGATGTAGTGAGGTCCGGTTTGCTAGGAAGTTCAGAGAGAATAGAGCGGCTAGTCCAAGAGCTCACCAAGATGCCCACGATTGGCAGGCGCACCGCCGAGCGTATCGCGCTTTACCTGCTCAAGGCCCCGGCTGAGGAAGTGACGGCCCTTGTGGACGCCATAGTCCAAATGAAGGAAAGGGTCAGGTACTGCTCAAGTTGCGGCGCGATCACCGAGGACGATCCCTGCATGATTTGTTCTGATAAGCGGCGGGACCGCTCGCTGATCTGCGTGGTGGAGGAGCCCGGCAACGTTATGGCGATCGAGAAGACGGGCGAGTACCGCGGCCTCTATCACGTTCTCCATGGAAGGCTCTCGCCGCTGGACGGCGTTGGCCCCGACGATCTCACGATTGATGAGCTTGCCGGGCGAATAAGGCAGCTGGGTGTGGCTGAGGTGATAATCGCCACTAACCCCAACGTTGAAGGCGAAGCGACCTGCAGCTATGTTGCCGGAGTTATGAAGCCTCTGGGTGTGAGGATAACCACGATAGCACGCGGCGTTCCCATGGGCAGTGATCTCGATCTGGCGGATGAGGTGACTCTGGCCAGGGCGATCCAGGGACGCGCCGAGGTGCGGTGAAGTGTGAGAATCCCGTCGGCACGGGCGGCCGGGACGAGAAGGATAAGAGTAGGAGATAGAAGCAGGAGGTAGAAATGCCGGAGATGGTGGAGATAAGATGGCATGGCCGAGGGGGGCAGGGTGCGAAGACCGCTGCTTTTCTGCTGGCCGAATCCCTGATCGACCAGGGCAAGTATGCCCAGGGCTTCCCGGACTACGGGCCCGAGCGCATGGGAGCGCCGATCAGGGGATACAACCGGATCTGCGACACCCCGGTGAAATTCCACTGCGACGTGAGAGAGCCGGACATCGTGGTGGTCCTGGATCCCACGCTGATCGGAGTTGACGATATCACGGCGGGCCTTGCCCAGGACGGCGTAGTGATCGTCAATTCTCCGCTTTCGCCCCAGGAAATCAGGCAGCAGCTCAAGCTTGAGGGGCGGAAGGTCTACACGGTCGATGCGACAGGGATCGCCCTTAAGGAGATCGGCAAGCCGATTCCCAACCTGCCGATGATAGGTTCTCTGCTCAAGGTCAAGGGCCTCTCGGAGATCGGCAGCATGGAGCGCATAGTGGCCAAGAAGTTCGAGGGGAAGTTCACCAAGCAGGTGGTAGACGGCAATATGAGAGCTCTCAGAAAAGGCTACGAGGATATCAAGGGGGAGAAATGAAGAAGAAGGGCTGGAAAGACCTGGCGGTCGGCGGGCGAATAGACGTCGCGGGCAACGCCTGCGAGTACGAGACCGGTTCCTGGCGCACGTTCAGGCCCATCAGGGACGAGGCCAAGTGCAACCACTGCCTGCGATGCTGGATATACTGCCCTGACTCGGCCATCCAGGTTGAGGACGGCAAGGTCGTTGGCATCGATCTCGATCACTGCAAGGGCTGTGGCATCTGCGCCGAGGTATGTCCCCCCAAGGTACAGGCGATCAAGATGGTCCAGGAGGCCGAGCTCAAGGCCAAAGAAGGCAAGTGATTCGCATGTATTCCGCAATCGAGCCGGGCATGATCCCAGATGAGGAGTGGAAGTAATGAAGAGCGTTACGAGTAAGACGGTGATGGCGCTGACGGGCAATGATGCCGTCGCTGAGGCGATGCGGCAGATCAATCCGGACGTGGTCGCTGCGTACCCGATTACGCCGCAGACGGAGCTGATGCACAAGTTCGCCGATTTCGTTGCGGACGGTGACGTCAAGACCGAGTTTGTGCTCGTGGAATCGGAGCACAGCGCAATGAGCGCGGCCGTTGGTGCGTCCGCAGCCGGTTCGCGGGTTGTCACGGCCACATCCGCTAACGGCCTGGCACTAATGTGGGAGGTACTTTACATAGCGGCGGGCACGCGCTGCCCCATAGTGATGGCCGACGTCAACAGGGCGCTTAGCGCCCCGATCAACATCCATTGCGATCACAGCGACTCCATGGGTGCCAGGGACGCAGGCTGGATCCACCTGCACTCCGAGAGCTCCCAGGAAGCATACGACAACATGGTCCAGGCGGTCCGCATTGCGGAGGACCGCAGCGTGATGCTGCCGGTTATGGTCTGCCTTGACGGCTTCATCCTGAGCCACACCCTGGAGCCCGTGGAGATCTTGGATGACAAGACCGTCCGCGATTTCATAGGCGAGTTCAAGCCGGTCCACAATCTGCTGGACACCGACAAGGCGATCACCTTCGGTCCTCTGGATTTTCACGACTATTACTTCGAGCACAAGATGCCTCAGGTGGTGGCGATGAAGAATGCCTTCAAGGTGATCGACGACGTGGCCCGGGAATTCGAGAAGATATCGGGCCGGAAATACACCCACGTCGAGGGATATTTGACCGACGATGCCGAGCGGGTGGTGGTGTTGCTGGGCTCGACCTGCGGCACGGCCAAGATGGTGGTCGACGACTTGAGGGCCAAGGGCGAGAAGGTGGGGATGCTCAAAGTGCGGACCTTCCGGCCCTTCCCGTATAAGGACGTGAGACGGGCGCTCTCCGGCGCCAGGGCGGTAGCCGTGCTTGACAGATCGCACTCCTTTGGTGCGCAAGGCGGGCCGGTGTCGCTCGAGGTTAGGTCCGCGCTTTATCATCATGCCTCGGTTCCTCTCAAGAACTACATCTACGGGCTTGGTGGGCGGGACGTCTCCGGGGATCAGATTGTGCAAGCTTTCGAGGAATTGAAGGCGGTCGCCGCCAGCGGCAAAAGCTCAGACGAACTAGGTTTCCTGGGCGTGAGGGAATAGGAGGCAATGCAGTGGCGAGTACCAAACTAGGTCTAAAAGAACTTTCGAAACGGGAGGAGCTACTCTCCGGCGGCCACAGGGCGTGCGCAGGCTGCGCCGCAACCATCATCGTGCGGCAGGTGCTTCTGGCCGCAGGCGCCGACATCGTCGTGGGCTGTGCGACCGGCTGTCTCGAAGTGGTCACCACGATTTTCCCTTATACGGCCTGGAAGGTGCCGTACATCCATAACGCCTTTGAGAACGTCGCGGCAACCGTCAGCGGCGTCGAGTCGTCCTACCGGTCGCTCAAGCGCCAGGGCAAGATCAAGAAGGATATGCGATTCATTGCCTTCGGCGGGGACGGCGGGACTTACGACATAGGTCTTCAGTCGCTCTCGGGCGCTGCCGAACGGGGTCACAGGTTCCTCTACATCTGCTATGACAACCAGGCGTACATGAACACCGGTATCCAGCGCTCCAGCGCCACACCGATCGGAGCGGCTACTTCGACCTGCCCGGCGGGCGACGAGATCCCCGGCAAGGTCCAGTACAGCAAGGACATGACCAGGATCATGGTGGCCCACAGGATTCCTTACGTGGCCCAGGCATCTCCCAGCAACTGGTCCGACCTGATCGAGAAGGTCGAGAAGGCGCTTTCCAAGAACGGACCCAGCTTCCTCAACATCCTCTCGCCGTGTCACCGGGGCTGGCGTTATCCCATGGAGAAGACCATCGAGATGGCCAGGTTGGCCGTTGAGACCTGTGCCTGGCCGCTCTATGAGTACGACGAGGGTACCTGGCGGATCACCTATACGCCCAAGGAGAAGCTGCCGCTCACCGATTGGACCAGCAAGCAGGGCCGGTTCGCCCATCTCAAGGACGATCCTGAGGTGCTTCGGAAGAACCAGGCCGAGATTGACAGACGCTGGAACGAGCTCCAGACACTCTCCGGGATCGGCAATCTCTGCGAGATGAGAACCGAGGGCAAGAGCGCAGCTTGATGAGAACCGTTGCCAGGAGACTGGCGGAGGCAATCGGCACGGGGTTCTACTCCGGCTATTTCCCGATCGCCCCGGGCACCGTGGGGAGCGCCGTCGGAGTCGCGATCTATGTGGTTCTCCTAAGGCTAAGGGTGCTCTCTCCCTCGGGGCTCGCCGGCTGGCTGGTGTTGGCCACGGTGGTCCTGGCGGCCGGTTGGGCATCTGCCCGGCATCTGGAGCGCCGCTTCGGCCATGATGACAAGCACATCGTGGTCGACGAGATTTGGGGCATGCTCGTCGCGATCGCTTTCTTGCCCGCAACCGCGGGTTACGTTGTCGGGGGCTTCCTGCTCTTCAGGTTCTTCGACATCGTCAAGCCCTTTCCTGCGCGGCGCGCCGAAAGGATCGGCCAAGGGCTGGGCGTGATGCTCGACGACGGCATCGCCGGTGTTTATGCCAATCTCGTACTCCACCTGGCAAAGGTCCTGCTGAGGTAAGCCACCGTGAAAGCGGCCCTGGTAATCATCGGCGATGAGATCCTGAGCGGCCGCAAGATCGACACCAACTCCTCCCTGCTGGCGGTGAGGCTGGGTGAGATCGGCATCGAGCTTACGCGCATAGTTGCCGTGGGCGACTCCCTCGAGGAGATCGTCGCTGAGCTCGGCCGGGTCGCGCGGGGCCACGACCTGGTCGTGGTGACCGGCGGACTCGGGCCCACCCATGATGATCTTACACGCCAGGCGCTTGCCGAGGCCTGCGGGAAGCAGCTGGTGCTTGATTCCCCCACCCTTGGATACATAGAGGAGCGCTTCAGCCGGCGCGGCCTTAAAGCACCCGACAACATAAGGGCGCTCGCCATGGTCCCTGAGGGCGCCCGCGCCATCCCCAATCCGGCAGGCACGGCGCCGGGGCTCGTGCTGGAGCTCGGCGGGTCGCTGGTTTACGTTCTGCCGGGCGTCCCCCGGGAGGTCGAAGCCATCTTTGCCGGGGAGGTTCTCGAAGATCTCAAGCACCGCTTTGGCGCGGCCTCGATCAAGACGCGGAGCTTGAGAACGGTGGGGATTACCGAGTCCGAGATCTCGACCTTGATCGCCGACCTCATTCCCACCCTCGGAGTCCGGCTTGCCTTTCTGCCCGAAGAGACCGGCGTGAATCTCGTGCTCACGGCCAGATCCCAGACCGAAGCCGGCGCGCTCGAGGCCCTCGATGGGGTGGCGGGCGCGATAGCCGGCCGGGTGGGGGAGCGCGTTTACTCCACGGCCGGTGAAGACCTTCACGTGGTAGTGGGCAGGCTCCTGATCGAGACACGTACCACCATAGCGACGGCCGAGTCGTGCACCGGGGGGCTCATATCCCATCTCTTGACGGAGGTGCCGGGCATCTCGGCCTGCCTGGATCGAGGCCTTGCCGCTTACAGCAATCAAGCCAAGGTGGAACTGCTGGGTGTGGACCGCGATCTTATCGAGCGCTGCGGCGCCGTCAGCGAAGATGTCGCCCGTTCCATGGCCTGCGGTGTGAGGCAAAGGGCCGCCGTTGACCTGGGTGTCGCCACCACCGGCGTCGCCGGCCCCACGGGAGGCAGCCTTGAGAAGCCGGTCGGCCTGGTCTACCTGGCGCTCGCCCATGCGGGTGGTTGCGACGTGGCCCGCCATGTGCTGGCTGGAGACAGGGCTTTGGTGAAGCGCCGGGCCGCGGCACGAGCGCTTGATATGGTGAGATGTCACCTCGTCAAACGGGTCTGAAGCTTCCAGCGGAGGGATAACGAGACTTGGACACCTTACGTGCATTCATAGCCGTGCCGGTGAGTGATGAAGTCAGGGCTACCGTCGCCAGCGTCGAAGAAAATCTGAGAGGTCTCGGCGCCGACGTGAAATGGGTGGATCCCCAAAACGTTCACCTGACCCTCAAGTTCCTGGGCGCCGTCGAAGCCGGCCGTATAGGCGACGTCGGTTCTGCCTTAAAGAGCGCCCTGGCGGGTACGGATGGCTCCGGCATCACGGTGGCCGGCGCAGGGACCTTCCCTCCGGGCAAGAAGAACGTCCGCGTTGTCTGGCTGGGCATAACCGAAGGCCAAGCCGCCCTGGTCGAGATCGCCCGCCGGGTGGACGATGCATGTGCCGCCCTGGGCTTCGCCAGGGAGGAAAGGCCCTTTTCGCCCCACCTCACCATCGGACGGGTGCGCCGCGAATCAGGCCGGCTTGCCGACCTCGCGCGCGGGGTCGCGGCTCTCGAATTTAATCCCTTGAAAGTGGATATCGATCGGGTTAATCTGATGAGAAGTGAGTTGAGTCCCAAGGGACCTACCTACACGGTGTTGGACTCATTCGCTCTCGGCGAGAGCGGAAAGGGGGGTGGGGTATGGATTTGAAGGAGAAGGCCGGCGGTGGGGTGGATAGGATGTCCGACAAGTCCAAGCCGAAGGAGAGAGCCATCGAGATTGCGATCACGCAGATCGAGCGCCAATTCGGGAAAGGCTCGATTATGCGTCTAGGCGAGGGGCCGACGTCCGAGGAGATCGGGGTCATCTCGACGGGCTCGATCGGACTCGACCATGCTCTTGGTCTCGGAGGGGTTCCCCGGGGCAGGGTAATCGAGGTCTTCGGCCCGGAGTCTTCGGGCAAGACCACACTGGTGCTCCAGATAATCGCTAGTGCGCAGAAGACCGGCGGGCTGGCGGCTTTCATCGACGCCGAGCACGCGCTCGATCCGGCCTACGCGCGGAAGCTCGGAGTGGACGTCGATAATCTCCTGGTCTCGCAGCCTGACACCGGCGAGCAGGCCCTGGAGATCACCGATATGTTGGTGCGAAGCGGAGCTCTCGACGTGGTCGCGATCGACTCGGTCGCGGCACTTGTGCCCAGGGCGGAGATCGACGGCGAAATGGGCGAGTCCCAGATAGGGCTCCAGGCCAGATTGATGTCCCAGGCCCTGAGGAAGCTGACCGGCAGCATAAGCAAGTCGAGAACCTGTGTGATTTTCGTTAACCAGATCAGGATGAATATCGGTGTGATGTTCGGCAATCCGGAGACGACCTCCGGCGGCAGGGCGCTGAAGTTCTACTCGTCGGTCAGAATGGACATAAGACGGATCGGCTCGATAAAGGACGGCGATCTGGTGGTAGGCAACCGCACCAAGGTCAAGGTCGTGAAGAACAAGGTCGCGCCCCCGTTCCGGGATGCCGAGTTCGACATCATCTACGGAGAGGGCATCTCCTACCACGGTGAGATGATAGACCTTGGGGTCAATCTCAACTTGATCGACAAGACGGGCACGTGGTTCGCCTTCGGAAAGGACAAGCTGGGCCAGGGCCGGGACAATGCCAGGAAGTTTCTCAAGGATAATCCCGAGGTCACGGCCAGGCTGGATGCCAAGATACGGGAGGGCCTGGGGATGCGGCCGGCACCGCCCGCCGCGGCTCCGGGCGAGCGGCCTGCGGCTCTCGACGAAGCCGTCCGCAAGAGGCCGAAACCGGGTGACCGAAAGGACTAGAGAGTCATCGCCAAGACATGATCGACTCTGACGTTGCGCCCACGATTTCGGCCCTGGAGAAGATACCCCGCAAGCACGAATACCTGGTAAGACTCTCCGACGGCGACGAGATCAGGGTTATGGACGAGGACCTGTCGAGGTTCTCGCTTGCCCCGGGGCTCGTCCTGAGCCCCGAGCTCCGAGACGAGCTCGCCCGCGCCTGCGAGTACTCGAAGGCCAGGCAGGCCGCTCTCAGGCTCGTTAAAGTGAGGCCGAGAACCCAGGGGGAACTGGCGAGAGGGCTCCGCTCGAGGGCGTTCGGTGAGCAGGCCATAGCTGGCGTGCTCCGCGATCTGGCGGCCGCGGGCATCGTCGATGATCGCCTGTTTGTCCGGCTGTGGGTGGCGGAGAGGGTCGGCAAAGGGGTCGGACGCAGACGCATTCTCTCGGAGTTGAGAGCCAAGCAGGTGGATGAGGCCACGGCCCTTGATGAGCTTGAAACGCGCTATGGGGCTGATGAGGAAGTGGAGAACGCCCGGCGGGCCGCCGCCAAGCGTCTCGGTAGGGTGGCGTCGCTGGGCCGGGAGAGGGTTGAGCGGAGAATCTACGGCTATCTTGTGAGGCAGGGGTTCAGTTCTGACATCGCTCGGGAAGCCACGCGCCATGCGCTGGGGTCTCCGGGTCGGAAAGGTGACGAATGAAGTCGTACGAATTGAGACGCATCTTCCTTGATTACTTCCGTGCCAAGGGACACACGGTAGTTCCCAGTTCATCGCTTGTGCCCGAGATCGACCCTACGCTGCTCTTCACCATAGCCGGCATGGTCCAGTTCAAGCAGTACTACGCCTCGAAGGGTCCGATCCCCTTCGCGCGCGCGGCAACCGTGCAGAAGTGCCTGAGGGCCACGGATCTTGAAGAGGTGGGGCGGACCGTCAAGCACCATACCTTCTTTGAGATGCTCGGCAATTTCTCCTTCGGCGACTATTTCAAGGTGGAGGCGATCGAGTGGGGGTGGGATTTCCTGACCAGAGTGGTCGGGATTCCGGAAGGTCCGCTCGTTGCCACGGTGTTCGAGGACGACGATGAGAGCGAGGCTCTCTGGAAAACGCGCATCGGCCTCAAGAGCGACAAGATTCATAGGCTGGGCAAGGAGACCAACTTCTGGGGCCCGGCGGGCGCGACGGGAGCGTGCGGTCCCTGCTCGGAGATACACTATGACCGGGGCAAGGAATTCGGTTGCCGGAAGCCTGACTGCTCCCCCGCTTGCTCCTGCGACAGGTTCATAGAGGTGTGGAACCTGGTCTTCCCGCAGTTCTTCATGGAGGCCGGCGGGAGGCTACGCCCTCTGGAGCGCAGGGGTGTCGATACTGGCATGGGCCTGGACCGCCTGACCATGGTCTCCCAGGGCGTTGCCTCGACCTTCGATACGGACATCTTCAAACCGATCATCGGTTTCATCCGTGACGAGGTGGGCTCCGACACCGAGGACGAAGGCCGCCGTACAGGCATGCGCGTGATCGCCGATCACGCCAGGGCCCTTTGCTTTGCCATCAGCGAAGGCGTGCTGCCCTCCAACGAAGGCAGGGGCTACGTGATAAGGCGTATCCTCAGACGTGCGGTGGTCAAGGCCCTGGACCTGGGGGTGGAGGATGCCTTCATCTACAAGGTTGCCGGCGTGGTGATCGACGTGATGCACGAGGCATACCCCGAGCTGGCGGAGAAGCGCGAGAAGATTGCGATCATAATCAAGTCCGACGAGGAGCGGTTTCAACACACACTTGCGCGCGGCATGGCCATCTTCAAGGACTTGGTCAGCCGCCTCGAGCCAGGGACGGCCGGGCTGCTTCCAGGCGGCGACGCCTTCATGCTCTACGATACCTACGGCTTCCCCCTTGAGATAACCCAGGAGCTGGCGAAGACCCACGGGGTCGGGATCGATCTCAAGGGCTTCGAGCGAGCGATGGAGGAACAGCGCCAGCGGGCGCGGCAGACCAGCAAGATCGGCAAGGAGACCGAGGGGGGCGAGGACGTGGCCCACACCACGGCGAGCTTCGTGGGCTATGATACCTTCGAGGTCCCGACTGTGATATCCGGGCTTGTCGCCCGCGGCGCCAAGGTTGACCGCGTCGCAAGCGGCGGGGAGGCCGATGTCGAGTTGGAGCGCACGCCTTTTTACCCCGAAGGGGGTGGGCAGGCCGGGGATGTCGGGGTGCTGCTTGCGAGCTCCGGCCGTGCGGTGGTGAGCGCGGTCAGGTGGCTACCGGGGCGCAGGATATCCCACAAGGTCTCGGTCGAGAGCGGAGAAGTCGCTGTCGGCGACGGTGTGGTCGCCAAGATCGACACCGGTCTCCGAAAGGCCACCCAGCGCAATCACACCGCGACTCATTTGCTGCATGCGGCCCTGCGGTCGGTCCTGGGCGGACATGTTCGTCAATCCGGCTCGCTGGTCGCCCCTGAGAGGCTGCGCTTTGATTTCACG
>Ga0315275_10000204_pt1 | contig 48407 bp, 33 predicted proteins | sample YL17G03_0_MG_FD_205557 | JGI IMG/M metagenome (GOLD analysis project Ga0315275, IMG submission 205557) | Sediment microbial communities from Yellowstone Lake, YNP, Wyoming, USA - YL17G03_0 | ecosystem: Environmental > Aquatic > Freshwater > Lake > Sediment | place: USA: Wyoming | collected... | reverse complement strand
TGCCTCCGGCTGTGGAATTCATGAAAAGGGTCTTTGCTGACAAAGATATTATCAAAGGGATCATCTGCCACGGGATGTGGCTCCTGGCATCCGCTCCTGAGCTGGTCAAAGGCCGCAAAGTCGTAGTGCACAATAACCTTTTGGGCGATGCCAAAAACATGGGCGCGGTGTATGTCAACGAAGATGTGGTTGTGGATGGGGACCTGGTGACCGCCCGCAGCGGAGGCCACTGTAATGTTTTTGCCAGGAAGATCATTGAGCTTATGGCGGCAAAAGAAGAAGCTTAAAAATTCAGGCTTATGAGCGCGTATGTGATTATAGATGTCGATGTTAAGGACCAGGAGCAATACGCTAAATATATGAAAGCCGGAGCTCCGACGATCATTAGCCATGGCGGCAAGCCCTTGGTTCGCGGCGGAAAGACCGAAAATTGGGAAGGTAATTGGCAGCCTAAGCGCATGATCGTCCTTGAGTTTAAGACAATTGAAGAAGCCAGTAATTGGTGGAATTCATCTGATTATTCTGAGGCTAAGAAATTGCGGCAGGGCGCGGCGCAGGCCAATGTTATCTGCGTTGAAGGGATATAAAGGAAGGGGGTGCCATGTTTTGTTTGAGGAAAAAATTGGATAAATTCGATATGGGCGGAGGGGTTATCCGCCAGTATTTAGGCGAGGGGCAAAAGCTCAACGCCCAGCATTGGGATATGGCTGACAAAAGCGTAGTCAAACTGCACAAGCATAAACAGGAGCAGTTTGGTTACGTGATCAAGGGCGGCTTCAAGATGCTAATCGGCAAACAGAAGGCGCTGCTTAAAGCCGGGGACGCCTATTTTATCCCGGCCAATGTGCTGCATGAGTTCGTAGCCGTAGGCCAGACAGAGGCGATCGACCTGTTTACTCCGGTCAAAAAAGATTTCCCCTGGAAGACAAAGGGCGGGAATGCAGGAAAGAGAATAAGAGCAAAAAAGTAACCATGTTCAACCGCGTAGGTTGTACTGGTAAAAAAAGGAGGAAGTAAAATGGCAAAACAGATCAAAGTGTTGTTATTGGCGCCGAATTACGGCGGCTGGGGAGAAGAACAGCAGGCACCCTGGGACATTTTTAAGAAAGCAGGGTTTGATGTGACACTGGCAACGCCTCGCGGCAAAAAACCGCTCCCGTTTGCGATCAGCGTCGATCCGAACTTTGTCGACCCGATCCAGAATTACAATGTCAACCCGCCGGAAGTCTGCAAAAGAGTAAAAGAGCTGGTTGATGGCAAGGAATGGGAAGTTGCCGTCAAGATCGATTCTATTCCGAGCATGAAGGATTACGACGCGATCGTCTTGACCTGCGGTCCCGGCGCGATCCTCGATGTCAACGGCAGAAAGAAAGTGCATGATCTGCTGCTCGAGGCTAAGAATTCGGATAAGCTGGTTTGCGCTCTTTGTTATGCGGTTGCCGCTTTGGTATTTGCGCGTGACCCGAATAATGATTACAAGAGCCTTATATTCGGCAAGCATATAACGGCGCATCCTCGTTCATGGGATTTCCATGTTGATCTTGATCACACTGGCCTTTATGGCATTACGCCGGATAATCAACCGACGAACATCGTGACACCCGGGTTCATATATCCTTTACAGGATATTGCCCGCGACGCCGTCGGCCCGAAAGGCAAAGTTGATGACGCGGATAAAGCATCCCGCGCGAATCCGAGCGTTGTCTATGATCATCCGTTCGTTACCGGATGTTCGGTTGAGTCATCTATTGCGTTCGCCAACAAGATCGTTGAGATCTTAAAGGCGCGCAATAAGTAATATTTGTTGATTGTCTGAGGCAGGCTGCGCTGTCGATGCGCGCGGCCTGCCTGACAGGCAGGTTTGATATGGAATTTACTCAAAAAGAGAGGTCAGCATGCCCGCAATCATAATCCATTCCTTAGAACTTACCGACGAGCAGAAAAAAATACTCGCTGATAAATATATAACCATATTCTCCGAGATCTCTAAAGTGCCGAAAGACCGGATCTATCTTTTTTTTGACGGGTATACCCTTGATAATGCAGCCTGTAACGGAATGATGTTTTCTGAAAATCCTCCGAAGCTGGCGGTAGGTAAATTTAATCAACCACCTAAATAATTTTCTGCACTTGTCATTGCGAGGACAGCGAAGCAAGACGAAGCAATCTTAATGAGAACAAGGAGTATCTATGGATGTTAATGAAGCGATAGTAAAAACTCTGGAACATATCGGTGTCGATCATGTTTTCGGAGGCTCAGGCCAGGTCAACGGTTCAATGTTGTTAGCTTTGAAAAAATCACCGCTTATTAAGACCGTGATCATCCGCAATGAGCAGGCGGCTTCATTTATGGCCTGCGGATATTCCATGTTCTCCGATAAGCTGGGAGTTTGTTTTGCCACCGGCGGGCCGGGAGAATTTAACCTTCTTTCGGGGCTGGCAGTCGCCTACTCGGATTCTCTGCCGGTGCTGGGAATTTCCGGATATACTTCGGCGCGGGACCGGGGCAAAGGCGCGTTGAATGAAGCTACAGGCAAATCCCGGACCCCGGATTCTCCGGTGATGTTCAATGCCACAACCAAGAAATCCGTAGTTATCGAAGACCCGGATTCCACCTGCGATATTTTAGAAGAATTGATAAATTTAGCTTATGAAGGCCGCCCCGGCCCGGTGCATATCCACGTGCCCAAGGATGTGACCATCATGCAGGTCAATAATTTCCGCGAGATCAAAGTCGATATCAAGAAGGTGCTAGCCAAACAGTCAGAGATCGATGCGGCAGCGGATGCATTGGCCAAAGCTATAAAGAATAACGAGCAGATCTGCGCGGTGTTCGGATACGGGGTTATCAGGAGCCACGGGGAAAAAGACGCCCAGGAACTGGTGGAAAAATTCCAGATCCCTTTCAGCGCCACAATGGATTCCAAAGGCTTGATCCCCGAAGATCACCCGTTATATGTGGGCATATTCGGAACCTCGGGCGATCCGGGCGCCAACAAATATCTTTTGGGGTCCAAAGTTATCCTGGCTATCGGCAATTCTTTTGCCCAGAACTGGAGTTTTGGATTCAAGCCGGATCTGTTTAAAGATAAAGTTCTCATTCATATCAACATTGACCGCCATGAGATCGACAAGATCTACAAGGCGGATTGCCCGGTGCACAGCGACGCGAAACCGGCGATCATTGCTTTACATCAGGCGCTGGCAAAACAAATCAGTTCAGTCGCTGTTAAGAAGATCGAGAAAGATCTCTGGCATAACCGTGTAGTTCAGACTCCCGGCACCAAGATCCATCCTGCTGAACTGGTCAAGGCCATGTCCCGAAATATGCCGGAGAACGCCATCGTCATGGGCGATGCCGGATCGCATATGCTCTGGCTGAACTGTTATCTGCATCTGACCAAACATCAGGTCTATCAGAATCCGGGAAGTTTCGGCCCGATGGCCAGCCACGTTAACGGCGCGATCGGCGCGAAATGCGCTAATCCTAACCGGCCAGTTATCTGCGGCTGCGGGGACGGAGCTTATCAGATGGCCGGGTTTGAGCTGATGACCGCGATCCAGTATAATATCCCGGTGATCTGGGTGATCTTCAATAACGGCGAGTTCAATGTTATAAAAAAATTTCTGTTGAATCTTTTTAACGATCAGGCGTTCATGCAGTTCACCAATCCTGATTTCGTCATGTATGCTGAGGCGTGTAAGGCCTCAGGCGTGCATATTGAAAAGCTTGAAGATTTCGACGCGGCGTTCCAGAAGGCGCTATCCTGCGGCAAGGCGGCGCTGATCGATGTGGTTGTCGAATCCGAAGTGTATCCTCCTTTTGGATTAGGTAAAGTATAATTTTTGCGGGTCCTGCCGAGGCATGTTCTGCGCGCGCTCCGGTTGGTGCGTGCTCGAACACGCCTCGTCACCCGCAAAAATAAACACGAATCCGGAAAGAAATTGTTAATGAGACTTGGACATGTTGCGTTAAGTGTTTCCAGTGTTGTCAGATCAGTAGCTTTCTATAAAAAGTATTTTGGCTTGCGGATTAGCGCGCGCTATAGTTTCAAGGAAAAGGGGCTAGTTATTGTTTTACTGAAAAATGCCGATTTTTCTCTGGAGCTTTTTGAGTTCAAGAAACGCAAACCTTTGCCGCAGTATCGCAAGACGTTGGACAAAGACCTGCAGACTGTCGGAGTTAAACATTTTTCCCTGGAAACTAAAAATATCGAAGGCGTATACAAGAAATTCAAGAAAGCGCGCGTCAAGTTCGCGACAGAGCTGCGTGTGTTCGCTAACGGCAAACGTTATTTTTTTATCAAAGATCCCGAGGGGATCTTAGTTGAGATCATGGAAGCTTAAAAAAAAGGGACCTGTCCCCTTTTTTTATGGAGGGCGGTTAAAATGTTCAAAATGCCGGATGCCGGAGCTATAAAATCTTATGATAGAGAAGGGCGGGAGATCGAGGTAAAACCCGGAGATGAGCTTTGGGGGCAGAACGGGTGTTTTGTGGTCAATCCGATGTCTTTTACCAAGCTGGGCAAGGCCGGCAAGCCTGTGGCTGACAGCGCGGAGTGGGGAGACGGTTTGCGCACAGTGCTGGATAATAACACCGGCCTGGTCTGGGAAGTCAAATCTCCTAAAAAAGGCGATGTTAATTATTATGACGACGCTTATACCTGGAAAAAGGCCCAGGATACCTATATAAAGGAATTGAATAAAAAGAAGTACGGCGGGTTTTCCGATTGGCGGCTTCCGAATAAAGATGAGCTGCGCTCGATCATTGACTACGGTAAGACCGGGCCGGCAGTGGATACGCGGTATTTCCCTAATACCAAAAGCGATTTTTACTGGACCTGCGTTCCGTATAATATGCAGAAGCCGTTTATCTGGGGCATTTTTTTTGGCCTGGGCAGCGGCATTTGTTATACTCCTAACAGCAAACGGTATGCGCGCGCGGTACGGGGCGGCAAGGATAAAAGATTCGGCAAGCAGGATCCTGCGCGGTTCAAGGATAATAATGACGGAACGATCACGGATACGCTTACCGGGCTTATATGGCAAAAAGGCGAGAACGAGCGCATGGACTGGTATTCTGCCCTGAAGGTTTGCAAAGAAATGCGGTTGGCCGGACACGATGACTGGCGTATGCCGAATTTGAAGGAATTGAACTCCATCCTTAACCTCGATTACACAAACGGCTGGTGGTATTTTAAAGATTTTTTCCCTGCTGACGGCCTGAAGCCGCCGCTATTACATTATTTTTCCTCAACTCCTTATGAAGGCATATATGTCTGGGTCACGAATTTTTGTTTTGGTTATGACGGATACTATGCTTCCAAGAACGCCAAGCTTTTGTTCCGCGCCGTGCGTAACCTGAATCCCGCTCCGGCAAAGCCGGCAAATGAATTTAAATTCCCTGATTCCGGCCAAAAGATCTGCTATACCGACGATGGCGGGATCATTCCTGTTCCCAAAAAGGGGAGCAGATATTTTGGCCAGGACGGCACCTATAGTATCCACCCGCTGTCGTTTACCAAGCTTGGCCAGGATGGCCGGGAACTTTCCGATAACGCTGATTGGAAAAAAGGCGCTCGGATGGTCAGGGATAATAATACCGGCTTGATCTGGGAAAGCAAATCTCCGCTTGAGACTGATGTCAATTTTCAGGGCAACAGCTACACCTGGGAAGATGCCCTGGTATATATAAAGGAATTGAACAGAAAAGGGTTCGGCGGGTTTCGCGACTGGCGGCTGCCTTCCCGGGAAGAACTGCGGATGATGGTGGATTATAACGGTCAGATCCCGGCAACCGATTTGAAGTTTTTCCCCGATTGCCTGCCGGAATTTTACTGGTCCAAGGACCCCAATATCAAAGAGCCCATTTTTGCCTGGGGCGTATATTTTGCCTACGGATGCTCGATATGTTATCTGAAGAGATTTTATTATCCGGTCCGCGCAGTGCGCGCAGGATTTTCAAGAGGGTTTGGTGATATCACCGGCTATGTTTTTGCCGATAATAACGACGGCACAATCACTGATTCCAACACCGGCCTGATGTGGGTCAAAGACGAAGGGCCTGAGCTCAACTGGGAAGAGGCGCTGAAATATTGCCAGGAATTAAATTTTGCCGGCCACGCTGACTGGCGGTTGCCGACGATCAGGGAAATAGGTTCGATCATGGATCTTTCCTTTAAAGACGGCGGCTGGTTCCATAAGCAATTTTTCCCCGGGACTAAGACCGCGCCGCTGGGTTTTTACTGGTCATCGAGCACTTACGGCGATACTTTCGGCTGGGGGGTTAATTTCCAGTTCGGCTATGACGGATACTACGCCGGGAAAACACAGGGTAAATATCCCTTTAGGCCGGTTCGGACAATTAAATAAGCGTTAAAGCGGAGGCAAAATTTGAAAAAAATCCTGGTGGTTTTGTTGATTTTTTGTATGATCGTTACTCTGCCGGCAAATGGGTTCGCCGGAGCCAAAGGTAAAAAGGCGTTGTTTATCATTGCGGCAAAAGATTACCAGGAACAAGAATTCAGCCGGCCGTTTTCAGCGCTTTCCCAGGGCGGGGTTGAGATAACAGTGGCTTCTACTGTATCAGGAGAGGCAGTCGGTACTGATGGCGCCAAAGCTAGAGTGGATATTCAGCTGGCAGATGCGCGGGTTGATGATTTTGACGCCATAGTTTTCATCGGCGGGCCCGGAGCATCCCAGTATGTTGACGATCCTCTGGCGCATTCTCTGGCCCAGGAGGCAATGAAAAAAAAGAAACTGGTGGCAGCGATTTGCATGGGGCCGCTTATTCTGGCTAAAGCAGGTATTCTTAAAGGCAAGAAAGCCACGGTGTTTCCGACATTGGCTGAGCAGTTGAAGCAAGAAGGCGCAAAATATTTCGCTAAGCCCGTGGAACGGGATGGCCGGATCATTACTGCCGACGGTCCGGATTCGGCTGCTGCTTTCGGCCAGGAGATCATCAAAGCTTTTTGAGGAGGAAAGGTATGAACAGTTTACTGGTCAAGATCAGCATTCTTTCCATTTCGCTTTTGACCGTCATGGCGTCCGCGGCTATATCGCCGGCGCTGGCAAAGATCCGCCTGGCATTTCCCGGCACGGATATTACCTTGATCAAGCTGGTGTTAACTTTACCGTCTTTATTGATTATTCCTTTCAGCCTTTTGGCCGGCTGGCTGGCAACGAGAATGAAAAAGAAAACTATTTTGCTGGTTGGGCTGATGATATATTTCCTGGGGGGTGTCGGCGGCGGTTTTGCCAAAAGCATCACCCAATTGCTTATTATCCGGGGAATTTTCGGCATCGGGGTCGGGCTTATTATTCCGCTGTCCATGAGCCTCATTGCCGATTTTTATGATAAACAAGAGCGGGCAAAGATGATGGGGTTGTCCGGATCCGTGTCTCATTTCGGCGGGGTAATATTCTTATTGCTTTCAGGTTGGCTGGCGTGCATTTCCTGGCGTTACGCGTTCGGCGTGTACGGCTTATCGGCATTGATCATGTTTACGGTATTTTTCTGGCTGCCTGAACCTCCGATTAAACAAGTTGCGGGGCCGGTGAAGGTCAAACTCCCCTGGCAAATATATTGGTGCGCGGCTATCGGCGCATTGATGATGGTCGCTTTTTACGCCGCACCCACGAATTTAGCCATGTTCATCGAAAACCAGCAGCAGATGTATACCAGCGTTACCCCTTTATTTGCGAATAAAGCTGAATTGGAATCCAGCTTGCAGTCAGGCGCTTTGTCAGAATCAGTCCGGGCATCGTTCAAGAATAATGGCATTACTCTTTCAGCCAAAGCGTCTTTCGCGGTCAAAGAACCGGGTAAATCCTGGATGATCCGTGACCGGTCCCGGAAATTTGTGGTAATCAAAGAGCAGGATCGCCTGGTTATTGCCACAGAGCGGTTGGCCAGGCCGGGTATCGCTGGTTTTTATCTGTCGACAATGACTATGATCGGCGTGGTGGCAGGTGTTATTTTAGTAATGCTTTTACGAGTATTAGGCCCGTATTGTTCTGTGTTCGGTATTGCGGCAATGGCTATCGGTTATGCGCTGCTGGGCCAGACCTATTCGTTAGCGGGAGTTTTGATCTCGATGCTTTGTATAGGATTCAGTTCCGGGGTCCTGATGCCGATCTTGCTTTTGCGCGTTGCCCGGATAACTCCTGAACAAGGGCGGGCGTTTTCTATGGCTATCGTCAGCTGCGGGATATATTTGGGGCAGTTTTTGTCGCCGGTGATCTTGAAGGCGGCGTCAGCTTTTCCGGGCCAGGATGTGTTCCGCTCGCAGTTTAATTTTCTGGCAGTGGGATTAATAGTTGCTACCGGTTGGGGGTTGGTGAGCGCGTTTCAAAGCGCGCGGGCCGGAGGGTTTGAACAGTATAAATCAATAAAGGTTCACGGACATTAACAAGGAGGATGTATGAAGCGCTGGGATTTGGGTATTTTGTTAACAGTGTTTTTCTTGTTGTTTGTTCCGGGTATGGTTTTTGCCAGTCATTTACGGATCGACAATAGCATCATAAGCGAAATCAATACTGAAACAAAATCAGCGAAAGTCCAATGCACGGTATCTTGGGATAACGCTTGGAAGAATGAGGTTAATTCTGATGGGGTCTGGTTGTTTGCGAAATTTCAGACCGCGGGAGGTATCTGGAAGCACGCGTCTTTAAAGGCTGCCAGCAAAACGGGCTTCGATTATGCGGATCAGACGCCGGCCGGTTTTTCCAAAAGCGATAATCCTGAAATAGGGATGTGGGTGCCGAAAGAAAAAAAAGGCGCGTTTATATTTAAGGCCAAGGGCAGCGGAAATGTTCTGGCTAAGAACGTCCAGCTGGCCTGGGATTATACTAAAGACGGCTTGAACGCTGACCAGGTGATGAAGGCCAAAGTAAAAGTCTTCGGCTTGGAAATGGTATATATCCCGCAGGATAAGCATTATGTCGGAGATCCCAAAGGCCCGGATGGCCCGGATAATACCTTGTATACCTATCCGAATAACGGCTCATTCCTGATCAAGTCGGAAGACCCGATCCTGGTTGATAAAGTCGACGGCGCGTTATTCTGCGACCAGGATAATCCTCGCAGCCGCGAGGATACTCCTTTTACCATCCCCAAAGAGTTCCCCAAAGGCTATAAAGCTTTTTGGGTAATGAAGTATGAATTGACCTCGCAGCAATTCTGCGATTTCTTAAGCACCTTGACCAGAAAACAGCAGCAGAGCATGGTCGAGGCGGATATCAGCGCGGACGAGATCAAGAATTACTATGTTAAGACTAACAGCGAAGAAGAGCATATCCGTAACAGCATCGTCGTTGCTAAAAAAGGAAACGGCACTATCGAGCCAGTGAAATTCTATACTTATGCTCCGGCGCGCGCGGTTAATTTTATGTCCTGGTCTAATATCGCCGCGATCGGCGATTGGGCGGGATTGCGTCCGATCACCGAACTGGAATATGAAAAAGCTGCCCGCGGGCCGGGCGAGGCGCTGGTGAACGAACTGGCCTGGGGTGTGGACATGGATTCTGCCAACGTCGGCCGGGTTCAGACTTTTGACGGCGCGGACGGCAGCGGTTATGAAAAGAAAGTTCCCCAGAACGGATTGTTGGCGAACGCTTGTTTTGGCGGAGGCATAGCTCCTTTTGATGTCGGGAAAAAGACGGTTCCGGACAATCCGGGATTTGAAGGCCCGGTTTCCGGCGAGCTTTTTGAGAATAGCCGTATTGAAGGGGTTTCTCAGAGGATCAATGACGGCGCTTCTTATTACGGGGTGCGCAATCTTTCCGGCAACGTCTGGGAGAGATGCGTTACCATCGGCCATCAGCTGGGCCGTATTTATGACGGACAGCATGGCGACGGGGAGCTGGATGCCGAAGGTTTCTGTAATGTGGCTAACTGGCCGGGTAAAGACGGCGCGGGCGCGGGAAATCGCGGGGGCGTCTGGTCAAGTCCGGCACCGAAATATTTGCGGATATCTTTACGGTTCGCGGCTAATTTCCCGAAAAGTGAAGATGGGAAGAATAGCGGGTGTCGTTTAGGGTTCTAATTTAACGGGTGTGGGATACTGTCCGGCGCTCGGACAGTCCTCGCCCCTTCGGGGCTGTGGAACTCGCGGCGGACAGCGTCCCACACCCTAGTACTTGAATTATATGGGTAATCATTAACTTATAATATTCATGAGGTTGTTTTAGGAGGCAGAATGAAAAAGATTTTGGTCTTGGTGGGGGTGTTGGTGGCGGTTGTTGTTGGCGGGATTATGGTGTTTTCTCAGAAGGGGTATTCGGCTGCACCGGTAAAGGCTAAAAAAGCTGCTGTTGCACAGCCCGCGCAGCAGGCTCCGGTAATTCTTCCTGAGGTTAAACTTCCGGAAATGGTCTTGGTTCCTGCCGGCACGTTCCAGATGGGTAGCGCGGATTTTTCTAGTGCTCAGCCTGTGCATGAAGTGTCGCTTGCAAATGATTTTTATATCGGGAAGTATGAAGTTACTAACCAGCAGTACTCTGATGCGCTTAATTATGCTTTGGCGAAGGGGTACCTGGATAAGGATGCTTTGTCCGAGAAGGCGAAGCGGCGCGAAGCTAGAGGCCTGTCGAAATCTCCGCAGAAATACCAGGATGTTTTTGACGAGCATTCTCAGATCACATTTGTCGACGGTAAATTCATGGCGCATCCCGGAAAAGAAAATTTTCCTGTGGTTGAGGTGACATGGAACGGGGCGGCATTTTACTGTAATATACTCAGCGAGAAAGAGGGGCTGGCTGCTTTATATAATCTCGATGATTGGTCCTGTCAGGTCTACGGCAAAACCGGCTACCGGCTTCCTACTGAGGCGGAATGGGAATATGCCGCCACTTATGACGACGGCCGCAGTTTTCCCTGGGGCAATGACCCGGGAAATGATTCGTACGCGAATATCAGGCACAATGTCAAGAATCCAATTGACGTGAACACTACTGCTGTAGGCAGTTTTTCTCCCAAAGGCGATAGTAAACTCGGCATCTGCGATCTTTCCGGAAATGTTGCGGAATGGTGCAATGATTGGTATAATGATTTTTACGTTGGCGATGTTAAACAGGCTGATCCTATCGGAGCGGGTCAGAGTTTATATTTCAATCTTCAGGTATTCAAGCGTTTTATGGCCGCACGGGTTATCCGGGGGGGCAGCTTTCTTTTGGACCCCAATTACCGCAAGGAAATGGGCGCTCCGTTTGTCATGGATACGGTCATTCATTCGGAAGTCTACAATGCCAAATTCCGCTCTTACGATTATTTGAGCCGCCAGGTCGAGGGCTTCCGGGTGGTCAAGGCTGTTGCTACAAATAAAACTAAGCCGGCATTCAGCGCGCCGGAAAAATGAACTTTTGGTTTTGTTTGAAAAGGAGTGTGATGAAAATAAAATTTTCTTCATTGTTTTTGATCTTATTCTGCGCTATTCTCAGTCTGTTTTATAAGCCGGGTTTTTCCTGGGCTCAACTCCGGGACATGGAAGAAGAACGTTTCACTCTGGATAAGGCCGCTACGGAAGCACTGGAAAAACAGGTTCCCGAGAACGAGAACCGCGCGCACCAGGATAAAGATGTGCGCTATGTCGCCGGAAAAGATATGAAATGGTTCACTCAAGATGATGAAGTTTGCCATTATTACCTTAAAGAATACGACCAAAAAGGCAGGTTTTCTAAAAGATCCTACATTAAACCCGGCAAGGATAATATCCCTTTTACTCCTGATGACCAGTTGCAGGATTACCAGGTTTTTTATTTTGATCCGAAGGGTAAGATCGTCAAAGAGGTATCTTTCGGCGCCAGTAAGCGTAAGCTCTATACTGCGGTTTACGTTTATGACCATTCCGGAAAAAAAACGAGGGTTACCCGTTTTGATCCTAAAGGCAAAGAGATCGGCTATATGTCTTTTACTTATGATAGCCGGGGGCTGGTTTCGCAAGACGCGGAATACGCGGGCGCGAATCTGGAAAAGTATCACCGTTTTACCTATGATGGCCAGGGGCGGATTTCGCGGGCCGTGGAATATCATTTCAAACAGAACGGTAAAGGGGCCGACGGGGAGTGGTTTACCCCTGACGACGTCGTTTCCTCGGCTAAAGAATATTTTTATTCTAAAGACGGCGGAGAATGCAAAGATAAAAAATACATCGGAGCCGGAGCGGACAATAAGTGGTTTACCGAAGATGACGAAATGCAGTATTACACTTATAGTGAATTTCATGAGGCGGATAAATGAGCAAATTCCTGCTTAAGGTTTTTTCTAATTCTCCGGCTGCGGCTGGGCAACGGGAAAAGATCCCGGAAGCTTATGCCGAGCAGGTCAAGTATCTTAAAAAGGTTTGGAATGAACAGACCTATGGTTTAGAACGGGTGGTTTGTATTGGGCTGTGTTTATTACAGTTCCTTTTTCCGGTTTTGTTGATACGGGATATTTTCGGCCGCTGGGGCGTTTTAGGGCGCAGGCTGGCTATTGAAACTTACACGGTATTTAAATTCTTCTTTCCTTTAATAGTGCTCTGGCAGGGGTGGTATAGCAATTTCTGGGTTATATTCCTGGTAGTTTATTTTTTAAGCGATACCTTTGTGCATATCCTGCACCTGATTTTCCTTTCTGATATCCACTCTGCCGCGGTCAGTTATCGCAGGGCGCTGTTATTGATCTTTTTGCATTACACGGAGGTGGCTCTTGACTTCGCGGTCATCTATATGGCTTTTGATCTTTTGAACCGCGCAATGGACCCGCTGACCGCGGTGTATTTCAGCATCGTGGCTACAACCACGGTCGGCTTCGGGGATATCTGCGCCAAAAACCCCGCGGGACAGCTGGTGGTTATGGCTCAACTGTTAGTGTGTGTTGTCTTTATCATAGTCTTCATTAATTATTTTTCGCAAAAGATAAACGATAAAAAAACTTAATGAGTATTTGCTTGACAAAAGCAACAGGATTCTTTAACATAATATAAAGTAAATAAGCGATTATTATTTTTCTCTATTTGCATCGTGATAAGCGGCTTGGGGATATAATTTGTAAAAGGAGGATCATACATGGTAAAGATCAAGTGGCGGGATATGCGCAGAGGGATAGTTCTATTTTTGGCTATCACGGTAATCTCCGGTTTTGCGGCCGTGTTTGCCGGTGACGATGATTCCGAACAAAGTGAAGCTTCTGCCGCAAGGGCCGAGCAGACTCTGGTGGGGAAGCGAGCTCAGTCCCCGGATATCATGATCACAGAACAGGTCAGTAAGCAGATACCCAAACCCATACTTCCCGAAGGAATGACCTTGATCAAAGAGGTCAAAGTTGAGGGAGCGACTATACTAGCCCAGGAAGCCTTTGACCGGCTTAAGCTCAAGTATGAGAATAGACAGGTGACTCCGAGAATGATCCAGCAAGCCGCGGACCTGGTTACCCGCGCCTACGCCCGCGAAGGCTACATTACCTCTTACGGCTATATCGATCCGCAGGAACTCAGTTCAGGCGTCCTGAAGATCATGGTCAAGGAGGGAAAAACCGGAAAAATCGCCATAGAGGGCAATAAAACCTTTTCCACTGAAATATTGATGAGCAAGATCTCTTTAAAAGAAGGAGATTTTTTTAATTTCAGGCAGCTCAACCGGGATGTCTACCGGATCAATAAACATCCGGACAGAAAACTCGGTATTGTCTGCGAACCGAATGTGCAAACCGGCATTACCGATGTCACGCTGAAAGTGAAAGATAAATCCCCGCTGCACGCTGTTCTGCAGATGGATAATTACGGCTCAGAATCTATCGCTTACAAGCGCCATAAGATCTTTCTTACCCATAATAACTTGACCGGTCACGATGACTCTTTGACCTTTAAGGCCCAGATGACCGAGTCTAATGCCCACAAGCTCTTTGACCTTGATTATTATTACCCGCTTAATCCCGATTGGAAATTCAACTTATATTTCATGCCCTATAAGCGGGAGGATTACGTCGGCGGAGACAATGTGGAAACAGATTTTGAAAAACACGCCCATAAGTGGTATTTCTGGTTTACCCAGTCGTTGATAGACGAGCCCGGTATTGAGTTGTCTTCGGCATACGGGTATGTGCAAAAAGATATTCATTGGTGGCAAAACGGCCAACAGCAGAAATCGGACCTGTTCCGGGCTCTGATGTGGGGCATTGACTTGAATCGCGCGGACAAATACGGCCGCTGGGTGATCAGCAATGACGTGGAAGTCGGGATCCCGCGGCTTTTCGGCGGGTCGACCCAAGAAGATGAAAGTTGTTCGGTCGCGGGCGCGGGCGGCGGATACAAAAAGAACCTCCTGGTCATCGCCAGAAGGCAGAAAGTGGTCGCGGACATAGACTGGATCAGCAAAGGCCGCTGGCAGCTTTCTTCCCAGGCCCAGCCGGGGGTCAATGTTTTCAGTATCGGTGGTTTTATGGGGGTGATCGATATGCGCGGCTATCCCAGAGCGCAGGCGCCGGGAGATAACGGCGTATCGCTCTCAACCGGGTTTTCCCTTCCTCCTTTCGGAGTCGCCCGGAACAAGAAAGTCCCGTTCTCAAATACAAATATATATGACGGTTTAAGGTTATTTACTTTTATTGATTACGCGCGCGCCGGTTTTAAAACCTACCAGGAAGGAAGCCCCAAGCATTATGAGCTGACTTCCGGCGGCTGCGGGTTTGAACTTAAAGTTCCTGATCAGGCTTTTTCAGTGCGTTTGGATATCGGTTGGCCTCTGAGCGATCAGATGCCGAGTGACGGAGATCACGCGCACGCTTGGTTTGCTGTTACCAAAGGTTTCTGAGGATAAAAAAGGGAGAGATAAGTATGAAAAAATATCAGATTTTAGTTTCAGGCGCGATGTTGCTTTTCGGTATTTTTGCCGCGATGACAGTTTCGCGAGCAGCTCAATTAATCAATGTTGAAGGCAGCGTCCAGGTTCAGTCTCCGGGCGATAATGAGTGGAAGAAAGCTGAAAACGGCATGCAGGTCAATATCGGAGATTCCATCCGCACCGCCCGGCGTTCCAAGGCCGACATCGCCCTTGATGCCGAGAAGAAGAACACCATAGCGCTGGCCGAGAAAACCTTAGTAGTATTGAACTCCGCGTCCGCGGATAGTATCGACCGGCTGGATCTGTCGCGGGGAAGGGTATATTCGAATATGGAAGGGATTAAATCCGGCCTTAGCTTTGAAGTCAATACTCCGTCGGCGGTAGCGGGTGTCCGGGGCTCCAGCTATATGGTTTACGCTGAGCGGGACGAAGACGAAGTTTCTGCTTATAAAGATACGGTATTCATCAAAGCTTTTGACGCCGACAAGCATCAGATCTCTGAGATCATGCTGCCTGAGGGTTTTAAGACCTTCATCGGCCGGTTTGAGGCTCCCAGCGCTTTTCTCCAGATCTCCAACCGCGAATTCATCCGTTTTGACACTATCAGAGACGACCTTATTAACCGCCTGGAAGGCAAACAACCGGAAATGGAGAAAGGCGGCCAGGAGGGGGATGTTCAAAAGACTGACATAGAAGTATTGAGTGAGCAGGCTTCTAACCAGGATGTCATCGACCAGGTTACTGATACCAAAGAAAATACCCAGGACAGCAATACTCAAAACCAGATCGAAGAATTCAGAGTAGAAGAAGATCCGTACGGGCCGTAGCCAGGAGATCTATTATTTAAGGAGGAACGATGCGTATGAAAAATTCAAGCAAGATGATTTTGGCTTTAGCTTTTTTATTAATGCCGGTAGTCTGCCGCGCTGCTGACGTGAGCGAGGAAGATGTCACCCCGAGAAATAAGAAGATTTACTTAGAGCCGGAGAAGTCTGCCCTGGAACGCGGCAAGTTAAAGTTTTTGACCGCTTTGACCGTAGGGCTTGACGATAATACCCACCTGGATAGCCGCAGGGACTCTGACCCCTATAGCCAGGAATTTGTCCGAGGCTCCTGGACATCGGATAGCTCGCAAAAAACCGTCACCACTCTGGAAGCTGAAGTGATGAACCTGATGTACGCCGGAGAGAGCTCGCTTGACCTTTTCCGGGGAGGGGTGCGCGCCGGGGTCGACCACAGTTTAAACAAGGAATGGACTGTTTCCTTCGGATATAACATTGACCTGGTTGATTATATTAATACCGGCTCCGATGATTACTATGAGAATGCCCTTAGCGCTAAGCTCTCACAGAAATTTTCCAATAAAATGTTCCAGAGCCTGATGTATTCTCCGTCTTACCGCAACTATGATAGCCGCTATATACGCACTGAAGTCGGTATAGCCAGTCCGGATAAAGAGCGCGCTGACGTGCGCAATACCCTGGAGTATGAAATAGGCAAGTTCTTCACTAAAAACATGGTTAAACTTAATTTTCAGTATTATAATAATAACTCCAATGACCCTTACCTGAATTATTACGACTATGATTCTTACCGGATCGGCGGATCGTTAACCCGCTTGTTTAACGATAAAGTTTCCGGGTATTTGGGGATGTGGAACCAATACCGTTTCTTCCGTACCCGCTCGCTGATTGAAGATGCCGGCTGCAAAGAGCATGATACGACGTTCCTTTTAACATCTTCTATATTTTACACGATGAATAAATCCCTGGCCTTTGGTTTGAGTTATACTTATCGGCAGAACTATTCCAATGAGCCTATAGAGCGGTATTCCGGTTCGCTGGTCTCAGTGTCGACGTACTACAAATTCTAGAAAAAGGCCGCGCGAGTTACGCTGCGAGCGATCAGTGAATAAGAAGACTCGACTTAAGCTATTAGTGAGCCTGGCCATTACATTTTCGCTGGCAGGGCTTATTTTATTATCCGTCCGTTCCAAAACCTACCAGATCCTCGAGTTAAAGGCTTTAGACGTGCGTTTTAATCTGCGCCGTCCTCAACCTGCCCGGGCACCGGTGGTGCATATCGATATAGACGATACCAGCCTGGCTAAAGTCGGCAGGTGGCCCTGGCCGAGGAGCTACCACGCCAAATTAACCTCGATCCTTAAGGAGTGCGGCGCATATCAGATCCTCTGGGATGTCATTTTTACTGAGCCGGATAAAGAAAATCCTCAGGAAGACACGATTTTCAGCGAAGCTATTTCGCGTTCAGACAGCACTTATCTTCCTTTCTATTTTCTCGAGCCTCAGCCTTTTCCTTACCCTAAGCTAAAAGACTTGCTTTTAAAAGATATCGCTATCTCCGCAGAGGCTGCTGGGAAAAAACTTGGCGTGGATGCTAAACTCATCAGGGATAAATTGCCTCAGGCCCGAAAGATGATTTTAGATGAAGTCATCCGTGGCCTGATAGATCAGGAGCCCGGCATTTCTCTGGAACAAGTTTTGGAGAAGATGGAAGCGGACTATGGCTGGTTTTTGTTCGCCGAAGACGAAGCTTACGCCCAGGAGCGGTTTACGCAGAATAAATTATTGGCATTGTTCGTGAACAAATTCTCCGTGGATATACCGATCAGCGCCTGGCCTTTTAGCAAGCGCTCCGGAACGCTGAATGTGCCGATCATGGAGTATGCCCAGCGGATAAAAGGGAGCGGCTTTATCAATGCCGACCCTGACCTGGATGGGGTAACCCGCAAAGTTCCGCTTTTTGTGCGCTATGAGTATAAGATCCTTCCCCAACTGACCATGGCCGCTCTTATCGACCGTTTGGAAGTGCAAAAGATCGAGATAGGCCGCAACCGTATTACTCTAAAAAACGCCCGTTTTCATCCCGGGGCCAAGGATATTGTTATCCCTGTTGATGACCAGGGTTGCATGATGGTCAACTGGCACGGAACCTGGGGGGGATCGTTCAAACATATACCGTATCATCTTGTTTTACAGATCCAGGAAGCCAGGGAGCAGATGGCTTCTCAGGACGCCACGCAGAAAGGCGTCCTGGAGTTCCTTAAAAAAAGCGAAAAAGAGCTGATGGCTAAACTTAGAGCAATGGTCGACGGGAAGATCTGCATCGTCGGGCTTACCGCTACCGGAACCCATGATTTACGGCCGATCCCTCTGCAGGAAAACTATCCCATGGTGGGCACCCACTCCAATATAATCAATACTATCCTGACAGAGAAATTCATTGTCAGAAAAGAAGGCTTGTTTCGTTCCGCCTTATTTTTTATAACCGCGCTGGTCATCGCCATCGGCTCGCTTTCTAAACTATGGAAGAGCCTGTTGGTCTCTCTTGGCTATGTCCTGGGATATTTTGGGGCCGCTTTATATCTTTTTATCGCTTACGGTTTATGGATAGACCTGGTGGGGCCGGTGGGGATCGTTTTGTTCGGGTTCGCGGGGATAACTAGCTTCCGGTTTTTTACCGAAGAAAAGGAAAAGCTCTGGATCAAGCAGGCATTCAGCCATTATCTTTCGCATGAAGTTATTACCGAATTGATGGATGATCCGTCGCGCCTCAAGCTGGGAGGTGAGCGCAGGCAGATCACGGTGATGTTCTCGGACATCAGGGGCTTTACTTCGTTCTCGGAATCCCGCCAGCCGGAAGAAGTAGTGGCTATGCTCAATGAAGTGCTGTCCTTGCAGGTCAAGATCCTGTTCCAATATAACGGAACCCTGGATAAATTTGTGGGGGACGAAGTGATGGCTTTTTTCGGGGCTCCCAGCAACCGCCACCAGAATGACCACGCTTTGGTTGCTGTGCGCACGGCCCTGGATATCCAGGCTAAAATGAAGGAATTGCGCCAGAATCTGGACCAGGATAAACAAAATGCCATACAGATAGGCATCGGCATTAACAGCGGGGAAATGGTCGTGGGGAATATGGGATCAGCCCAGCGCATGGATTATACGGTGATCGGGGATAATGTGAATCTGGGGGCAAGATTATGCGCCGCTGCCGGTAAAGGCGAGATCATTATCAGCGGGGCAACCTATGATATGGTCGCTGATCAGATCGCAGCTGAGAAGCTCGAGCCGATCACGGTAAAAGGCAAAGTCAAGCCGATCTCAATATACCGGGTAACGGGTTTAAAGTAGATAAAGGATAGATCCGCAGAGCAGGCCGACGATCCAGCTTAAGACCATGTCCGGAACAGCTACGAAACATTTATGCAGCGCTAATTTTTTCTTCAATAGAACATAGGCCAGCGGCCGCAAGGCCAGGCTCGCCGGGACTATTGCCCACAGCGGCAGGCGGATGAAGAAAAGTGTGACGATCAGGGTTCTTTCAAACATCCCAAACCATTTTTCGTAAAGATCGCAGGGGTTGGCGTTCTTGATAAAAGTGTCTTTGAAACAGCGGATCAGAAAATGGCCGTTATAGGTCGCTGCGATCAGGGCGATCAAATAGACCAGGATCTCGTTGCTGGAATAGAACCAGACAAAAAAATCCGGCCTATAGGCCGGAGGTTGAAGGTTTTTCAGATCGGTTAAAAACATGACTGAAATCAGCCCAAAGTGGCTGAATTGGTCTAAAAGGTAAGTCCAGAAACTGTTCTTCGGAGAGTTGAAATTAAGTTTAATGGAATCCTGGATCAGATGGGTGGCGGCCATAAAAATTATAAAGAACCAGACCGCCGGCAGATCAAGATATGGCCAGCTCAGCGCGACAGCGCATCCGCCGATTATCAACGCGTGAGGAACGATCCCCCAGAGCCCTTTTAGCTTCAGTTTATATATAACGTTAAACTGAAAAGGAAAATCTCCCAAAAAGTGAGCTAATAAAAGGCGAATAAAAAGGAACATACTGTTATTTTAACAGAAGAGAGGCGATTATGGAAGCTATTTTTAGAAGAAGAAGCATGCGAAAATTTACCGGCCAGATGGTCGATGACGAGCTTATAAAAAAGATCCTTTCTGCCGGAATGGCTGCTCCGTCTGCGGGCAATGAACAGCCCTGGCAATTTATAGTGATTAAGGACAAGGAAACTCTTAAGAAAGTAAGCGATTGCAGCCCCCACGCTAAGGTAGCGGCAACAGCAATGGTGGCGATAATCGTCTGCGGAGATCTGTCGCTGGAAAGGTATGAAGGCTATTGGGTCCAGGACTGCTCAGCGGCAGTGGAAAATATGCTGCTCGAAATAACTTCTTTGGGATTAGGCTCAGTTTGGCTGGGCGTTTATCCCCTGCAAGAAAGGGTAACTTATCTGCAAAAGTATTTCTCTCTACCCGAAAACATCGTGCCTTTTGCCATTATTCCAATAGGGTTTCCTGGGCAAGAACTAGCTCCTGTTGATCGTTATAATGAATCCCGTATACACTACGAAAAGTGGTAAATAAAGGGACCTGTCCCCTTTATTTTATTGCAGGAACAAAAGTTTATGGTAAAATAGAAGTTAGAGATCAGTTTCTTATATTTTAAGAACAGGGGGAAAAGATGAATATTTTTAGAAAGATATTTGCGATAATCTCTGTAGTTTTCTTTTTTTCCGGATTAGCCGGCGCTCAGGAAGTAGGAAAAACCCAGCAGAGCGAGCGCCAGATCGAAGAAGAAAAGCTCTTGAGAGAGCGGATCGAAAAAGAAAAACAGCCTCCCCAGATCGAAGAACAGCTTCCCGAAGTGCCCTTACCGGTTTCCCGGGACGAAAAGGCTTTTATCAAGAAGATCAATGTTACCCGCTCAACCTTGATTACTTCCCAGGAAATCATTGAAATAACCGCTCCTTTTGAAAATAAAGACCTCAGGCTGGCTGAAATGCAGAAGGTGGTTGACCTGATCACAGATGCTTATCGTAAAAAAGGGTATGTTACTTCCCGGGCTTATTTGCCTCCGCAGAAAATAGCTGATGGAGTCCTGGAGATAATGGCGATCGAAGGAATTACCGGAGACATAGAAGTAAGGGGTAACCGTTTTTTTCGCGCCAAATTGATCAGAAACGCCATCCGTATGCGTAAGGGCGAGCTGTTTGATTATAACCAACTTAAGAGGAGCCTGGCCAAGCTTAATGAACATCCTGACCGCAAGGTTAAAGCTGTGCTTGTTCCCGGCAAGCAACCCGGTTCTACGGATATTGTGCTGGAAGTCACTGATAATTTGCCTTTGCATTTGGGGATAAGTTGGGATAATTATGCCTCCCGCTACGTGGACAAAAATCGCTATACCTCGACCCTGTCTCACAACAACGTTTTTGGGCTCGATGATATCCTTTCTTTACAGTACCAGGCTTCCGATGGCCAGGATTACCAACTGATCTCAACCCGGTATCTTTTGCCGGTGACCAATAAAACTAAAGTCGGTCTATCCGCGTCCCAGTCAGAGCTGGAATTGGGCAAGGAATATGAAGGCTTGGATGCCCGGGGCAAAAGCCGGATCTACGGTATTTTTGCCACTCACGAATTGCTTAACCAGGATGATCTTACGGTCACTTTGAACACCGGATTTGATTATCTGGATTCATTTAATTTCCAGGCCGGTTCGGAAACCAGCCGCGACCGTTTGCGCGTAGCCAAGCTGGGTTTTGATCTGGATTATTCGGATTCCTGGCAAGGAGGAGGCCGGACAATTTTTTCTCCTGAGTTTGATTTAGGCTTGGCTAATGTAATGGCAGGGCTGAAAGCAAAAGACGACCACGCTTCCCGGGTCGGTTCTGGCGGCAAGTTTTTAAAATTCCCGGCCAGCCTTTTGCGTTTGCAGAAAATGCCGTTTTCTTCGATGTTGCTCTGGAAGAATCAGGCTCAGCTTTCTTCCTATACTCTGGCCGCTTCTCAGCAAATCCAGTTGGGTGGGATCTCTAATGTCAGAGGATATCCTTCCGGAGAGTTTGTGGGAGACCAGGGCTTGACTTCTACCCTGGAATGGCTGATACCCCCTTATCTGTGCCCTAAGGATATTAAAGTGCCTTTTTCTTCTGCTAAATTTTATGATGTCTTCAAAATAGCTTTGTTTTATGACTGGGGCTGGGTGCAATTACATCATCCTCAGGCCGGGGAAGGTAAAAACGAGACTTTACGCAGCGCTGGTTTAGGATTTCGTTGTAACCTGCCAGAAAACTTCTCAATAAGGGTTGACCTGGCTTGGCCGTTGGATAAGACCCCGTCGGATGGCGATCATTTCCATCCCTGGCTGGCGATCTCCAAAAATTTTTAAAAAAATCTTGAAATCTCGGGAAAATATAGTATACTTTTATTTGTAACTATAAATATTGAAAGCGCTTTCACTCCAGCTTTAAAAAAGCAAAAGGCACTTAATGAAGTTTAAAAAAGCAAAACTAGCTCAAGTTTCTTTTTTGCTGGTTCTAATTTTACCTGCTTTTGCCTTTGCCCTTCCTGAAGGCGAGAACGTAGTTTCCGGTTCTGCCGCTTTTGACCGTTCCCAAGCCAACACTTTAAGCGTTAACACCCCATCTGAAAGATTGATCGTTAATTACAATAGTTTTAGTATTGCCCAGCCGGAGACTGTGCGTTTTCAGCAGCCGTCAGCCAGCGCGATCGTTTTAAATCGCGTGGTAGGAGTTGATCCTTCCAGCATTATGGGAACTTTGAGCGCAAATGGCAAGGTTTTCATTGTCAATCCCAATGGCGTAATTTTTGGGCCTGATTCGCAGGTTGACGTTGCGGGTTTAGTGGCATCATCCTTGAATATTTCCAATGATGATTTCTTAAACGGCAATTATGTTTTTTCCAAAGGCGCCAAGAACGGCTATGTGATCAACCAGGGAACGATCAAAGTTTTGTCTGGCGGGTATGTTTGCCTTTTGGGCGGCGCAGTTGATAATCGTTTGGCAATCCAGGCTGACCTGGGCACTGTTGTTCTTGCATCAGGTGAAAAGATAACGCTTGCTTTGGAAGATCAGAATGCGATCTCTGTAGTGGTTGATGAAGCAGTGCAGAGTGAAGTTTTCGGCCCGGATGGTGTTAAGATGGCCAGTGCGGTCAAGAATAGCGGCACGATCCTGGCTGAAGGCGGCAAGGTTATTTTGACCGCTAAAATCCTGAATAAAGTATTCGATTATTCTATTAACAACACCGGCCTGGTCAAAGTCACTTCCTTGGTCAAGCATGATGGTGTTATTGAATTGATGGCTGAAGGCGCGCCGGTAGTCAATTCCGGCACCTTGGAAGCTGAGCAGGTATATATTAAGGTAAGCAATGACAGGATTACCAACACCGCAGAGGGTAAGATCGTCGCTGAAGTAAGCCCAACAGCCTTGATCGGAGGCAATATCTTTCTGGAGGCGGCAACTATTCTTCAGCAAGGGTTTATTTCAGCTAACGTTGAACAGGGAACTGCCGGCGAGATCAGCTTTATCAGCGTAAACAACACGATTTTAGATGAAAACAGCCGCACCGAAGCCAGGGCCACGGGTATTTCCGGAAACGGCGGCAAGATCACCATTGACTCCAAGCAGGGCAGCGTTTTTGTGAATAAAAACGCGAAAATAGATTTTTCAGCAGGTTCATTAGCCGGAAACGGCGGTTTGTTCAAAGTTGACGCTTTTGCGCAATTAGGCTTTTACGGCATTTTAAACGGCAGGGCGCCTCCGGGATTCACCCCCGGTAAAGCTATTCTTGACCCTCAGGATGCCTACCTTGGCGATGATGAAAGCCAAATCAATAGTGACTTCGTCCTTGAAGCATATCGAAATATCTATATAGTCGGTCCAGTCGTTATCGGAGAGGGTTATACTCTCAGACTGTTTGCCGATACCCTTTCCAATGAAATTGAACCCGGATACTATGAATATTACCCGGATAATACGTTTGATCCGGGTGTCGGCTCAATAATTAATACCGGCGACTATGTTATATCTTCCCCTTCATATGAAGGTGCATACATGTTCCCCGGTTATGGTACGTATCTTGAAATGCGTGCTGGTTCAGGTATTGGTTCCATTGAACAGCCCATCTACACAAACGTTTCATATCTTTCTGCCGAAACCTTGAATGGCGATATTTTTATCGAACAAGACGGCGGAACGCAAACAAGAATATTGAACATTTCCAGCATTTATTCTCCGGGATTGGTTGTGATTATGTCCTCAGGCCCGATCTCTACCGGCGTGGGAGACATTGCTATTGAGGCTGATGAGCTGTATCTTGAGGCTGTTGGCGGCATCGGCGATGAAGGGGTGCTGGACATTTCGGTGGATAACCTGGTGGCGATTAATGATTATAGCGGCAGGATCCGGATACGCAATGACAAAGACTTGGTTGTTCTGGTATTGATCAATTATGCGGGTGAAGAAGCGACTGAGATCGAATCTGAAGGAAGTATACGCGTGCGCTACGGTATTGCCGGCAATGGGGACATATCTCTGGATGCTTACGGAGATATCTTCCTTAATACTATAGCTGGTATTACTGCTCCTGCCTGGGCGGATGTTTCTCTGACTGCCCAAACCGGCTCAATCGAACGCAGAAATCTGGAAGTCGAAGAATTCGGATTAAAGGCTTATTGGAATTTTGACCAGTATTATTCCTATTATTATGCCGAAGATGCCAGCGGTAACGGCTATTCCGCTTATTGCAGCGGCACTCCTGAGATCGTAGAAGGGGTGTATGGTCAGGCACTTTACTTCGATGGGGTCAACGATTATATTAACATCGGAACGAATTTCGGTTTTGGCGCAGGGCCTTTTACCTTAATATGCTGGTATCAGGGAACCCAAAGCTTGAATAATGTGGGATTAATGGGCGCTTCTCCGTATCCGTATACGACCGGTTATGCTTTAGAAACTCATTTCGGTCAACTGCAGTACTGGGTAAATAACAGTATGAACAGGAGCGCTATAACTATAAATGACGGCAGCTGGTATCAACTGGCCATGGTTCGCGACGCAGCCGAAGGCAGTCTTTACATATTTAATAATGATGAGGTTAAGTACGAGACTAATTTCGCGGTTCCCGAGGGCTCAGTCGACACCTCTGCGAGTTTCTGGATCGGCGGCTGGGGCAATACGAAGCGGCTTACCCAGGGTGCTCTTGATGATGTGCGGGTTTACGCCGCTGCGCTTTCCGGCCTGGAGATTTATGCCCAGACCCAAATCACTCCAGGCCAGGGCAGGATTAGCGCAGGCAATGTCGAACTTAACTCCCAGACCGGCATTGACGTGGGATTTGGTGATGTGTCCGATTTCTACACTTCGAACGTCTCCGGAGACCTGAGGATCGACAGCCTGGGAGCCCTGACGGTGAGCGGAGGAGATTTTCCTTCGATCGATTACCATAATGGCAACATCTCGTTGATCTCTGCTGCTGACATCTACGTCGACGCCAATATTTATACTATCGGTGATTACGCGGTTTATCTTTCTGCTGAAGGAGATATAGTCCTGGCAAAGCAGGTCATCGTCTATTCCGCCAACGATTACTATCAGCAGCCCTCAGCGAACGTTACCACAGGAGATATCACCTTAGATGCCGGCGGAGATATCATCTTTGGACGCGGCGCAAGCGTTTATTCGCAAGCCAGCAGTACGTCTCCCGTGGGTGGGGATACCAGCTTTGCTGAATCCGGAAATATCAGCCTGACTGCAGGGAACAATATTACCATGGAGTGGGGTAGGATCAACTCGACTGCCCAGGCTAACGGTTATGATGACTGTACCGCCTATAGCGGCGATGTAGTGTTGAGCGCGGGAAATATTTTGACTGAGACCGGTTTCGGTGATCTGATCTATTCTTATGCTAACGCTAATGCATATGAAAACCCCGATTCAAGTGCTTTCGCTTCAAGCGGCCTGGTCAGCTTATACGCGGGTAATTCCTTGACAATTGACGGCACAGAGGGTGCGGGTTATCCCTATAATGGCGCTGACGTTTATTCACGTGGTTACGCTACTGGCGGCTTTAGTGCCGTAGCGTATTCCTCCAGCGTTTCTCTTGCCACAGGCTCCGGAGATATTACTCTCCGGTGGTTAGAAGTGCGTTCTGATGCCGATGCCCAGACTTATACGGAAGAAACTCCCGGAACATTGTCTGAGGCGTTTGCCGGAGACTACTACGGGGCAATATCGATCGAGTCCGGCGGCAGTATTGTGATGGCCGATAACACCCTTATCTACGGCGCTGCTTCTGCGCAGGGTGTTGCTTCGCATGCATATGCTCAAGCAGGCGACGTGTCCCTCGACGCAGATGATGCGATCACCTTAGCCAGCCATGTGTATTCCGAGGCATTGACCTATGGCTATGATCTGACTGAGTCTATTTCCGGCAAGGTCAGATTGAACTCCTATAACGGCCCAATAACCGTTCCAAACACAGCAATGGTTGGGTCAAATGCCACTTCCAACGTTATCGGCGCAGGAGAGGCTTATGCTACTTCGGGCGACGTTATGGTGCGCTGCTTGTATGGTCCGGTGACCCTCAATCAGGCAGTATACTCCAGTGCCGAGGCTTATGGAGATGAAGAAATGAGCCCCTCCAGGGTCGAAGCCACTTCCGGAGATGTATCAGTAGGTTCGGGTTATAATTATGTGGAATATTATACTGAAATCTACGGCTCGTATTACGCGGATTATTATGATTCCGATGAATATTACTATGGTGATGCTTTGACCTTGAACGTAGGATATGTTTATTCGAACCCTCACACCAGCAACGCTACCGCTGCTGATCTTGTGTTTGAGTCCGGAGACATCACCTTGTACGGCGATACCATCAGCCTGGTTGGCGCAAGCGTGTATTCGGGCGCGGGATCTGACGGGGCCGATCCTCTGATAGCTTTGAACTCGGCGCATGTCACAGCCGGTAATATAGGTATTTATGCTTCCGGGAATATCTCGCTATCGGGTAGTTCAGATATCACCAGCCGTGCGATGGCGTCCGGGCTTGTTGGGGCTTTAGCGACTAGCGCTTGGGCGGAGTCAGGGTCGATCTCTCTCAGGTCAGACTACGGAGATATTACTCTTGGTTCAGCAGCTGCTCTTGTGTATGATCTTATCCAGTCGTATGCCAGCGCCTCGGAGGCTACGGATCTTTCCGCTGTTTCCGGTGCGGTCAGCCTTATGGCAGGAAACGATATTTTCCTGCTGCCTTCAGCTTATGACTATCCTGTTGAGTCTTTGGCTGTCGAAGGCCTCGCAGCACAGTATCCTGGGGATCTGAGCTTGACCGCGATGGGAGATATCACGGTCAGCCAGAATTTGAGGGCAGATACTATTTCGATTTTAGCTGATGCGGACTGGTCAGGCGACGGGAAGATCATTAAAAATGCGGGTGTTCTTTATCTGTATGCTACGCGTTTTAATCTTTCCGGAGCCCAGGATCTTGTTTTTGCAGGCGATGACGGATTATATGTAAGTTCTTACGGTCTGGATATACGTCTAATCTTACCGAGTGAACTGTCAATCCCCGGATTATCTTTGGCCTCGACCTATTTTGGCGAAGGCGAGTCCATTCTGACTATCGACAGTGTGCCATATGGCGGCGAACTGGTCTTTGAGTATATGCGGCTTTATTCCGCCGGAGACATAAAATTATATACCAGTCTTGCCGCAGACACTATAGAGCTTATCGCTGATTATAATGGGAACGGATATGGAGATCTTTTCAGCTATGTCCCATCTTATGCTACTGAGGGGCCATATTATATCCCCGGGGATATCGCACTCGTTGCGTGGGATCACAGGATTCAAGCAGCGGGTTCTTTTGATATAATGGGTGATCTGATCCACTACGGATCCGGCGAGATTGCTACATTCGGCGCAGAACTTTGGACTCCCGGTGACGGATCTTTGGGTGATCTCGCTATAACAGCCACCTCAGGCAGCGTAATGGTGACTGAAAGTTTCGTAGAAGGCGTAGGACAAGGAGAGCAGTTAGAGAGAACAGGTTATACCGGAATAAATATCTGGTCATCCGGCGATATCGTTATCGATAGGCCGATTTTAGTTGAATACGGCACCTTGTCTCTTACAAGCGACGGAGGATCAATTGTAGCAGGCGGTGAAGGCCTCACTCATATAACTGCCGCGTCCAATGTGTATTTGCGTGCAGGTAATCTATATACTATTGAAGGGATCAATACGATCGGTACTATTAATATGCCTTTGAAGATCTCTTTAACAGCAGGCGAGTTGGCCCTTGAGGTATACGGCCAGACGCCGTTCGAAGGAATAGGTCCGGTAAGCGGAAATCTGTTCGGGGTTACACCGAGCATGGGCATCGAGGTTTTAAACGACGCTCCCGGAGTAGTGTATTTTAATGACGCGCCGGCACCTGAACCGTCTGACGAAGGTGGCGGTTCAGACAATGGCGGTTCAGAAGGTGAAGGTTCAGGCAGTGAAGAGGAGTCTTCGGAGTTGCCGCCGCAGACCCCGTATATTATCTCCTATGAGACTAATCCGGTTGATATGGCTAACCTGAACGCTTTCCAGCAGAGCTCAATAACCGGCCAGCAGGTTTTTCTGTATCATCCGGTCAGCGAAACTGACATGGCTGCGTTTGACCAGTTATTGTTAGGAGCGGACGCTTATCAGCTTCAGGATGGCGAGCTTAAGCTTATCGGCCATGACAGCCTGCTGCAGTTCTTCCAGGAATTTGACCAGAAAAGAAAGCAAGGATCCTTATAAATCAGTTTCTTGTTACGCGTAATATATCAGTGCGTCGGCTCTTAATGAGTCGGCGTTTTTTTTTACTTGCCACGCCTGGGGTTATTGGGTAGTATATGGATATGAAAAAAGTCATTATTATAGGAGCCGGCCCCGCGGGGCTGGCGGCCGGCCATAAGTTATCCGGCCAGGGCGTGGAAACGGTTATCCTGGAAAAAGACGCTCAGGTTGGTGGGATCAGCCGGACCATCCGTTACAAGGGAAATTATTTTGATATCGGCGGACACCGGTTTTATACCAATAATCAAGAAGTGCTTTCCTGGTGGCAAAATATTTTAAAAGAAGATTTTCTTAAAGTTCCCCGCCAGTCCAGGATCTATTACCAGGAAACATTCTTTGATTATCCCATTTCAATTGTCAATGTCCTCTTCAATATAGGGCTGTTCAACGCTCTGGCTATAGTTGCCAGCTACCTCAAAAGCCGTTTTATCCCCCGGGGCCGGGAAAATAATCTTGAACAATGGATGATCAACCGTTTCGGAAAAAAACTCTATGAAATATTTTTTAAGGAGTACACCCAGAAAGTCTGGGGGGTATCTTGCGCTAAACTTTCGCCGGATTGGGCGGGAAAGCGGATCAAAGGCCTTTCTTTATTCGTAGCCATCCGCAACGCAATATTCTCCGGGCGCGGCAATAAGGTCAAGACACTGATCAAGGAGTTTTATTTCCCCCGTTTAGGCGCGGGAATGATGTATGAGGCGGCAGCCGGCAATATCACAGCCAAAGGCGGCAAGATCAACCTGTACGCTGAGGTGGTCGAGATCAACCACGACCAGAATAAGATCACCGGGGTGGTCTGTAAAGATTCCCGGACCGGAAATAAGTTTAACTTGCAAGGCAGCGATTTTTGCTCGAGCATGCCGCTGACTCTTTTGGTCTCGCGGATGAACCCTTTGCCCAGTAAAGATATTCTGGAAATGTGCGAAAAGCTGAGTTATCGCAGTTTGGTCATGGTTTATGTTATTGTCAGGCGTAAAGACCTGGCCCCGGACAACTGGATCTATGTTCATTCTTCAAGCGTTCTGGTCGCCAGGATCCAGAATTTCGGAAGATGGAGCCCGGACATGGTGGCTGATCCTAACACCAGTTCGCTGGGAATGGAGTATTTTTGCGATGAGGAGGACTATTTCTGGCAGCGCACGGATAAGTCTATCCTGGAAACTGCCGCCGGGGAGTTGGAGAAACTTAAGCTCTGCAGAAAAGAAGAGATCATCGATGGGTTTGTTTTGCGGGTGGCTAAGGCCTATCCCGTTTATTCATTGGATTATCGTTCGGCTCTGGATGTTTTAAAAAATTTCGTCTCTAGATTCTCAAATTTGCAGTGTATAGGCAGGTACGGGATGTTCCAATATAATAATATGGATAATTCCGCGTTTTCCGGATTTCTGGCGGCGAGAAACATACTCGGGGCCAAGCGGGATTTGTGGTCGATTGACCTGGAAAAGGAATATGATGATTGAGCTATTGTTGCGTTTTAAGACGGCGGCAGACTTGTTTTTATTCGTATTGATCTCGGTTGTATGCGTTATTTGGGCATACAGCGTGCAGAGATCTAAAAAAAACCTTAACCTGGTTCCGGTTATCATCCTGAATTCTGTATTATTTGCGGCCTGGGGGGTTCTTTCGGAAATTAACCACGATGACGCGGGGTATATGCACTTTTCCTGGCTGATCTCGCAGGGGCTGGTGCCGTTCCGGGATTTTTGGGATCATCACTCGCCGTTCCTCCCGCTTTTGCTGGCTCCGGTTATGCGCGTCGCGCCGAAATCCGCGGCTATCTTTGATCTCGCGCGTATTTTTTCCGGATGCGTGTTTTTGATCAATGTTTTTTTGGGCTGGCGTATCGCCAAGCAAGTTTGGGAAGATAAAGCTAGATTGTCCGTTTATCTGCTTTTAATTTCCAGCGCCGGGATCTTTGGCCACTATTTTCTTTTGCGCCCGGATATATTTATGGTATTTTTTATTCTGGCCGGGTTATTTATCTGCTTAAAAATGTCCGGCAGAGGTATTTTATCCTATTTTATCGCCGGGATCTGCTTTGGTCTGGCAATGTCTTTTATCACCAAACAGTATTTGTTGGTATTCCTTCCGGTTATAGTTATGTTGCTGGGCCAAAAGTCGGGCCGGGTCTGGAAATTGGTTGCGTATGTCGTTGGGTTCTGCGTGGGGATCCTGCCGCTAATGTCTTATTTGATCAGTATGGATATTCTGCGGGATTTTGTTTTCTGGGTTTTTATTTTTAACGGCAAGAACCTGAACATCGGCGTTCATTTTCCGCTGGTGATCCTGGCAACAGGGCTCTGGGGGGCATATGTTTTAATGCGGCGTTCCCGCGAATCCAAAAATATAAAGGCTGCAATTTTGGTTTGGGCGTTTAGCCTGAGCACCATAAGCTCTTTGACCACTACGTCAGATCTGGACGGGTTGTATTATCTGGGGTTATGGTATTTTATCTGCGCTATTGCCGCAAGCGGCGCTAGCTTACCTCAAATGCTCAATAGAATTCAGTCCCTATGGAAGCGTTCGTTTATTGCCGGGTTAATATTCAGCGCGCTGCTTACCCCGAACTTTGCCTACATCTGGAAATACCGGCATGCTGATTTCGTTAAAAACAAGAAAGCCGCGGCTGAATTAATGGCGTATACAAACCAGGATTCGTGTGTTATTCTGCTTCCAATGCATCCGGTGTTCAGCCATGACGCCACCAGGCTGTATTCCGGATGGCAGTATAATTTTACTCTTCTTTTTCCCGAGGTCCGGGAAGACGCCATGCGGCCTCCGATCGCGGAAAAGATCCGCGCATCCCTGCCTGCTGTAATTCAGTGCCGTTACAACAAGAGGGATTTTATCCTGGAACTCTATCAGAAGAAACTTATTTCAGCTTCGCAGTATAAAGAGCTTATCGCGTTTTTGATCGCGAATTATACTCAGAAAGAGGTCGGGAAGCAGGTTTACTACATCAGGAACGACAAGCTCAGCGCCGCAATTAAATAACCTGTCGCCGAGAAGACAATTGACCGTCAGGCTAAATGATAGTATAATAAACTCAATCAGAAAAGGAGGCCAGATGAATAAAAAAGCATATTTCCCTTTAATTGTTTTCATTTTGGCTTTGTCGTTTAGCTGTTCGGCTTGGGCCCAGGATGAGGGGTGGCTTTATGCTTCCGCTATTAGGGAATCCAGGGCCGGCAATCGTGAATTTTCATTTCTCCATCTGAATTCCCTGGTCCGCACCTACCCGGAATCTAAATACCTCGAGAATTCTTTGTTCGCCATAGGCGAGTATCATTTTCAAGACAAGAATTTCGCTGACGCCGCTGATGCTTTCAGCCAGCTTTTGGAAAAATTCCCCGATTCAAGAAGCACGGTTTTTGCTATGGCCTACCTGTTAAAGATCGCCCAAGAACGAGGGGCTGAGGGGCTGGCCGCAAGCCTGGAAAAGGCGATCGCCACGTTTCATAAGTTAAGCTTAGTATTTCGCAACTCCAAAGCATTTACTTACCGTTCGGCACTGAGAAATAAGTACAAGGCGGATTACTATATCGATAAAGTGGAGTTTTACAAAGACGGTGAGTTATTTGCCCAGGTCTCGTACTAAATCCAGGCTATTCTTTTTTGGGATAGCTTTACTGGCTGTTTTTTTTATCATCATTGCCTGCAACTTTGTCCTGAATTTACAGAAAGAAAAGATCACCCAGGCCGCGGCCAAGTACTTTACCCAGAAAGTCAGTGTCGACAACCTGCTTTACCTGCCTCCGCACTACGTTTTTATCAAGAATATTACTCTTGTTCAACCTGCTGACTCACAAGATAAAAAGATCCTGACCCTGCCGTTAGTGATGGTCAAATTTTCCCTTTCCCGGCTTTTTAGATCCCAAAAGATCATTGTCACCGATATCTGCGTTTATAACCTGCAGTCAGAATACGCAAACCTTCGGGATTTTGTCAAAAATAATTTCAAGCAGATCTGGAAATTCTTTTTGGATTTGCGTCGCCAGGATATCAAAATCACGGTTAAAGACGCCAGGGTAATTCTGGCCCAAGCCAATGGCGGGCCTGGCTATGTCAATTCCCGGGTTTTTCTTAAGATCAAAGATAATAGTTTTTCCGGCTACGGCGCTTCCTACCGCAATTTGGAGGATAAAGATCCCGGGATCCCCCTGGATTATGTCTTTAAGGGGTCTCTGGATAAAGACGGGGCTTCTTTCGATAACATAGAGATCATGCGGGAGAATATCTACGCTAAACTATGGGGCAGCGTTCACTCCTCGGTCCTGCGGCTTAATGGATTTACGTTCATCAATACCGGATTTAAAGAGCATGCTTATTTTGAGCCTTTCTTGACTGTAAAAGAGCGGCTTGATAATTTCCTGCGAGGTTTCCCCCAGCCTCCCAAGACCGTGGAGATGCCTAAAGTCGATTTGTTCCTGCTGGATTTAGAAACCCAGATTGAATTTAACTTTCCGGAAATAAATATCCAACGCTTGAAATTCGCTTTGAACAATAATCCCATGAGCTTGAGCGGAAAAATTAATTTCAATTGGGATAAGCCGATCCTTTTGGATTTAAAGTATTCTACGAGTTTCAGCCAGCTTAAGAACTGGGCCGTGGAAAGCACCAGCCTTAAACAGATCAACATGGCTTTAAAGGGGGCTTTTAAAGACAAAGTTTTTATTGGCAGCTCAAATATCAGCTTTGATTTTCTCAAGAAGAAAACCGGGAATCTTCCGCTGGAAGAATTTACCGCCGGACTAGAAGATTTAATATTATCTTTCCAGAATTACCCCCAGGTCACCGCCAGCGTCAAGAACGCGGACATTTTTTGCCGCACAGACTCCAGCGATTATAAAGCCCAACTGCAATACCTGGGCTTGGCATTTGATCTTAAAAAGCCTAAAGTCAAATTCGTTGAATTCAACAGCCAATTTTACGACGGACAATTTAAAGGAAGGGCCTGGTTTGATATGTCACAGACTCCGCCAAAAATAACCTCTTATCTGCGGATCAAAAACGCCACAGCTAATAAGATGGAGAATATCCTGGAACATTTTTCCAAGGTTCACGGGAAACTTTCCGGACAAATGCAATTTCGCAATTTTCCCGACCTTAATCTCAAAGGCGGGGTGGTCATCCACCAGGGCTACATCGAGAATTTTGAGTTTTTGAAATGGCTTTCCGGATTTTTTAACCTGGATGCTTTAAGAAAAATAGAATTTGCCCGGGCGACCAGCAATTTCTCCATTGACCCCGAGGGCGCGGGCATAAAAGATTTGCATTTGGCTTCCAGCGATCTTACCATGGCCGGCGCGTTCCATTTGGGCACCAACAACATGGTGGCCAGCAAACTCGCGCTTACTTGCAGCCGGGACCTTTTGGAGCGTTCCACCAAATTCAAACCGCTGATGCGATTAGTGGGGAAAGATGTGGATGCCCTTACTTTTGAATTCCGTTTGTCCGGGAATTTGCACCAGATGAACTTTCTTTGGCTGGAGTCAGATTTTAAGCGTAAATTACGCGATGCCATCCCCGGATTTATGGAGCGCAGCGTAGAAAGAAAGATAGAAGAGAGCCTGGCGCCTTTAGCGCAATAAAGTTGCCGGCTGAGCTTGAAAAATCAGGTTTTTATGTTATACTTTCTTTAATTAGCGGTTTTTTACCTAACTAATTAAGGCCACGGTTCTTAACAGGTCTGCGGATTCAAGCAGCTTGTGAAGATCGTGGTTTTTTTTATCCCTAAAAGAAACACTTTGAAAAGGAGCTTAAGAATGTGGAAACTGTTTAATAAGATCGTAGCCCTAACTTTAACTTTCTTCATGATCTTTGAGCAGTCAGGTTTTGCCCAGGTTCCCCTGCAAATACAGCTTCCGGCATATATTAACGGTTATGTGGCTGCGGACAGGTTCCGCCCGGTGCAGCTGCGCAGTTTAAGTTTTGATTCCGGGCAACAGAATTTTAACTTATTCCTGGATAAAGGCGACCAGATCAAAATAGACCCCGGCCAGATCACCCGGGATGCTAAACAGCTGATGCAATATTTCCGGATCGGCCTGGCTTTGCCCAATGATACCTTCTGGGTGAATTTGCGGCCTGATGCCGCTGATCAGATCATTGACCAATTTCTGGAGAAAACTGATGTTGGCCAAGTCATGCTGGCAGCTGACCTTCAGCTGAAAAAAGACCTGGCTGGTTTTACTTCGCCGAATAATGAAGAGGGCAGGCTTTATTGGGACAAGCTCTACGCTAAGGCAAATACGCTTTTCAATGAGCAGGAAATAAGCATTCCCACTGTGACCCGGCCCTGGATCGTGCCGGGAGAAGTCATTCTGCAGGATACGAATTCCGGCTGCCATATCTTCAAAGCCAGCCTTAAGGTCTGCCTGGAACAGGACTATATCAATGATAGCAAGGCTTATAATTTTGACGATCCGCGCTTAAAAGAATTAAATGATTTTTCTTCCCAGTTGATCCGGGCACTTATTATTCCCAAGCTTACCCGCGAAGTAAATTCTTCAAAAAAATACGCTTCTTTACGCCAGGTTTACTATTCCCTGATATTGGCCCAGTGGTTCAAGGAGAAATATCGCGGCCAGATCAATAAGTATTCCAAGGCTATTGACGGTTTTGACCTTAATGGTTTGACTTCAGCCAAGAGCTGGAATAAAGAAAAATACTTTAACGCCTATAAGAAATCATTTAAAAAGGGAGAATACAACATCAGCGAAAACCGCTATACAGCCCAAGGAGCCTCTATCAGGCAGTATTTCAGCGGAGGAATGAAATTAGCCAATGCTTTGCCTCTTGGCAACGGTGTTGACGGATTTTTTATTCGGGATGGAGGCGTTTCATTAGATCCCGCGAATGAGTTGGTCCAAGTAACGGATCAAGGCCCCATCATTAAAGACGGCGGCACGCAGGCCCCGCAGGCTGAGATTAAAGAGGAGAATTTAGTTTTGCGTCCTTTTATCGAATTATGGAAACGCGTCTATTATCCCGGACAGGTTAAAAAATACATTAAAGTATTAGAAGCCCACAAAGTGGCGCGCAGCGAGAGCGAGCAAGCCGCGGAAATGCTGGGTAAGCTGGGAGATCAGAGCGCGAAAGAACCTTTAACCAAGTATCTGGTTCAAGTAGTCCTGGGAGACGATTATGATGTTTCTCCTGCCGCTGAAAAATCCCTAAGGCAATTGGGGGTAAACGATAATGATATCGAAAAAATATATCTTAGTGCTTTTTTAAATGCTAATAATCATCCTTTGGTCAGGATGCACGCCATTGAGATCCTGGGCAAGCAAAGCGGAAGAAGCCAGTCAATTAAAGAGCTTTTGTTGTACGGCAAGGAGACCGAAAGTCCTTTCGCGCCGCTGATAAACCGGGCTATGAACAAAGCTGTTCTCCGGATCTACCGAAGGGTGCAGAGGGAAGAGATTCTCGAGGAAACAACTTCATCCAAAACCAAGCAGGACGGCGGAGAAAACCGGGGAATGGATCTGTGGGATTCCGAATCTGTCGGAAGAGTAATCAAAAGGCTGAAAAGCGAGTCTTCTGCAGAGCGCGAGATGGCGGCCAGAGAGCTGGGAAAGATGAACGCCAAGCAAGCCGTCGAAGCTTTGAAAGAAGCTTTGAGAACGGAAAAAGTGCGGAATGTCCGCAATACTATTGCTTACGCCCTGGCTAAGATCGATAAAAATTCCTTGATCGATCTACTTGAAGGAAACGCGTTAAGCCCCTACGCCCGTAATGCCGCGGAAATGGCGCTTTCCGATCTGAAAAGAAATCAAAATGACGGCGGGAGCGCGGATATTACTGAGGGATTGCGTCAATGGGGGCGGAATTCTATCCTGGAAATTCGGCTGCTTTCTTCGGGAATAGAGTTTAAGGAAATGCTGATGATCATGGCTAAGCTGGAGGATGTTCCGGAAAACAAACAGGATCAGTTCAGGAAAGCGTATTATGGCGCGGTCAAGGCTTTGACTTCAGTAGGCTTGCGCGGAGAAAATCTTCAGCGCGCCCTGGATTCCATTAAGGGGAACAGTTACCAGAAATATTCTTTGGACGAACAAATTGATTTTGCTGAGCAGTTAAACTGGCTTCAGTGGCAAATGGACCTTGTTGGCGTCAAAAAAAGCTTATTATTAGGCAGTGATAACCAGGCAGAGGCTTTAATTAAGCTGATCTCCCTGAGCAACCGTGAGCAGATGATCGATGTATTAACCCTGCTTCTGCCTTTGTTATTCAGCGCCAGTGATAATCCGGCCCTGATCTCAGGCATTTTGCACGAATTGGTTTGGTCTGACAGCTCGGAAAAAGTAATGAGAATCCTGGATATCATTAAGGAAAAGAATGATCTCAGCGCGGTTTTCGTGTTCTTATCCGCAGAAGCCCGCGGGGAAATACTCGCGACTAAGCAGTCAGCCTTAATTTTCAGCCGGATGCTCCAGTTGCCGTTCGGGTTGGCTGCTGTTGAAAAAATTATCGAGGTGGGCAAGGAAAATAGAATTGAGCCGAAAGAGATCATGAATTTAATTAGCACCGCGCTTTATTGGGGCACTGACGCAAGTGATCCTTTTGGCAGGCAAGTGATCGAGAATCTGGGCACAGAATCCAGAAAAGATAACTTTGAGTTTGTCAACCGCCTGCTTGCACAAAACAAACCGCTAGCCGAAGCCGGCCGCGAGTGGAACCGTTATGAGGAATTATCCGAGCTGCAAGCGTTTCTCAAGCCGATAGACGGGGAAGTTCAGAAAGACGGCGGAATTGACAGAAAGATCAGACAGTTAGAGGCGATTGTTTTAGCGCTTGATCAACGCCAGGATGTTCTTAGGCAGAGAATTGCTGTTACCACAGATGCCGATAAGAAAGCTATACAGGAAGACTTTCAGAGGGTAATGGACTATCAGCAGGAAGTAAAGCAAGAATTGGAAAGCTTGAAAGCGAAAAAAGCCTCAACGCCTGCGATCTCCTGGGCTAAAGGTGAGGTGGTCAAAGATAAAGAGTACAGGATAAAAAAAGATTCTTTGTATTTTAAGGAAAATTACGGCATGCCCAGGCCGATCATTATTATTGAAGGCCCCCACCAGCAGATCATGGGCAATTGGTATGGTAATCTGGCTAAACAAAACCCGGGGCCTGAAAGTTTAGAGGCAATGCTTAGAGATAAAAATATCGCGAACAAGATTATAGCGCGGAATTACTTGGATAGGCTCAGGGATGAAAATTTGCCCGGTGACGATCCCAATAATGAAGAGGTATTCTACGGAAAAATATTTTATAGGGGGAATGCATACAAAGAATTAGTGCATATTTCTGAGCTGGAAGAGTGGGATGGAAGTTTCTTGGATGATCCAGATTGGGGCAAAGACGGCGGAGATGCAGCTACAGATGAGCAGAAAATAGTCGCTTTCGTTGAGGATTTGACTAATTCTGACCCAAGTGTCCGGGCTGTTGCCTACGAAGGCCTGGGTAAAATGAATAAATTGTCCGAGACCCTGAAGATAATCCGTTATGTCGCGGATCTGTCTGATCCGGACAGCGATGTCCGTCTTTCCGCAGCCTTTATGTTTGGCAAAATAGGGAATCCGCAAACTTTAGAGGTATTGCTTTTAGCTTTAAAGGATCGTGATAAATTTGTCCGTATGGTTGCCGCAGCATCTTTAGGAAAGATAAACAACCCCAAAGCTGTGCAGCCTTTGATAGAAGTGTTGTCTGATACGGATAAGGATCTGCGTTTGGTTGCGGCCGAAGCATTAGGTAATATCGTCGATTCGCTGGCAATAGCGCATTTGGAAAATGTGCGCGCTGATCAAATAAGAAATATCATGACTGCCTCATCCGAGGAATTGAACAGTACTGTAGAATCTAAGGCAATAAAGCAGTTGGTAGGAACATTGGCTGACCCGGACAGTGAAGTCCGCCTGGTGGCGGTTCAGGTCCTAGGCAAGATAGCCAACCCATTAGCTTTGGAGCCGTTGATCAAACTGCTGTCGGATCCGGATAGGCAAGTCCGCCTGGCTGCTGTCGAGGCTTTAGGAAATATCGGAGATCAGAAAGCTATAGAACCTTTACATATTGCATTGGCAAATTTTGAGGTCAAGGAGCGTTATTCTGTAGTCTTAGCGTTACAAGAAATAACTCACAAGAATAAAAAATCCGTCGAGAAAGACGGCGGCGCAAAAAACCAGGCTGTCGATGAAATGATCGCGAAAAACCTTGAGGTGCTCGTCAAGAATACTCAATGGAAGGATATGATCCATAGGGCCAAGGGGATAGGGTGGATGTCTATTCGCGGGATTTGCGACGCGTGGGGAGCGATTGAAATGCTTTCTTCAGAACCCATTCTGGCGGAATATGTCGGGAAGATGGGATTTGAAGTTGTTGATGGGAAAGTTTATACCAATCCCAGCGCCAATCAGGCGATCAATGCGAATTACTCTTTGATCAAGGCGGTACTGGAAGGAACATTCCGGGAGCTAGATAAGAAGTTTGTGCAAGAGTATGCGCAAGGCCAATTCGGCCGCGACGGCGGCTTGCTTTCTACGCGGCAAAAAAGAATACTGTTGGAAGAGGCTAAAGAACAAATTTCTCAGGACAGCTCGATGTCGCTTTTTCAGCAGCGTATTGCCCTGGAGGGGGTGACTAGAGCCGTGCAAGATGAAACCGACGTAAAGGATGAGCTTAACAAAAGCTCGGTATTGAGTGTAAGAAACGTCGACCGCGTCACTAAGATGGTAAAGGATATAAAAGACGGCGGCAAAACTCAAACGCCTGAGGCTCCGGGCGGTATTGATTTTCGCGCTCTGCCGGTTGTTCCTTCAGCAGGTTCTGCTCTCGTGCCGGGTGCTGGTGTCGCCATGCCCAAAGTCAGCCTTAACGAGCTGGATGATCAGTGGAAAAAGATCCAGCGAACAGCGCAGAATGCCGAGCTGCCTTACGAGCAAATGAAGCAGTTTGTTTCCTGCTGTAAGTACCAGGAAGAAGCGGCAGGCCTAAAGCAGGAAGTTGCTGCATATGTGGTCAACTTGCTTAAACTGGAGGAGGAACGGGCCATTGCCACTCCTGAAGCGCTTAAAGAGATCGTGGCGCTGGTCGCAGCCTAATAAAAGAGACGTTTTTAGGGAGAGGAGGAAGGAGAAAAAGCCTTCCTCTTCTTTTTGTTTTAGGTTATAATACGGTTATAAGTCTAGCGATAAAACTGGAGGAAAAGTATGGGAAAATTATTTATTGGGATCGCGATTATCTGCACGTTGGTATCATGCGGCTGCGCCAAAAAAGAGAAGCCCGCAATTAGTATCGGTTCTATTTCCATAACCGCCGAAGAATTTGAGGCGGACTACCAAAAAGTAAAAGGATCCAGGGGCGGAGTAGTAAGCCGCAAGGAGTTTCTGGAGAGTTTGGTTACTCGCAAGCTTATTCTTCAGGAAGCGGAAATCCTGGGTCTGGATAAAGACCAGCAATTCCTGGAAAGCCTGCAGCTTTTCTGGGAACAGGCCCTCTTGAAACTCGTTCTGGCCAGAAAACTTAACGAACTTACCTTGGTTTGCAGGGTCAGCGAGAAAGAAGTATCCGATTATTTCCAGCGCCACAAGGAAAACGATTTTCAAGGTAAAGAGTTTATTGAAGTCCACGACCAGATCAAGACGCTGATCCATAGGATAAAACAGCAGCTGGAACTGCAGCGCTGGACGTCCTCTCTTAAGAAAAGAGCCAGCATCAATATCGATTACGGGCTTTTACAGATCCCGCGAGATAAATAGACAGGAGGAAGGGCTATGAGCGCCAAAATCAGAAGAAAACATTATCTTATCGATAAGGATTTTCAAATCAGCTTCATTTTTAAATTCTGCGCGATCGTTATTTTTACATCTTTTGTGGTCGGAGCCCTGGTATTCTATTTGACCCGGAATTCTACGACCGTGGCGATCGAGAATACCAAGGTGATCGTCAAGTCCACCGCCGATTTTATTTTTCCAATACTGATTTTAACAGCGGTAGTGGTCGCGTTTTTTTCTTCTTTAGCGCTTTCTCTGATGGCTTTGCTTGTTTCTCACCGGATCGTCGGCCCGCTTTACCGGCTGCGCAAAGAGATCGATATGCTTAAAGAGGGGGATTTTACCAAGCAGTTCCAGGTCAGGAACAAGGATAACCTAAAGGATTTGGCGAAAAGCCTGGCTGAAATGAGCGGGACTTTACGCCAGAGGCACGTTGAGTTAAAAAAAAGAAGCGACCAGCTCCAGCTGTTTTTAAAGGAGAGAAATTACAGCGTTCCTTTTGAAGATAAAGAACGTTTCTCGCAGATGCTGGAAGGGGTCGACCTGGTTTTGAATTCCTTTAAAGTTTAATTATGGCCAAAAATCCGCGTATTCTTATTTGTCTGGCGTTAGCGCTCGGGCTGGGATCGAGCCCGGTAATAGCGCAGCAGGAAAATAATGCCTTGCTTTTAGCTGAGGGCAAGTATTTTTCTGTCTATGCCGATGGCCAGGCAGATGCTTATTCAATTATCTCGAAGTTGAATTTCGATTATCTCGCTTTAGCCGACAGCCTGACCAAGAGTCCTTCTGAAGACCCAAAACAGATCCTGGCTAAGACTATCGACGGGCTTTATTTGGAAGTTTCGGATATCATCGACATTCATATGTACGGTTTTAAAGGGAGCATTCGGGTGTTATCGGATAGGCAGTCTCTGTCCGATTTGATCAAACAAGCGTTTGATCGAGATTTTAAGGAGCGCTCGCTTTATTTCTTTGAGAAAAACACGATCTTTATTTCCCTGGCGGATCTGACCCTGGGTATGCTTGGCCATGAAATTGCCCACGCCATAATTTCTAATTTTTTCGTTGTCCCGCCTCCCCCTAAAGTGCAGGAGATCCTTTGCGGCTACGTCGAGTACAGTCTGAATAAAATCCATGGTTCATAAAACTTTATGAAAAAAATTCCTAAAGAATACGAAATTGACGATAAAGCTATAGACGGCTTGATAAATGAACTTGCCCGCAGGCGCGGTTCCAGCGAAAGCGACTATTTATTGCGGGAAATACTTACTACCGCGGTTAAGCTGGGGATGGAGTCTAAAGATAAGGGCGACCTCAAGCTTGTCAATAACGCGCTGAAGGAATTGCGATATTCGTTTAAGATATTTTCTCCTTTCCGGCATGTCAAAAAGGCGATAATTTTCGGCTCTGCCAGATCGAAAAATACCTCAGCTGAATATATAATGGCCGAAAAGTTCTCTAAAAAGATAACGGAAAAAGGCTACATGGTCGTGACCGGAGGCGGGCCGGGAGTCATGGAGGCCGGCAATAAAGGCGCCAAAGCGGGAAAACATTTCGCCTTGAACATCCGTCTTCCTTTTGAGCAAAAGCCGAATCCTTATGTCGACGAAAAAGGGAAGTTTATCAACTTCAAGTATTTTTTTACCAGGAAGCTGATCTTTGTCAAGGAAACCGACGCTACCGTTCTTTTTCCCGGCGGGTTTGGCACAAATGACGAGGGCTTTGAAATGCTCACTCTTATTCAGACCGGAAAATCAAAGCCCAGGCCGATAGTTTTAATGGAGCCGAAAGGTTCCACTTATTGGGCTGATTGGAAGCGTTTTATCAATGGCCAAGTTGTTAAAAACGGATATATTAAAAAAGAGGATTGTAACCTTTTTTCCACGGCTAAAAGCGTTGATGAAGCTGTCAGTTATATTGAAAATTTTTACAGGGTATACCACTCGATAAGATATGTTTCCGGAATGACGATATTAAGGCTGAATAAAAAAATCTCCCAGAAAACATTAAAGTTTATTAATGAGGGATTTAAAGATATTTTGACCAGCGGCCAGATAAGATTTTCGCCTCCCACGGAAGAGGAAGCCCGGAAAGAAGAATTTCTCGATTTGCCCCGGCTGGCCATGAATTTTAATCTCCATGATTATGGCCGGCTCTTTGAACTTATCCGCGCGATTAATAAAAACTAAGGCAGGCCTGCTTTTTAAGTTTTTTCCGGGGTGGAAGAAAGATAGTAAAAAGGGGAATCAGGGTATTTACAAATTCAGGATTTGATCTAATATGATATTGTCAGTTAGAGGCAAGGGGTGCTTCGCTACCTATAAGGCAATCATTGCCTGGTAGAGAAACATGGAAAATAAATTTTCCCCCTTGCCTTCTTCTTTGCCTACCTTGACAAACAAGGTTTTGTATGTTATATTTTAGGAAATATGAAATGCCACGGCGCTTAATTTGAATCAGGATTAAGGTTGTGGTATTTTTTTTTCCGCCTTAGGAAGATGTTTAAAAAAGTATTTAATAAATCAGGAAAGGAAAACCATGGTATTAAAAAAAGTAGATAAATACTTCGGCGATATCTTAATTCATAGCGGCCGCCTTGATAAGGAGAGATTGCAATATGCGCTTAGTCTTCAACGCAGCAGCAAAACCTGTCTTTTAACCGGTCAGATCCTGGTTAGTTCCGGATATATTAAAGAAGAAGATGTTATGGTGGGGCTGACGGTGCAGTATGGTTTTCCTTTTCTCCCGCTTGACGAATATGAGGTCGATAAATCACTCATGAGTATGTTGCCCATTGAATTCGCGCAAAAGTATAACATCGTTCCGGTAGAAAAGATCGGAAACAGCCTGTCCATTGCAATGGTCAATCCTCTGGAGCGGGAAGTAATCGAAGAGATTAGGGATATCACCAACTGCCATGTTACTGTTTTTATTTGCACTCAATCTGCGATCAGGAATAAAATAAAGCTGCTCTATAAGCACGAAGATAAACACAGCGGTAATATAACAATCGCTAAAAGAGAGGTCCTGGTATGATCAATATGAGAGAGATGAATCAGCATTTGCTTACCGGCCTGCCTGAGCGTTGGGAACTTTTAAGTTTCTTAGACCAACTGACCGTGCAGTCCCAATCCAGGGGCAGAAAATTTACGGCTGTGCTTATTCGTTTAGAGCCGCTTAAGAAATCAGATGGCCAGCATTACAAATTCAATAATGAGCTTTTACAATATACTACCAGCACTCTGCGTTTAACCTTGAGCGACGGCAGCTGCAAGCTGTTTCATTACGAAAGAGATGAAGTCATGGGAGTATTTCTTGACGCTGATAAAAAAGATATTGCCGGAACTTTACTGGCGATCAGCGAAAATTTTAAACGCAGGCCGTTTCTATTCGGAAACAAACTTCATTCGGTTAAGGTGAAGATCGGCGTTTCCAGTTACCCGCGGGACGGCTGGCAGAAAGATGATTTGCTGCGTACGGCAGCTGCTTCCTGCGCCGGATCAAGGCTGAACAAATACAGGCTTTTGTCCTGGATGAATAAATTCGGATTATCCCGGGCTAAGCCTGTGTTGATGAGTCTTGTTTGCGTGTTGTTCGGGGCAATGCTCTTTTTTGCCTGGAGCAAGCTGGATGTCTCTGCGCTTAAGTCTTCAGCAGCTAAAATGCTTTTAGGAACAACCGCTCCTTCACAGGCGCAAATGGTAAAAGTCGTTACCAAAAGCGGTTCAGTGTTTCAGGGGTTTCTTATATCTGAGACAGCCCAGGACATAATCGTCAGCGTTATCCTGGATAAGGGGCAAGCTTCGCTAACTTTCTCCAAGACGGAGTTGCTAGAGATTTTACGAGGCAAAGACGCCTTTTAACCGGGAAATCCTACCTGGCGGCCAGCGCGCAAAAATAAATATCCGGACATCTAGCGGTAAAAAGTCGTTTGCAATTTTCCAAAAACAGCGTATTATATTTTATACGGGTAATGTTGTAATCTTAATCAATAAAAATACTCTTTAACTCGTTAAAAAGAAAGGACAAGCAAATGAAAAGGCTAAAACTTTTTGGAGTAAGTTTCGGATTGGTATTTAGTCTTGTTTTTGTCTTGACTTGTTTTGCTCAAACACCGCCTTCTTCGCAAACTGCCGGTGGTATTACCGCGCAGCAAAGAGAGCTTGAAAAAGAAAAAAAGTTGGAAAAGAAGCTTGGGACAGAGAAGACAAAAGCTCAGGAAACCCTTTCTAAGGGGATGCTTTCAGATTCCGGGCCAAAAATTTCAGTCAAATCTATTAATGTCGAAGGCGCGACAATTTTGACCCAGCAAGAAATATCCGCGATCACATCTGCCTATGAGGGGATAGAGCTTTCTTTGCGCGGCATGCAGAAGGTCGTTGACCTTATTACCGATGAATACAGGAAAAAAGGATTCGCAACTTCACGCGCGTATCTTCCTCCCCAAAGCATCAAAGACGGAGTTCTTTTAATAAAAGTAGTGGAGGGTAAATTAGGAAATTTGGAAATAAGAGGCAACAAACATTTCAAGACTTCGCTTTTAGAAAGCAAGATCAATTTGAAACCGGGTGGATATTTTGATTATTCCGCGCTTCAAAAATCCCTTGTCTATATTAATGAAGCTCCGGACAGGAAAGCGCGAGTGACTTTAGTACCCGGCAAAGCCGCGGGAACCACGGATGTGGTCATTGATGTCAAAGATCAGCTTCCTATCCATGCCGGATTCGAATATGACAACTACGCCTCGCGCTACCTTGACCGCAACCGTTATTCCATAGTCTTAGAAGACAATAACCTTTTCGGTTTTGACGATAAGCTTTTCATCAAAGCCCTGACAGGCGAAGCCAACCGCTTACATCAGTATCAGGGGCGTTATAGCTTCCCGATCGATGACGGGTTTGATATCGGCGGTTATTTCCTGGTCTCCAAGACTCGCTTAGGCAAAGAATTCTTTGACCTGGCTTCCAAAGGCAAGGCGGAGATCTATGGTTTGTTCTCAAGTTACGCTTTGATCAATACTCAGCAATGGGACCTTCGTTTGAACGCGGGATTCGATTACAAAAATATCGACAATTATTTGCTCGGCACTAAGACTTCCCGTGACGATCTGCGAGTGCTTAAGTTCGGCCTTGATTCGGATTCAGCGGATTCCTGGGGAAGGAATATCGCTTCTGTAGAAGTCGATCAGGGGATCAAGGATATTTTTGGCGGTATGGATAAGAAAGACAATCTTTCTTCCCGCGAAGGCGGGGGAGGGCAGTTCACCAAGTTTCCGGCATACCTTTTCAGGTTACAGAAAATGCCCTGGGAAACAAGCTTGCTCTGGAAGAACATGGCTCAATATTCCAACAACGCGCTAGTATCTTCTGAGCAGTTCCAGATCGGAGGCCCGATCAGCGTGCGCGGTTATCCGGCGGCTGAATATGTCGGAGATAAAGGCTTTTACACTTCTCCGGAGTTGTCTTTTCCTTTATATGGGCTTAATAAAGATTGGAAAGTCCCTCATAACCAGGAAAAATGGTATGACGTCACTCGCGCTGTTTTATTTTATGATTGGGCAACTACCAGTTTAAACAGAGTCGACGCCAATGAAAAGAAAAATCATACCATCCGGGGCTGGGGATATGGCTTAAGATTTAATCTTCGGGATAACCTTTCTTTGAGAGTGGAAGTCGGGTATCCGTTAGGCAAGCCTGCGCCTTCCGACGGCAATGGTCCGCATCCCTGGTTTGAATTCACCTCGAAATTCTAACTCGAAAAAGCTGCTTGCCTGGTTTATAAGGTGAAAGAGATGAAGGGGCAGCCTAAAAAACTTCCTCTTTTTTCGCTTTCGTCTGTTTAATATTCGCAACATTTTAGAATAAAAATTTAAACATTGTAATTTTATAAAAGTATTTAGGCTATTAACTTGTTGGTAATGTTAAAATTAAATTGTTTAAAAAAGATTTAAGAAAGTACTTGATTTTTTCAAATTATGGGTTATACTTTAAGAAATAATATAGGTTTCAAAAGAACAATTGATTTTGCCACGGATCAGAATCCGTGGTTTTTTTTTAAATATTATCAACTAGATTAAAAAAGGGGGCAAGAATGAAGACTTCAAAATTCATGAAATGCATCTCGTTGCTTCTTAGTCTGACTATGATCGCGTTACCGTGTAATGGTTATTCTTTGCCGGAAGGCGAAGTTGTAGTTTCCGGAAGCGCCACATTTGACCGCAGTGAGGCTGACACTTTGAATGTGCATGTAAACACGGACCAAATGATCGCTAACTACAACAGCTTTTCTATCGCCGGACAGGAAGGGGTGAATTTTTTCCAACCCTCATCTTCAAGCATAGTTTTAAACAGGGTCGTAGGCGTGGATCCTTCCTCTATATTAGGTACATTAACGGCTAACGGAAGGATATTCTTGATCAATCCTAATGGTGTTGTTTTCGGCCAAGGTTGCCGGGTCGATACAGCGGGCCTTACAGCTTCCACTCTAAATTTATCCGATGATGATTTCTTAGCCGGCAGGTATACTTTTATCGGTTCCGGCGGTTCAGTCGTAAATCAAGGGTATATTTCCAGCCCCGGAGGCTATGTTGCTTTGTTGGGTTCGCAGGTTTCTAATACCGGGATCATTGAAGCTAACCTTGGTTCCGTAGTTTTAGCTTCCGGAAATGCCGTAACTCTAGGTCTTGATCCCGCTGGATTGATCTCAGTAGTCGTGGATGAAGCAACACTTTCAAATCCGGGAGACCAAGATGCGGCCGTGCAAAACTCCGGCATACTCAAGGCTGACGGAGGCAAAGTTATCTTGACCGCCAAGACGCTCAACGGAATTTTTGACCGGGCGATCAATACGGACGGAATAATCGAAGCAAATGCTTTGGATAATCAAAACGGTGAAATAATTATAGATGCGAATCAGAGGGTCAATGTTGCCGGTAAAATAGAAGCTATCGGCGGAAGCGTTACTGTAGATTCTCAGGGAGCTAATTATTCTGGTAGCATTAATGCTGCAAAGGGTACTTTCAATGCTAATGATGGAGATACTTATATCTCTCTAAAGCCAACAGGATATCCAACCGGCGGTTCTTATGTTTGGAATGATAATCTTAATATCTACGTGGATGATAGTCTTGCTGCTCCAGGAAGTCTCGAGTTTGTTGCGGGTGGTGAATTTGGCCTCTATGCGGGTAAAACGCTCTCTTCAAATGGGCCGCTATCAATTACAGCTGGTGATGATATCTGGTTTGGGGACAATTCTATCGTTACCGCGAATGGGCCCATAAACCTATTAGCAGGTGAGAATATTATTCAAAGGTTCAACTCAGCCATCACAGGCACGAGACTCGCGAGTTTTGTAACTGGCAGTCTGGATAGCGACTTGAATCCCGATCAATGGTACAACCATGATGACGATGGATATAGTGATATAAATAAACCAGTAGTGGATTTTACCTGGAGGTATTTTGTTGATAATGCTACAGTGTTGCCGGCTTTTACGGCAACAGCAACTAATGGTAATTACGAAATGTACACCGGTTCGACTGTAAAAACGAACGGCGGTAATATTGAGATTAATGCCGAAGAAGGATGGTTACATATTAACAAGGGTGGTACATACAGGGGATTGCTTAATGCAGGGGCAGGAACGATTACTCTGCATTTGGGGAATAATTTGGTGGTTAATGACTTAAGCTCGCCGACTTTTAGAGCTGCAGACGGATCAGATGGAGTTTTTATTTGGAATGATAATAATTTGAGTAAAAATGTAAAGGCTGCGGCTTTTTCGGACGGTTCGAGTGATCCTGCTCATCTTGCATTTGATGCCTCTTTTAAACTTGGGCTTATTGATGGCATTCTTGGCCCGATAACTGTGCGTGAGGAAACCAGCGATACTGAAGGGGTGTGTGGAGTTTTGGCTACGGCTTCGCAAGAAGGCGATGCCTGGATTTTCTCTGTAAGCGATGGGAGCGGAGTCGGTGAAAGTCTTTACAATTTTATGTTCGACTGGACAGCACCAGTGATCACCGCGCAGAGGGATACTCTGGCTAACGGATACGGCTGGAACAATATTGATGTATTATCGAGTTATTCCGCTTCAGACATGTTATCCGGGTTAGTGGAAGACGCGACCGGGCAGTACAAGTTCACAGCTGAAGGAGC
>Ga0315275_10000202_pt1 | contig 48695 bp, 54 predicted proteins | sample YL17G03_0_MG_FD_205557 | JGI IMG/M metagenome (GOLD analysis project Ga0315275, IMG submission 205557) | Sediment microbial communities from Yellowstone Lake, YNP, Wyoming, USA - YL17G03_0 | ecosystem: Environmental > Aquatic > Freshwater > Lake > Sediment | place: USA: Wyoming | collected... | reverse complement strand
ATTATTAATAAAATGAAAATAGAGAGAAAAAGAGAGTAATTATTAATAAAATGAAAATAGAGAGAAAAAGAGAGTAATTATTAATAAAATGAAAATAGAAAGAAAAAGAGAGTAATTATTAATAAAATGAAAATAGAAAGAAAAAGAGAGTAATTATTAATAAAATGAAAATAGAAAGAAAAAGAGGCATTGATAGGATTAGAATTCAGCATAACAAAAAACTATTTTGGATAATTGTTCTGTTGCTATTATTATTAATAATTTTGATTTACCTTATTGTTAAAAGTGAAAAATTGAAAAATAACGCCGAGTGCAAAGAAAATGCAGATTGTATTCCTGCAACTTGTTGTCATCCTGAATCTTGTGTGGCAGTGGAAAAAGCTCCTGAATGCAATGGAGTAATGTGCACAATGGTTTGTTCCGGGCCATTGGATTGTGGTGCTGGAAAATGTGGATGTGTTAAAGGAAAGTGTGAAGTTATAAAAAAATAAAATTTTGATAAACGCGAAGGAGTATAGTGATTTAATAATAAGAATAGCTTATCTTGCTATCTGTTAAATTGGGAACATTCCAAGATTGTTTGTTGAGTGTGCAAAGGAATAAGCTGATTTGCTCTTGATGAGATATAAAAAAATAAAAAATGCAAGCTCTTAACTTTGAATCAAACTATCGTTTTATTTAAATTTTTTAAAGCTATTTTGTTTATGGCGTCTATAGCCTGATTAATTTCCAAAGCAAAACCTATGTTTTCTGCACCAGAAACTTTAAAATTATTAATGCCAATTACTTTTCCTTTTGTGCTTATTAATGGGCCCCCAGAATTCCCCGGGTTAAGAGAAGCGTCTGTTTGGAAATAATAGGGAAGATTATTGGTGCCTTCTCTGTTTACCGCGCTTATTATGCCTTCTGTTACTGTAAATGACAAACCAAGAGGATTTCCAATTGCTATAACTTTTTCTCCAATTTTTATGTCATTAGAATCTCCAAGACTCAAACTAAAAAAAGAACCTTTTATTTTTAATAATGCTATGTCTATAACAGAGTCATATCCTACTAACCCTGCTGAATAAGCGCTATTGTCATAAGTGTATATATTAGCGAAACTTGCCCCTGAAAGAACATGCGCATTCGTTACGACAAAGCCATCTTCGCTTATTAAAAAACCTGTACCTTGGGAAATATCAGTCTTTATTGTCACAACACCTTTAGTTTCACTCTCCACAATTCCTGAAAAATCAGCGCTGGCAGATGCTTTCAATTCCCCTAATTGTTTTTGCAAGTTGCTCTGCACAGACGAAATAGAGCCGACAGAGTTTGTTAAAGAGCTTATAGAGGTTGTTAGAGTATTTATTTTATTTTGTGTGTCTTTGTTATTGAGCTCTATTCGCTCGTTAATTCTTGATTCTGTATCATTTATATTGCTAAGGAGTGCTTTCTCGGTCTGGCTTATCTTTAAAAAAATAAAACAGACTATAAATGCCTCGCTAATTATAAATAGGCTAACAAACACTACAAGCAAAACTTTCTTTTGTTTAGTTTTCATTTTCTTCTTTTGATAAAGTATAAAAAGCAAGGCTTATTTAAAAATATATCTAAAAATCAGAGAAAATGAAGATTTTAAAACCTTCGCATAGAGAGAAGAAAAGATACCTTTTAATAGAAAATGCAGATAAGAAAAAAATAGACGAAGCTATTCTTAGTTATACGGGGATTTTAGGATATGCCAAAGCCTCTCCACAAATTATAAAACAAGGAAAAGACAAAATTATACTTGTAGTAAATAGAAAAGAGCTTGATAAAGTACGCGCGAGTTTTTTATTTTATAATATAAAAATAAAAAAAGTAAGCGGCAGCTTGAAGAAGCTGAGGTAAGTTACAGAGAAAGCCAATAGCAAGGTTTTTAAACCTTCTTTCTTTTTATTTTTGGTAAGGAGGATAAATAAATTTGACTGATTATTCAGTTTCTCTAAAAAAGATAAAATGGTAGAAATGCCTGTAGATATGCAGCATCAGATGATGGGATATGACAGAGCCGCGACTATGTTTTCTCCAGACGGACATATTTTACAAGTAGAATATGCTGAAAAAATGGTAAGGCTGGGAAGCGCAAGCATAGGTATAGTTTGCAAAGATGGGGTGGCAATAGTTGCAGATAAAAAAGTAAGAGATGACCTAGTTATTCCAGAATCTGCAAACAAAATTTATGAAATAGATGAGCATATAGTAGCGACAGCAGCAGGATTTTTAAGTGATGCAAGAATTTTAATAGAAAGATCTCAATTAGCGGCGCAACAACATAGAGTAACTTATGATTCGCCTATAGATGTAGAGTCTGTTATTAAAGAAATAGCAAATGCAATGCAAGCTTTTACGCAGTATCCTGGAACAAGGCCTTTTGGCGTTCATATTATGGTCGCAGGAATAAACACAGAACCTAAACTTCTTGTCAGCGAGATTACGGGTAATTATGTAGCTTATAAAGCAACAGCAATAGGCGAAAACGATGAAAAAATTAAAGAGCAGCTTAGAAAAAGATATAGAGAAGACATAACAATTGAAGATGCTATTAAACTGGCTTTAAAAATATTCAAAGAGGTTTTAGGAAAAAATTTTGATGTGGATAGGTTTGATGTTGGTTTTGTTGAAAAGCATGATAAAAAATTAAAAAGAATATCAGGAGAAAGATTAAAGAGATATTTGAAATAAGAACAGATTATAAAATGACTGACGTTATAGCAAGAATAAAAATTAAAGGAAAACATTATGAAGTTTTAGTTGATGTGGATAAAGCTTTGCAGTTAAAACAAGGCAAGCCAGTTAGTATAGGAAATGTTTTGGCAATAGACAAAATTTTCTATGATTATAAAAAAGGTTCGAATGTTTCTGATTCAGATTTACAAAATGCTTTCGGAACATCTGATATAAAAACGGCAGCAGAAAAAATAATCAAGCAAGGTGAAATACAAATTCCTAAAGAATATAAAGACAAAGAAAGAGAAGATAAGAAAAAACAAATAATTGATTTCTTATCCAGATATGCTATTGACCCAAGAACAGAAAAGCCGCATACACCAGAAAGAATTTCAGCTACTATAGAAGAATCTGGAATTAATATAGATAACAGACCGGTAGAACAGCAAATTACAAAAATAATTGAAAAAATTAAAGAGATTTTACCAATAAAAATACAAACTAAAAAATTAAAACTAAGAATTCCTGCAGAGCACACAGGAAAAGTTTATGGCTTGCTTTCAGAGCATAAAGAAAGCGAGAATTGGCTTGCAAATGGGGATTTAGAATGCATTATAAATTTGCCCATAGGATTGCAAGAAGATTTTTATGATAAATTAAATGCAATAACTCATGGCTCTGCAATAAGCCAGGAGATAAAAGAAGGAGAGAAAAAGTAAGATGGGAGAAGAATATATAATAGAAACAAAAAGATTAAAAGATGGAGAAATAGAGAGTAGAGCATATAGAGGAGTTGTAGGCAAGTCTAAAACAAGATGTGAGATTGATCCTAAAGATTTAATTCCAATTTATAGAAAATTTTATATTAATATTATAAAAGCACATACACAAATTATTAAACAAGGAAATTTAGAGAAAGTTGTTACAACTTTTGAACCTTAAAGTAAAATAAAATGATAGCAAAAGAAAAATCAGAAATTGAAGAAGAAAATTATGAAGAAGATAAAAAGGAAAAGCGAGAAATTGTTATTCCTGGCGAGACAATAGTTTCTGGGCAAGATTATTTGCCTGGAGAATGGACAAAAAGGGAAGGAAAAGATATAGTTGCATTAAGATTTGGCTTGGCAGATAAAGCTGAAAGACTTGTCAAAATAATTCCTCTTTCAGGAGCTTACATGCCAAGAAAAGGAAATGTTGTTATCGGGAGAGTGTTAGATATAACATTTAATGGCTGGATTATGGACATAGATGCGCCTTACCAGTCTTTTTTGCCTGCAATGGAAGCTTCAAAGTTTGTAAATAAAAATGATTTGTCAGAGTGCTATGATATAGGGGATATGCTCGCAGTTAAAGTGTTCAGCATTAAAAGAAAAGGAATTGACTTGACAGCAAGAGGAAGAAATTTAGGAAAGTTAGAAGAGGGAATGATAATAAGGATAAACAGCAACAAAGTTCCGCGCGTTATAGGAAAAGAAGGAAGCATGATAAATTTAATAAAGAATGAATCAAATTGTGATATAACCGTAGGACAAAATGGAATAATATGGATTAAAGGAAATAAAGTAGAAGACGAGCTTTTTGCAGAAAAAGCAATTTTGTTTGTAACAGAAAAATCTTTTATAGAGGGCTTGACTGAAAAAACAAAAGAATGGTTAGAAAAAAATAAGAAGAGTGAGAAAAGAGAATTAAAGGAGGAAAAGTGAAAATGGGAAAAGGAGATATATATTCATATACAATTAAATCAACAAGAGTTGAGAGAGATAATGGCTATTCTATAACTCATGAATTTAGTGGAACAATATTAGATTTAGGAGCTAATAACCTGGTTTCATTTACTAAAAATAGAGTTTGTGCTCATACTGCGGATTTGGTTGAATTACATGAGCAATTTCTGCATCACTCAGAAAGAAAATCAATTGAAACAAAAGTTACTGAGGTTATCGAATAAAAAATGCCATACACAAAACGCCCAGATGGAAGAAAATTTGATGAATTAAGAGAAATGAAAGCGAAAGTTGGAGTTGTGCCGAGAGCAGATGGAAGCGCACTATTTGCATTTGGCGATACAATTGCTATTGCTTCTGTATATGGCCCTAAGCCATTACATCCTCAACATTTACAAAATCCTGAAAAAGGTGTTTTAAGAGTTAATTATGACATGCTCTCATTTTCTGTAACTGAAAGAAAAAAACCCGGGCCTTCTCGAAGAAGCCAGGAAATAAGCAAAGTTACAGAATGGGCTTTAGCTCCTGCTTTGCAAATTGAAAACTTCCAAAATACAGTTGTTGATGTTCATATTATAGTTTTGCAGGCAAATGCTTCAACAAGATGCGCTGGAATAAATGCAGCTGCTTTAGCTTTAGCACATGCAGGAATTCCAATGACAGAACTTGTTTCAGCTGTTTCTATTGGAAAAATAGATGATAAAATAGTTGTTGACTTAATTAAAGAAGAAGAAGATTATGAAGATGGAGAAGGCGCAACAGATATACCGATGGCTTTTTTAAGCAACAGCCAAAAACTAACTCTTTTGCAGTTAGATGGAAAAACAAGCAGTGAAAAATTAAAAGAAGCAATTGAAGCTGGAAAAAAAGCTTGCGAGAAAATTTATGAGTTGCAGAAAAAAACATTAAAAGATGTTAAAGGAGAGTAAAATGGTAAGAAAAGTTTGCTCTGTCAAATATGATGAACCACTAACAGCAGAGCAAATAGCAGATAAAATTAGAACATGCAATCAAGCAGAGTTTATTGGGAACATGGGAACAGATAGGCTTTACCATTTTTCAGCATATGGAACTACTGTCGCATTAAATATTCCATACAATGATAACATAAGAAAACATCCTCTTACAATATGGGGGACCATACAACAAATAGGATTTACTAAAAGAGCACTAGAAGTAATTATTGGAGGTATAAAGATAAAATAATAAAAAATGGAAATTTCAAATCTTACAAAAAAAAGAATAAAAGACTACTTGGAAGCAGGAAAAAGATTTGATGGAAGAAAGCTTCTTGAGCATAGAGAAATAGAAATAGAAACAGGAGTTTCAAAAAATGCAGAAGGAAGCGCAAGAGTTAAATTAGGAAACACAGAAGTTGTTGCGGGGATTAAATTAGATGTAGGCGAACCATATCCAGATAATGAAGGAAAGGGAACAATGATAACAACCGTGGAATTGTTGCCATTAAGTTCTGAAGAATTTGATTATGGGCCGCCAAGAATAAATGCAATAGAAATAGCTAGAGTTGTTGACAGAGGAATTAGAGAGAGTGGAATGATAGATTTTGAAAAATTGTGCGTTAAAAAAGGAGAAAAAGTTTGGAATGTTTTTATTGACTTATACTCTATAAATGATGATGGAAATTTGCTTGATGCGAGCTGCTTTGCTGCAATTGCTGCTTTGTTAGATGCTAAAATGCCTAAGTACGATGAAAAAGCAGAGAGAGTTGCTTATGGTGAATTAACAGCTAAAAAATTGCCTTTAACAGAAAATATTCCTTTAACACTTACTTTCCATAAAATAGGCAATAGCCTTATTTTAGACCCTTCAAAAGAAGAAGAAGCTTCAAGCGAGGCGAGATTAACTATCTCTTTGTCCTCTAATAAGAAAGATATAAAGATTAATGCGATGCAAAAAGGAAGCGAAACAGCATTAAGTGAAGAAGAAATTTTAAAAATTATAGATTTTGCAGAGGAAAAATATAAAGACCTAGAAAAAGAGATAATGAGCAAGATAGAAAAAAATTTAAAGGGAAAAAAGGATTAAAGTTTTAAGGATAAATAATCAAAATGGCAAAAGATAATTTAGAAAATAGGAGCATACCTACAAAAGAAATACCGGTGCCAGCAATTACTGTTAGTGTTTGTGCTCATCAAGACATGAATGATCCCGCTTATCAAAAACTTGTAATATAATTGTGTTACTGATATAAAAAAATATAATCAACAAAGAGCTAGAAGTTAAAATGGTATCAGAAAAAATACAAGAGCAGTTCACGAAGTATGAAATTGCGAGAATACTTGGAGCAAGAGCTTTGCAATTAGCAATGGATGCTCCTGTTTTATTAAAAATAGAGAAAGAAAAGTTAGAAGAAATAAACTATGATGTTTTAAAAATAGCGGAAATGGAATTTGATGATGGAGTGTTGCCCATAACAGTCAAAAGGCCATTTCCTAAAAAAGTAGAAGAGAAAATAAAGATAATAAGCAAAGAAGAAATTGAAAAAATAGAAAAAGAAAAAGAAAGAATAAGGGCAGAGCAAAAACAAAAAAGAGAAGAAGCAGATGATAGGAAAGTAGAGGAAAAAGAGAAAGTAGAGGAAGAAGAGATTGTAGAAGAAGGTGAGATTATGGAATTGGCAAAGCCCGAAGATGAATTTGAAGAAGGAGAAAAAGGCGAAGAAGAGGGAGTTTAGTTCTTAGTCAACATCATCTGTTTTATACCCAACCTTCCTTGTTGCAGCCAATATTCATTTTCTTTAGAAATATTTTTTTTGGAGACTTTCTCGTAATTTGCTGATAAAACATGCATTGCGTGAGCTAATTTAATATAAGTTTGCAAAGAAGAGAGTTCTTGGGAGGTTAATTTAATTGTTTTTTGATACTCTTCTAATGCGATTTCAAGGTTCTTTTCTGAAGCATATTTATCTTTAGAATTGAAAAGAAGATTGCAAGCAAGAACGGCCAGCTCTTGTATTCTTGGATATACATTTGAAACTGAAAAATCAATTATCCATAACTTATTATTTTTATCTTTAAGAACATTTGTTACAATAATATCTCCGTGGACAAAAGACTGAGGGAGTTTGTTTATCTGCAGTTTTTTAAAATCTTTAACTAAGGGTTTAACTAATTGTAAATCCTCCGAAGAGAAGTAGCCGCTTTTTTGTTCAAACTCCTTGAGAAAATTAGTTATTGCCCAAGGATCATAAATAAGATAAGGCTTGATATCAATAGAGTTTATTAGTGCTGCTTGACCTGCAAGAAATCTAACTTCTTCATTGTTTAATGATTTATTTAAATTATAAAGATTATCTCCTTCAATATAATCCATCACGCACAATCTTAATTTATTACTTTCTAGTTCAATTATATGAAAATCACTTTGATTGGATTTAAGAAGTTTTGGTGTAGAAACTCCTGATTTTATTGCTGCTTCAACTATTTTTATATATCTTTTACAATCTTCTAAAGTGCGAAAGCTAGCAAAAATCTTAACAAAATATTTTCCATTTGTTGTTTTTAAGAAAAAATTAAAATCTTCATAACCAACAAGAACTAGATTACTCAAAATAAATTCTCCAAGATCATAATCTCTGCAGATAATCTCTGAAATTTCTTTAAGAGTTCCTTTATAGTTAATTCGTTTCCAAAAAAGATCCTCCATATTTAAAAAAGAATTAGGGGTTTATATATTTTATAGTTAGTTTTTTATATCCAGTTTTCTTATTAATTTTATGAAAATAAAAGAGGTTAAAGCAGAAAGCATTCTTGACTCGAGAAAAGAGCCAACAATAAAAGTTTCTATAAAAACTAGCGAAGGAAGATTTGTAAGTTCTGCTCCTTCTGGAGAAAGCAAAGGAAAATTTGAAGCTCTGCCTTATGCAAGAAGTTTAAAACAAGATATTGAATTTTTAAATAATGTTAAGATAGAAAAATTGAACAAAGCCAGAATAGAAGAATTTAAAGATTTAAAAGAAATAGAGGCTTTTGTTGGGAAAAACATAGGAGCTAATAGTTTATTTGCTCTTGAAGCAGGTATTTTAAAAGCTCTTGCAACTGAACAAAAGCAACAGCTTTGGAAGTTTTTGTCTAAAGGAAAACCAAAATTTCCTTGCCCTGTTGGAAATGCTATAGGCGGGGGATTACACTCTTTTTCCAAAAGGCCAGATTTTCAGGAATTTTTGTTTATAAGCAAGACAAAGAAATTTTATGACAGAGCTTTTTTAAACAGGCAAGCTTATAGAATAATAGGCGGCTTGTTGAACACAAAAAAAACAGAAGATGAAGGCGCATGGTATACTTCTTTTAATAATGAAGAAGTTCTAGAGCTGATGAATCTTGCTCAAGAGCTAGTTAAAAAAGAGTTTGGAGAAAATATAGATATAGGAGTGGATGTTGCTGCTTCAACATTTTCTACAGGCAAAACTTATGCTTATAAAAATAAAAAAGAAAGGCTGAACAAAGAGCAACAAATCAATCATATAGTTATGTTAACAGAAAAATACAATCTCTTGTACATAGAAGATCCTCTTGAACAAGAGGATTTTGAGGGATTTGTTGAAATAAAAGAAAGAACAAAAAGAATGGTGGTTGGAGATGATTTGACTGTAACAAATTTGTTAAGACTAAAAAAAGCTATACAAAAGAATAGCATAAATGCTCTTATTGTAAAGCCAAATCAAAATGGTTCTTTGATTAAAGTTAAAGAAATTATGGATTTTTGCAAAAAGCAAGATATTAAAACCATTATTTCTCATAGAAGCGGCGAAACTCTTGACACAACTATAGCAGATTTAGCTGTTGCTTGGAAAGCTGATTTTATCAAGACAGGAATTTTTGGAGCAGAGAGAGAAGCCAAATTGAACAGGCTTGTGGAAATTGAGAGAGGATTGTGAAATGTTAAAATGTCTCTTGAAAAATCAGCTTGAGAAAAATTTAAATAAGCTATAACTATTATTATATCATGAAAAAAGAGAGATTGGCAATACTTATTGTAGTGATAGCGGTTTTTTTAGTTTTTGCTGAGCAGAGCGCATTTTTTTTAAAGATAACTGGCAAAGCAGTTCAAACAGGAGATGCAAATTGCACAGACAGCGATGGCAAATTAGAATTTTATAAAAAAGGGGTAACTGTAGGAAAAGCAACTTTAGATTCTCCCGTAGAGAGTTATTTTGATTATTGTTTTAATAACACAGATTCGAATATTCTGAGCTGCAAAGGGTATGGATGTTCTGTGTATGAATATTTTTGCGGTTATAGAGGGCTTGTGAATTACGCAAAAGGTTTATGCCCGTATGGATGCAAAGATGGAAGATGTTTAACGAGCCAGGAGAAGATAGAAACAACAGAACAAAATAAAATAACTGAAGTAGAAGAGGAAGAATCCCCACAACAACCAGAAACTCAAATTAGAGAGGAAAAACCCGCAATATTCACAAAAATAGTTGATTTCTTAAAAAAGATATTTAAAAAATAATAAAAGAGTACAATTTATAAAAATGTAAATTCAACCTATAAACTTAACATCTTATCTATAAATTAGCCTCGCTACACTCAGATAAAAATAGACAGCTTAGATTAAAATATTATTAATCTTATATCAATTAATTTCTAAAAATCATATTCTGCGGAAGCATAATCTTCGCGCAAGCAATGTCAAGGTATGAGCTTCGCTTTACAAAACAAAAACCTTTATAAATCAATTTTTCTCAAGTTGTGTATGCCAAGGAAGAAGAAAACTGAAGTTGAGAAAGTTGTAGAAAAAGTAAAAGAGAACGCAGAAGAAATTGCAGGAGACATAAAAGAAAAAACAGAAAAAGTTATAAGCAAAATTAAAGAAAAAACGAGCGAGTCCAAACGGACAGGATTGGCGAGCGAGGCAGAGGAGTTTCCTGATATAGACATAGGAATAGATGTGTTCTCTCCTACCATGGAGGAAAGTGAGGAAAAAAAGAAAAAAGGAGAAAAAGAAACTTGGGAAAGAAAAAAGACTTTGGAAGAAGAAAAAGAAGAGAAAAAGCCAGAAGAGAAGAAGGAAGAATTGGAAAAGAAGTTAGAAGAGTTAAAGAAAAAAGCAAAGAAATTAGCTGAAAAAATAGAAATAAAAAATAAAGTTGAGGTTGAGGATGTAAAAGAAGAGCTTAAAGGAGATGAAAAGGAAAAAAATAGGAAAAAAAGAGCTGAAAAGACGCTTTTTCCTTTAGATGATTATGTTAAATATTCTGCACACTTGGGCACAAAAGCTATAACTCCAAAAATGAGGCAGTTTGTCTATAAAAGGAGAGCTGATGGATTAGCTGTTTTAAATACAAATTCTATAGATGAAAAATTAAAAGAAGCTTCTGAATTTTTAGCTTCTTTCTTACCAGAAAATATTTTTTTAGCTTGCAAAAGAGAAGCTGGATGGCAAGCAGCCAAGAAGTTTTCTGAAGCCACAGGAATTAAAGTTTTCACAAAAAAATATCCTGCAGGGATAATAACAAATATGCAGTTAACTACTTTCTTTGAGATTGATTTAGTTATTGTATGCGACCCTTGGCTTGATAAAAATGCTTTAAATGATGCTGTTAAAATTAAAAAACCGGTTATAGCATTATGCGACACAAATAATTTAACAACAGGCGCAACAAAAGTTATTCCTTGCAACAATAAAGCAGGAAAATCTTTAGGTTTAATTCTATATCTTTTAGCAAGAGAGTATTTAAAAGCTAGAGGAAAAGAAAAAGAAGCGGAACAATTGAGAATAGAAGATTTCGCAGGCGAAGTTGGAGAGAGATCTTTAGAAGAGCCTTCTTACAAAGAAGCCTCGGGAAGAAAAACAACAGAGCATTCTTACAAAGAAGCTTCGGGAAGAAGAATAGAAAAGATTTTGGAGAAAGAAGCAAAAGAAAAAACAGAAACAAAGAAAGAAGCAGAAAGCGAAGATAAAGAAAAAACAGAAACAAAGAAAGAAGCAGAAAGCGAAGATAAAGAAAAAACAGAAATAGAAAAAATAGTAGAAAAAGGCGCAAAAGAGGGAGTTTAAACACATTTTGCACAACATAAACAACCTAAGCTACTTCTAACCAGCTATTATAACTTCTTTATTATTAATTATCAAAATATTAACTATATTATTTATTAAGTTAGATTAAGCGAGCGAGAAGCTAACTTAGAGGTTTAAGTAAATTTTAAGTCTTAATTTTCATTTCGTTGTTATCAGATAGTTCTTTTAATTTTAATGTAAGAAGGTAGTTTATTTCATAATCTTCCAATCCTAGCTTATGAAGAATTAAAATTTCTTTTTTTAGCTCTTTTGAAATTATGGGCTTTGCTTCCTCGTTTAGAACTGCTCTTTTTGCAGAAGATATTGTTATCATTTTGCCTCTTTTCTATTTTTGCCTTTTCCTCTTTTGTTTTTAAATTTAAAACCTAGGAAGAGGCAGCTCAAAAAAATTAGAGTTGTCTGCCTTCTTCTAGGGAAAAAGAGGTGAGCATAACTCCTTCAATAAATGAAGGAGTATGATGAAATTTAATTTAAAATAAGAGAAAAATTGCTTTTAAATCCTTTATGAAAAAATAATCTATAATGAAAGTATATAGGTAAGGTATACTTTTAGAGCCCAAAATATTATTTAAAAAATTAGCCTTGCCTAGAATATAATAGATTTTTCTGATAATTAATATTAGCCTTGCCTAGAATATAATAGATTTTTCTGATAATTAATATTAGCCTTGCCTAGAATATAATAGATTTGTCTGATAATTAATATTAGCCTTGCCTAGAATATAATAGATTTGTCTGATAATTAATAAATTAATATAAAAAATAGTTATCTCGCAAAAGCACTCTCTGAAATTTATTGCTACTTATTTTTACTTTATGTGATTGATGATTAAAACTAATCGGCTAATAAAAAACTGGTAGCTTACTATATAATATTTTAAGTTCATTATCAATTAATTTATGTTATGATATATGCGAGCGTGAGCGAGAGAAATGTTAACTTTGAAAGTTTTACTTAACAAAATAGCTTAACTTCAATTCTACTTGAAGTTATCGAAGAATTTATAAAGTATATTCTACATTATATATTATGAAAAAGATAATTGTTTTGATGGGTATGATTTTCTTAGCTTTAATAGTTGGGAGTTTTGTGGGGGCTGATATAGCTCCGCAACCAGGTTATCATTCGGTTAATGTTAATAATAAAATAATAAATATTAATGATTATCCTGATTATTATTTTATTGTTTTTGCTGAAGGTCCTAGTAGTACTGGACCAATAGGAAAAGATATTAATTTTGTAAAATCTGATGGAACATTCGAGACCATTTATTATAAATTTGCACAAGTTAATGTTTATGCTGTTAAAAAATCTGATTTTGAAAGCGATAAGTTACAAAATATGACTTATGAAGATCTCTTAGCTTATCTAAATTCAACAAAAGCGCAGAAAGTTTTGTCAAATATTGAACATTACAAAGAAGATAAAATTGAAGTTAAAGAAAAAAATAATACTTATACTATTAATATAGATAAAGCCTGCGCAAAAGAAGGAGAAAAAGTTTATGACATATCTTCTAAAGGACCAACTTCTTGCTGTGTTGGTTTAGTTCTTAAAGAATGTGAGGGGGTATGCACACCAAGTATATTAGGGGCATGTGCTAAAAACGAAACCGACGAAACTTATTGCGAAAAAGATGAAGACTGTGGGATTGGAAAATTAGAATGTTGTCATGATTGTGGTAAAGCTGATTATTCTTTAACTAAATATCTTTCATTAAATAATAAAGGGTATGATAACTGGAGAACTAAAAATTGTGCAAATGTTCTCTGCCCACACTGCGCAGAAGAATCTAATCCAGATAATGAGAAATGGGTAAGTAAATGTATAGATAATAAATGTGAAAAAGTTAATAAAAAAAATTGTTCAGAAGGAACGACAGATGAAGATGGCACATGTTTCAAAAACCTATCCAACGGCAGAAAAGCTGAAATTAAAATTATGCCTGAAACAGCGTCGGAAAAAGCGATTGAAAGGCTTGGAGAGTTAGGATTTACAATAGAATTAAAAGAAGTTGGAAAAGGAGATGCCGTTGATAATTGCAATGGATTGGCAGAAGAAGAATGTAAAAATAATTTTGAATGTACGCCCGTCTATGAAAAGTGTCCGGCATTGGGGGATTGCACACAAACTATGCCATTTGTAGAGTGCACACACCATAACATTAGGCTTGTTTATGAACTATCAGGAAACAAAGAGGGAAAATTCTTAGGAATATTCAAGATAATGGCGAAAGTTAAGGCGCAGGTTGATGCTGAAACTGGAGAGGTTAAAGTCATCAAGCCTTGGTGGAGTTTTTTAGCTACTAATATTTAAAATGTTATATGAGACAAAGTTTTTAATTTCACTCCTACTTACATTAATTATTGAAATTCCTATTTTGTTTGTTTTTGTAAAATATGTTTTTAAGCTAAAAATTAAGAGTGTTAAAATATTGTTTAGTGGTTTCCTTGCTTCTTTTTCAACTTTACCTTATTTATGGTTTGTTCTTCCACCTTATATTAATCCAACTTATTATATTTATATCGGAGAGTTTTTAGTATTTTTATTTGAAGCATTAGTTTATAATCAGCTATTGAATATTAAAATAAATAAATCGTTACTAATATCTTTTATTGCAAATCTTGCTAGTTTTGTTATTGGATTAATTATTTTTAATTTCATTTAATCTTTATTGTATGTTACTAAATCAATTACTATCCATCACACGACTGCTCCAATTAACCGCTTTAAAATATTTTAAATTTATTATTAACTAATTTTTTATATTATATATATGAGCCTGAGGTGAGACAAATGTTAACTTTGTAAGTTCAATTTTCACTACTTCTGTATATATTTTTCCCTCGATAAAACACCGAAAGCTTTAAATACCTTGAGCAATGTTAATTTTTATTAAAATGTTAGTTAGAATGAGTGCCTTAATACAATTTTCAATTAAAGTTAGGGTATGATGTACAGGCAGAGTTCTAGTTATTTCTCTCGTTTAATAATAGTTAAAGCTTGAAGCTAATAGGAGGATAAATGAGTGAAGCAATCAGCCTTAGTCAATTTAGAAAGGTTGATTGTGAAGGAAAAGTAGTTTCCTTACAAAAATCTAGTTTATCCTGCTAGAGGCTGCGGCTATCTGGCCTGCAATTAGACATGCAAGTCTCTCGAAAGAGGGCGGACTGCTCAGTAACACGTAGCTAACTTGCTCTTAGGTCAGGGATAAGCTCGGGAAACTGAGTCTAATACCTGATAGAAAATGTTTTCTGGAATGAAATATTTTTGAAACTCGAGCCTAAGAATAGGGCTGCGGCTGATTAGGTAGTTGTTGGTGTAAAACTTTTTGGAAAAGTTTTATCAAAACCTATACTTTTCCATGATTACAGGACCAACAAGCCAATGATCAGTAAGGGCTCTTAGCGGAGAGGCCCTGAGAAGGAATCTGAGACACTATTCCTAGCCCTACGGGGTGCAGCAGTCGGGAAAATTTTGCAATGCGCGAAAGCGTGACAAAGCAAGCCAGAGTGTTTCTCTTATTAGAGAAACTTTTGTCAGCTGCAAAAAGGCTGACGAATAAGGACTGGGCAAGACCGGTGCCAGCCGCCGCGGTAATCCCGGCGGTCCAAGTCGCAGCCACAATTATTGGGTCTAAAACATCCGTAGCTCGTTTTGTAAGTCTCTTGTGAAATCTTACATCTTAAGTGTAAGGCGCGCAAGAGATACTGCATTTCTAGAGACTGGAAGGCGTAGCGAGTACAATTGAGGTAGTGGTAAAATACGTTAATCTTAATTGGACTAACAATGGCGAAGGCACGCTACGATGACAGATCTGACAGTGAGGGATGAAGGCCAGGGGCGCAAAATGGATTAGATACCCATGTAGTCCTGGCAGTAAACACTGCACACTAAACATTAGTACCTCCTCGAGAGGTATTGGTGCTGTAGAGAAGTCGAAGAGTGTGCTACCTGGGAAGTATAGCCGCAAGGCCGAAACTTAAAGGAATAGGCGGGGGAGTACTACAACGGGTGACGCGTGCGGTTCAATCAGATTCTACACCGTGAACCTCACCAGGATCGATAGCAGAATGAAGGTCAGATTGAAGATCTTACCTGACACGCTAAGAGGAGTTACATAGTCGACGTCAGCCTGTGTCGTGAGAGCATTTTCTTTCAAAAAGAAAATCCTCGGCAAAAGAAAAACTATAAATGCCGAAGAAGAAAACTATTTTTCAAAAGAAAAGTTCCGACAAAGATGACCTGTTAAATCAGGTAACAGGCGAGACCCGCGTGCATAGTTGATTTTCACACTATGCAGACTGCCTTGGTAACAAGGATGAAGGTGCGGGCTACGTTAGGTGGCATGACCTAAATACCCTGGGCGACACGCGCGCGGCAATGCTGTATTCAATGAGATGCAACTCTGAAAAGAGAAGCTAATCCCATAAAGTATAGCTTAGTTCAGATTGAAGTTTGAAACTCAACTTCATGACGATGGAATCCGTAGTAATCGTTCGTTAGCAGCGAACGGTGAATAAGTCCCTGCTCCTTGCACTCACCGCCCGTCAAACCAACCGAGTTTTGCATTGATGAGGATCGTTAGAGACGAATCTTTGTAAGACAAGGTAGGTTAAGTCGTCACAAGGTATCTGTAGGGGAACCTGCAGATGGATCACCTCCTAAAATATTTTCTTTTTAAAAAAAGAAAGTATTAAAAAGAAAAATTAAAAAAGCTTAATAACTAATGATGGAAAAAAAACTAAATTCTGCCTGTTCTGGCTAACATATTTATGTCAGAAAAATAAATTAGCAAGAAGAAATAAAATGTCAAGAAGAGATTATATGCCCTCTACAAGAGGGCGAGAGAGCATAAGAGGTCCTTATGATGCGCAGGTAGTTAAAGCTGCAAAAGATATATTTAATGGACGAGGCAGATTACAACGAGGAGATTGCAGAAGCTTGTTAGCAGATTTAGTAGCAGAAAGATTAACGGAAAAAATTCAATATTAATAAATAATACTCACAAATGAATCTCAGAGAAAATTCTGAGAGGATTTAAAACAAATAAATTTAAAAACCAACGGGCCGATTATTAAAATAAGGGCCTGTAGTCTAACGGCAGAACGCCTCGTTTGCACATGTAAGGAACCAAGGTTCCTTAACAGTCAACCTCCTTTAAGAGGTTCAAGACTGATAACATCAAGAACCGAGGGAGTCCGTGTTCAATTCACGGCAGGTCCATTCGAGCAATTTCGCGAGAGAAAAATTAGATAAAATAACGAGCGGAGTTGCGAGTTGTTCTAAATGGGCTAAAGAAATTAACAAAGAAAAATTAATTAAGAAAATAAAACTGAAATTGAAAAAATCAAAAGAATATTATATAAAGATTGCAAAAATAATTAATTCACAAATTACAAGATCATATTCACAAAAGCTCTTTTAAAAAAGACTTTGGAGAAAAACATCAGCTTAAAGCTGATTGTGAACATCTGAGAAGATGTAAAACATCAAATGGTGAGTTATCTTCGATAACTTATCAAACTGAGATTAATTTTCAATGAAGTAAGCAGGCAAGAATTACTTAGTCTTCAAAAGCAAGATTTTTTTACGCTGTTAGATGGATAGCTTGGTTTGAGTTGTGATGAAGGACGTGGCAAGCTGCGAAAAGTTAGGGGGAGATGCAAGCAGTCTTTGATCCCTAAATCTCCGAATTTGTAACAAGCTGCAAAGCATTCTGAGAAGAAAATATACTCTGGGAATTGAAACATCTTAGTACCAGAAGGAAAAGAAAATAAAAATGATACCCTTAATAGCAGCGAGCGAAAAGGGCATAGGGCAAACTGAATCTCTCTCGAAAGAGAGTAAGAGATGTGGTGAAGGCAAGCGGCTAATTTATCGAAGAGAAGTTCTCTGGAAAGAGACACCTTAGAAGGTGATAGTCCTGTATCTCAAGATAATATGTTGCTCTTCAAAAGAGTAGTGCCTCTCAGATTAGAGGCATGAATATAGTGGGATTAACCACTAACCCTAAATATAAACTCAAGTCCGATAGCATATTAGTACCGCGAGGGAAAGCTGAAAAGCACTCTTAGCAGAGAGTTAAAAGACTTGAAATCTAACAGCTACAATTTGTTACTGCTTCATTCACTTTTGTGAAATTTAGTTGTAACGTACGTTTTGAAAAACGGGCCAGGGAGTTCATTTAAGCGGCGAGATTAAATTCTTAGAATGAAATCGCAGCGAAAGCGAGTCTGAAAGGGCGCGAGTCGCTTGGATAAGACCCGAAGCCAAGTGATCTATTCGTGAGCAAGGTGAAGTTCTCTGAAAGGAGAATGGAGGCCTGAACTAGTGTTGTGTACATGCATTTGGATGATTTGCGAATAGGGGTGAAAAGCCACTCTAACTTGGCGATGGCTGGTTCCTGTTGAAATATGCCTTAGTATAGCTCTGTTTTGCTTGTTAGTGAGGTAAAGTACGGATAATTTGTGCAGAGGATTTTTCCTACGGCAACTTTTCCAACTCAGAACTTCCTAACTGTTGAACAGGAGTGAGGGGCACTGCGTAAGGTAGTGTTCCGCGACCCGAACAAGGGAGACTATGGTTAAGGTCCCAAAATTCATGTTAAGTGTATCAAAAGGTGTCTTAAACCTGAGACAGTAGGGATGTAGGCTTAGAAGCAGCCACCATTTAAAGAAAGCGTAACAGCTCACCTATCGAGGTTCAGGGCCCTGAAAATGGACGGGGCTAAACATGATACCGATACCGTAGACATACTCTTTGAGTATTGTGGTAAACAGGCATCTTTTTTGCGTAGAAGCTTTTTCTAAAGAAAGAGTGGAGCAAAAAGGAATGAGAATCCTGGTGGAAGTAAGATCAAATCTCTCTGAGAACGAGAGATATCGTAAGGGCAAGGTTTCCTCGGCAATATCAATTAACCGAGGGTTAGTCAGTACCTAAGTTATACCTTAACTGAGTATAACGATGGACAACAGGTTAATATTCCTGTACCTTGCAAGTTTAATGGTACAATTTGCTTTAGGATAAGTGTGCTTTCGAAAGAAAGTCTGCAAGAAGAAAACTGTGGATTGTAATGAATAGAAGCAGTTGAATTTTTGTGGTGAAAATTACTAATTCCAAGAGTCTATGAAAAGATTGTGCATAGAACTTGCATCGCTGTACCAAGATTTGACACTAATGCCCTAGCTGAGAAGGCTAAGATATGAAAGTTTAAACTGGTTAAGGGAACTCGGCATATTGGCCCTTTAGCTTAGGTAGAAGGGGTGTCTATCTTTGTCTTTTTAGAAATAGGAAGGCATTGGTAGATCTCAGTAACAAGGACAGTCCGACTGTTTACCAAAAACATAGCCGATTGCTAATCTGAAAAGACTTGTATAATCGGTGAAACCTGCCCAGTGGTGGGGTTTCAAACTGCTTTTCAAGGCAGCTAAGATCCATCAAACGGCGGGCCTAATTCCTGAGGCTCTTAAGGTAGAATCGCTGCCTTACATTTTCTTTAAAGAAAATGCTCCAAGCTTCATGAATGATATCAAAAAATTCCTCTTTGTTTACTACACAATAAAGTATGTGGTTTGTTGGAATTTTTGGATGCTCAGAAATTCGAATGTTAGTGAGAATTTCTGACATAAACAGAAAGACTAAAGGAGAAAATCGAGCTATTTGCTGGAAAATCCGAGAATTCCACACTACTCTTAAAAAATTGTGCTCCGCATTATACAATTATTTTTATTAATTTAGAAATAATTTTATCTTAACGAAGTGCAAAATTCCGAGCGAGCGAATGTGAGCGAGGAGTGAGAGTGAAAATGTGATGGATGCGGACAATCAGCAGGAAAGGCTAGAATTGGTTTAATTTAAAAGTGATAACAAAAGAAAGATTTATAAACTTGAAATTAATCAGAAATTTATGCCACTAACAACTTATACACCTTCAGAGATAGAACAATTTATAGTTCTAACTGGAAATGTGTATTATCAAAAAGGACGTCTTACACAAGCAGAACTTGATAATGCAAGTAAAAAGACACTTTTTAATATTGCTAAAAATAGTTTAGAAGCAATAAAAGCACATAAGGAAAATATACCTGAAGAAATACAAAATAGTGGTGAATATAAATCTGTAAATATTGACTCTTTAGAATTAAGATGTAAGCATCTTATTGAAAATAACTAAATTCTAGAATCCTCAGAGACTTTACGCTCGACACAAATTTAATTTTGTGAAGATAAAGTCCGAACTTTATGGCGACATAAAGACTAACAAAACAATTTTAAAAAAAATTGAGCGCAATACCCTGTCGTCTGAATGGCGACTTGCATGAATGGTTTAACGAGATTGTCACTGTCCCTAACCAGAAACTTCCGAACTCACTTTCTGGCGAAAATGCCAGAAACACCTAGTGGGAAGCGAAGACCTTGTGGACCTTTACTGCAACTTGTTGTTGTGGCTTTACGTGAGGTACATAGAATAAGTAGGAGCGTCGATGTTTAGCTTAGGCAAAAACGGAGCAAAAGTGTAATACTACTTATCTTTTGTATAGTCGCTAACTTGAAAGAGGACAGCAGCAGGCGGGCAGTTTGGCTGGGGCGGCACCCTGTAGAAAAGATATCTATAGGGCCCAAAGACAAGCTCATCCGGGTTGGAAATCTGGAGAAGAGTGTAGGGGCAAAAGTTTGTCTGACTGTTTTTCAAACAGCAAGAAAAACAGAAGTGAAAGCTGGGCCTAGCGAACCTACAATGATTTTTAATAGGTCATGTAGATGACAGAAAAGGTACCCCAAGGATAACAGGCTAGTCGCGCCCGATAGTTCATAGAGCTCTTTCTTAGAGCCTCCTTTAAAAAAGAAGCTTCGGGAAGAAAATGAAAAATCTTCAGAGAAAGAAACACCAAAAGCTCGAACATATTGACGGCGCGGTTTGGTACATCGCTGTCGGCTCTTCCTATCCTGGCTGTGCATAAGCAGCCAAGGGTGCCGGAGTTCACGCATTAAAAGGAATCGTTAGCTGGGTTAAGATCGTCGTGAGACAGATTGTATGATATCTACTAGGTGTGTTGTTGTCTGAGTGGAACGATCCTGTAGTACGAGAGGAACCAGGGTTGGGTGCCTCTGGTGTAGCAGTTGTTATGAGCAGGCTGCGCAGCTACGCACCAATGGATAAGCGCTGAAAGCATCTAAGCACGAAGCCATTCGCAAAACGAGACAACAAAGGCCCACGAAGAAGACGTGGTTGATAGAGTTGGGGTGTAAGCTCTAAGACAACGAGGAGTTCAGCCCGCAACTACTAAAAGCCTCAAATAAAATCTAAGAAGACTAAATTATTCTTGCCTGCTTATGAATTTGTGATATCAATTCGCTGTATTTATAAATCTCTTTTTCTTAAAAGATTCATGTTAGAAATTTTATCAAGACTTGCTTCATGGCTTGTTTCAGCTATTGGGAGTTTGGGATATTTTGGAATATTCTTATTAATGACAATAGAATCTTCTTTTATTCCATTTCCAAGCGAAGTTGTTTTAATTCCAGCGGGCTATTTAATTTTCCAAGAAAAAATGTCGCTAGTTTTAGTTTTTATTTCTGCTCTGTTAGGAAGTTTAGCAGGAGCATTAGTTAATTATTATCTTGCGTTATATTTAGGCAGAAGAGCTGTTGACAAGCTTGTTAAAAAATATGGCAAAGTGTTTTTTATAAGTGAAGAAAGTATAAAGAAAGCAGATAAATATTTTGAGAATCATGGAGAGATAACAACTTTTTTAGGAAGATTGATACCTGCAATAAGGCAGCTTATTTCTTTGCCTGCGGGTTTTGCAAAAATGAAACTTTCAAAATTTTGCTTTTATACTTGTCTAGGCGCGGGAATGTGGAGTGCTGTTTTAATCTATTTAGGATATGTTTTTGGAGAAAATCAGCAACTTATTCAGGAAAATTTAAATTTATTTACGATAATTGCATTGTTGATTTGCGGGATTATTGTGCTGCTGTATTTGATTTTGAAAAGGACGAAAGGATTAAAAAAGGTTAACTAAAAAACATTATACTCTATCACAATTATATTTAAGAATAGTTCTAATACTTGTAATTGTGTCCCAAAAATTAACAGAGCAAGTTGAAAAAGAACTTGAAAAATTAAGAGATAACATTGACCATTTTTTTCGAAGATTAAATGAAACTAATTCTAAAGCAGATAAGAGAAGATATAGATATTCTATTATGAAGTTTTATGAAGTAATGTTAAAAGCAGGAAGAGAAGAGTATAAGCAAGATTATGAAGATGCAAAAGCAAAATATGATTCCCTTTTTCTTGAAGAGGTTTTTAGTATAAATCGCAAGACTTAAAAACCCCCTCTTCTCTACATTTTTGTAAGTAGGGTAGCTAACCTTCGGAAATCGAGTTAATGACTCAATTAATCTTTATGATTGAGATTTCTGAGGAAAGTCCATCCATCATAAGGGAGGTATCCCTTATCAACCCTCTCTGGATTTTACCAAGAGAGAAGCGAGAAGCCGCAAGACTTCCTGTCGTGAGGCAGAGCTCCAGTACAGAAACGACACAGCTTTCGCTGAGTAATGAATCATGCGAGGAACTTCGAAGCGGAAGATTTGATGAAACGAGTGTCTTCGCTGATGCAAGGCCAGTGTCTTGAGCATCTATCGATGCCGGACCAGAGCCGCATAGTAGAATGTTAGCATAATCTGTTCGTCCTTCGGGAAACGAAGATTAACAAAAGGTGGCTTATTCCCTACTTACCTTTTTTTCTAAAAATTTGTTAAACCAAAAGATTTAAATACTATGCACATATTACACATAATATAAATAAAACAAATAATAAGCAAAAATGGTAAATATAACTTTATCTGTACCAGAAGATATGAAAAAAGAAATGGAAAAATTTCCAGAAATGAACTGGAGCGAGATAGCAAGAGCGGCGATTAAAAGAAGATTAATTTTGTTAAAAGAGTTTAAAGAATTTACGAAAGATAGCGAGTTAACAGAAGAAGATGCACTCAGATTGGGAAAAGATGTTAACAAAGCTCTAGCAAAAAGATACAAAACAAATTTAAAAAAATGAAACTTGTAGTCGATGCGAATGTTTTATTTTCCGCATTAATAAAAGAGGGAAAAACTATTGAAATATTTTTAAATCCTTTCCTTAATCTGCACACTCCAAAATTTGTTTTAGAAGAATTTGAGAAACATAAAGAAGAGATTCTAAACAAAACTAAAAGAACTGGACAAGAATTTGAGAGTACATTTGATAGAATCAAAGAGATTGTTAGGATTATTAACGAAGAGGAATTCTTTGGGTGTCTCGATGAGGCAGAAACTATTTCACCAGATCCAGACGATGTGTTATATTTTGCACTTGCTTTAAATTTAAGATGCCCTATTTGGAGCAATGATAAAAAATTGAAAGAACAAAGTCAAGTTAAGATTTATTCTACTGAAGATTTAGCTAAAGAATTTGAGGTTTAATCTTACTTTTTATTTTCACAAACATTTAAAAAATCTTTTTTTCTTGTTATTGAATGGGGCTCTAGCTCATTGGGAGAGCACATGTTTATCATAAACATAAAGTATGATAATGTGAAGCTGAAGCCCATGACGGCGGGGTTCGATTCCCCGGAGCCCCATTTAATTTTTGCAAATATGGAACCTAAAATAATCAGGGCAGAAGATTTAAAAGAAGAAGACCATGGAGATACAAAAACAACTTCTATTTTAAAAATTAATGGGTTAAAATTTAATATAGCCAAAATTAGAAAAGTCGGTGATGATATAAAATTAGGCTATGACACAGAAAGCGATGTAGCATATTATGTTTTAGATGGAGAAGGAGAGTGCGTTATTAATGGTAAAAAATATCATCTTAAAAAAGGAGATTGCGTATTTTATCCAAAAGGAACTAAATATAAGCATCTTAAAGGGCTTACTCTTTTGGCTATAGCTTGTCCTCCTTTTGACAGAAAGAAAAGAGTTTATGTTGAGTGATTAAGAGCGTGCCTAATAATTCATATTTTATCCTCAATAAACTTTTATCTCTTATGGAGCTGCTGATTAAAGCATTATAAGTTATAATTACCAAATAAAATGATATAAAAATCCTTCAAAAATTGCACTATTTTTTTAGGCGCGACCAGTGACTAATAACATTTATAAATAGCAAATCTTTTAGTATAGCATAAATATAAAAAGAGGTTAAAATGTGTTTGGAAAAATTTTGTGGAAAATGCTGCGAGATGCATAGAAATCCAGTTAACTGCTTACTTCATGTGATAGCGGCGATTGTAGTGATAGTTGCTTTGTGGTATAATAAGGCAACGTGGATATTGATAGGAATTTTAATTGCTGTTGTTGGGCATATAATACAGGCTGCTACAGTTAAGAAGGCGAAGAAGAAAAAGAGATAGAAATAATAAAAATGAATAAGAAAGCAGCTTTGGAATTAAGTGTAGGAACGATTGTTATAATTGTTATTGCTATAACAATGCTTATTCTTGGAATTGTATTTGTTAGAAGTGTGATGTGCGGGGCGATAGGCTTGACAGGAGATATGAACAATAGAGTCAAAGGGGAGATAAATAAATTATTTGGCTCAACAGGCGGAGAAGTTCAGTGTTTAGGTTTAAGCAGTGAGCCAGTAAAAATTATTCCTGGCCAGACAAATACTGTTTGGTGCGGTATAAAAGCTCCTCAAACTGCAAAATATTCTATAGTTCTTACAGATTATAGCGCAGTTCATTCGACGAAAAGTGAAGTTAAAAATTGGATAGTAACTGACTCATGGGATGGAACAGTTGCTCCTGGAGATGAAGATCCAAAAAAAGCAATACGATTAAATCTTCCTGATAATGCTCCAGAGGATACAATAATGTTGCAAGTTATTATTAAAAAAGAAGGAAGCATAATAGCAACTCAAGACTTAGATTTTGAGATAAGCAGAGTTGGATTTTTTAAGGCGGCGATGTGCTGATGTTTGGTGGGGGCATACTTCTTTCCTTTAGCTCCCTTTATCTTCTCAATCATGCCTTTAAACTGCTTGTTTCTTGATGTACAAAAAAATCCCCTGCAGGATTTAGGCCTTGTCTTATGAATAGAGCACCTGCCTTTTTTTAGGTAAATGCAGCTTCCATCTTCTTTTTGTTCGAGTATGTTGGCTGCGCATCTTTCTGCTTCTTTAAAATCATTAACCAAGCCAAACATTTCAAACTGGGTTTTATATTTTCCTGATTTGTATTCTTCTTCTGTCAAGTTTATCAAAAACAGCTTGCAACAGACACCGCATTCAAAACATTTATTTTCCATATTGAACATATTAAAGCTATCAAAAGATGTTATAAAAAGATTATGCTTTATATACAATCACTTGCTTTTCCACAAGCCGTGCAGATTGCAATAAGCTTGATTAAGTACACTTTCTAATTAAGAATAGCAACTTTAATTTAACTTTATTAAAACTCCAATATTTTTATTTTTAGCTTCTGAGTTGGTTAAATCTATGGTGCAGAGAATTTTGTAGGGCCTAATTTGATACGCTAACAAAAGAGCTATCATCTACTTGAAAGTATAATTAAGAAATTTTAACTAATTTTTAACAATTTCTCCACAATATCTTCAGGCCAGCCTTTTTCTAAAAATAAATTTTTAATGAACTCTTTATCATGTTTTGTATGCTTTAGCATAGAAACAATCTTTTCAGCTTCTTTTATTTTTTCTTCGTTATATTCTCCTCTTGCTAATCCCATTAATTCTTTTTCTTTTCTTAATTTTGAAACCACTACAACAGAAGTGCCTGAAATCAGCACAACTAAAATTCCAATTATTCCATAAAAACCATAATCTTTAACATAACTTTTGAGAAATTCATCAAATTTAAATTCAGATTTATTAATTTCAGTTATGTTTATTATTTCTTCCACACAGCTTCCTAAACAGCATTCTTGTGTGTCTTTTGCCCAGTTTATTGCGCCATCGCAATATTCATTTGCTTGACAAACTTTTCCATTTAATTCTGCACAAGCTTTATCTTGCTGTATTGTTATATTCGGCAATTTTGAGCAGCAAACTCCTGAATCACAATTATAGTTTAATCTGTCTGAAGAAGAGCAGTTAGAAGGGGGGATACAGAAATAACCTCTTTGTTGGCAGGTTTGCTCAATTGGTTGCGGCGAACAACAAACCCCAGAAGTGCAATTATAATTAACTTGAGTTTCATTTGCAAAGCAAGAAGCTCTGCATTCATAACCTGCTTGCTCACAAGTTTGTGTGATAATAGGGCAAGCTCCACAATCTTCTGCACAATTAGAACAATTCTCTCCAATTTCATTATCACATATACTATTACCACATTTAATAGTATTAGAATAAGCAAGAAGTTGTTCAGAGATTCTTACAACATTTTCTGTCTTCGGATAGAACCAAAGTCCCATTTTATTCTTCCATCTATAAGATTTGTTAAAAATAGTTTCTATTGTATAATAAGGATGCTCTGGTAAATAATCACCATACTCACTATTAACAAAAGCCCCAAATAGTTCATAAGAGTAAGGAATGTTCATTTCTTTGTCATAATATGTGTTTTCCGCCATTGTTAGACTCCCTAATTTAGCGAGTTCGTTATAAGGATGAGACATGGTTAATGAACCAGCAGGGTAAATAAAATCAACTTTTCCTTCTGCAGATACAGCTGTTTTGATTGCATTTGTTAAATTCCCCCTTTGTTCTTCTGTAAGTGTAAAGCCGGAATTTTTCAGATATTGTTTAATTGAAGAATCACCATAAGGTTCTGTATCCAAACTCACAAGATCTATTCCTTGAGCTCTTGCCTCTTGTTTTAAAAGTTTGATTTCTCGGGCATAATAAGAAGAATTAAAAAAATCTTCAAGTTCTGTACCAGTCTGATTGTAATAGGGCCATAAATCACGACTCCAAATGATTTTAACATTAGAATTTTTAATCATATCAACGGCGTTTAAAACATTTAGTTTATAGCGTTCATCAAGGTCATTCCTATGCATTGCATGGACCATAATATGAGTAACTAATCCAGAATCAATGATATTCTTCAAATACGTAGGGTTATCTAAAGCATTATAAAACCAAATCATTATTTTGCAATCTTCATCCACACCCCCATCACAATCATTATCTTTTCCATCACAAATCTCCAGGTAAATTGGATTAGGACTACAAGAAGAAAAACTTCCAACAGCCCTCCCAGTTATTCCAACTTCTTGTCTTTTTGCATCATGAAGTATAAACACAAAACTAAACAAAATTAGCAATAAAACTATTCCAATTAATGAATTAATTAAGTATTTTTTATCTTGCATTTGTACCTCTTTTTATTTTTCCTCTTTTCTTTATTTTCTTTATCTCTTCGCTATCAAGCTCAACAGCTAAAAAATCCCCTTCATCAACATTAAATCTTTCAACAAAATCCACTGGAATTGTAACTACATATGAATTTCCAACTTTTCTCAGCTTAACGTCAAATTTTCGTTTCATTTTATTCCTCCAACTAAATTGTTTACTAATTTTTTAGGCCAGCCTTTTTCTAAAAATAAATTTTTAATAAACTCTTTGCTGTAACCTTTTCTTTTTGTATCCGAGATAAATTTTTTGGCAGCTCTTAACCTACTTTCTGTTTGCACTTTTTCTTTTATAGACAATATGCTTCTTTTTCTTTTTACTTTTGAAAAAATTATGAATAGAAAAATAGAAATAGCAATAACTAAAATACAAATAGCTGCATAAAGCCCATATTTTTTAATGAAATTTATAACATCAAAATTGGGGGCTGGTTTTTCAAATGGAAAACAACAAATTTTTCTTTCCCCACAAGTATAATCTGATCTAATTTCAGTGTTTAAACATACATCTCTACAAGTTTTTCCTTTTTCTTCGCATTCTGTTTTTTCGAAAATGCAAGAGCCTAAACAACACTCATTTGAATCTTCTGCAAATATTTTTGTTCCGTTACAATATTTTCCAGTTTCGCAGATAAAGCCTTGCTTTTCAGTGCAGTTTCTCTGCGCTGGATTTTTTTTGCAACAAATTTTTCCTGTGCCGCAATCATAATCGTTTAATTTATTTTCTTGGCTGCAGTCTAATGGCAAGACACAATAGTAGCTTTTGTTTTCGCAATCTTCTTTTGGAACTACATTGTTGCCACCACCTCCACCCCCTCCGCCACCTCCGCCACCACAATTTGTGCATGGACAAGCATCACAATCTTGCGGACAATTTGAACAGGTTTCTCCTACATCTGGATCGCAAATTCCATCATTACAAAATATTTCGTGTCTTGCAATTGCCATTGCTTCTAAATAAGCTTTTCTTTGTGTTTCATATGCTTCTTTTGAACCGCCGCAATGTGTTGTACAATTATATCTGTTTAGACTCCCGTCATTTCCCGTAGCCCAATCACAACATACCATATTATTTTGATTAAGGTAGTCATAATCTTCTGTCAGACCTTTTGAATCACCAAATGAGTATCCATTTGTTTTTTCTGCTATGCCAATAAGAATATCGTCCCATCCTGGAACACCGCCCCGCGCTGAAGGTGGAAAATACCCTATCCATGTCCTAGCTACATAATAAGCATAGATTTCATCAGTATAAACCCCGCTATCTAATCTTCTAAAACCGGTAAGAGCATAATAATTTTTTTCAGGAATTTTGTAATTTGTTAAATCTGGAATCCAAGATGCGCCTCCACTAAATCCTTCTGTACCAAATAAAACTGCTGGCTCATCTAGAGAACTAAGACCAGCAAGAATATTATCATAATACTTGTTTCTATAATATTCTTCTCCTGCTGGAACAGAGTTTCTGGGAGAAGGGTAAAAGCCAAGTAAAAAATCAGGATTTACAGATTTAACTTCCTCTTTTAAATTTCTTGCTAATCTTCTAATATCATCTGCAAGGAAAGTATAGTAATCATTTAAACATCCATTTTCATTCAGCCAAACAACTCTCCTTGCTCTTTCATCAAAACCAGAGCCTGTTGGCGGATTTTGTCCTTGCGGGCAACCATTGTTAGGTGGATCAAGATATTTTTTAAAAATATGATCCTCAAAACCAAATTCTTCATTTATATAATGTGGTTGATTAAAATATTCTGCTCTGCTATAATAAAGCTCAGCATCAAGGTCAATCCCGTCTACTCTATATCCTGGCTCGTTGTCTAGAATAGCTAAAGCAACAACAACATCTGTTAAATGTCGCCAATAAGTTTCATCCCATGGACTTACCATGCACCCCTCTGTTCCGTCACTAAAAACAACTCTATGCTCAGCTACTTCAGAAATTCCATCGCAGGGCAATGAATAACTATTATTCCAATCTTCAAAATAATGCGCAAACCAAATAGCTACAAAATTCATAACTCCTTTTTCATCTGCCAATTTAGAATAATTTACAATTGTTTCAGGCAATTTGTAAGGATATATATTAGTATTTGTGTAATCATTATCAGCTAGATTAGAACCATCACTTGCAACAATAATCGTATTTATGCCATGTTCTTTGAGAATATCAATTGCTTCTGAGTCACTAATAGGAGAATTTGGATTATGCGGACTAAAACTTGCTGCTGTTATTTTTCCAGCTGAAACTTTCTCTTCAAAACTTCCTTCTGCAGCAGCAGAAATGTCTCCTTCCATAAGTAAACTCTTCAGTTCGCCTTCTAATCTCTCTTTTTCTTTTTCAGCTTCTTGTAAAATACTATAGAAAGCAACAAGCAAAACTGAACAAATAACAATCATTACTATTCCCGTTATTAAATACTTGTTTCTCATTCTTCCTCTTTTTTTCCTAGGTATTTGTATATACATTGTATACACATTATTTAAACCTTTTTTCCTTGTATTTGTATATACAAAAGATATACTAAATTTAGGTATTTAAAGATATCTGTAAAGGAAAAAGCAAAAAATAAAATTTCTAATACCATAAACCTTAAAAATAACATTAGCGAAAGAGGGGGATGGCAACAAAAGAATATTTTGAGCAATGCGGTATAGATGTCTCAAGATTAGATAAAAGTGAACTAATTGAAAAAATAAAAGACTTTAAAGGCAAATTTAAATTAGATTTTACAGACGATTATCTAAATACGGCTTCGATAGATAGATATTTAAGGTTCTTTAAATTAGACGTTTTATGAGCGAAGAATATAAAAAAATAGAACTAAAAGATGAATCAATAATCATAAATAAAATTATTATTGATGATTTGAACACCTATAAAATTATAAACGATATTAAAGAAGATAAAAGAGAAGATTTTGTTAAAAAAGCAATAGTAATAGGGGCCATAGGATTAAGAAATCTTTATCTGACTGAAAACGTAGATTATATTGAGAAAGAGTTTAAAGAACTAATGAAGAGTTCTGAAAATCAATCAAAGGATATTAAAGATATGATTGAAAAAACTTTGGATATTGAAAATAATTCAAGTTCTTTAGGAAAAATGAGAGTTTTATTTGAAGATTACTTTGATAAAAGAAAAGGCAAGATTAGTGATTTATTAAGCCCATTTGAAGATAATTCTCCAATTAAAAAATTAAAAGAAGAGATTTTCAAAAAAATACAAGATTTAAGAGATGAATTAATAAAAGAAAAATCTAGAGAAGAAATTATGGAAAAGACAACATTGAAAGGCGGAAATTTTGAGGAAGTTGTTCTTGAATCAATTGAGGACATCTGTTCTGAATACGAAGATAAAATCAATTTTGTTGGTGAAAATTTGGGCAAAACCAATAAAACAGGAGATATAACCATAGATATTAATGGTGATGATAATAAAAGGGTCATTATTGAATGTAAGGACAGCATGGCTTATTCTCATAAAAAGACTATCGATGAAATTAATGATGCAATAGAAAATAGAAATGCTAAATTTGGCATATTTTTATTTAAATCACAATCTCAGATTCCATCAGCTTTAGAGCCAATGAAAATAACTAATAATTATATTGTTACCTCTTTTGAGAATTATGGTCTTTATTTTGCTTTTAGAGTTGCAAGATTATTTGTTGAGAGAAGCGCAGAGGCTAAACAGAAAACAATCCCTCTCGATGAAATTCAAAAAGAAATAGAGGGATTGAAAATGAAATTATTGGCTTTCGGCAGTATTCAAACCAAATTAACACAGATAGATAATGCAAGTGATTATATTAGAGAAAATATAGATAGATTAAAGAAAGATATTGAAGATGGATTAAGGTCTATAAAAGAATTAATTGAATAGTTTTTGTGTCTTTGATTGAGGGTTAAAACTCTCCCAACTTCATCTGTTTCTTCCCTTCTATAATCTCCTTTAGGTTTATATTAAAAACTTCAAAAATGTTTTCAACAGCCGGGAGGATTTGATGCTCAAGATAATATTTAATGTTATATTCGCCTTTTTCATCTGGAAGCTTAACTTTTTCTCTGACTAAAGTTACTTTTTTCCCTGGTTTTGTTTCTGCAATAAAATATTCAATTAGCATGCCTATGTCTATTGGCATGCCTTTTTCTTTTATTTTTCTTGCAGCTATAACATGAGGAGTTATTGATTTATATTCATCAAGCGGCTTTTTTAATTGTGTTCTAATCATAATCTCTTTTTTTTCTATTTCTCTGTTTTTAACTTTTGTTATAGTTTCTTTTACAATTTCAAGAGCTTTTTTTTCATTTCCCTCTTCTAAAATGCTCTTTAAAACTTTGTTCTGCAACTTGCGAGCAAGCGGGCACCAGTCTCTCCTTACTGTTTCAAATCCTCTTACTTTCATTTTACCTTGCTCATTAATTAAAGCATACTTCTTTTTTGCTCCGAATTCGCCTGTTCTTTTAGTCACCCATAAACCTCTTTTATAAAAATCCTCTAAGTCAAGCTCCATTATTCCTGGAAGCTCGCTGTTAAGTTTTTTTAAGAATTCTAAAACTTGCGATTTTGTTTTGTTGTTTAGTGTAAAGGCAACTGAATCAGTGTTATGAACTAAAACATAATTTGCAAAAAATCTATGATTCTTCTCTACCTCAATGTCATAAACATACTCTGGGGCAGTAATTTCTTCAATTTTTTTAACATTTTGTAAATCAAACTCAAAATTTTTAATGTTTTTTTTCCTTAGACTGCGAGTCTTGATTTGAGCTAATTTGTTTTTTCTTTCAAGAATAAATCCAATTTTATTTATAAAAGAATCTCTATCTTTAATTATTATATTTATTGAGTGACTTCCGCTTGTGTAGGTCTTTTCTTTAGCTTTATACTTATTTATATTCCCCTCTTTGAAGACAGAATGAGAAACGCCGACAGCATAAAGCAACTTTCTCGTTTCTTCTATATACTCATGGTTTATCGAAGTGTACTTTATTAATGGGGCGCCTCCTCTCATCATAACACACCCATCTGAAGAAAATAACCCCCTTAAAAATGAAGCAATATTCTCTTCTTTTTCTTCGAATAGCCAAATCGGGATTATCTTTTTACCCTCCTTATTCCTAAAATTTTTTGATATTAATTCTACTATTTTCAACCCATTTATCGTTATATCACCATTTCTAGTTTTACTCCACCAAAAACTTTTAATGTATTTCTTCCTGATCAATGGAATTATTAATTTTTCAAATACTTCTTTTTTATCAGAACCAAGCGACAATCGTAAGTAATAATCTTTATTATGCTTTTGATGGCTCTTATTTCTTGAAAAACTTCCATCGCCAATAAAATAACCCATAAATTCATAGACCTCTTTTGGAAAATTTTTTGATTCTTTGTTAGTATTTGGGATTTTTTTAAGGGTTATTAAACTTCCAGCTTCATTTTTTATTTCTCGGGGTTTAATTTCAATAATTCTCTTAAGGGCATCTTTTTTGGCCGCATTTGTTTGATTAAAATGGCAAGATTGGTAACCAATCAGAGAATGATCTTCGGTTACATCAATAAACCAATTATTTGTAAAATTTACCCTATACATCTTCTTATTGCATTTATGCCTCATAACATATTTTATTTGTTTAAATACAGAGTTCCCTTTTTCATCAAGAGTTAAAATTTCAATATCTTTTTTAAAATCATATCCTTTTTCTTCATTATTTTTTAGGTCACTTTTTTTAAATAAATTTGCTATTTCTTCTTCATATATTCTGCCGTATCTTTTTATTATTACTTTTGTTTTTCCATCGACACTGTCTCCATAAATTACTTCATATCCTTCTTTGTTGACTTTTTCTATGGTTTCTTTGTTAAATTTTCTTACAAAAGCCAGAATTGAGGCTGAAGATTCATGCGAATAATATCTTGCTCCAAAGAAACCTATATAGCCGTGAACGGCTGCTGAGAGAAGCTTGAAAGCATTGCTCCTTGCTTTTGTAATCTGGTTGGGAGTTTTTTGATATTCTTTCTTGCACTCTTTTCTTTTTTCTATAAGTTTTTTGCACATTTCCGGCAAAAATCCTGGTTTTTTAGAAAAATAAAATTTTGTTTTTTTACCATCTAACTCGAGTTCAGGAGAGTCGTACGAGTCTTTTTCTTTTTCTTGAAGGAGAGTTGCTTTTGATATATTAAAAGAGACTATTATGCTGGTATGCATGCTTGTAAAATCAAAAATCGCAAGATTTTCATAAAGCCCTGCTTTTGGCTGCAATACAAATGCTCCTTCTACGCGCTCTCTCTGCTTTCTTTCTCCAATTTCTTCATGCAGCGGCCTTTTTTCAGCTATCTCGTCATACTCTTCAAGAGAGTGCAAAATATAATTTTCTAAAAGCTGGGACATGCTGTTTCTTGTTATTTCAAATAAAGGCTCTTGTATTATTCTGCAAAACTCTGTCATATCTGTCCAGAATTTTTCAGCAAGTTTGTAAGTTAAGATAGAGTCTTGCAAATTATACGCAAAAAAAATCTCCCATTCATGCTCTTTTAATAATTTTCCATCTTTTTTTTCAAAATCATGCTTTTTCTCGCCAAGCAGTTCAGAGGCAACTTCGTTTAAAGAAAGAGTTTCACTTTGCAGATATTGAGCATAAACAGTTTCTATAAATCTGAACAAGTCTATATGAACTATTCCATTGATATAAGCAGAAGGAATTCTGCCTCTTGCAAAGGCGGGTTGCGAGCCGTCTATAGAAAAATTTAATCTTATTTTATTTTTTTCAGCTCTTGCCCTTAGATAAGGCAAATCAAAGCCATCTGAAAAATATCCTGCTAAAATATCTGGCTTTTGTTCTTTGATATGACTGATAAAAGCTTCAATCATGTCTGCTTCGTCTTTAAAAAATTCAACATAATCTGCTTTTTCTTTTGTTTTCTCAGATTTCCAAGTCAGGACTTTTTTAAAATTCTCTGAAACGAGAGAGATCATTAAAATTTCCCCTTTTCCTATTTCAAACTCGCTTACTTCAATATCAAAAGCCAAAATTTTTGGTAAAAATTTTATATTTTTTTCTTTTATTTTGCTTTCTTCCAGCTCTTCAATTTTTTCTGCTTTGATGCATAAATCAACATCTAAACTTGCATCAAGTGAGCCGAATTCCTGGCTGTTATTTAAAATTTCCCCTGAAATTTTATTCCAAGAGAGAGGCTTAAATTTCTTTTCTGTTATGTATTTTGTTATCAAGCTTATATCATACTCTCTTCGCGCTTCTATTTCTTCATAATCGAGCTTATCTGCGACAGGATGGGCATCTTTGTAGTTTGTTATGAAAATTTTTATTGCCTTCACTTCCTTACCTAAAAACTTTTTTTCATGGAGCTCGGTTTTTTCAACTTTTGTGATTCTGCTTGGCATACTAATTTTAATCTTTTCAATTTCTTTTTGTATTTCTTGAATTCTCTTCTCTGATATTTCTGGCTTTAAAATTGCCCAAAAATATGGCTCAAATGAATCAATAACACAAACTCGCTTTCCTTTGTCATCTCTGCCGATAATTTTAACATAATTTCTGCCTTGCCAGTCAAAATAATCATAATCAAGAGGAATGAAATTTATTTCTGTTTTCATAAAAGTAAAACAGAATGGGAATATTTAAATTTAGTTGAAATGATTTTTGGCGAGCTTAATATTAACTATCAAATAGTAACAAAGAGAAACCTTTAAAAAGCTTAATTTTCTTATAAATTATGACAAAATTAAGTTTAAAAGATATGGTTATACAAGAGTATAATCCTCTTGGAGATGTTGTTATTTATTCGCCTAAAGAAGACAAAAATGAGATAAAAATAGGCAGAGCCCGCTCAAATGACATTGCAATTCCTGAAAGAGGCTATAGAGATGAGGATATAGACAAAATAGCTTTAACAATGTCAAGAGAGCATTGTACAGTTAAATATGATGGCTCTAATTTTATAATTTATGATAAAGTAGGAAATAAAAAAAGCACGCTTGGAACCTATGTTAACCGCAATAAAGTTTCTGAAAAAGGAGTTGTTTTAAAAAACAAGGATAAATTAAAGCTAGGAAGTTATAAATTAGAAGTTATAATAGAAAAAGACGAGGAATTAAAACTTGCTCCAGTGAAAAAATAAAATGGCAAGAACATTAGAAAATTTAACTTTTGACACAACAGCAAAAGCAAGACAAAAAGCATTAGCAAGCAGAGATGCTGTTAGATATTATAATTTATGCAATCAAGCTGGAATTGAGCCAGAAGATTTTGATTTGTACGAACAAGGAGCTAATGAGCAAGAAAGACCGAATAAAATTGATAAGAGAAGAGCAAGATTAAAACATCCTTACAGATATGATAGGCTATTAAGTTACCATAATCTTAACAAAGTCAACATAGAACAACCAACAAGCGATGATATTACAAAGATGAGAAGAGGATTGAAAGATATTATGAGATACACAAAATTAAAAATAACTGAAGGAGAAAAAGTTCTAATAGGAGATGCTAAACCTCCAAGAGTCATTGAGGTTTATAGGGATTGTGTAATTAGAGCAAGAGCTATCCAACTGTAAAGTAAACTAACAAACTCAACACGGGCTCCACAAGAGAGAGTTTCTCGCAAGCTTATCCTGTTCGTTAAACTTGCTCGGCTTCTCTAAATAACTATTCTATGTATTAATTAATAAATTTCTATTATATTCTGAGCAATGCGAGGCTAATTTCTTCCACAGGTGCTAAGTTGACAACTTGACTTAACACCAACCATAAATTTTTATATCTTGTTTTCCTCTGTTTTTCATGGGTTTGCAGATAGGAAATATTGTTGTAAGAAAAGGCATTGAAATTTCAGACTTGAAAGGCAAGACACTTGCAGTAGATGCATTTAATACAATTTATCAGTTTCTTTCTACTATACGCCAGCCAGACGGCACTCCTTTAATGGACAGCAAAAAAAGAATTACAAGCCATTTGTCTGGGTTATTTTATAGAAATATTAATTTGATGAAAGAGGGTTTAAAATTAGTTTATGTTTTTGATGGAAAAACTCCAAGGCTAAAAGCAGGAACACATGAAAAAAGAGAAGAAACTAAAGATAAAGCATTTGAAAAATATGAAAAAGCCAGGCAAGAAGAGAACATAGAAGAAATGGGAAAATATGCTAAGCAACTTACTTATCTTGACGAGGAAAAAATTAAAGAGAGCAAAGAATTGCTTGAGGCAATGGGAATAGAGGTTGTACAAGCTCCTGGAGAGGGAGAAGCAGAAGCTTCTTTTCTTGCTTCAAACAAACAAGCTTATGCTGTAGCTTCTCAAGATTATGATTCTTTGCTTTTTGGAGCTCCGATACTTGTGCAAAATCTAACTCTTGCCCGCAAGAGGAAGACAATTTCTGGCTATGTGAGCATAGGGCCTGAACTTATAGAGTTAGAAAAAGTTCTTAACAGCTTGCAGATAAATCTTGACCAACTGATATGTTTAGGAATTTTATGTGGAACAGATTATAATCCAGGAGGAATTAAGGGGATAGGGCCAAAAAAAGCTTTGATTATTGTTAAAGACAAAAAAGCTCCTGCACTTATTTTCAAGCAGTTTCCTGACATGGATTTTGACTGGCAGGAAGTTTTTTCTTTATTTAAAAAACCAGATGTTAGAGAGACAGAAATTAAGTTTCCAAAAATAAATAAAGAAAAAATTAAAAAAATTCTTTTAGAGCATGATTTTTCTGAAGAAAGAATTAATTCTGCTTTGGAAAAGCTTGAAGATGCAAAGGAAAAAAATAAACAGAAAACGCTGTTTTGAGTTAAAGACAAAAAGATTATCAGCCACTCGCTTTTAATTCTATGTCATGCAATTTTTCAACTGTTTTTGCTTTTTGTTCTCTTCTTTCTTCGTCTTCTTTTTTTGCTCTTTCTTCTAATGCTTTACCAAAACTTTTCATAAACAAAGAGTAAATCCAAATGAGAATTGCTGCTACTATTATTGTAATAATTATAATCCATTTATTTTTAAAAAGAGGTATAAAAAAACTTACAATTATTTGTATTGTTCCAAACTGCGCGGCTATTGTTGGGATTATTATTGCTACTGCTAAAGCAACCCATTTATTTGCTTGAAAAATATTTTTTGTGGGCTTATAAATTAAAATAACAACAGCTATCCAAGCTCCGAGAGAAAGGAAAAATAACCAAGAGAGAGAGTATTCAACGCCAATAAGAATTTTGAATACAGGACTTAATAGCTTAAATAAATTACTTATAAATAATACCACTTTGTTTTTTGTCCATTCTTGTTTTAAATACTGGTTTCTTGCTTCTTCATCTGTAAGGCTTTTGCCAACATCACTTATATTTTTGATTGTAGAAGGCAATCCAGTTTCTTCGTCTATTTCTTCTGCTTTTGTTTCAGCAACTAAAATAAAATTTATAATTAATAAGGTTAACAAAAATAAACTTATAATACCTGCTTTTTTCATTATTAAAAATGGAAAAGCAGGTTTAAAAAATTAACTAAAAAAGAAAAATTAAAGATCTTTTAGAACCGCTTTTTTTGCTGCGATTTCTGCTTTGAGTCTAGTTCTTTGTGCGGGGTCTTGCTCGTTTATAAGCCTTTTTTCTATAGCTGCTATTTCTCCCACTACTATATCTCTATTTACATTTGTTCCAGTTTCAACAGTTCTTTGCGCTCCCGCGATTCCCCACCATTTTTGAAGTGTTCCATCAAACCAAAATGCAAGTGCGCAACCTATAATTATCAGAGGGTATATCCATTTTGCTAAGTCTGGGATATCCGGATTACTAAGATTGTAAATCCATAGGATTAATATTAAAACACCATAAGCTGCCCATATTGCTCTTCTTGCTAAACTAGACTTAATTCCCTTTATAATAAAGAACAATAATATAAAAGGAATTCCCATAACTAATAATGCAACAAATGCACTTGAGGGTATGGCTGCTTGCTCTAAAAATCCTTGCGGTAAGAACCTTATTCCTAAGCTAGCCACTATTGCACCAATTACCATATTTATCCAATGTTTATTCCCAAAAAGGCTTGTCATACTCAAAACACCATAAACCACAAACATCACTAACAAGAAAGCAAGTATCTGAACCGTAAGTTCTCCACCGCTTGCTGAATCACCTAGCAATCTTCCTAAAACAGGGCTTAATGCTTCATCAATATTATCAATAAAATTATTAAAACCCTCAGAAAAGGATGATTGCGCCGCCACAAAACCTGTTATTACAGAAATTATTACGATAGCGAACAAAGTTAATGCTAATATCTTTTGCGTCTCTTTTTTCATATTTATTTAAGCTTTTTTATATTTATAAACCTTGTGTTTTTTCTTTATCAAACTGAAGTAATAAACCTTTTAACTTTTATTTATTGACTCTTTAACTTTTAGTAATAAACCTTTTAACTTTTATTTATTGACTCTTTTAAGTTAAAGGGTTTACTTTTGATTATTAAATTTTATTTATTAACTCTTTTAATTTTGCCAAGGTTTGCGGAAGAGCATTTCTCCTACAGTTCTTTCTCTTTCTCCAAATCTATACAATAATGCCACGATAATTATCACTGCGATAATGCCCAAAACTCCTTTTGCCTGCTCATAAATCATTAAAAGAAAATCTCCAAGTTCTCCAGAAGGCAGAATAGTGTAAATATCTATAAAAAATAAAGATGCCCATAAAGCCACGACTGCAGCTATTGCACCCCACCTACCAAAAACATCGTTCATTATTTTTACTATAAAGCCTGCTCCAATCAAAACTGCGACGATTAATGCCCACTCCCCAAGTTCGTCTCCTGCATAAGAAAAAAGCCACCCTCTTCTTGTAATAGAAACTGAAATGAATAACGCGACTACTACGGCTATTGCAACTGCAGCTCCTTTATCCTCTTTAAAAGATTTGCCAAGCGCAATAAAGACTATTGCAAAAAATAATATGAATACTGCTGCAAAGCTAACCCACTCATTTTCCAAAAGTTCAGCAGGCGAATCGTAATATCCCCAGCCCCAACCATAAGCAGAAACTAACTGCATGAATAAAACCAAAAATATCAAAGATATAATTAACTTGAGTATTTTCATTTTCTTCTATAACCGATTATTTTGTTTCCTTCATAAATCGGAACTTCTTTTTTAACTTGTTTTCCTCCTTTAAGCTTCAATATTAAACCTCCAAGAACAATCAAAACAGCCCCTGCTATAATAACCCACAATTGGGGCAGGGCAGAAACAAAAGGAATTTTGGCTATTGCAGCTTTAAAAACAAATGGCGAGGCTATAACCACAAGCCCTAATATTATCAAGATTAAACCAATAACTTTTGCCATTTTACCTTCTTTTTATGATTATAAATAACAATTTTAGATTTATAAATCTTTTTAAACAACTTTTTCTTCATTTAGGCATGGCAAGTTATGATATTATAGGAAGTATTGCAATAATGAAGTTTAGTGGGAAAAGCAAAAAAGAGAAGCTGAAAGCAGCCAAGCAGTTGTTGAAGAGGCAAAACATAAAAACTGTTTTAGAGAAAACAGAGAAAATTAAAGGAAGGCTGAGAACTTTTAAAACAAAATTTCTTTGCGGAGAAAAAACAAAAGTTGCTTTGCACAAAGAAAATAACTGTAAGTTCAAGATGAATGTTGAAACCTGCTATTTTTCGCCAAGATTAGCTGAGGAGAGAAAAGAAATAGCAAGCAAGATTAGAAAACAAGATAAAGTGTTAGTTATGTTTTCTGGTGTTGCGCCTTTCCCAATTGTTATTTCTAAGTTAAGCAGAGCAGGAGAAGTTACGGCAATTGAATTGTCAAGAGAGTGCAACAAATATGCTCACGAGAATTTGAAACTGAATAAAATAAACAATATAAAATTAATACAGGGAGATGTTAAGAAGATAATTAAAAAAGATAATAAAAAATTAGGCAAATTTTCAGTTATTGTTATGGCGCGCCCAAACTTACGCGAGAGTTTTTTAAAACAGGCTTTTTTAGTTTCAAAAAAAGGAACAATGATTTATTATCATGGCTTTTGCCATGAAAATGAACTAAATAAGATGCTTGAAGAAATTTATCGAGAAAGCAAAAAATCAAAAAAGAAAATTCAAATTTTAAAAATTAAAAAAGCCGGGAATATTGCGCCTTATAAATACAGATATAGAATTGAGATAAAAGTAGTGAATTGAAATTTAAATATAGAGTTGAGATAAAAGTAGTGAATTGAAATTTAAATATAGAGTTGAGATAAAAGTAGTGAATTGAAATTTAAATATAGAGTTGAAATTAAAGTTACTTAGGGGTGTAATTTTTTCCTATGTTTTTTTCTATGTAATCTATAGCATTACCAACTGTTGCTATTTTCTGTGCATCTCCATCTGGGATGCTCAAACCAAATTTTTCTTCAAACTCCATTACTACTTCAATTGCATCTAAAGAATCTGCTTTAAGGTCTTCTGCAAAAGATGTTTCTGGCTTGATTTTACTTAAAACCACACCAAATTGTTCAGCTGTTATCTCTTTTACTGTTTTTTCAATTATTTCTTTATTCATGTTTCTATTAATACTTTTTGTTTTAAAAAGATTATTGTTATTAAAAATATATGACTTTCAAATTTCTTTCTCAATTTTTATTGCAACTGGAGATTCACCACCATGCCAGGTGAATCTTGGGCGCATGCGAATTGGATAAATTCTTTCGCTATTATCATCTAGTATAATCGCACTTCCTTTTAAATCAGGCAAATCATCAAGATATTTTTTAATGCTTTCAAGAAGATAAGTTTGCATTATGTTGTTTAAAGCAAGAATGTCTGGCTGAGCTGTAACTCTATGCGAGAGGACAATATCAGATTGCGTCATAACATCTCTATGAATTGCGCCGGGCTGTTGTGTTGCAAGGACAAGCGAGATGCCTGGCTGTCTTCCTTCTCTCAACAGCTGAATTAAAGCATCTGTTGCAGGAGTTTTTTCTTTTTCTGGCAGGAACTCGTGCGCTTCATCTAAAAAAATCCATACAAGAGGCATTTCTTTTTTTATAACAGAAGAGCCATGTAATGCTTGTATTTCTTCTTTTTTTCTTTCAGTCATTCTTTCTGTAAAAAGTTTTTTTGAGATTAAGCCGATAACCAAAGCGCGAACATTAAAAACACTGACAGACGAATAGCAACTTAAATCTAAAATTGTAGTTTTGCCAGCTTCTATAAGTTCAGAAATTTCTGTGCCTTTTTCGCCTTTTTTGGCAAAAATTCCCCAAGTAGAAGCTGCTTCAAATAAAGCAGATGCTGCTTTTTTAATTTCTTCTTTTTCTTTGCTTGAATTTATCTTTTCTATAACATCCTCTATGCCAAAATCTTTTTCTTTTTCTTTTAAATCTGAAATAATTTTTTCAATTAAAATTGAAACAGGCTCTATAATGCCAAGATTAAAAGTTAAAAGCCAGTCTTCTATTTCTAGCTCGGATGCTTTTAGAGCGAAACTTTTGTCTATTGGAATCTGTGCTTTTTCGTATTCTGAAACTTTGCCATAAGGAACAAATATTTTAACCGGAAGAGTTTTGGGTTTGAGTTTCCATTCCCTTAACAACTCTTTTTCTTTGTCATTTTTAAATTTCATTGTCCAAAAAATTCCCATTGTGTCAAAAATTAAAGAAGCTATATTGTTTTTTGCTTCTTGAGGCAAGTCAGAAAGCTCTTCTGCAATAACCCCAATTGAATAACTCTTCCCGCTTCCACGTTTTCCGCTTATCAAAATTACATGACTTCTTACAACATCCATCCAGATAAGGTTAGAAAGAGTGGTATAGTTGCCCATTTTTACATAGCCTTTTCCTAAATAGATAAGTCCTTTTTCTTTGAACCTCTTTTTGTCTGCCTCATCTCTACCTATAATTATGTCATATGGCATGATTACAAAAAGAAAAAAGGCTTTTTATATTTTGTTAAGATGATAAACCAAGTCAATAACTTAACATTCAAAGTGGAAATTATCCTAACTTTACCAACCCAAAGATAGCTCGCTCTTCTATATATAATTAGATTTTTATTAATTAATTGAAAAATAATTATAATTTCTGCGAAGCAGATTTTAAGTTTTAGGGATTACTTTACATAAATCTATATTTTTAATTATAGGAAAGTTTATAAATGCTCAAAAATTTAGAAAATGATGGTTGAAAAGAAGCAAGAAAGCAGAGAGTCTAAAGAAGTGGAAATGAAAGAAGAAACAAAAACAAGTTTTTCTATATCAAAAAATCCTTGGGAAACTGCAACATTTATTTTAGGAGTTATAGTTGTTGTGTTATTAGTAGTTGCATTCAGAGGCGGGATTACAGGAAATGTTGTTGGCAAAACAAGTGCTGCTGAAAAATTAGTAGATTATCTTAATACAAAGACTGGCGGCGGAATAACTCTTGTTTCGTCAGAAGATGCGGGAAATTTGTATAAAGTTATGGTTTCTTATAAAGGAGATGAAGTTCCTGTTTATATCACAAAAGATGGAAAATATTTTGTTCAGGGAGTTATACCTATGGCCACGCAGGATGCTAAAGCAGAAACTCCAAAAAATGTTCCAAAATCTGACAAGCCTAAAGTTGAGGCATTCATATTTTCTTATTGTCCATATGGGTTGCAGTTTGAAAAAGCATTACTTCCAGTTTATGATTTATTAAAAAACAAAGCAGATATTGACATAGTTGCTATTGGTGCGATGCATGGTGAATTTGAAAAACAAGAATCCTTAAGGCAGATAAGTATTGAACAACTATACGGGAAAGATAAATTATTTTTGTATTTAAAGGAGTTTAATAGCAATACAAATATTGGTTCTTGCAGTGGAGAGGATGCTTGTTTGAATAAATATCTCCCAGCGATATACAGCAAGCTCGGGATTGACAAAAGCAAAGTTGAAAATTATATAAAAACCAGCGCTGAGAAAATTTACGAAGAGCAGGGGGCAAAGGCAAGCGAGCTTGGTATAAGCGGCTCGCCAACTTTTGTTATAAATGGAGTTGAGGTTTCTGTTTCAAGAACATCAGATGCAATTAAAACTGCGGTTTGCAGCGCATTTAATACATCTCCATCTGAATGCTCGCAGAATTTATCTACAGTTTCTCCAAGTTCAGGATTTGGAAGTTCTTCTGGTTCAAGCAGTTCAGCAGCAGCAAGTTGCGGGTAGAGAATAAAATGGGTAAACATTACAACAATTTAAAACAGCAAGCTTATAATTTAGTTAAAGAATTAGGAATTTTTTTTAGTGGTAGAGTAGGCAAAGGAAGAAATAGTGTGTATAGTTTAGATGAAGTAGCTGATGAAAAATTGCCTTTAGTAATTAATAATTTAGAAAGTTTAAAAACAAGATTATTTTATAAAGGGAGCAGATAAAAATGACAAAGATTTCTGAGCTTACAACAAGACAAGGAAGTGTTGAGGTAGAAGGAACAATTAAAGAAATTGAAGAGCCAAGAACTTTTAATAAGTATGGAAGAGAGCTGAGAGTTGCAAATGCCTTGATTGAAGATGATTCTGGAAGCATAAAACTTACTTTATGGAACGATGATGTTGACAAGTACAAGCAGGGGGATAAGGTTAAGATAACAAATGGTTATGTTAATGAATTTCAAGGCGAGAAACAATTAACTTCTGGCAAGTTCGGGAAAATTGAGAAAATAGGCAAAGGAGAAACAATAACCCCCAATGAAGATGTTAGCGACGAGCCAGATGAAGTTGAGGTTATTTAGATTTGTATTTTTCTCTGTTTTGCTTCATATCCTCTTATATATCCTTTAAAAATTTTTTTAAAAGCAACTGAAAAGTCATCTAAATCATTTTGGGTTAGTCTTACTTCTTTGCATCTGCCAATTCCTAACAAAACAGTGGCATGATTTTTATCTAAAATTTCACCTATTGCTACAGAGCTAGGTTTTTTCCCGTTTTCATCATACTTTTTGTTGTACAATATATATGATATTGCCGCCCTTGCTGCAGCAACCCCCTTTCCTTTATAGCTGCTTAAAATATCTCCTATAGAAATTCTATAATCTCTTTGAAGTATTTCATACATTTCTTTCATATCTAAAGCTACTTTTGATCTTAATTCAAAACCTCCACATTTCCACTTTCCTAACCATCTGTTTATCTCTTCTAAATCTCTACTTACTTGTTGATATTCAAGCAAAAATTTAGCATCTTCTATCATTTCTTTTATGCCATCTATAAAATTTGTTCCATGAACATCTGTATCTAAAACAAAAGAAATTTTATAAGCTTTTTCTCCATTTATTGAAAAAGTTTCTTGTAAAGAAGAGGTTTTTCCTAATAAATTTATACTATTTACTAAACTTTCTAATTTATCTTTAGATATTCCAGATTGTCTTGCGATAAGATTAAATTGTAATATCTTTGGTTTTAGTTTTTCAATATTTATTCTTACTTTAGCATCGCTATCTGGAACCTGGGTTTCGTAATGTTTTTCAGGAACGATTTCTGGTTTTCTCCTTTCTCCGACGTTAAGCTCTACAACTAAACTCCCATTTTGCTCTACTCTTTTTTCACCTGTAACTTCATTTAATATTTTTATTAATCTTAGTAATTCTTCTAAATCTCCTGTTTCACCTTTTTTTGCTTCTAGCCTAATTTTAAAAGAACCATTAGAATATTCTAGTTGTCGCCCCTGTTGGTAAGGGAGAGCAACCTCTTCTGAAATTTCCTCTTTTTGTTCATTCATTTTCCCTTAGTTTTTTATTATCTTATAAAGAAATTTTACTTTTTATATTTTTCTTGATATTCATCTAAGAACTTAATTTCATCTTCACTTAAATTAAGCTTTTTTCTTGCTTCTTTGTTGAGGATTAAAGGCAATAGAAAAAATTCTTTCATTGCTCTTTTTATGCTTATATGGACAGCTTTTGCATATTTAGCTGCTATGCTTTTTTTCTTTGCATATTTTTGGTTTTGGAGCCAGATTTTTAAAATTCTTTTTGGGCGCTGGTAGATTGTAAATTCTGAAAGAGATTTTGTTTTTTTGCTTGCAAAAGAAACTCCTGCAGACAAGAGGAAGTTTTCATAAACTAAAAAACGCCAGTGCTGCTGTCTATGAATTCTCCCCCTGAAAACATCTGCTTTGCTTAAAGCATCGTAGGCTTTTGCCAACTCTTCTCCTTTGTACTCATAAGGAATATTTTCTTCCAGCCATAAAAAAATATCATCTATAGGCATGTCTACAGAATCATAAACTTCTGTCAGCTTGGGATCTGATTTATTTTTGAAAACTTTTCTTAAAACTTGAAAGATATCTTCTTCTTTTTCTCTTTCGTGTATTTCTTTTACTTCTGTTTCTTTTTCTAAATAAAGAATTGTCTGCAGATCATTTAAAGCAGCTCTAATGTCCCCTCTTGATTTTGCTGCAATTGTTTTTAACAGATTCTCGTCTAGTTTCTTTTTTTCTTTTTTTACTATGTTTTGGAGCAGTTTTAAAATGAGCTCATATTTAATTTCTTTAAGTTTTACAAGTTCAGCTTTTCTTCTTAGAAGCGCAAATTTTTGCTGCCAGATATTATTTGCTGTTATAACTATTGGAAAAGATGTTTTTTCTATTAAAGCAATTAATTCTGGCAAGCCGCCCCTGTCTATAGTTATTCCATCTATTTCATCTATTAAAATAATTTTTCCCTTTTTTCCGAATAAGCTTTGTTGTTGAGTAGCGGGCTTTAGTATTTGCTCAAGTTTTTCTCTGTCGCGCAAATCAGATGCATTTAATTCTAGAATTTCAAGTTCATTTTCTTGTGCTAAAGCATATGCCAAAGAGGTCTTGCCGGTGCCAGAAGGGCCGTGAAGAAGAAGAGCTTTTTTAAAAGGAAAATTTCTAAAAAAAGATTTTAAAGAGTCTATTGCAGCTTCTTGCCCCTTTATATCTACAAAACATTCACATCTATATTTCTCACATAACGGCATCATTTTCTTCTCCCTTTTCCTTTTAATTATACTAAATTTTGAGTTTATAAAAATTTATATACTCTTTTGGCTATTAATCTAAAAAGGTGTTAAAATGAATCAAACAAACTTTTTGCGGAAACAAGTTTGATCAAAAAACGAAATAAGATGAATACAGAATTAGCAAATATTTTTTATGAGATAGCAAATATTTTAGAAATTAAAAAAGCGAAGTGGGAGCCAATAGCTTACAGAAAAGCTGCTAGATCTTTGGAGAGCCTTGGAGAGGATGTTTCTGAGATTTACGAAAAAAAAGGTGTTAATGGATTAAAGGAAATTCCAGGGGTAGGAAAGGCAATAGCTAAAAAAATTATAGAGCATATTGAAACAGGAAAAGTCAAGCATTTTGAGGAGCTAAAAAAAACAATTCCTAGAGGAGTTGTTGAGATGATGAGGGTTTCTGGAATTGGAGCGAAGAAAGCAGTAAAATTATATGAAAATTTAGGAATAAAAAGTGTTAAGGAGCTGGAAAAAGCAGCTAAAAAACATAAAATTCAAGGAGTAGAGACATTTAAAGAAAAAAGCGAAGAAAATATTTTAAAAGGAATTGAGCTTTTAAAAGCAAGTAAAGGAAGAACCTTGCTTGGATTTGCTTTGCCGATTGCAAGAGATATTGAAAAAAAACTTAAGAGCTTGAAAGAAGTTAAAGAAGCAATTGCGTGTGGAAGTGTCAGAAGAAGAGAAGAAACAATTGGTGATATAGATATTTTAATTCTATCTGAGAATAATGAAAAAGTAGTTGAGTTTTTTACAAATCTGCCAATTGTGAAACGAGTTTTGGCAAAAGGAGAGACAAAAGCAGCCATTATTACAAAAGATAATATGCAGGTTGACATCAGAATTATAGATGAAAAATCTTTTGGAAGTGCTTTGCAGTATTTTACAGGCAATAAAGAGCATAATATTCATTTAAGAAAACTTGCAATTAAAAAAGGCATGAAATTAAGTGAGTATGGGTTGTTCGAGGGGAAAAATAGAATTGCAGGCAAAAATGAAGAGGAAATATATAAAAAATTAGGAATGCAGTATATTGAGCCAGAATTGCGAACAGAAAGAGGAGAAATTGAATCTGCTTTGAAAAATAAACTGCCTAAACTTGTTGTTTACAATGAAATTTTAGGAGATTTGCATGTTCATACAAAATATTCTGATGGAGGCAATAGCATAGAAGAAATGGCAAAAGTTGCTAAAGAAAATGGATTGAAGTATATTGCAATAACTGACCATGGTGGAAAAACAATAAGCCATATAAATGAAAAAGAGCTTGAAAAGCAAATAAAAGAAATTGACGAGCTAAATGAAAAAATGCAGGGGATAACAATTTTAAAAGGAGTTGAAGTTGATATAAACTCTAATGGGGGCTTGGCTTTAAAAGATAGTGTTTTAAAAAAACTAGATGTTGTTATTGCTTCTGTGCACTCGGGTTTTAAGTTTTCTGAAGACAAACAGACAGCCCGTGTTTTGAAAGCAATGGATAATGATTATGTGAATATTCTTGGGCATCCAACAGGAAGGCTTATTCAGAGAAGAGAGCGACTTAATTTAAATCTTGAGAAAATTTATGAAAAAGCAAAAGAGAAAAACATAGCTTTGGAGATAAACTCAATGCCTGACAGGCTGGATTTAAATGATGCAGAAGTAAGAGAGGCTATTGAAAAAGGTGTTAAAATTACAATAGGAACAGATGCTCATTCTGTTTCTCAGCTTAATTATTTGGAGCTTGGCACATCTGTTGCGAGAAGAGGCTGGTGTGAAAAAGGAGATGTTTTAAATTGTTTAGAGGTGGAAAAGTTGAAGAGGATGTTAAAGAAGTAAGAAAATAAAATGGAAAATGTATTTGAAATAAAAGACAAAACAGGAAGAAAAATACACCTTTCAAAAGAAAGATGGAAGCATATAACAACAACACACCCTATGATGACAAATTATTTAGAAGAGATAAAACAAACTTTGGAAAAGCCGATAAAAATAACTCTTCATGAGAAAGGTGATTTAAGAAATTATTATCTCTATTTGAAACATAGAAAATATCCAGAAAAATATTTAAGAGGGATAGTTAAGTATTTAAATGAGCACGGGTTTATTATCACAGCACATTTTGTGAGTTGTATAAAATGAAAGGTTCAATAGATATTTATTATGACGAAGAAGGAGATTTCTTAGAGATAACTATAGCAAATCCTCCTCAAGAAAGTTTTTGCGAAGATATAAATGAAGATGTTTTTATAAGAAAAGACGAAGAAACCGGCGAGGTAGTTGGGATAGGAATTCTTAATTTTAAAGAGCACGCAAAAGACCTAAAAGATATTCTTATAAATGCCCCGGTAAAAATTAACTTTGAATCTTCAAAAATAGCTGCTTAATAAGATTTTTCTAATGTGGGGGATTGAAAAAAGGCGTTGAGAAGATAAAAAAAAGTTTAATCGTTTCCATCGAGATATTTAACTTCCAAAAATCCTTTTTTTCCAACTCTACAAAAATCAGGCAAAGGATTTCCTCTAAGAGAATTCATTGTATATCTTGTTTCTATCCAAATATATTTTCCTTCTTGCTCTATTATCCTTGATGGGTCCAGAGAAACCTTACCAATTGACAAAGGGACAGCATATCTTTTAGGAGGATATCTTCCAGTTACTTCTTCATGATCCTCTAAAGAGTCCATTAATTCAAATCCTTTTTTTACACTCGTTCTTAAATGAAGGTTTCCATTCAAAGGAACGCAATGGTAAAGATAATACCATTCCATATTATTCTCTCTTATTTTTTCTGCAAGTTCTCTGAATGTTTTTTTATTATCATTTATACCCTTGAGAAGAATTGTCTGAGCATATAACTTAAAACCTGCCCTATTCAATGCTC
>Ga0315275_10000201_pt1 | contig 48823 bp, 45 predicted proteins | sample YL17G03_0_MG_FD_205557 | JGI IMG/M metagenome (GOLD analysis project Ga0315275, IMG submission 205557) | Sediment microbial communities from Yellowstone Lake, YNP, Wyoming, USA - YL17G03_0 | ecosystem: Environmental > Aquatic > Freshwater > Lake > Sediment | place: USA: Wyoming | collected... | reverse complement strand
GCCGGAATCCGCTTTGAAAATAAATGGGACCTGTCCCCTATTTTTCTTTCATTGCACGAGCAGATTTAAAATAACCCTGATCATGATATCCTTCTCCGAAGACTTACTGGCGGCGATCAAAAGCGTAAGCGCCACCAGCGCGTTCGTATCAATGCTCGGTTTACCTGCTTTGTCAAACAAAAGCCCGTTTTTATCAAGGAAACATACAAACAATACCGCCGCTATGCGTTTATTCCCGTCCACAAAACTGTGGTTTTTCGTAACAAAATAAAGGAGATGCGCGGCCTTCTCCTGAATCGTCGGATACACGTCTTTGCCGCCGAAAGTTTGATAAATCGCACCCAGCGAACTTTTAAACCCATGATCCCTTTCCTGGCCAACAAGCGTCGAACCGGCAAACTTACTCTTTAATGTATCAACGATCTCTCTGGCGTTTTCATAAGTAACCTTGTATCTGGCGGCCTTGGTTCCAACAGGAACAGTTAGGCGCTTATGATCAAAATCATCCAAAATGTCCAGAGCCCTTGCATACCCCGAGATGACTTCAGCTATACCCCGTGCTTCGAATGATAGATCATCGATTTTTAAAACATTGCCGATCAAGGAAACTGCCCTCTGCAATTCCTGATATTTGGCTTCGGCTTTTTTAAGCCTTTCCTCATTAAGGGTATACCCATCAATCAAATGCTTCTTAAGAATACCTGTTGCCCAGATACGAAACTGAGTCGCCCGCGTAGAATTTACCCTGTAACCAACGCAAATTATCGCATCCAGATTGTAAAATTTTATCCTATAAATCTTACCATCACTCGCAGTATGTTCCAAAATGGAACATACTGAATCTTCTCGTACTGTCTCTGCGTAAGCCAAACTGTTTCCTGCACGAGTGTTACTTCAAGCCGAATGTTATTACCTTTTGCACGATAGATTACAATTTGTCCTTTTGAATTCTGAGTTGCATTGGCGTCTTTACTCATAAATTCTTCCATTTGAGCCTCCTTTCACTATCAATAGACGCAGAAAAAGCCAAAATCTAACAAAAAAAATAAAGGGGACAGGTCCATTTATTTTCGTGCGGGAATTCCCCGTTTAAATAAATGGACCTGTCCCCTTTATTTTACCCTTTATTTACCAGCTTGTGGCTTCGTTGGCTACGAAGACCAGCGGCTTGAGCGACCAGCGGACTAATGTCTTTAATACGCTATTCTTTTCGATATAATGCGCGATCGGGGGGCTGACTTTATAATACGCCCAGACAAAAACTCTTCCGACCTTATTATGCATCAAGCAGCGATCCCTGAATTTACGTAAAACAAGCACGTCAGGAGCGCTATAGGAACCGTACGCGGCAGTCGCGATAAAGCACCCGCCGCCCCCGCCACCACCGCCTCCTCCGCCTCCGCTTGGAGTAGCTGGGCTTTCCGCTCCGCCATCCGCTAATCCATACAAAGAAAAGTGGCTTACTTGGGCGCTGACAGTCTGGTTGACCATATCCACCTGAGAGGCGCTCAACTTTTCCCAGAGCAAAGTCTTCAGATTATAATAGAAGATCTTTAACCGCCTGGGATCCGATATCCCGGCGCTAACCAGGTCCGCTGAAGTATAGGGTATCTTGATCGTAACCGGCTTATTGAAACTCACCCCGCTGGGCCCGAAATCAATGGCCTTGACGATCAGGGCGTCATTTTCCCGCGGCGGCACGCTTTCCGCCTTGGTAATACTTAAGGTCGCCGGAACATCCATAAAATCGCTCGGCACTACTATCTTTGCGCCGCTGATATCGGAACTGCCGCTGACCTCAACCGTCCCGCCCACCGAGTTATCCACATAAGATGCCTGGGTATTATCCTCATCAAAGAAAGAATTGCGGTTAAAATAGATACTGGCATTGCCATCGCGCCAATCCGTCCAACTCAGGCAAAGATGTTTTCCGTCCGCGCTTAAATACATTGCCGGTTCATTCTGAGGCGGTATTCCCGGATCATCATTGACCAGCATATTGGTCTTAAAAGTCGCTCCCTTGTCATTGGATAAACTCAAGTAAATATCCCAATCCCCGGCTTTAAAATCGCTCCAAACCACATAGACACCGCCGTTTTGATCCACACCGACTTTAGGCTCTTTTTGAGGTTGCGGTGGCGTAGAATCGTCATTCACCTGCACATCCGTCCCCCAGGCTGAGCCATCCAAAGAACGGTCAAAGAAAATATCCGTATCCCCGCTAAACTCATTTTCCCAAACACAACAAATATAAGCTTCGGTCGTGCCTACAACCGGCGGCACCGCCAAAGACGGCTTGGTGGCGTTATCGCAAGTCAAACTATCGCTGACCTGCAGATCACTGCTATAAACCCTGCTATCTCCGGAATTAAACTTATTAAAGAATACACTCTTCTTCCCGGCCTTAGATGCGCTCCAAACCACAAACTTATTGACACCAGCTGCGTCGGCCTTAATATCCGGATACGTCCAGCCGCTCTGCGTCCCATCATCTACCCGCTTAACCTGGGCCAAAGCGATATTCCAGAAACTGCTTCCGCCATCCGTAGACTTAGCGTAATACACCCCGTCGCTGGTTCCCCCCTGATTAACCCAGGCGATCACCACGCTTCCGTCAATATTAGCGTCGATCGAAGGCTGAACCTGCTCGGAATTAGCGCCCAGGACATTGTCAATAGGAATCAGGCCAACCTGGAAAGTATTCGATCCATGCGCTCTCTTGGCGAAATAAAGGTCCCAATCCCCGGCCGCGGCCTGATTCTGCCAGATCAAATAAGTATTACCGCTAACATCTGTAGTAATAGCCGGTTTCTGGTTGGTCCCCGGAGAAAGTTCGCTGATCTTGGTTTTAGCGCTAAAAACCAGGCCCCGGTCAGTGGACTTGGCTGTCCAGATATCTGTAGTAGAATCATCCTGCCAGGCACTATAAACATTATTTTCGTCACTTTTATCAATTGTGATCGAGGAATTGGTCAATGTTTCGGTAGCGGCTTCAGCTGTTGACACCAGCAAAGACATGGCGTAATTCTTCAGCCCGGTTGCCTTTTCCAGCCAGGAAATCTTTAAATTTTTTCCCCTCAGCAACATAGAGGTAGTAAAAGAAAAAGTCTTGGTGGACATCAGATTTCCCTTTAAATCCCGGGCATCAACTGTAACCGTAATATCCTGCTCATAACCAAACTTGTAAGTCTTATTTGAGGGCGGCTGATATTTAACAGTATAATTATTTGGCGTGCCCTGAATAACCACTGCCGTAGGATATGACCCGGCTAATTGGCTTGCTCCGTTAACAATAATATTTTTGGCTGAACTATCCCCTTCCCGCTTAACTGACATCGAAACCGTATTAACATCCACCCCATCGCCAGCGTCCTTGACGTGAAAACTCACGCTGGTATTGCGATCAACTTGAACCTCGCCTGCTTCAGGAGTCAATGTATCCACATAAGGAGCTATGACATCTATAGGGCTAACCGTAATTGCCACTGTTTCCGAGGCGGTTCCCGCGTTTCCGTCACTGGCCGTAAAAGTAATATTGTAAGTTCCTGCCTGGCCTTCCGTAGGAGTCCAAGAGAAATTCCGGTTAGAGAATGTCGCACCGCTGGGTAAAGCGCTGGTAGAATAAGTCAAAGTATCCCCATCCCCGTCTGTGGCGCTGACGGTAAAACTCAAAGCTACAGCTTCTCTCACGGTTTGACTGCCAATAGCCGCCAAAACCGGAGCCTGGTTGACATTATTAACCGTAATTGTGATCGTCTCAGTCGCGCTTCCGCCATTGCCATCACTTACCGTAAAAGTTACGCTATAACTCCCTGACTGGATATATGACGGCGTCCATAAGAATATTTTTGTTGAAGTATTAAACGACGCTCCCGAAGGCAAACCGCTGGCCGAGTAAGTCAAAGCATCTCCGTCCGCGTCTGAAGCGCTTATAGCAAAGGTAAGCGCGGCATTTTCATTAACTGATTTATTGCCGATCGAGGCTAAAACCGGAATAGTGTTAGCTCCAGCCTGAGCGCTGGGACTATTGGAAAGCGCGGACATGTTCGGCGTTTCATCCTGCGCCTTAATGGCAAAATAATATGTTGTACCCGAAGTCAACCCGCTGACCGTGACATTATGCGTACTACCGGCAATTCCAGGAGCAGGCGGATTGGCCACAGTCGTAGCCGCATTGAACTGAGCATCCGTGGTTATCGCGGAAGTAGAATATTTAATCACATACGCCGAAGCTGTGCCCGTGCTCCCATCATCGCCCGGAGCTGTCCAGGTTAAATTCACCTCTCCTTTATGAGCTCCAGTCGCCGCAGCTAAATTGCCCACTGCCGAAGGAGCGGTGGTATCACTCGAACCAGATTGACTAATAACAAAAGTATCGTTTCCTGTCAAGGTGGATTCAAAATACAAAACACCTTTGTTACTAGAATCTTTCGTCTGAATCAGACTGCCATTCTGCCTTATCTCAAAACTTTTAGACGGGGAAACATTTGATAGTAATTGCCTACCTGAACCACTCCCGCTTGTCTGATAGGTTACAGCAGAAACATCACTTCCATCTTTACCAAACATAACCACCCAGATCGGATTACTACCGTTTGCGGCAATCTGAGTTCCTGACATATTCCCTGTTGTTGCTTCAATTAATGTGGTCGCGGTCATCGTCAAAACACTTGTATCCGTAGGACAGTAAACAGTTAAAAAGATATTATTTGCAGTAATACTTGAACCCGTAGGCTGTACTTCAATACGATAGGTACCAAAATCATGGTCGAAAGGCTGAAAGCTAGTATCCATTGAGTAGTTAACTCCATTAACATAAAATTCGTATCCACTTCCGCCTACTTTATTTATCTGATATGATGCGGGTAACAATACCTTTACAAATAACCTTCCTGTTCCATCGCTGTCGTCACTTCTAATCGTACTTCCGCTAACTATCGGATTATCTTTAAAATGAACTAAAAGACGCTTGGAACTACTCGGCAAGTTTTTGTTGTAATTTGTCTGCGATTCGTTTACCCTATCCAAAATAACTACTTTGTCATTATTACCATCAGAAGAACGTAAATATGCTAACTCTCTGTCAAATTTAGTCACTTTATTTGTGTAGGCCTTTGCGGCATCTCCAACCATATAATCATATAACCCAGCTACACTTTCAAATTTAGTTATTCCACCACAATACCAATGGCTATTTGTTGTTAAATCGGAAGTAGTTAAAGGGGAACCACCATAAAACTTTTGTCCACCATCATTAGAAACTAACGGGTCATCAAAAAATACCTCATTTGGGTCAAAAACTGTTATTGAATTAGACGCAATGGTCCTGTAATAATAATTCAATTCCTGGGACCATTTATCCCCATTTTCATAAGCACCAGCACGGATAGCCAATCTGCCTTTCTTACTGATGATAAACGAATTAGCTACTGCGGAAGCGTGGTTAGCAAAAAAATATGGCGAGCTTTGAAACGCAACATAGGTAGAATTGGCATCATCCCATGCTGAGCGCATATAGACCCAGTCAATATTCTGAAACCGCTTAGCTAAAGGCAAACTAAGCATCCCAGGCGATTTCTTTGTAGCACTCGGATCTTCCCAAAGAACACGCCAAATACAACTAGCCCAATCGCCATTATATTGATCGATTAAGTAACTACACAAATCAGCTGTGTCGGAGTCTCCATTCAAGTTCGCCCGATACCTTACGGCAGCGAGTTCCCAGCCAAGATTACCACTGGTAGTAAAATTAACATCTGGATATCTAACATCACCCATGCGAGCAACTTTTCCATTTGGCTCTATTGAATGAGCTATCCAAATTGGAAAATTAGTATACCAAGTATTGTATTTTGCGTTAGCATAAACATCACCTGGACTGGAGGTCGCTGTCTGCCACGCCTCTAATTCCCAAATTAACCTTGACCAATAAACCAGCGCATAATCTTCTCCAGCAAACCATGGCCCTCCTTGCCACTCCGTAGCTGCCATTAATCCATTTTCTATATACGTTACATAATCATTACAATAACCAATTGCCTTGTTGTTGTAATAAGCTACTTGCGAACCATCACCAATATTCGCGCCATCTCCGTAAAACGCTAACCCCGCTATATGTATCCTGTCATAACCAGGCGCCTTACTGCCAAAATCTGTATATGCCACCGCTTCTGCCTTTAACCCATCAACTAATGCTATAATTGCATCAACAATAGTCTTGCGTTCTGTTGTTGTTAACAATGCGTATAGATGGTCATATCCTATCAAAATATACGGTAACTGTGAATCATCATAGTTATTCGCTAAATTATTAGCCCAATATAATAACCTCTGTTTTGCCTTAGCGCCGTATTCTGCTGTAGTATGTTTTCCAGTGTAGCTATACCCTGATATAGGTCCTAGGCTATAAACTATGGCACCTTTTGCTATTTGGTCTAATAGGTTGCTCAAGTCAACATCAGCAGTATTATAAGTTGTTTCTAATCCTTGTGAATAAACAGATGTAATAACATATCCATACCTATCATTTGAAGCTGCCCTGCTGCGTATCTCTGAAATATTAGACGAGTTGACATACATGCGAGGATGTTCCGAACGGACTGTGTAGGCATATGAAATTGTAGAAAAAGAAACAACAAAACAAGCAATAAACAAGATTCTAATTAAAAGATTAGGATTTTTTCCCATTGATTAATTCTGATTTATATTCTAATCAATATCTTCATTTTTTCTATATCATCGTAAATATAACATATACATTGCATTCTGTCAACCTATTGTTGAATTTTAATTAACAAAAATTTCAACACAGCAACCCTTTTATTTACAGCAAGTTATAAATTATAAATACCTAAGTTGATTAGTTTCCTCTTAAACATTAACCGCTCTTTTTTTAATTAAACTTATGAGTCCAATAATTTTAGATAAATATCATCATAGTCTGCTAATATCTTTTCCCACGAATATTTCTGGACAATTAACTCTCTACCTAGACGTCCCATTTCATTTCGAATCTCCTTTTCTTTCAATAGAAAAATTGTTCTTTCAGCAAAGTCATTTGGACTATCTGCGATGAACAATTCCTTTCCGTTTAAAACATCAATTCCTTCTGCCCCACAAGTTGTTGTAACTACAACTTTTGATAAAGCCATTGCATTCAAAACTTTTATCTTTGTTCCTCCTCCGCTGCATATTGGGGCAACATATGCCATCGCCCTACAAACCCATGGCCGAATATCTTCTACTTCTCCAAGTATTTTGATATTCTTACTGTATTTTTCGACAAGACCCAATAATTCCCTAGAGTTAACAGTACCGATAATATAAAATATTAAATTGGGAACTTTTCTTACAATTAAAGGAAATGCTGCTTTTAAAAAATTAATCAAGCTGTTTCTGTTATAAAATTCTCCTGTCCCTCCAACCCAAATTATCGAATTAGGCTCCTGAGTAATAGTATTATCGTTTTTAAAATAATCTACATCGACGCCATTCGGAATAATTAAAATCCTAGCTCTTGGGTTCATACTAGAAATGTTTCTTTTATCATTTTCAGAAACAACAATACAAAGATCAAACTTCCCACAAGCTTGCTTTTCAAAATTACGAACTTTTTGCACTTGAAGAGATAAATACATTTTAACAAATATATTCTTTTCTTTATTAACCCAGCTTTTTAATCTTAAATACTCAACATTATGCTCCACCAACACCTTTTTACATGAATAAAACAATGGCAGATAAACTGCTAACGGCAAAATATCCACATGAATCATCTTAATATCGTTTTCTTTAAGAATCATGAGAATTCTTTTTTTTGCTACGACATCATTATATTTTTGCACTACAAATGGAAGCGTATTAAATAAATTAAAAAGCAATCCCAAAACCAGCATAAACCGATTTTGGTCATAAATAGGTTTAAAAACATCTACTGTTTTACAAATATTTCTAATATGATTTAAAGAAACCTCCGAAATATCATATTTCGAGAAAGATACAAAATACACATCAAAAGTTTTCGAGAGACGCAATAAAGTATTATACGTCCTTAAATAATGCCCGCAATTAGCAGGATACGGAAAACACGTGGATAAAAAAAGTAGCTTTTGTCTTTTCATAATTTATTTATTTTCGAGAGAACGTTTTAAAAAGAAAATAAATATTATTTTATATAGTTTCTTGCCAATTATTTTCTCAATAATTCTTTTAATCAGAAATTCACCCTTTAACTTCATTACGAATAAACTATCCCCCGTGACAATTTTCTTGAATTCTGTTAAATCGTAATTCGATTTAACAGTTATACGCGGGATTCTAAATTTATCAGTTTTTAAATTAAAGTATCCTGTATCCGAATTACACGCGCCAATATATGAGGCATTTTTAACAAGCCCTAAAGCTTTGGAATTATAAGAACCATCCGGAAAACTTATAAAATCAACTTTTTTTTGTAGTTCTTCCTCTAAAATTTTCTTGGATAAAGAAATCTCTTTTTCCATATCAATCATTTGCAATTCGCTCATCAAATGGTGATTCAATGTATGAGAATAGACTCCCATTCCAGCACGAGACAACTCTTTAATTTCTTCAAGATTCATATAATCAACTGAACCAATCTTATTAACAGTAATAAAAAAGTTAGCCTTGAAACCAAATTCCTTTAGAATCGGAAATACAACATTATAATTACTGCTGAGGCCATCATCAAAAGTGATAACAACGGTTTTCTTATTTAATTCATCACAGACTAACATATTAACCAATTCATTTAAAACGACTATTTGGTATCTTTGCTCTTTTAAAAATAACATTTGTTCTAAGAATTTTTTTTGAGGAAGACGGAAACTTGGATGCATATATTCACTTAATAAATCAGGAATATACGGCAAATACACATCATGATACATAAGAATCGCAAACTTGGGAATTTTTCCTAATCTATTAGCTAGCATAGTGTATACTTAATTTTTAATTAGTTTTACATTTTACTCAACAGATAAACCCAAAAAACACCACTACTATAATTTAAGTTAATCTTTGGTAAAATACTCCACAACGAGAAAAAACATTCTAATGTAGCCATATTATATAAAGTTCTTGAGAATCTATTTGGGTATCTTTGATAATAAATCCAAGGAAAAATAATAGGATAAGCGCGATTTAACTGAATCAAAGAAAAACCAGTTTTCTCTGCAACTAAACTAATTTCATAAGGAGTGCGTAGTATTTCTGATGATGATCTAATGGACAATTTTCTAAAAGTACCTCGCTCTCTTACACAAACAATACCCCATGGTTGAAGTAAAGTATTAACTTCAGACATAAATTCTACAAATTCATCATCGTCAAGATAAGGACTAACTCCACTAATATATATTATGTCGAAAAGATATTTAGCAATCTTTTTGTATTCCAGTAAAGCACATTGATAAGTTTCAAGATTTTTAGCGCTACAACTAACACTTAATACTTGGTAAAAAGGTTCGAATGGTTCAATTGCCACAACTCTCTTGGCAATTTCAACAAATTTGCGTGTCATACGCCCTTTTCCAGCACCTACATCAAGTATACAAGGGTTTTCTCGAAATTGCTTAGGTAGTCGTGGCAATACATTTTTAAAAATGACTTGCATATCTAAATATGTGGTAAGCTTACTAAATCTTTCATCAAAACTTATACTTGGCGAATCAATAGACATATTGATATTATTCAAACCAAAAGTATTAATAGCTTTTTGATTAAAAGCTCCCATATATCAACTCTTTCTTATGAAGTATCTTAACTTTCCAGTTTTTTCCCGCTCTAAACTCTTAACAAATTCAAAGGTAATTCTACATTTTTGATCAAGAACCTTTTTAAACTGCTCTTCGATGAATTCTTCTGTACGCTTTGAAAAAGAAGCATTAACAACAAGCTGGATATTAAAAACTAAAGAATCATTCCCAAAAACACGAAATTCTTCTACCCCTCCAAACTTTTCCGTCACAGCATCAAAAATATAATGAAAGACCTCTGTATGAATTTTTCGCCCTCCATCTAACGTAATAACTTCCGACTCCCTGCCTTTGACCTCTTTAACTACCGATAAACCTCTTCCACAAGAACATGTCTGAGCTTCTTCTAATTTAATTAAATCTCCGATCTTATACCTAATCAAGGGTACGCCGTAATTAAAAAGGTCGGTAATAAGAATTTCGCTAAATCCATCCTCAGCACTTTCATTAATAACTTCAATAATAAGATTATCATCTGACAAATGCATCCTGCCTTCAGAGCATTCAAAGGCGATAATGCCCAATTCGGAGCATCCATATTCATTAGCTACTTTTGTACCAAAGGATTCTTGAATAAACTTTCTTTGATGATTATATAAAATTTCTCCGGTAGTAATTGCTATTGGTATATTTAACTCTTTAGGATTTAGAGAATTCACGATCATAATCCTTCCAACCTCGCAAATCGCTGATGGGTACCCATAAAGATATTTGACTTTATTTTTTTTAAGTTGATTAAAATACCTTAATACATTCTTTTCTGTTAAATAAACAGGATCTAATCTATATTTATTAAGGATAAAATCCTGAATATCTTCCTTGAACTTCGACAAAAATGTGGTTGGATGCCCCAAAACTCTCGCCTGCTTATCTCCGATATCGATTCCATGCCATCTGTAATATCTATACATAATAGCCCTCATGCGGGCATATGTATCCCTAGATTTCAATATATTTAAATTTGTTCCCGAGGAACCGCTTGTTTTACGGTGATCAAGCTTTACATTCTTAGAGGTAGAAACCAGGTCTTTAATGTTCTGCGAATATAACTTTTTTGTCAGAATTGGAATTTTTCTTAAAACATCCCTGATATTCTCGGCACCGGTTATTTCGATGCCGCTGGCCTTAAATAGCTTGCTATAATAAGGCACATTGTTAAAAGCATGCGTTAGCAATTTAACTAGCTTTTCATCTTGCATATCTTTGATTATTCTCGGCTCTAGCCACTGTGTCTTTTCCAGCTCTGAAAGATGGCCTAAAACATTTTCCCCTCGAAGAAACTGTAATGGTAGATAAAGCAAGTATTTTGATATTTTGGGATGCATTGACGCTCCTAAGATTAAATTAGATATTCCGGAAGGATAGGAACTATTACCCTCAGGAATTCTTGTAAAACCAGAAATGATTCTTCAATATTTTCTTTTACCGGTATAGTGACCCTAATTAAAGCAGCAGAATTCTTTTTAAGTTTAAATTTATCTTTAATCATTTGTAAACGCAAAGGCAAAGAATTGTTGGTTTTTAACTTCCCGGTTTCAAAAAAATACAGCATCATCTGATAATGCCCCTTCCCGTCAGTAGTTACTAATTGATTCACCCAAAAATGCTCCTTGTCTAACAATTCTATTTCTCTAGCATTTCGCTCAATCAGCCGAGAACCTTGTCCCAAGAAACAACCTTCCGGAAGATGAAAAGCAATCTGTTTATTATTATAGTAAATAACATCAAGCTGAATAGAATCCAATCCCTTAGAATATTTCCTAGACAGAACAAATTCTGTTTCCAAAATATCTTTTACTTTTTTTTCAATTAGAATATTTTCAGCCTGCCATCCTTTTAACACCATAGGCATCTTAAATATATCAACAAACAATTCTCGAGGGGTTTGATCAACTTTAATAAAGAACATTAGAGCTGAAAATAAACTTAATGTTACTACCAATACACAAAACCTTAAGTTTGATCTTTGCATTGAAACCTCCTCACGATCAGCCATAACACTATAAAAGAAAACACAAACACTAAATAACCTGTTAGATCATGGAAAAATCCTTCTGCTATTTGTCCGCCGTAAATATATACTGCCAAACACAAAACAAAAACTCTAATCATGTTAGATATAATCGCAATCAGAAAAGAAAATAAAAACAATAGAACTTTCTTATAAATTCTTCCTTTTAATGCATTGGCGAAAATACTGCCTAGCGCTAAAATTACTATTAAAGACCTTAATCCACTACATGGATTTTCAATAATCAAAGAAGCGTTGGGAAAAAATACCTGAAATCCTTCATTTCTAATTGGTATTGCCATAAAATTCTTCATGATAAAAACAACGCTGTTTGTAACAAACATTTTCATCGGGAAACTGATAATACTAATTGCCTCAAGAGGTAACGGGATCATGAAGATTAAAAAAAACAAAGGAAATAGTATCTTCTTGGTTATTTCTCTACCATAAAGAAACAAACTAAACCCAAAAACTAAACATAACATAGAAAATCCGCTTAAGAAGAAAACTCCTAACACATAACTTATTAAATGTGCCAGTAACGAAAAAACCACTATAACTAAACCCCAATTATTGCCCGAATAATTAATAGCCTTCAATTCTTTTCTTTTAAGCCAGATCAAAATTGCGGTTACAAAAGGAACTAAAAAACCATGAGAATAATAAGAATCTACCGTGATGTATCTTTCAAAAAGCCATAAAAAAGTATTTTGATAGATAAAGCCAATAAAAACCACTAGGACAACTAGCTGGGTTGGAAGTTTAGCAAGTTTCAATTTTGCTATCTTATAGGTTTCCATAGTTTCATCCTTTCCCCGTTTATAAATTTAAAAAGGCCCATTAACAAAGCAAAATTTGTAAGACAAAAATAAAAAGGAAGATTAAAAATTGTTTTACTCTTATTTAAAAGAAAACCCATAATAGCGCTTATGAAAAAGGTGACTTGCAACAAAAAAAATAATTTATAAAAATTACTTTCTGATAAATATGCCAATAATAAACTCACAATGAATAACAAAATTATAAATACTGGAATAATATATCTTAAAACCTTATGGGACAATAACTGTAGCGCAAAGAATCCGTATTTCTTTATATTCAATAATTCCCTCATACGGAACAATCCATAAAGAGACCTAACAGAAACTCTTTCTCTCATCATAAATTCATCCTTCATCGTTTCATTAGTTTCTTCGTAAGAAAATGCTTTTTGTTCATAGACAGCTCTTTTACCTTTCTTATAAATTAACTGTGCTATCACAAAATCGCTAATTAAATCATCATCTATTGGTTCATACGATTCCTTTCGCACAGCATAGCAACATCCACTGACGCCAATTAAGGAAGTAATTCTACTCTCCATTATCTTAATGAATCTCTCATATTTCCAGTACATGCCATTGCCTTCCCCCATAGACATATTATATTTATTAACATAAACCAATTCGCCGCCAACCAAACCGACATTATCATCATAAAAATTACTAACCATTTCTTTTATTATACTGGGATCATAAAGAGTCGTAGCATCAGAAAAAAATACTATTTCGCCCGAAGCTAATTTAACGCTTTCATTTTGTACGTGAGTTTTTCCTTTCCGCTTTTCAAACTTAAGCAATTTAACTTGTTCATTTTTAAACTCCAAAACTTTATTATTGGTATTATCAATTGAACCATCAGAAGCAACGATTATTTCTAATTTATCTTTAGGATAATCTAACGCAAGTGAATTCATAATCTTTTTTTCTATCGCCTTTTCTTCATTAAAAGCAGCAATTATAAGACTAACTTTGGGCAATATATCTGACTTTTTAACTTCATATGAACGAAATTTAGCAACAACTAAAAGCAAGACCGGATATCCTAAATAGGTATAAACAATTATAATTAATACTGTTATAAAAAGAATGTTTAATGCAATCATTATGTTTTTTTTCTAGTTGTTTCAAAAACATTAATATATTTATTAATCGTGCTCTTCAGAGAAAAATTATCCTTAACCGTTTGGAATCCGTTATCAGCGATAAAACCACCTTTGTCTTTATTAGAGAATAAATCTTTAATTGCAGAGACAATTTGGTCTGTGTTCTGGGGATCAATCAACAAACCTGAATACTGATCTTTTACAATACTTGGTATAGCGCCAACTCTTGTCGCAATTACCGGTTTTCTTGCTGCCATAGCTTCTAGTAAAGCCATAGGCATACCTTCAACCAGAGAAACAAGAACAAACACATCAAATATACTAAGTAGTTCTGAAACATCATCTCTTGAACCAAGAAAGAAAGTTTTATCTTCTATGCCATAATCTCGGGCCTGTCTTTTTAAGCTTAATCCTAGCGGCCCATCTCCAACAATAACTAATTTAGTTCGTGGGAACTCAGAACTAATAATCTTAAAAGCCTGTAATAAATATGCGTGACCTTTTTCGCTCGATAATCTTCCAATAATTCCAATTACTTTATCTTCGATTTTTATCCCTATGGAATGTTTTAGCTCTTTTATTATTTCATTAGGTATAGGTTTAAACTTTTCAATATCTATTCCGTTATTAATTAATATGATTTTATTTCGCGAAATCCCGCTGTCTATAAGCTCCTTTTCCAACTGCATTGATACAACAACAACTTTATCAAATTTTCTTAATAATATTTTATCAAAATATTTGTAACCTCTCATCTTTATACTGGTTCCTATCCAATTATGACAAGTACCAATCCTTTTTGCATAAGTATTTATACTACATAAAAAACCGTAAAAATTGGATTTATATCCGTGAGAATGAATGATATCAATTTTATTCCTTTTTATAAAATTTCTTAATTCAAAAACTGTACTAAAATCAAACTTACCATTACAATTAAAAACTTTAACACTTAAATTATTTTTCATAGCAGCATTTTCAAATTCTCCATGAAGGTTATTATTACCGATAATACCAATACAGATATTATAGTTTAAGGGAATTAACTCTTTTGCAATTTGTATTATTACATTTTCAGCGCCAAAAAAACCATTACTACTAATTAGTTGCAATACTCTCATATTATATTTTCCTCTTTTTTAAAGTTTGTTTATTATCTAAATCTTGTTGCACAATAATATTCCCTCTGACGACCAACCCTAGAAATGCCCAATAATATGCACCGAGTTGAAGATATGTCCATCTATCTCCGAAAAAGTTTGTTGTCATAGTTGCTATAACACAAGCAATAAATCCTAGCCCCAAGCCTTTTAAAAAGTTATCATTAGCACTTTTATATAACTTCCATCCACTTCTAAGTGCTAACCAAAATAAAATTAGAAAAAGCGTTATTCCTATTAGACCCTGTTCCACTAATATTTTAACGTATATGTTATGCGTATCAGTAAAGCTTCCATAAAAGCCTAGAAAAGCAAACACATCGAAACCAACGCCGGTAATAATATTTTGTTTAAAAAGTTTTAAACTCTCTTTCCATATTTCTATTCTTTGTTGAGAAGAAGGATCTAAAGTTCCAGCATCGGTTTTTGTATCAGTTATTCTTTCTATTACATTTTTAGGTAGAATAGATTGCCAAAATATTAAAAGAATAATCAATGGAACAAGAAAAATTCGTTTTCTTATTACACATAAAGCTAAAAATCCCATGATTACTGCGACATATGCACCTCTTGAATACAAAAACAGAAGTATATACATGCTTACAATAAACACACCTAAAAAAAAAGCCTTAATAATTTTCTGTTTATCCACTATCAATATTCCCAATAGTACAAAAGGATATTGCGCAAAGAAAGCGGCTAATGCATTTACGCCTGTCCAAACAAAGGTTCCGACAATCTTTTCTCGTGAAGCTAAACCTGGCATCCATTTAATTTGATTCCCCGTGTAATAATTTACAATTAGCATTCCCAAAGTCATGGCTACTATTAACCATTTTATTTGTTTTAAATTCTTGATATTATTGACTATAATAAAAAAAATTAAAGGGAAAATTATATAATTTTTCCAATCTTGTAAACGAATATCGCTTGTATTTATCGGAGCTGGAAAATTTAAATAAAAAGATCCTTGCCATAACGAAATATAAGTAAAGATAATCATTATGAAAAGGATTTTATTAAAGGGCGTTTGTTCAAACAACTTTTCCTTTTTGTAAATAGACCTAAATACCCAACCTAAAACCATTGCAACGATAATAATATCTATGAAGTCTTTTCCTAAGGAGAATTGTTTTAGCCTTTCAATGACATTTTGAAGCGGGAATAAGGGGATAAGAAATAATAGGCTTAAATGTATTTTCCCGATTAAAGACAAAAACAACACAACAGAAACCCCTAAAACAAAAATAAAAAGTATTATTAAATTAATCATTAGAATATTTCTTTTTTTAATAAAGAACTGTATAAATTTTCTAATTTATTTATAATTATTTCTAAACTAAAAAGGGTCTCTACTCTCTTCCTCCCCATTTCTCCCATATTTAGAGCCAATTCACGATTATTGATCAACTTTTCTATTGCTTCGGCTAATTTTTCAGGTTTCGCGGGTGGAACTAAATATGCTGTTTTGCCATTAACGACAATTTCCGATGATCCAGGAACATCTGTAACAACTAATGGTTTACCTAATGCCATTGCTTCTATTATAGTTAAAGGAAAACCTTCTGGGAACGTGGACGAAGGCTGAACTATTATATCTACTACTGACATAATTTCCCTAACATCTTCTCTCCAACCTGTAAAAATTGTTCTTTCAAATAAACCTAAATTTACAGCTAAGTTTTTTAGATAAATTTCATATTTTTTATCTTCATTGCCTGAATCACCAACTATGATAAACTTTACATTAACATTATTTAATCCAATAATTTGAGCTGCCTTAAGAAAATCTGAAAAACCTTTCCCTTCTACTAATCTTCCAACTATTCCTATTAATATCTCTTTGTCTTTGATATCAAATTCAGCACGAACCTTTTTTTTATCAATCTCAAAATTATATTCATTTAAATCCACACCATTAGGAATAAGATTTAATCTTTTATTAGGATACTCCCTCCCATATAAATCAAATGCTTTCTCAGTTAAAACAACAAAACAGTCAACACATCTGGCAAAAAATTTCTCTAGTCTAACCGGAACTTTTATATCATGCAGATGACAAATACATGGAATACCGGAGAATATTGATGCAATTATCCCAGGAATAGCTACAGTAACCTTTGCATTTAAATGTAGTATTTTAACATAATGTTTTTTTACTAATATATTAATAAAAATTGCAGAAGGTATATAGAAAATCAAAAAATTAATAAATAACAATAAGTAAGAAAAAAGCGGGAAATTATTTTTAAATAAAATTGGCTTAAAAGGTATGGTTATAACCTTAACTCCTAATTGACGAATTTTTTGTATTGCAGGTCCATTAAAATGAACTGCTACGATAGCAGAATATTCTTTTTTATTTAGTTTTTTAAGCCAAGATAAAAGACAGCGTGAAGAACCGCCATAACCAGAAGTCGGTTCATAATATAATACGTTTATAGTTTGCATAATCGTCTCATTGCCTTTTTTACTCTTGATATATCAAAGTAAACGCTCAATATTAAATATTTAAAAGCCCTAAGGTACTTTTTATCGCTATAATATCTATCTGCTACTGCCCATAAAAATTCTGAATATGATTGTCTTATCAAAGGCTGATTCAATCCTAATATTAGTGCGTGTTTTTTAGCAACTTTTGAATGTTCATGCAATCCATCTATTTTCTTCCCTTTTGTTAAACTATTCCCATTATAATTATATATAGTCAGAGGTTCGTCCAAATAGCCGCCTCTTAATCCAGCTTCTTCAAATCTTAGCCACAGATCAGTATCCTCACCAATCAAAAATGATTCATCAAAAATTCCAGCTAATTCAAAACACTTTTTTCTTACCACTATAGTTGGAGTATGAACAGGAATCGAAGAAAAGAAAAAAAGTCCATTTTTTAACTGTTTAATTTCTTTTGTTTTAGAATTTAACACCCAAGATTCGTCATCAATTCTTTTTACAAACTTTTCTCCATTTTCACTTATTTTAACCATACTTGTACACATCCAATCAAAATTATTGCTTTCCATAAAGTTTATTGAATTTTCAAGTTTATTCTCTAGCCATAAATCATCTGCATCTAAAAAAGCAATATATTTACCAAAAGAACTTGAGATCCCAACATTCCTAGCCGCAGCGGGTCCTTTATTGATCTGATAGAAATATTTTATTATAACGGATTCAAAATTTTTCATTAAAATATCTTTTGTTTTATCTATTGACCCATCATCAATTACTAATATTTCAAAATTTCTATACGTCTGTTTTAATACGCTTTCTACCCCTCGAGTAATAAATTTTCCGCAGTTATAAGAAGGGATTATAACACTTACTAATTTTTGTATATTTGTCATCTAATTTAGAATAAGTTTAAGATTTAAAACTTTATTAAAATCATTCTTTAGCATAATACTCATAAATTCGCCCTGAATTGTAAAAGATTTCTAGTTCATGAAATAATCTTTTTTCATAATTTAAAGAAAAGACCGAACTTAGCCATTTAAGAATATCAACCATTAAATCCTTAAAGAGATACCGAGGAATTCTTAAAATTCTCTGATTCTGTATTTGGTTTTTTGTCATCTTTACTACAGTTCTCCCCCCCCAAAAACATCTCTTTCGAAAAAAACTTTTTTTCATACGTTCTGCTAATATTTTATGATGTACTATTGCTTTGGGTTGATAATATATTTTTTTTTGGGAAAATAAAAGGTTTATAAATATCTCGGTATCCTCGCCTGCCAACAAAGATTTGCCTTTTCTCCCCAAATTTTCATTAAATAATCCAATCTCAACTAGTACAGATTTCTTATAAGAAGCATTACAGCCATAAAGTTCATTAATTCTTGAGCATATCCTGAATTCCTTATCACCATAGTTCAACAAACTTAGCTTACCCTGTATATAATTATAAAATAACCACTTTGGTGCTTTCTGGGGCCATATCGGTAAAATTTTTCCTCCTACGACATCAGCTTCATATTTTTTGAATGTTTGAAACAAAGCAAAAATCCAATTTTCATCAAGAATACAATCATCATCAGCAAAAGCAACAATTTCTCCTTTTGCTTCCATTATTCCCTTATTTCGAGCAAAAGATAAGCCTTGCCTAGATTCAAAAAAATATCTTAATCTATCATTAAATTCTGGTATGAACGAATCAGTTACTTCCTTAGTTTTATCTTTTGAATTGTTATCCACCAAAACTATCTCAAAATAAAAACTATCATCTTTTTTTTGTGAAACAAGACTAGCTAATGTGTCTTTTAAGCTATTACAACGGTTATAAGTACAAATAATTACACTAATCAAAGCTTTATTAAGATTATTATCCATTCCTATACCTCAAATTCCAATTGACTAGAATTTCTGAAAAATTACAAAAAGGACTCGGGAATTTACTAAAGATCATGGAAAAAAGTTTTAAGTCTTTAGAATTTAAAACCCTTAAACGAATTATCAGTGCGATATAAACAATTAAACTCAAAAGGATAGATATTGAAATTGCGACTAGATTGTTTTTAAAACTTACAATAAAGCTTCCGAAAAGAACCGCAATCGCCGAGGCTAAAATAATATTCAATGTCTCTTTGATAGGAAACTTTATTAAAAGGACTTTATAAACAAAGGTTACAGCAATCACAATTAAAACAGTTTGAGCAAAAGCATGTGAGATTGCTGCACCAATAGCACCGAATTTAGGAATTAATAATAAATTAACAACTATAATGACTATGCTTAAAACAGAGTTGACTTTCAATAAAAAATTCTGTTTCTCAAGGCTGTAAATAATACCCGCCGATGGACTTCCAATAACCCTAAAAAAACCAGAAATTAAGAGTATTCTTAAGACTGCTGCAGCTTTGAGATAATCTTTTCCGTATAGTAAAGAAATAATATGATTAGATAAAACGAACAAAATGAAAAAGATCGGCAATACGAATAAAAAAATATATTTAAATGAATAGGAATATAAGTTGTTTAAATCTTCTTTTTTTCCAACACCATTCAATTCTGACATTGCTGGCATTAATACTGAACTAAATATACTGGGAATAAAAGTCATCCCTTTCTCAACAATTCCAAAAGCAATCGCATAAAAAGCAATTTCAGAAGCATCATAAAATCTACCTAAAAAAAATACTTGTGAGCGTTGCCATACTATGGCATCGGTTAAAAATAATAATCCAACTTGCCAATTATATTTTAGTAATCTTTTATGAATTTGAGTTGATAAAAAATATTTAGTGTTAAAATTGAAATGTTCCCTTATAAGAGATAAATAAAAAATAGCTTCAATAATACTAATGATTACATTTATAATAATTAAACCTACGATTCCATATCCAGACTTAAGAACAAGGAAATAAAAAATTAATGTAATTGGGGCTATCATTAAAGTTCTGTAAGTTAAATATTTATATTCCTGTAAACCGGTTATAGATCCGACAAATATTGCCACCAGACCACTAGGAATAAGATTAATTGCAGAAATTATAATATATACAATTAATTGCTTATCTCCGTAAAATTTTGCAATATACGGTGCAGTTGTTATTAACAAGGTAACTACAATAGCAGTGGTAATAAGTTTAAATTTCAGAATATATAAAAATATTCCTGAACGGAGATCCTTGTTATCTTTACCGCTATACTCAGAAATATATTTTGTTCCAGCCATGCCTAAACCAGCGGTTGAAAAAATATCAGCAAGTATAAATGTAAAGGCGACCAAACTATACGTTCCAAATCTGTTAGGCCCTAAAAATCTAGCGACAATAATAGAAAGTAATAGAGCGCTTATAAAACCGACGGTCCTATTAATAAAATTAAAAAAAGTATTTTTTGCGATTTTGAATGCAATATTATTCAATTCTTCCTCTTATTCAGTTAAAATTTTAAAGATCCCATCGATTATCTTATTAATTAGCTTTTTATAATACCCGCTTAATAATTGACTTTGAGATACCCATTTCCTTTAGAAACACCTTTAATTTGTCAACATCGATATTTTTCTTTATTTGCTCCGTCTGCTTCAATGCGTCATCACGGTCCATTTTTCCGCTTCTAACCATATTACTAAACCCTAATTCGATCTTACTTACACCGTATGCTTTCTTTGTTAAATAGTTAACCAGTGGTATTAAAGAACAGTCGACTCTCCAGGTGGTTGGAGAATCAGCAGGCGCAGACCAGCCAATTTTATCTTGAATGGTATTTACAATTACCTTTCTATCCCATCTTATATAGTCATACAGATGAATATCCTTTAAGCCATCAGGAGAGTTCGAGCCATATTCTTTTTTCATCATATTAAAATAACGCTTAAATTTAAACCAGGAAAATACATTAGGGGATAAGAGCCTCTGCAGCTTTGTCGGAACTTTATGTTGGATGAGCTTATGATATGGCTCAGTGGACTCATCTTTTGAATCTCCCCATATGATCAGTTTAATGCCTCTCTTCCGCGCATTGTTGTAGGCCGCGGATTCAAAACCATATTTACAGGCTTCGCAGGTCTGATCTACAATAAGCCCCGAGCCAAACGTAGAATTCATTTTAAACTTCTCAGCAACCGTTTTTTTTGTAATATGCTCTTTTGAATTCATACGAATAAGAGGAACATTTAAACGTTTCGTCATTTCTTCCAGGTTTTTGGAAGCTGTTTCTGTTTCAAAATCGTTATCGTTATGCACCGCTAATGGCTTCAAGCCTAATACCTCTTTGGCATAGTACAGCGCATAAGCACTGTCTCTTCCTCCGCTTACCGGGACGATACAGTTATATTCATCTTTTTCGTTCAAATATTGTTCAATTTCTTTTCGTAATTCCTGCTCTCCCCTGGGAATAAATTCTTTATATCCCCGGCACAGCTGACACAATCCTTTTTCGTCGAACTTTATTCCTTTTGCAGTTTCCGGCATTATGCATTTCGAACATCGTTTCATTGTATTGATCCTTCCAAAACAGCCTTATTGGTTTTTAATTGTAAACCCGTTTCGAACAACTCCTCAATTTGCTTTATCATTCTTTCTGTTGTAAAACAGTCTTCGATTCTTTTTCTGGCTTTAATTCCCATCATCTTAGAAAGTTGTTTATCGTTAATCAATTCACAAATCGCCTTAACTAAACCTTCAGAATCAGCCGGAGAAACCAGAATTCCGGTCTCGCCGTTTAATATTACTTCCCTATTACCGCCCACATCTGTCGCTACGACGGGTTTACCGGCGGCCATGTATTCTAAAATTGTATTCGAGAATCCTTCGCTTAGTGAAGATAAAACTAAGATATCGGAAACCGCCAAAATCTCAGGAATATCGGAACGCCCTCCTGTAAATGTCACATCATTATTTATTCCCATATTATCAACTAACATCTTGAGATCTTTCAAATAACCATTGTTATTGTCTGCGCCAACAATTAAGAAATGCATATTCTTGTTTTGTTTTATAAGCTTAGAAGCGGCTTCCAGAAAATACTTGTGTCCTTTAATAGGGTCTAATCTAGCGACAATCGTAACTATAATTTGTTTGTCGCTTATCCCGAGCGACTTTTTAATTAAATTTACATCTATACTTTTGTTAAATTTATCCGTTTCTACTCCATTATAAATAGTTACTACTTTATTGCCGGGGACGCCTTGTTTTTTTATCAACATAGTTCTCACGCGATCAGAAACAGTTATGATACGGTCGAAGAGCGAATTGAAAACCTTATATGCGAATACGTGCCTTTTTTTAAGCGAATGCCCCATGTCTCTTCTGCTTGAAATAACTAATGGAACTCCGGAAAGCTTGGCGATTAAGCCTCCCCAGAAATCCGAACCTTCAAAATATGTCACCACAATTTTAACCTTTTCTTTTTTTATTAAATTAACCAGCCGCAAGCCCTGTTTAATCGCGTTAAGATCGTAAATTCTCTTAATATTTAAATCAATAACCTCAATATCTTTTTCTTTGATGATATTACTTATATTTCCGCTTTTAAAGCAACATACAATAGGCCTATATTTGAGGGGATTTAAACTCGTTACGGTATCTAGCAGGTTTTTTTCTGCTCCTCCCATATTTGCAAGTACATCGATTAAATAAAGCACTGAAACTTTTTCCATATGGGATTTTTTAATTGCTGAAAGTCAAATTGCCGTTTAAATAAAGTACCGCTTCACTTATGGCATCGAAATCACCCAGATCAAACCAGGTTCCGTCACAGATCTTGCCAAATACCTTGTCATTCTTAGCTAACCAGCTGATGTATGATCCCAGAGTATCATTGTGGTTGCCAAGTTCGAGATATTTAGGGATCAAATAGAGCTTTTCTTTGGGAATAAAATAAATACACGTTGCGATTAGATTTGATTTGGGCTGTTCCGGCTTTTCCTCAAAATTACTGACCTGGTCGAATTCATTCAATTGGGCAATGCCAAATCTCTTAAAGTCGACGTGGTTGCCATTGGGCAGATACAGGCAAATGGAGTGGCAAGGTTTGTGATCATAGCTGAACCGGATAAAATCATTGAAATTAAAATCAGAAAGATTGTCTCCGGCTACGATCAGCCAATCATCATCCATCAGGTCATTGCCGATTGCCAGATGAATATCGCCGATCGCTCCCTTACGCTCTTCAACGGAATTACTGCCATCGTTGATCAGTTTATACCTCCCGGGGAAATAAGCTTGTTTGGGAGTCAGCCATTGGTCAAATTGATCGTAAAACTTGTTGTTAGTAACAATGGAAATCTGATCAACATCCCCAACCTGTTCGATTTTTTCAAGAATGTAGTCGATAATCGGCCGGTTCTTGAGTTTAAGCAAAGGCTTAGGAGTATCCTTGGTTAAAGGATAGAGCCTGGTTGCGTACCCCGCGGCTAAGATCAACGCCTTCATTACTTCTCCTTACTCTTAAAAAATTCTACGGTGCGCTTTAGGCCTTCTTCAAAGTTGACCGTAGGTTTGAATTGCAGCGTTTTTTTGATCTTGGAAATGTCGGCGCTGGTGCGAAAGACATCGCCGGACCGGACAGGTAATAACTTGGGTTGAATGTTTTTGCCGATAATTTTATTTATCGCTTGAACCAGGTAAAGCACGGTTTGGTCTTTGCCGGTGGCGACGTTGAAGACGCCGTGGAAAACTACCTTGGAGACAGTTTCCTTCGGAAACAGTCTCCTCGTTAGGCCTAGGATATTGGCCTGGACGACGTTGTCGATGTAAGTAAAATCTCTTGATTGCTTGCCGGTTCCGAAAATTGGCGGCTGTTCATCGTGTAATATACAGTGAATGAACTTGGGGATGACTACCGCGTATTCGTCGTCCAGGGCCTGTCTGGGGCCAAAGACGTTGAAATAACGCAGGCAGACGGTCTCTACCCCAAAATGCTCGGAGAAGATCCGGCAATAGTACTCCCCGGTTAACTTGCTTAAGGCATAGGGAGAAATGAGTTCGGGATAGAATGTCTCTTTTTCGGGGAATTTGGTTACATCGCCATAGACTGAACTTGAAGAGGCAAAGACGAAGCGCTTGACCTTGTTCTCCCGTGCGGCTTCGAGCATGTTCAAAATGCCGTCAATGTTAACTTTGTTATACTCATGGGGTATGGTCATGGACTTGGGAACACTGCGTAAAGCGGCCTGGTGGGTTATGGCATCAATATCCTGGCAGGCTTTCAGACAAGTAGCTTTGTCGCAGATGTCGCCTTTGATCAGTTCGAATTTGTCGCCAAAGGTTCTGGCTACTTTAAGATTGTCTTCTTTGCCGCTGGAGAAGTTGTCTAAAACGCGAACGAAATGACCTTGTTTTAGTAAAGCGTCTGCTATGTTTGAACCTATGAAGCCGGCGCCGCCGGTGACGAGGAATTTCATATGTAACTCTCCTATGTTGTATTACAGAACCTGTTTCCTTGCGCTGCCAGTTTTATCGATATGTATGGAAACAGATTCTTAGTTCTCGATTAAAGTTTGACGATGTTGGCGAATTTAGCTTTGTAGACGTTACGGGTGTCGAAGATCAGTTTGGCGTTCTTTTGGACCATTTTGTAGTCAACGTCGGAATGGTCGGTGATTAGAAGCACACAATCAAACTTCTTCAAATTCGCTTTGTTTAACTCCGTACCTTTCAGGTTGATGTCGTTGAGTTTGATGTACGGGATATAGGGATCGCTGAAGTTGACTTTGGCTTTGGCGTGCTGTAGATACTCGATGATCTCAAGAGCCGGAGATTCCCGGAGATCCTTAACGTCTTTCTTGTAAGTTACGCCGAGAATTAGAATGTTAGCGTTTACAATAGTTTTTTTGTTTTCTTCCAGAGTTTCCTGGACTCTTTCCACCACGTAATGGGGCATGTAGCGGTTCATTTCCAGGGCCAAGTCAATCATTTTGGTCTTGTAGCCTAATTTCTTGGCCTTCCAGGAAAGGAATACCGGGTCGCAAGGAATACAGTGGCCGCCAATGCCGGGGCCGGGATAAAAGGGCATGAAACCGAAAGGTTTAGTTTTAGCGCATTCAATAACTTCCCAGATGCTGATCCCCAGTTTATGGCAAAGAATAGCGAATTCATTGATCAAAGCGATATTGACCAGCCTGAAAGTGTTTTCCAGGAGTTTGGAGGTTTCCGCAACTTCCGGGCTGGAGACTTTAAACACGGTTTCCATGATCTGGGAATAAACCAGATAAGCTAATTCTGAAGATTTTTCCGATAAACCGCCTATGGCTTTAGGAATTTTCACCACGGGAAATTTCTTATCTCCGGGATTAACCCGCTCCGGAGAGAATGCCAGGAAGAAATCCAACTCTTCTTTGAGGCCGGATTCTTTGAGGATCGGCAAGGTCACTTCCCGGGTGGTTGTAGTATAAGAAGTGCTTTCCAGGATAATTAACTGGCCTTTGCGCATGTTCTTCTTGACTGTGCGCGAGGCGGAAACTACATAAGAAACGTCAGGGAATTTGACTTTACGCAAAGGAGTAGGCACGGCGATGATGATCACGTCTGAGTCTTTTAAGATTTTGTCATCAGTATCCGGATGAAATTTCTTGTTTTTAATTAAAGAAAGAACGTCCTTGGGATCAACATCAACGATAAAGTGCTCTCCATTGTGCAGTTTGTCGATTCTGTTTTTGTCGGTGTCGTAGCCGTAGACGAAATAGCCTTTCTTGGCGAATTCCACTGCTAAAGGTAAACCGACGTAGCCCAGGCCTACTATGCAGATTTTGGCGGATTTGTTGTGGAGTTTAGACTTGAGGGTTTCGAAACTGTTCATTTAAGTTCTCCTATTATTCTTTGATGCCGATTTCGTGGCGGATTTCGTCAGCCAGGGAATGGGCCATTTCTTCGATTGTGGCCTTATCTTTGCCTTCGATCATTACCCGGGCTAAATGTTCGGTGCCGGAGTATCTTAAAAGTATCCTGCCGTCGGTTTTAAGCCGGTTGGTGAAGAGCTCCAGTTTTTCATAAACCAGGGGCATTTGTTCGAAAGGCTTTTTCTCTTTGACTTTAATGTTGACCAGGATCTGGGGGAATTTAGTCATGCATTTACAGAGCTCGCTTAAAGGTTTATTGGCGACTTTCATCACCTTTAGCATCTGCAAGGCGGTAAGCAGACCATCCGGAGTGCAAAGGTGATCCAGGAAAATGATGTGCCCGGATTGTTCGCCGCCCAAATTAAGTTTATTTTTGAGTAAAGCCTCAAGGACGTATTTATCGCCGACATTGGTAGCGATCAACTTTACTCCTAATTCTTCCAAAGATACCCGCAAGCCGTAATTGCTCATGACTGTGCCGACCACGGTTTTCTTGAGCAGTTTGTTTTCTCCGGCTAAGGAACGGGCGATGATAGCAATGGTGCAGTCACCGTCTACGATCTCGCCATTTTCATCAACCAGAATACCTCTATCTCCGTCTCCGTCAACCGCCACTCCGATATCCGCTTTAGTATCCAGAACCAGTTTTTTCAATAAAGAAGGGTTAATTGCTCCGCCTTCATTAATGTTGTGTCCTGATGGTTTATCGTGAATGGAGACCACAATTGCCCCTAGATCTGTGAAAACTTTACGGGCAAAAGGCGCGGCTGCTCCCCAGGCGCAGTCTAAAGCTACGGTCAGGCCTTCTAAATCCAAACCGGGAACCGTTGACTTTAAAAACTCGCTGTATCTGGCCTGGGCGTCGGCAACTGTAGTAACTTTGCCCTTAGTTTTAACTTGCGGCTTGCGTTTATTGACCATCCGCTCAAAGATGATATTCTCGACCTTCTCTTCTTCTATTTCCGAGAATTTATAGCCTTTAGCGTCAAAGAATTTGATCCCGTTATCCGAGGCTTTGTTGTGCGAAGCGGAGATCATGATCCCGGCATTGGCTTTGAGGTCTTTAACGAAAAACGACAGCCCCGGGGTGGTGATCGTTCCCAGCAGTAACACATCAACTCCCAAAGCGATGATACTATTGGAAAGTATGCCTTCGATGTTCTCTCCGCTTAAGCGTGTGTCTTTGCCGATCACGATACAAGGCCTTTTTTTGCCTTTAGCTTCCAAAACTGTGCTTTCTGCCAAAGATTGAGAGATAATGCCCAGCATATGGTCGGTTAAAGGATAGACTCCGGGTGTGCCGCGGATGCCGTCTGTGCCGAAGAGTTTTTGTTTGTTGACGATGAGGCGTTTCAAGTTAACTCCTTTTTATAGATATCGATAAATGTAAGCCGGAATGTGGTATTGGACGTTAGTCATGATATAACCTAACATTTTGGACTGGGCTTGTTTGAGCAGGCCTTCAGCGTGCTTGATTATTCCCCGCTGGGTCCGGCCGGCCTGGACGATCATGATCACTCCGTCAGTCTGGGCTCCGATCAGGCCGGCGTCAGTGACAGGAATGATCGGCGGAGTATCCAGGATGATATAGTCGAATTTTTCTTTAAGCAGGCTGAGAAGATTTTTGAATTTCATCGAGCCCAAGAGCTCGGCGGGATTATTGGCAACCTTACCCGCGGGCAAAATGGTCAGGTTGTTGATCCCGACATTGACAAAAGCGTCATCAAGATTATTACCGTCAAGCAATAAATCAGTTAAACCTATCTCCGGAGTAATACCCAAATATTTATGCACCCGGCCGCGACGCAGATCAGCGTCAACCAAAAGGATCCTCTTCTTATTCAGATCCTGAGCCATGCTAATTGCCAGGTTAATACTGCTGACGGTTTTGCCTTCGCCGTTAATTGAACTGGTCAAAGTAACCGCTTTTATGGGTTTGTTGGAATTTAAAGCCAGCAAATTGGTGCGCAAAGTCCGGAATTGCTCAGCCACCGGAGAGTCGGATTCATAGAAAGTCACAATTCTGGGGTCGATCTTGGAATCAACGGTCTTTTTGGCGATAAACTGGTATTTGACTTCGTCCTGGGTGTCTAATTTTTCCAGTCGGTTGATTCTTTCTTCTGCGGCTTTTTTAAGTGCGTCGGTGATTTTACCCATGTGATCCTTTCGTGAAAGCGTCTCTATTACAGTTAAAATAATCCTGGCAATGTTGGCAGCAAAGTTGTTCTTGTTTTTTTATGGCTCGATCCCATTTGATCCCGCATTTATCAAAGTTCCAGCAATTTAAACAGCAGAAAGTTTTTTTGGCATCCGGGGAAACTTCAGGGCCCGCATTTGAAGAATTAATCTCTCTCTCTTTGACTACTTCAGTAACAATTTTATCGGTTATTTCTTTGAGCTCATAAACAAAACCTGAAAGCAGAGCGCTGTCGCAGAATAGATTGATCAAGCGAGGGATGCCGCGGGAATGAGAGTAGATCAAATCTATAGCTTTGCTGGAGAAGATTTCTTTGTAGCCGTTGGAATTAACTAAACTCAGGCGGTGATAGATATACCCCCGGGTCTCTTCTTGGTTTAAAGAATTAAGATGGTAATAAACCGCGATCCTCTGGCGGAATTGTTCTAATTTAGGATTATTCAATTTTTGCCTTAAATCCGGCTGGCCCAAGAGTATTATTTGGATAAGTTTCTCTTTTTCGGTTTCCAGGTTGGAAAGCATTCTGATCTCTTCCAAGACCTTGGTGCTTAAGTTCTGGGCTTCGTCAATGATCAGGACCACGTTGATCCCGGCGAAAAGCTGTTTGATCAGGTAATCGTTGAGACAAGACAAAAGCTTTTGTTTAGTTCCCCCCTTATATTCCACTTCTAATTCATTGAGGATCTCGGCAATGAGCTCCCGGGGAGAAAGATTAGAATTGGTGATCAAGGCTACTTTGGTATCCAGATTGAGTTTGTTTAAAAGGCTCCGGCTTATCGTGGTTTTTCCCGCGCCGATCTCGCCGGTAATGACCACAAAGCCTTTTCTTTCTTCCACGGCGTAGATCAGGCTGTTCAAGGCTTCCTGATGTTTGGAGCTGGGAAAAAAGAACTTAGTGTCCGGGGTGGTGTTAAAAGGTTTTTCGCTGAAATTGTAGAATTTTTCGTACATGTTATTTTTTAAAGAATGATAATAAACCGGAAGCGGTTATTAAAACCGCGCAACTTATCGCGCCTAAGGCCAGCCATCCGGCCCGGCGGTGATTTTCATGGGCTATCTGCTCATGAGTGGTGATCCGGGAAATTGCCCCTAAAATCGGCAATTCCAGCCCAAGTTTGGCGTCATCGATATCCAGGAAAGAATGGTCGAGAAACTCGCGCAGAAACACTAATCCCACGCCGGCTCCCGCGCCTAAAAATAAACCGATAAGTAACCACATAGCCTGGGGTTTACTGGGTTTTAACGGCAAACGAGCGGGGTCAAGAATGGTGTAGCGGGTGCCTTGTTTGGAAGCTTCCAGGCGCTGGGTGATCTTCGCGGTTTCTAATCTCTGCAAAAGCATTTCGTAAATGCGCTGGTTGACATTAATATCCCGGGCTTGGGCAGAGTCAATCTTATCCATAATGAACAACTTGTAAATCGCGATGTTAGGATCATCTGTATTACCAGCTCCCAAGAACGGAGCGCTTCCTGTGCTATCGCCGCCGGTCATTTTAGTTAATTCCTGTTTTAAGGCCTGGCGAACCGGGTCAGTCAGCGATTTTTCCTGATCGACTTGGTATTCTCCGGATTCCAACTCTTTTTTGGCAAGGTTTAATTTTTCTTTTAACTGCCTGACCATGGGATGCTGTTCGGTGGAATCAGCTGACAATTTCGTTAACTGTTGTTCCAGATCATTGACTTCGGATTCTTTGATCTTTCTTTTATAAACCTGGATCTGTTCTTTGATGAAATCAATGGCGACATCAGTTTCTTTGGTCTGGGTTTTCAGGTTCGCGGTAATGAAATCATCGGAAATGGTTTTAGCTATCAGCAATGCTTCATTGGGGTCTCTGCTTTGGTAAGAGATCCGGATAATATTATGGGTATTCATTTGAACCTGAATTTTCCTTCTTAAGCGCAGAATAAGCTCTTCGTATTGGGCCTGATTTTCAATTCTCTGGGCCAAATTCAACTTTTTAACCAGCTCCGTCATACTATTCCAACCCAAAATCGATTCCCGGATAGCCTGAAGGCGCTGGATCACGCTGGAAGACACTGCCAGGTCCTGGATCAAAGGATTGATCGTCCTTTGCTCTTCCACTAAAACCGCGGTATAGGACTCGTAATCCGGAGGAACCAGGAAAAAAGCCATAATACCCAGGGTTAAGCCGATAACGATGGGGACAATGACGAACCATTTCCGGCGGAAGAACAATTTTAAGTAACCGAGGGGATTCTGATATTTAGCGTTGGGGGTATTTTCCATATTTTTCCTTATCAGTTTAATCCGGATTTAGTATCGCGTCCTGCCGGTAGTAGTGGGACGCGTGTTCAAAGTATCGAGACCTGTTTGAGCGGAAGCCGCGCTGCTTACCGGTTCAGTGATCGGAGCGATGACTCTGAATGTCTTGGCCATTACTGTGGCCGGGACGTACAGTGTATCTCCGGGGCGCATTTCTATATTTTTATTTAAATTACCGCCGTAAAGAATGTCGTAAATATTAACTTTCTTGGTCTTTACTTTCCCGTTTTTGGCAGGAGTGATCAAACTGCATTTGCGCATGGCCGCGCTGACCATCGGAAGCCCGGCTTCAACAATAGCGTCTTTGACCGTAGTGGTTTCGGAACGCATATAATATTTGCCTGGCCGGTTGACCTCGCCAATGACCAGATAATATTTACTGCGGTATTCCAGGATGGTCACGTCTACCTCAGGATTAATTACATAGTTGGAGACCAATTTGGCTATTTTATCGGCTAATTCTTTTTTGGTTAAACCGGTAACGTCAATATCCCCGGCAAATTGCATTTGGATCTTGCCTTCAAGGTTAACCGGGAAGGTGCCGCTAAACTCGGGGTGGCGCTGGATCTGGATCGCGACCACGTCATCCGGGCCAAGGGTGTAGCGCGTGGCTTCGGCCTCTAATGGGGTGAGACTGGGGGCGGTAGCAGCCGCGAGGGCTGCCGGAGGCAAAGCCTGAGGGGTAGCTTGAGGCTCGGCCTTAGACGCGGCCTGGGCAACCGGAGCCGCCACTGGAACAGCCGGCGCCTGCGATTGGCCTGAAGCTTGCTGTTGGCTAGGGGGTGTAATGGAACTGGCGGTTATAACCCCTTTATTATTGCTTTCCTGGGCCCATGCCGGGCTTAAAACCAAAAGAATTGACAGGATCATTAGATTAAGCTTCCTTTGCATCTGCAACCTCCTCAACATAAAAAATGGATTCTTTAAATTCCTTTAGCCGCCTTAGATCTTCTTTGTCGTAAATCCTCCAACCGCGCCAATCCCGCTTGGAATGGGCGACTTTGCCTGCCTTTTCCCAGCGGACAATGGTCTTGGTAGTTACGCCTAATCTGGCCGCGATATCTGTTATAGTTAACTTGCCGTTTGCCACTTTCAACCTCTCCTTAAAAAATAGGGGACAGGTCCCATTTATTTTCAATCTTAAATTTCCCTTCAGAGAAAATGGGACCTGTCCCCTATTTCTCTGTCCTACTATGTCCTAGTGTGTCCTACTGTGTCTGGGACTCACACAGATATTCTATATTGAAGCACTTTGCGTGCCAAGTCAAGAAATATCTGTTTTTAATTTTTAAATGAGTTGTAACTGATTATTAGGTAGGTTGTTACAAAAAGGAGTTTTCAGGCAAAACCTGGGGATAAAGCTGTGGTTAAAAATCGGCTGTTGCGATAAAACAACTTTGTTGAAAACGTTTTCAGAAACGAATAAAATTTAAGTCATTGTAACTCCCATATTCACAACAACATATACCAATGTCTCCGCGAATAAACATTGTTGCTTAAAAAACCCGAAAAAATAGGAAAAATGGACAACTCCTAAACATTAGCCAGAAATTGTTTTATCTGATCATGATTCCCGGCTAATACTACAATACAATTTTCATCCTCTCGTCTTATAATTACTCGGATGGTTCCTTCGATGCCAGCCTCATAATAGGGCTTTCTTAGTTGCTTATAAAAAAATCGTGGGGCCATCTTTTGCGCTTCTAAAAGATTGCACTCACTAGAATAATAAACAACTAAAGATTCAAGTATCAGTCCTACTATTTTCTTTTGCTCATACCCTAAACGCTTGAGGCTTCTTTTAAAAGAAGGTCTATAATAAAGATGCAACGGCATTGATTAGATTTTCCCCTTTTTTAAATTATCAATAAACCTTTTTGTTACATACTTTCCTTTCCCCTTTTCTTTGACTGCAAGGGTCTCTAATTTCACGTATTCTTCGTCCGTAAACTGTTTTTCTTTTGTCTCCAGAGGAATAAGCCCAATCCTATCCCTAGAGACTTCTACTTCGAACATAGACCCCTTTCCTAAGCCCAAAGCATTTGTGATCTTCTTGGGAATGGTTATTTGATTCTTTGCTGTCATTGTAATTGTCATCTTTGTCCACCTCCTGTAATAAATATAGCATAAAGTAAGGAAATCGTCAAGAACGAAAGTAGGAATTTTTAAGGCATCTAAAAAAATAGGGGACAGGTCCCATTTATTTCTGAGCGGGAAAAGCTTCGGAAATAAATGGGACCTGTCCCCTATTTTTCTATTTTTTTAGATCTTGGTTACTTTGTCTCCGCGGCGGACCCGGGATTCTACTTGGAAACCAATTTCGTCGCCTTTTTGGGCGATGTTGATATCCACCCGGTCGATCTGCAGAGAGGTAACTTTTTGGGTAAAGTCTGTGGTGTGGCCTTTGATCTTGATCTTGTCGCCTATGCCCAGGGGTTCCTTGAGCTTGATCACCGCGGCCCTGACTTTAGGGAAATAATGGGTGATCTCTCCCAGAAAACCTTTTTCCTGTTTGACTTTTTTGATCGCCGGCTTCTTTATTGCTTTTTTGGTTTTCTTAGCCGGGGCTTTTTTCTTGATAACTTTCTTTATTGGCTTGGCTTTTTTGATCGCTGACTTTTTAGCCGGCTTTTTCTTAATGACTTTTTTCTTGGCTGGTGCTTTTTTCTTCTTCTTTAATTTAGGCATTTAATATCCTCCCTGATTATACTTCAATCAAAGAATCCATTTGCCCGTAAGGGTTGAGCGCGTGATTGGCGTTGGCCGGATCCTCGATCCATTCTCCATCTTTGACAAAACGGTAACGGTAGCGGCCTGCGGGTATACTGACGTTCAGTTTCCAGGTGCCGTCTTCCAGCTTCATCATAGTAGTATCATCCGTTCTCCAGTTATTGAAATCTCCGGCTACATAAACGTTCTGGGCCTCCGGAGCTTTCAAAGTCAAAGCAACTTCAATGAGCTGGAATTTAGGCAGCTCATCTTTGAGGATCTCTTCCATTCTTTGCTTGAGATCAACTCTTTCTTTCTTGATCGGTTTGGCTTGGACAACCGGCTCAGCCTCAACTCCTGATGCGTCTCTTTCCGCGGTCAAGAGCTCACGGGAAAGGCTGTAATAATCTTTGGTCCCGCGGCAGTATTTGTCGTAATTGAGGATATGTGTGCCTTCGTTCTGGGCTTCCTTTAATTTGACGTTGACATGGATGATCGTGGAAAACATTTTGCTTTTGAAAGTTGTTTTGATTTTCTCCAGCATAGTGAAGGAATGGCGCAAACGGGAATCGAAATTCACCACCAGCACCCGGTAGGAAACTATATGATTCAATCTGTCCCGGATCAAGCTCATGATGTCGACCAATTGTCCCAGGCCTTCCAGAGCGAACCTGCTGGCTTCTACCGGAACGATGATCTCATCAGTGGCCCGGATGGCGTTGATGGTCAATAAGCCTAAATTAGGCGGGCAGTCAATGATCACGTAATCATAGTTCTTGGCGAAATCCATCAAAGTTTCCCAGAGCCGTGATTCCCGGCCGATCTCTCCGGATAATTCCTGCTCCAAAGTGCTTAAGACCACGCTGGATGGCGCGATGTCAAAATTATCTCCGACTCTCTGGGTGATGTCTTCGAGTTTGGCTTTGCGATGGGTGAGTTTAGAAAGGACATTGTACATGCTTAAGTCAGCTTTGATGTTCAAGCCTAAAGTCGCGTGCGATTGAGGATCGAGATCAATGAGTAAAACTTTCTTGCCGTTATCCGCTAGTGACGCCGACAGATTCACCGCTGTAGTGGTTTTGCCGCATCCGCCCTTTTGATTGGCAACTGTGATAATCCTCATCTTGTGCCCCTCCTTTTTGTGATAGATTACTTGAACATCCGCACGTTATCTATGTAGACCAACCCTTTGTTTTCTTTGGTGTTCCATTCCTCAACTATAAAAGAAACGTCGCTCATCTGCGACCAATCGCTGATAGCTTTGAATTCGGAAAATTTTAATTCGTAATACTTCCATTTATCAGAAATGTCTTTAAGATATATTTCGGATTTTTCGTTAAAGGCGTTGGTGAATTCCACCCGCAGAGAAACTATATCATCAGAATTGGATTTTTTCAGGGAAAAACCTAAGGTGTTGAAACGATAGAGATTTGATTTGTTCAAGTTAAACGAGAAGATCTCTTTTTGGGAGGGGTCGAAGTGATAGTTCATCTTGACTAAATTCGGAGATAGGACTAAAGCTATGCTCTGCTGTAAAGGCTTATGTAAATAAAGCCGCCCTGAAACCAGCGCAGTCAAGCCTAAAGCGATTGATACAGCTATAATAATGAAGTTCTTATGGTCTTTGGCCTGGGTTTTTGATTTCTTCTTTTTTACGGAAGGAGTATCAAGATAAATCTTGGCTAGGTGTTCGTAGATATCTTTCTTATCCATGGAATCATTTTATAGCATAAATGCGGTTTACTGTCAAGAACTTATAGCGCTATTTTAAATTCCTCGACCCACAACTTGCTGGGGAATTACGGAAGGCAGGCTCTACAGGTAGTTGTGGAAAAAATAGGGAACAGGTCCCATTTATTTCCGAGAGGGTTTCCCGCACAAAAATAAATGGGACCTGTCCCCTATTTTTTAAGGCGTGATCGGCCTATGCAGATATTCCGGGATTTGTTTGTCGATCAGGGCGTAGAAATTGCAGAGATGCATCCGAAAGAGGCGGTCGAAATAGCCGGGATAATCTTCTCCCAGCCACCAGAACCAATCACTTCCTTCCAAGATATACATTTGTTTCCAGGCCATATCTGTGATGGGTTTGCCCTGTTCGATCATGTCCTCTAATTCCCTTCTGGCTACAGCAAGGTAATCCCAGCCCCGGTTTTTGTAGGGGTTGTTGATCCATTTGGAAAACTCACCGTAGATCCAGGAGCCGGCGCCTAAACGCGCGATCTCGCTTTTCGCGGGATGGGTTTTTAAATATTCGTTTACGGTCACGGCTTTGATATAGCGGGCTTCGGAAATGCGCTGGTATAAAAGGTCCAGAAAATCGTGGCCGTCATTGGTAAAATATTCCCAGGCGTTTTCGCCATCCAAAGCGATGGTGACTAAAATATCTTTTTCCGGAAATGCCAGATAAATATTTTGCAGGTGGTGCATGAAATCATTGACCGCGTCTTCCGCGCTCCATTTAGGATAAACAAAACCGATCAAATCTGAAAGATTGCGGTCGCGGAAAATAATGCTCAGCTCGCCCTCTTCTCTTTTTAAAAGATGCGGCTGGTATAAAAGCTTGGAGTCGCGCTTTTTCTTTTTCAGGGATTTAAATAAAATTCCTTCGTCCGCTACGATCCACTTGATCCCGGAATTAATGAACAAAGGAACCAGGTGTTCGCAGACCGATTGTTCGGACGGCCACATGCCCTGGGGGGCGACTCCGAATTTTTCTTTGTAATAACTAATAGCCAGATCAACCTGGGCCTGGGCATCCTGGGGGTAAGAAAAAATCGCCAGCGGCAAGGTGCTGCGGGGATTGGCTTCTTTGGCGATCCGGGTATTTTCCAGTAATGGCAGGATGGGATGGTAAAACGGGCTTAAGATCACCTCTACCTGTTTTTTTTCCATGAAAGAGCGGTAAGTGGGGATAATGTCTTCCAGGATCTCGATCTGCTTGCTCAAGACCATCCACTTATCCTTTTCGCTGTAAAAGCGCCCCTTGGAGACGATCTTGCGCAGTTCAGGCATATCTTGCCGGAACTGAGGGTCGATCCAGGCCAGGTTGAACCAGACTTGCAGGTCCAGGTAATCCTGGGTGCTGAAAAGTTGCTTGGCTTGTTTTTTCAGGAAGAGCTCGTAATAGCGGGGGTGATAAATAATGACTTTATCTTTATTGATCATGAAGAAACTTTCCAGGATGAAAGTTTTCTCCTGGTCAGTCAGATCAGCCGCGGGCTTGTAAGAGTGCTCGAGGAATTTATCTTTGACCCGGCCGTTGGTGTAATCTTCGATCTGCTCCAGCAGCCCCGGGACCAGGTTAAAGGTCTGATGCACCCCCGGATAATTCTCCAGCATCTTGACCATATCCAAGTAATCCTTAGTCCCATGCAGCCTGACCCAGGGAAACTCCGTCTGGTCAGTGAGCAGATTCTTGTAATACGGCTGATGCATATGATAAACGAACGCCAAGTTTAGCATAGTTTTATTTTATTTTATAGACGCTGTAGGTAATTATACCACCATCAAGGGGTTACACAATTAATATTTCTCATGAGATTAATTAGGCGATAAAGAATATAATTGGAAGCGATTGATGAAAAACGGGTTAGCTACAGCGTCTAGGCTACTAGGCTAGGTGGCGTTTGATGTCGTTGTGGTCTCCGGCTAGAATGAATTGGACTAAGTCACCTTCCCATCTGAAGAGGATCCTGGTTTTTAGGCCATCCCTTACTTCCCAGAAATTGTCATTCATGTGTTTTAGGCCGACTCCCTGATGAACTACTTCTGCGTGGGATAATATGTCTATCGCTTGGTGCGCGACTTGTTTTATCTCATCTTTTCCCTTCCCCTGAAAACTCTTAACGGATCGGTCAAAGGAGGACTTAAATTCAAACCTCATAAAGCCTCAATATGTTTTTTGGCTTTCTTAGCGCACTTGTGGATTACGCATTTAACAGAAGCCAGCTTCTCGATTTTTTTCCACTCGCAAGAAGTATAAGGGCACTTGGCGGCTGTTACTTTTGCTTTCTTAATATTAGTCATTTTATATTTCTCCTAGAGCAGTAGACGCTGTACGTAATTATAATACAACGCCAGGTTTATTGGGCAACTCGATGCAAAATCTCTGAAATAAAGGTTTGGTATTTAAGCCCCAGTCTTTGCGCTTTTAGTTTGATATTCTTAAGGTCATTATTGTTTACGCGGATATTTAGAACCGCGTCTTTCTTTCTTAGGGCTATTGACTGGGCAATTGCCTTAAATTCATTCTCGTCGACTTTTAAATATTGATCTTTAAGCAATTCTTCTTCAATAATTTTTTCCTGCCTAGTAAGTTTAGCTTTTCTATTCATTTTTTCTCCTTTCCTTATAGACTTTAGTAAATTTGCGGCTTGGATACAAAGTCTTTAAGAAAATTTCATCTCCTTTATCAATAAAAGGAACTATCCAAATATAAGACTTATACTCAAATAACATTAATTTTTGATTCTCTCTCAACGGATGACTTAATATGTCAACAAGCTTAGCTGTAATTATCTCCTCAAAAGAAACACCTCGAGTGCGCTTTAATCGCTCGCTCTTCAATGCGCTCCATTTGATTTCTTTCATATTAACAGCCTATGTATATACAATTGTATCACAATATTAATTATTGTCAAGCCTATCTTATAGCTAGCTTAAGTTTATAGACGCTGTACGCAACGGTAAAGAAATTATGAGGTTGCGCACTTAATCTTTCCCCTTGGCTGTCCTCTTCTTTGCGGAATAAGCCGACCTTGAACTTTAATCAGCCGCTTAATGAATTCTTTATTGCCCTGAGGCTTGTCAAAATCCCTAAAACCGGATTCCTGCCTCAGATCGAAATCGCGCAGGAACTTTTTATACTTTTCCCTTCTTGAGTTTATTTCTAGGCCGAAATCTTTGAATGTTGGATCTTCCCAGGTAAGGCCATCATTTAGCCCAAGAGTATAGAAACGGCAGCTGCTGTAAGGATAATCTGTGGCTTGTGAGACGAATTTTTTTCGGACTGGATTTCTTTCGATATACCGGCCACAGGCGATCAAATATCTTTCTCTTTGCACCGGTTGCAGTTTGAATCTTCCCTGCCAGAGAGAACCAGTGCTTTGATATACTTTTTGATAGTAATGCGTATACGCCCGGCCAAAACCCGCCATAAATTTCGAAATATTCTCCGGCAAATCGATCTCGAACAAAATATGATAGTGATTATCCATAATAGCCCAATGGTATATTTTAAGGCCGAATCGCTCACTGTAAACCTTCAGTAATTTAATAAAATGATCGTAATCATGCTCCGCATGAAAGATCGGCACTCGGCCATGGCTTCTATTAAAAGCGTGGTAGACTAAAGAATTTGTTAATTGATGCTTTCTGGCGTAGGCAGGCATTTGAACTCCTTTCTACCTTAATAGACGAAAGAATCAACTAAATCTAACAGTTTTTTTTAATAAATTAACGCGGGATAAAAGATTAATAGCGGAAGTTATTGATGGGCAAGATGTTGTATACAGCGTCTATAAAGAATTAAAGAAAAGCCCCTGGGGGAGTGTTCCCCCAGGGGCTTGTGTATTACTTGCTTAGTTCAATTAGAATGTTACTTTCATTGAACCGATTACTTCTGATGCAGCTTTACGATCTACGAATACTTTTCCAGGTTTGAAGAAACCATAATTCAGACCGAACTGCACGTCTGAGGTATAGTCATAAACAGCGCCTAGATCATATTCATAACCAGCTGCTTTTTTGTCTACGATTGTATTGTAGACCAGGCCGGTTCCTGCGCTTGTGAAGGTAACATCATCATATTTCTTAGCTAAGGTCAGGTTAACAAAACGAGCCTTGAGCATAAGATCAGACATAGGTTTGGCAGAAACATTCGCGCCAATACATTTAATGTCTGAGTTCGGGAAGAGTGTATTAGTTATGCTAGCAGGTGTCCAGCTTTCATGCATCGGATTCCAATTCTTGGATAACCGGGCATAATCCAGACCTACTGAAGGTGTCCAGGTAACATCCGGCATACCTAAAGATGCGGCCACACGAAATGCGTCGCTATTCTTGGATTTGCCATCAGTTGTGAATAATGTACCATCAGAACATCTTTTAGCTGTCTGATACACATATTCGCCTTCTACGCCAATATTCTCAAACGGCATAGAGCTTGCTCTCACGCCATAATTGTAAATTGAACCTTTATCGGTCGCGCTCTGGGCAACATAAGTCAACGCTCCAGAGGTATTCTTGGAATCTTCGCCGAATTTGTAACCGGCATCAACAACAAAAACATTGACGTCATCTTTATTGTTGAGGATGTCGCCTTCGGTTACTTTGACAAAACCAGTGGTCATGGTGAACTCAGGAGTCCATTCCCACACGCCGACCATTGCATCAAACGCAGCGCGAGAGCTCAGATCTCTGACCTGTACAGGAAGATTCGAGATACCATTAGTCTGGTTTGCTCCGGGAGCGCCGATCAAAAGGCCGCTTCCGATCTTGATGTTCTGACGACCTAAAACCAAGGTCAAAGGAACGCCGATGGTGTCTTTCATGAACTCTTTCAAGGTCATGTAAGCTAAATCAACATCAACGGTCGGTTGGCTTGCGCCAGCTGCTGCTGTTGTGCTTAATATTCTTTCGTTCAAGAGTCTGAAGGCAACATCGACATTGTCAGTCAAATTAGCATCGATCTTGATTCTGGCGATTGATGCCCAGGCTGCTGCGTCAACTTTACCTGCGTTCGATTCGCTCTTGAAATTCCAGTTATCGCGGCTGACACCGACTGCGGTGAAATCTCCGCCGATCTTTACATTCTGAACCTCTGCGTATGCAGCGGCGCTGATGCCGACTACTAACGCAAGGACCATAATTGCGATTAATTTCTTACTCATTTGTGTATCCTCCTTTTAAGAAACCTTTAAATATAATGAACTAGGTTCGAACTTTAATCCTAGAGATTTGCTATATATGTATATCACCGGATTTTGGTTGACCTCGGGCTTTTTTAGTTCTTCCCCCCTTTCACGCCTGATATTAAAGTCATCTCCAGTGGTATAACCTTTTGTTCATTTAATCATATCAATGTAAAGTTGTCAAGTATTTTTTTTGAATTTTGGCATAACATATTGCTATTATTATACTTATAACAAAGAAAACGCTTCATTTAGAGTTTTTTAAAGCGGGTTTGTTGTAAATTTTCAACTTTTGATCTTCTCGAGAAATTTAGCGGTATCTTTATAGATACTAGCTACTTGACTGGCGGTTAAGCCGGCTTTGATCCCGACCTTTTTTAACTGCGCCGGGCTGATAATATCCTCGGGATTATGGCAATCGTGGCTTAAGATCATTTTAGCTTTGAATTTCAAGGCCTGTTTGACCACAAAAGCGTTGGTGCGGTTGTGGCCGTCGCGGCTGGTGATCTCTAAGAATACTCCCCGGCTTTTGGCCAATTTGGCATCGTCATCGCTGATATGGCCGGGATGAGCCAGGATATCGATATCCGCTTCTATGGCTGCGCGGTTTGTGCCCTGGAACACCGGTTCGGCCGTAGTTTGGCCGTGGCCGATAATGATCTTGATCCCCTTTTTCCGGCAATATTTGACCATGGACGCGAATTGGCCCAGGGGCAAATGGGTCAGCTCCACTCCCGGCAAAACTTTGATCAAAGAATCTTTCGGCCAGTTTTGGGTGAATTTAAGAATAGCCGGGATGACAATATCAATGTTGGAATAGTCTACGTGGTCGGTAATGGCCACGACCTTATAGCCCGCGGCCAGATAGCGGACCGCGATCTCGGAAGGAAGCAGGCTGCCGTCGCTTAAAAGTGAGTGCGTGTGTAGATTATACATGTCGTTCCTTTTGGTAGAAAATTTCAAAGTCACACGTCACAGGTCACAAGTAAAGGTTTCCTGTGGGATGCAACTTTCACATGTGACTTTGTGACATGTGACTTTGTGACTTGAATTCGTGCGCCTGGCTGGGCTCGAACCAGCCACAAGCAGTTTAGGAAACTGCTGCTCTATCCATATGAGCTACAGGCGCAAAATGTCAAAATTGTTCAAGTGAATTTATTCGCCGCGGAATTTAACCAGCGAATAAACAGGATAGCCTTTGAATTTCTCGCGGCCTTTCAGATCTACCAGCTCGATGACAAAAGCTATGCCAACGACCTTGGCTTTGAGTTTTTTCACTAAATCCAAAACCGCGGAGACTGTTCCGCCGGTGGCCAGAAGGTCGTCAATGACCAGGACTTTTTCGCCGGGGCTGATCGCGTCCTCGTGGATCTCTAAAGTATCTGTGCCGTATTCCAAGGAATATGCCGCGGAAATCGTCTTATAAGGGAGTTTGCCTTTTTTGCGCACCAGGACTATGCCCTTGCCCATTTTATAAGCCAGAACCGAACCCAGGACAAAACCCCGGGATTCCACGGCCAGGACCTTGTCGATCTTCTGGTTTTTATATTTTTTATAGAGCAGGTCGATCGCGACCTTAAAAGCTTTGCCGTCTTTTAAAAGAGTAGTAATATCCCGAAACAAAATACCCGGCTTGGGGAAGTCGGGGATATTGCGGATCGATCGTTCTAAATATTTTAGTTTATCCATCTACTGATCTTTTTCCTGCTCTTGGACGTACTTACGCAGTTTTTTGATCGCCTCTTCCTCGATCTGGCGGACCCTTTCCCGGGAAACTCCTAATTGCTTGGCGACCTCAGCCAAGGTATGGGTCTTGCCGTTTTCCAGGCCGAAACGCATATCCAGGACCTGTTTTTCCCGGTCAGACATTTTACCCAGCAAACCATCCACCCGCTCTTTATCGAAGATCGCCTCGACAGCGGCGTCAGGCGCAGCCACAGAATAACTCTCCACCAGATCCTGGATCTGATTCTCTTCTTCTTCTCCGATAGGCGCCTCTAAAGAGGAAGTTTTGGTGGAAAGCCAGAGATTGATCTCTTCGATCTTGGCCCGGGAAATATGCAGTTTTTTAGCGATCTCTTCGTCCGTGGGAACCCGGTTTAATTTCTGGGTCAAACGCTCTTTGGTCTTTTTCCATTTGGTCAGCATCTCATTGACGTAAACCGGCAGACGGACCATCTTGCCCTGCTGGGCAATAGCCCGGATGATCCCCTGACGGATCCACCAGGCGCCGTAAGTGGAAAAGCGGAATCCCCGTTTAGGATTAAATTTATCCACCGCTTTCATTAAGCCCAGGTTGCCTTCTTCGATCAGATCCAAAAGAGGAATGCCTAGATGAAAGTATCTTTTGGCGATGTTGATCACCAGGCGCAGGTTGGAGCGGATCATTTTTTTTCGGGCCTGCTCGTCGCCTTTGCCGATCTTTTTAGCCAGGTCGATCTCCTCTTCAGCTTTCAAAAGAGGTATGGTGCGGACTTCTTTCAAATAGGTCTTTAATGCTTCCACGTTTAGCCTTTGGTTGTAAAAAGGGGACGCTTCTATTTATTTTTGCAGAACGCTTCTTATCTGAATAAATAGAAGCGTCCCCTTTTTTTATTTTTTCGTTGGTTTCTCTTTCAATACCGCCTGGGCTGCGGCCAGACGGGCGATGGGAACTCGAAACGGCGAACAGCTGACGTAATCCATGCCTACTTTATGGCAGAATTCCACGGACTTGGCTTCGCCGCCGTGCTCTCCGCAAATGCCCACTTCCAGTTTTTTGTTGGTGCTTCTGCCTCTTTCAATGCCCAGCTTGATGATCTCGCCGATGCCTTTTTGGTCGATCGATTGGAACGGGTCTTCCGGCAAAATTCCTTTTTCCAGGTAATCCGGCAAAAATCCGCCGATATCGTCGCGGGAAAAGCCGAATCCCATCTGGGTCATGTCATTGGTCCCGAATGAGAAAAACTCAGCCACAGTGGCCAACTCATCCGCCACAAACGCGGCCCTGGGGATCTCGATCATGGTCCCGTACATATGCTTGATCGTTTTTATATTATACTTCGCTAAAACCTCCGCGTAAACCTTTTTTGTGATGGCCAGCTGATCCTCAAGTTCTTTAACGTCGCAGACTACCGGAACCATAATTTCCGGATAGGGCTTTTTGCCGTCTTTAAGCAATTCAGCTGCGGCTTCAAATATTGCCCGGATCTGCATTTCGCTGACTTCCGGATAGGTCACGCCTAAACGCACGCCGCGGTGGCCCATCATCGGATTGGATTCATGCAAACCGTCAGCCCTTTTGGCGAACTCTTCAGCATTGATGCCCAGATCCTTAGCCAGCTCTTCCTGCTTGGCTTTCTCGCGGGGGACAAACTCGTGCAGGGGCGGATCGAGCAAGCGGATAACCACCGGGAACCCGTCCATTGCTGCCAGGGTGCCTTTAATATCTTTCTTGACGAACGGATAGAGCTCGTTCAAAGCGTTCCTTCTCTCGGCTACGGTTTTAGAGATGATCATCTTGCGCAGCAAGAATAAAGCTTCGTCCGAACCTTTGCCGTAGAACATGTGCTCAGTGCGGAACAAGCCAATGCCTTCAGCTCCGAACTGGCGGGCTTTAGCCGCGTCTTCCGGGGTATCAGCGTTGGTGCGAATACCCAGCTGGCGGATCCCGTCGCACATCTTCAGGAAATCATTAAGCTCCTGGTTATCCGATGCCGCGTCCATCATTTCCAATTTGCCTTCATAAACATTACCTTTGGTGCCGTTCAAGGTGATCCAATCTCCCTCTTTGAGAGTTTTTTCACCGATTTTGATCGATTTTGTTCCCAGATCAACATGCATTCCGCCGCAGCCGACGATACAGCATTTGCCCCAACCGCGGGCAACTAAAGCCGCGTGCGAGGTCATCCCGCCGCGGGCAGTTAAAATCGCCTCAGCCGCGCGCATACCCTCAACGTCCTCGGGATTGGTCTCTTCACGGACTAAAATAACCTTTTTACCTTGCTTCCTCCACTCCACTGCGTCGTTAGCAGTAAAGACGATCTGGCCAGTAGCTCCACCAGGGCCGGCCGGAAGCCCCTTAGACAGGACTTTCGCTCCCATTTCCAGCTTAGGATTAATTACCGGATGTAATAGCTCGTCCAACTGGGCAGGAGTTACTCTCATTACAGCTTGTTCTTTAGTGCAAAGCTTCTCTTTGGCCATATCTACAGCCATTCTCACCGCAGCCGGGCCGTTGCGTTTGCCGATGCGGCACTGGAGCATGAAAAGCCGGCCTTTTTCAATGGTGAACTCAATATCCTGCATATCCCGGTAATGTTTTTCCAAACGATTTCTAAAACCAACCAATTCCTTATATATAGCGGGCATTTCCTGTTCCAGGGTCCTTAAGCCCTTGTTGTGCTCGGATTGGGAATAGGAATTGATCGGAGACGGGGTGCGGATACCGGCAACCACGTCTTCGCCCTGAGCGTTGATCAAATATTCGCCGTAAAATCCGTTCTCGCCGTTGCCGGGGTTACGGGAAAAGGCTACGCCGGTGGCGGAATCATTGCCTAAATTGCCGAAAACCATGGTCTGGACGTTGACCGCAGTGCCCCACTCATCCGGAATTCCTTCAATGCGGCGGTAAGAGATCGCCCGTTTGCCGTTCCAGGAGGAAAATACCGCGCTGATCCCTCCCCAAAGCTGTTTCATCGGCTCATCCGGGAATTCCTTGCCTAAAACTTCCTTGATCTTGGCTTTGAACAGAGCGCAGAGGGTTTTGAGGTCCTCGGCTTTCAGGTCAGTGTCAGAAGCGCAGCCTTTTTCTTTTTTCATCTTGTCCATGATCCGCTCAAGCTGCTTGCGGATACCCATATCTTCCGCGGGCTCAACGCCGGCGGCTTTTTCCATGACTACGTCGGAATACATCATGATCAAACGGCGATAGGCGTCATAAACAAAGCGGGCGTTGCCTCCTGCTTGTTTGATCAGGCCGGGAATAGTTTTCTCAGTAGTCCCGACATTCAAAACTGTTTCCATCATCCCGGGCATGGATTTGCGCGCGCCCGAACGCACCGAAACCAAAAGCGGCTTCTCAACGTCGCCGAATTTGCGGCCCATTAATTTCTCGACCTGGGCCAGCGCCTTCTCCACTTCTTTTTCCAAAGATTTAGGATAAGTTTTTTTGTTCTGGTAATAATAAGTGCAGACTTCCGTGGTCAGGGTGAATCCCGGAGGAACCGGAAGTTTCAAGTCTTTATGGCCGGCCATTTCGCAGAGGTTCGCGCCTTTGCCGCCGAGAAGATTTTTCATGGACTCATTGCCGTCTGCTTTGCCGCCTCCGAAACTGTAAACGTATTTCTTTCCTGTTGCCATTTCTACTTGCTCCTTTTTTTTGAAATAAAGGGGACGCTTCTATTTATTTTTACAGAACGCTTCTTTCAGAATAAATAGAAGCGTCCCCTTTATTTTAGTTTATCTACTAAATACTGTTTCACATTGTCGATATTGATCCGCACCTGCTCCATGGTGTCGCGGCTGCGGACCGTGGCTTGTTTGTCTTCCAATGATTGCACGTCAATGGTGACGCAAAATAAAGTCCCTACCTCGTCCTGGCGGCGGTAAAGTTTGCCGATATTAGCGGTATCGTCGTAGACCGCGACCATATCTTTCTTGAGGTCCTGAGCCAGGTTTTTGGCTATTTCGACTATTTCCGTCCGGTTCTTTAAAAGCGGCAGGACAGCCACTTTGTTCGGAGCCAGGTCTTTGTTCAATTTCAAAACCACGCGGGTGTCATCCTTGACCAGCTCTTCGTGGTAAGCGTCCACTAAAAATGCCAGCAAACAACGGTCTACCCCGCCTGACGGCTCTATAATATAAGGAAAGAACCTTTCATTTTTGACTGCGTCAAAATAACGCAGATCCTGGCCGCTGAACTGGGAATGCTGTTTCAAATCAAAATCCGTGCGGTTGGCGATGCCTTCCAGCTCTGACCAGCCCCAGGGGAAATTGTATTCCACGTCCGTGCAAGCCTTGGCGTAATGGGCCAGCTCGTCTTTGGCGTGCTTGCGGAAACGGATGTTTTCAGGTTTCATGCCCAGGTCAAGATACCAGCTCTGGCGTGCTTGGACCCATTCCTCGTAAACTTTGTCCGATTCCTCAGGGCGGCAGAAATACTCGATCTCCATCTGCTCGAATTCGCGGGTGCGGAAAGTAAAATTGCCGGGGGTAATTTCATTGCGGAAAGATTTTCCGATCTGGGCCAGGCCGAAAGGAAGTTTAGGGTGGCGGGAGTCCAGGATATTCTGAAAATTGACGAACATCCCCTGCGCGGTTTCCGGGCGGAGATAAATCACGCTGGCAGGATCATCAACAGCGCCATAATTTGTCCTGAGCATCAGATTAAACTGTTTAGGCTGAGTCAATTCTCCGCCGCATTCGGGACATTTTTTAGTATCTTTTAAATCAGCAACTTTGAAACGCTTGTTGCAATTTTTGCAGTCAGATTTCAGATCAAAAAAGTTCTCAACATGGCCGGACGCTTCCCAAGTCTTGGAATGCATAAGTATCGCCGCGTCCATGCCCAGCATGTCATTGCGCATATAGACATTTTGTTTCCACCAGGCCTTCTTGATATTGTTCTTGAGTTCCACGCCATAAGGGCCGTAATCCCAGGAATTGGCCAGGCCGCCGTAAATGTCGCTGCCGGGAAAAATAAATCCCCGGCGCTTGCAAAGTGAAACTACTTTTTCCATTATATCTGCCATTGTTTTTTCAAAGGTTGCTTCGGCTGTTCGCGAGGCGAATGATCTTATTTAATCTATTGAGTTAGATCGCGTATTTGCTGAATTCTTCCGAGAAGAACATCGCGGTCTCAGTCTCGATCTCTCCGTCTTCCAATAATTTTCTAACCACATCGGTCATTAACTGCATCTTATGGCTGGCGCCGCTCTGCATGACCATGGTCAACTGGAAAAGTTCGTCTTTGCGGATGATCCTTTTGACCGCGTCAGTGGCGATCAATATCTCGCAGGCCAAAAGCCTTTCTTTTTTGCCTTTGGCTGGGATCAATAACTGAGCCACGACTCCGCGCAAACAATTGGACAACTGGCCCAACATCTGCCTGCGGTTCTCGATCGGAAACATGCTCACCAGCCGGTCGATAGACTGGATGACATTCGGGGCGTGAAATGTCCCGATCACCAGGTAGCCGGCTTCAGCGGCGATGAGCGCGGTCTTGATCGTTTCCAAGTCGTCCATTTCGCCGATGACGATCACATTCGGGTCCTGCCTGAGGCTGCTTTTTAAAGCCTGGGAAAAAGAGTTGGTATCCACCCCGACTTCTCTCTGCTTGACGACACTCTTGATATTAGGATGGATATACTCGATCGGCCGCTCCAGGGTAATGATCACAGCCTTGCGTTCCTTGTTGATCAGCCCGATCATCGCTGAGATGGTCGTAGTCTTGCCTGCGCCCGTGGGCCCGGTGATCAGGATCAGGCCGTCTTTGTTGCGGGCCAGGTCCTGGACTACCGGAGGTATTCTTAACTCATCAAAAGAAAAATCTTTGGATTCGATCAAACGCAAAGCCGCTTCCACAAAACCGCGCTGTTGATGGACGTTGACGCGAAAGCGGGTTTTGATATCGAACTGGATGCCGAAATCGACTTCTTTATCCCGGCCGAAAGCGCGGATCTGTTCCTTGTTCATTAAACTAAAGACCAACTGGGCGATCTCGTTAGCGTGCATGATCTGGGTGTCCAGGAATTCCAGCTCGCCGTTGATCCGCAGGACCATCGGCTGCTCAGCGAGAAAATGCACATCTGACGCCCGCTTATCGATGGCGACCTTGAGCAATTTTGAAATATCCAGCCGCCCGACCAGAAGAGCGATCGCCTGCCGGTCCTCGTCGCTGATCTCCAGGAAACTGGCGCCGATGCCGAAATTATTATTAGCGATCGTCTCGAGAAAAGCTACCCGGATGCGCGCGCTGATGCTCTTGTCCGAGTGCGGCAGCTGAAAACGAATATTCAGCTCCGTTTTCAAAGGCAGGATCGAGTCCATCTCCAGATAGATCCCGCCGGTTGAGATATCGCCGCTGACCGCGGTCAAAGGGCTGACAGTCCTGGCCTGCGGATCGCCGAATTCGCAAATTACCGGAATGCGGATAAAGATCCGCTCAAACTTTCGTTTTTCAATGCCTTCCCAGCCTAACATATCTGCTCCTTGGTAAGGGCAAAACAGAGAAATTGTATCACAAATCCCTGGTTTAATCCATAGAAAAATAGGGGACAGGTCCCATTTATTTTTGTGCGGGAAAAGTCTCCTAAATAAATGGGACCTGTCCCCTATTTTTTAGAGCTTCTTTAGTTCTTCTTCTTTGATACTGAAGCTGTGCTCTGGAGCGGGAAATCTGCCTTCAACTACATCGTTTTTATACTCTTCCAGCGCTGAAAGGATCATCGGGGATAAATTAATATATTTTTTGACGAATTTCGGGGTGTAGCGGTCGAATAGCCCCAAAGCGTCGTGAATAACCAGCACCTGGCCGTCGGTGTATTTTCCCGCGCCGATGCCGATAGTCGGGATCTTGATCTTTTCGG
>Ga0315275_10000200_pt1 | contig 48850 bp, 48 predicted proteins | sample YL17G03_0_MG_FD_205557 | JGI IMG/M metagenome (GOLD analysis project Ga0315275, IMG submission 205557) | Sediment microbial communities from Yellowstone Lake, YNP, Wyoming, USA - YL17G03_0 | ecosystem: Environmental > Aquatic > Freshwater > Lake > Sediment | place: USA: Wyoming | collected... | reverse complement strand
TCCACGCGTTTCTCAATATCAGGTGCTTTTTTTTCTGCAGGTTTGACAGGTTCAGGTGCTTTTTCTGCAGGCCGTTCACCTTCATCCACGGGCTCTGAGTGGGGCAATCTCGCATCAGCTTGTGATTCCAGGCCAGCCATTATTCTGAGCAACTGAGATTGACCTTTAGAAGGCGGCTGTTTTGGTTTTTCCGTCTTCTGAGGCTTGGCAGCCGGAGTATTCTTATCAGGTTCTGCCATTGCTGCCTGAGGGATTTTAGGTGATTGTGGGGTTCCGCCACGTTTCTTGGCCTTAATCCCAGCAACAATCTCATCTGCCCTTTTGCTTCCCATCACAATTCCTCCTTAGCCTCAGGGTCGTGCCTTCTTCGTTTTGGTTGGGTATCTTCGTCTTTCTTTTCTTCCTTCGGAGTTTTTTCAACTTTCTTTTCAGGCGGCTTTACAACCTTCGGTGGCCGAACCGCCTTTTTCACCTTAGGGGTCTTCGGGGCTTTGGCAGCTGCTTTTTGGGCATCCTGAGCCGCCCTAATCCTTCTTTTCAATTCTTCATCATCAGAAGTCCTCGAAGGTGCGGCTGCTGCATCTTCCTGCGCAGCTACCACTGGCGGTGTCACTGCTTGGTGCGGGCCGCAGTTACATCCCCCACGGAGCCCGAATGCTAGAAGGCCGACTAAGGCACCTCCCGCGACTACTAACCCGGCTCTTTTCAAAAACGTTCGGCGCTCTTCAACCACCAGGGGAGTCACAATTTCTGTTCGTCTGGCTGACTCTTCGGTTGGTTCAATAGGTTTTGCCACGCGCGGAGCCGCAGCCTTTACCCTTGGGGTAACAGGTGCAACCACTGGCGCTGGCGGCGGAGGTGCCGGAGGCGCACGCATTGGCGGAGGTGCAGCTAGCGTTGGTGGAGCAACCACTTCTGGCGGAGGCGGCATGGGTACTAACGGCGGAGGAGGTCCCCAGTCTCTAGGATCTGGCGGTGGAGTAAGCAGTGGCGCTGGCGCAGGCGGAGCAACAACAGGCGTCGCGTAATCCGCTCTTATTTCCTTCACCTTCAAAGTCACTGACCCGATCTGAATAGTATCGCCCATGTTGAGCTTGGCTTTTTGGACTTTTGTCCCATTGACTATGGTGCCTGTGGATGATCCAAGATCTATTATCCTATAATCTCCGTCAATGCCTTCTATCACAGCGTGCATCCTAGAGACCTTATCACCATCAATGCAGAGGTGTGAACTCGGTAGCTTCCCAATTTTGATTATATCCTGTGCATATGTGAATTCCTTGACTTCGCCATCCGCTCCTATTTGGGAAAGCACAATGGAATGCTTTGCTGTTAAGGCAGCTCCTGGAGCTGGCGGCGCAGTCACTGGAGGTGCAGCTACTGGCGGTGCAACAGGTGCAGGTCGAGCTAACACTGCTTCTGGCGGTAACACTATTTCAGGAGGTGCGGTTGCAGGTGGGGCAGCAAATACATCAGCTGCTGCAACTTCATCAGGTGATACGTCCCATCCTGCAAGCAGATCCCCAAAGTCATCTGCTTTAGCAGTTGTTTCCGAAGCAGCGGCTTCAGCTGCTGAAACCTTTCGGGTAGCCTCAGCAGAAAACTTTCTGGTTGGATCATCAGCCGCTGGGGTTTCTGCATCCTCTAACGAGAAATCACCGAGGCCGAGGTCATCTGCAGGAGGCCTAACCAGTGCAAGTTTTGGTTTTGTAACATCAGTTTCTGAAGTATCAGTTGCTTTTTCTGTTTCCGGGGTTTTAGCCGGAGGTGCAGTTACTGGCAATGCAACAGGTGCTGGTGGTGCAGCCACAGGCGGAACAAGAGCAACAACATTGTCCTTTTCTTCAGGAGCTGCTGGAGTTACGACTGCTGGCGGCGCTGCAGTTGCGGCCGGTGTTGCAACAGGTCCCTCTGCCTCAGGGGCTTTTCCAGCTGCCATCGGGCGTTCTGCCGGTTTTCCGTACTTCGCCTTTATTGCTTCAAGCTTTTTTTTCTGTTCATCAGTCAAGTTCGCCATTTCATATCACCTATTGTTAATTTGTTAATTCTTTCAACTTTTCCTTTGCTTTATCCACAAGTGGAGTGTAATTGCTTCCTGCCATGTTTTTGAGTACATTCTCATATTCTGCTTCAAATGTCACCTGTCCGACAATGGCCACTGCAGCGTCCATCTTATCGTCGTGCATAACTCCTGAGGCAATGACCAAGAAGGTCTTGAAACCCATCGGAACCTTCGGATTCTTTACATTGCCCAGTATCGCGCCTGCAATTTTCGCGAGCGCTTCAGCACTTTCTTTTTCTTTTTCCGTTTCGAAGCTATCGGAATTGGCAGCCTCTTTTATGCTCTCAAGCGCGGCCATTATTGTGTCCGGGTCGAGCTTCTCGGACAGCATAAAAAGATTTTTTGTCGCAAGCGCCTGCTGTGCAATTGTATTAGTTACCGCAGCCTTTAGATCCGGGTCCGCTGCCTCTACCTTTGCTTTTTCGAGTTCTGCTTTTACTGCTGTCAGTTCGGCGTTTGCAGCATCGTTCTCACCGATTACCCTGCCAATTTCCGCTTCGAGCTCCCCCATCCTGATCTGGGCATCTTGCCTTACCTGGGCGAGTTCGTTTTCTTTTCCCGCGAGTTCCTCACCAAGCCTTGTAATCCTGCCATCCCTTGCATGAGTTTTTTCTTTTTCCTCTTCAAGCGCATCGTTCACTGTTACAAGCGTGGCTTGCGCAGAACCGAGCTCACCGCTCAGTGCAGCAGTTTTTTCTATTTCCAATGAAAGCAATCCGCGAACCCTATCGAGATCAGCCCTCAGATCGCCCTTATCATTTAATGCAGCATTACACTCACCGCTTACCCTGCCAAGTTCTGCAGTAGTTGCATTGAGCGCTTCTGTTTTGACCCTCGCCTCTTCCTTTGCTTCATCTCGCTCACCTTCAGCTGAAGCAAGTCTGCCTTCCAAATCTTCAACTGCTCCAAGCAATGTTGCGACCTCTCCCTGAGCGTTTTCGAGTTCGCCCTGCTTTTCCGAAAGCTGGGTCCTGAGCTGGATGAGCTCTTCGCTGTCCGCAGGCGCTGCTTCTACTGCTGCAAGCAGAGCAATAATCTCACCTTCTTTTTCCTCGACATCGGCCTCAAGCTCTCCAACTTTTTCTTTACTCCTGGCAAGCTCTGCCTCTGCGGATTTTACCGCTGCTTCTGCGGTTTTAACTTTTCCCTGCTCATCCCGGACTTCCTTTACAAGCCTTGTGATCTTATCCAGGGCATCATTGAGCTTTCCATCAGCATCTGCAACTTTTCTCTCTGCCTCTTCTACTTTCTGTTCAGATGCTAAAAGCTTTGCTGTAATGTCATCCAATTCTGATTTAGGTACAACAGGTGCAAAGACCGGTTCTGGTACTGGAGCAGCAACTGGTGCAACAGGTACTGGAGCAGCAACTACTGCTGGAGCAGGTTCTGGTAACTTGACTGCTTCCATTTCTTTCTTTTCCTCTTCATGGGGTTTTGATTCAGGCTCAGGAAGCGGTGGCTTAGGTGCCACGCCCTTTCTTTCAGCCTGTTTCTTAATATCCTTTATATTGAACGCCATTAGTCGTCACCCTTTTCGCCTGAATCCTTAACATCGTATCCGAGATCCTTGAGCGCAATCTTTAGTCCCTCTTCCAGGCCATCGAGCCTCTCATTGATTTTCGCAACCTCTGATATTGCGGATGCGACCATCGTAACTGCACCTGTCAAGGAAGCGAGAACTGAAGATAGGAAATCCTTTGGTTCCTTCTGAACCATTTTCGCCTCAACGCTTCCATCTTCATTAGTAACCAATTCAGGAACTTCTCCTGTAAGGTGCTGGGTGAGTTCGGTAACTTTGGCAGCTGTACTAATCGAGGACGTTTCAGCTGCGTCTGCTTTTTCTTTTGCTTCGCCAGCTGCGGTTTTTGCTTTACTGGCATCTATACTGATGCTGGCCAATGCCCCTTCAACTCTTGCGGCCCGCTCAGAAACGTCTTTTACCTTTGCGGAAAAATCAGTTGTCAATGCAGAAAGTTTCTTTCCCTCTTTATCTGCGAGCGTCGCGAGCTTATCATCCAATGAAGAATTCATTGCTTCATGAATCACTGCCCCCATATCTCCCAATTTACTGACGAGCCTTTGTTTGCCTGCATCCTGCGTTCCATTCGCTGCTGGTTTGCCTTTTACAATATCTCCCAATTTATCACCTGTTTTAGCATTTAGTGTTTAGATATATTATAGTGTGAAATGTATTTAAATGTTTGCATGTGGGTAAGAAAGTTCCTTACCCTGTTCTATGTGCCGTGCCGATAGGCAATAACTACTCCGTTTTTTTCTGCAGCCATGCGGCCTATTTCGAGCACTGCTGCCTCAGTATTCTCATTTGTTAGCGTTCTTGTAATGGTTTTCTGAGGAACCGCGTTTCCAACTTCGGTGCTAATTAGCGTTACAACATCGCCAGTCTGGAGCATTACCTCGTCGATATTTATGAACAGGTCCCGGCCGATTCCTGAATTTGCAACGTTTCCATCAGGTGAATCAATATGTAAGGATATCCGCTCTGAAGCAACATGCCTTTCTTCTGCCTGGGCTCCAAAAAGGGACTGTATCTTCTTTTTTGCCCAGACCGAGATGCCTTCCCCGTCTTCTTCAATTTTTATATGAGCGTCTGCTGGTTCGTCCTCAATTATCTTGGCTCCGTTCCTGAATACCTGCCATTTTCTTTCTCCAACATGCATTGTCTGGAGAACGTCGCCTTCTGTTAATGCGAATGACACTGAAGTCCCTCGCCCATTTTTCATATCTTGCAGCACCCCGCTGCTTACGTCCTCATGGTTCCTGCATGCAATAAGAAGATCCGCGATGCAGGAAAGGACTGCTGCGTCATGAACATTTTCAAGCAACCCGCACATCATTCCCATTTCGAAAACTTCCTTTGCAATATCAACCGCTTCACCAAATCCAAGCTGTCCAGGTATTGCATCGAATACAATATCCATCCTCGAAGTTGTTCCGTCCCTCTTTTTTATTGTCCATGATGTTCCTGAATTTTCCTTCGAGTCGTTTTTTCCCCCGCTTTTCCAAACGCCTTTTTTATTCTCTTTGAGAGAGGACGGAAGGATGGACCGTCCAAGGAAATCAAACAGATCACAGGCCTCTCTCATTTCTGCTGCAACTAACCTGAAGTTCTCAACTGTTGGATCAACTTCGCTTGTGCGCAACATTATGAACGCTTCCCGGTCCTTTGTCAAGATATCCCTGATAAAATTAGCCACATCCTCTTCAGTCATTTCTGCCTCGAGCTTGCCAATGACCCTGGAAATCATCTCCCTTTCTTTCTGGTCCATCAGCAAAACGGTAGCTGGCTTGATCCTGTCTTCATAAAGCATGCCAGCGAAGTTAGTCAGGTTTTTTCTAGACTTCAGCCATTTCCGTAACTGACTTGTGCTACTTGGATCGATTTGCCAAATGGCCCTTGTTATGACTTCAGAAATTACCCCATTTCTTGTTTTTCGTACTCCGGCCAGTTCGCAAACAATTTCCTGCTGGTGCTCGGTCATGAGGTGAGGATATTTCAGCAACGCATCCCTTTTCTCGAACGCATCCGGTTCCTCAAGCCCGATCTTGCTGTAAATGCCTTCCCCTGCCTTTTCCGCAGCCTTCAGCCTCGCCTTCCAGTTCGCAGCGACGGTTCCGTCTTCGTTGTAAATGCATGAAGTTACGAAGTTCCTGAGGCGTATGTGCCTGGCCCCGGGATCCATGTCCTCCAGTGCTTCGACCAGGTTTTTTTCCATAATGCACTCAAATCCCTCCTGAGGGCGGAGAATACTTTCCATAACCAACTTTTCATTTTTGTCAAGCGGGGCAATTGTCTCTACCCTGCGCTTCAGCCGGTGCTTCCATCTAACAGCTATTTTCTTGGCCATGCTCGATTTTGAATTTTTTATGAAAAAGTCCAATGAGCTCGAATGCTGGTCCACAAGGGCAAAAAGAATCTTCACTCTTTCTTCGTCTTTTTCTTCGAAATCCGTGTTCACGAGAATGTTCGTAATGCATTCCATCACAGCGCGGGGCGGAGAGCGAAGCATTTTAGCAGTGTGGCTGATCAGCTCTTGCTTTAATTCTTCTTTTGTGTTCTCGATGATGGCGATGAGTGCGTCCGCAACGGATCTTGCAGCGAGCTTTAATGAAACATCATCCTGGATTTTTTCCAGTGGATGGATGATGCCCGTCACGATCCTTTTTGCCATCGGCGCATCAATGCTGCCCCACTCTCCTGCGAACGAGACCAAGTTCTCAAGATATGGTTTTATCGTATCCCCGAATGGCTGCAAAGCCAATTGTTCCAGGCAATCTTTTACAACTGCTTCCTTAATTTTTCTACGATCTGTTTCCTCCAGCTTTGCGAATTGAGTCTCCACTTTCATTGCCGCCTTGCTCAAAGCATTGATGTTACGGTCAGGCCCAGGCGGGCGCACATTTCTGAGCAGCTCCACGGCAAGTTCATTGACTATGTTGTCGGGCAAATCATTTGTTGGCCATTCCTCGTCCTTGGGCCATGCAAAATTGTTGATGTCAGCTCTGCATGTGGATGCCATGTATAAAATGTCTCCAATGGACCAATCCCTGCTCGTCAACGCCCTGAACTCAGAGAGTGCCGATTCAAAGGCGCCCATCCTGTCCTCGATTTTTTCGCTTTGTTCCTCAACAAGATCTTCCATCTCCTTTCTTTCCTCAGCCAGCTTCCGGACGTATCCACTCCTCGCTTTTTTCACCAGCATATCCAGTTCTTTTCCTTCCGGATGAACGAGGTCAAAAATCAGGAGTTCGCTTTTATCCAATGAATCCTTTTCGCAGCTGCTCAGCCTTAAAATGCGAAGCATGCTCTTCCTGAGCTTTGGCGAATGGGCACGGAGCCATCTGAGATTGAACAAGACAAGGTCATCCCTGGTTTTTTCATCTGCCTGGCTGCACATCTCCAATATGCAGGAAGCCAAGCGCTCGAATGCCAAGTTTCGGGGATTAATTGATTCCAAATTCCGCGCAGCTTCAAGGATCATTCCAGTGGCATATAATTTAAGTTCCCTGGATCTGGCTTCATCCGATATTTTCATAATAAGCGTTTCTGCACCAGAGTTTTCTGGAAAAGAGACGAATGCATTAAGGTGTTTATCAATTACTTTTTCGCTCGAGGCGAAAAGTAACCCGTTCATCTCACCTTTGGTGATAAGTTTTCTTGTGAGCTCGAAAAGTGCCTTCTGGGTTTGCTTGTTTTCACTCAAATTTATGATTGTCTCCTTGACGATTCCTATCTCTTTGCTAAGCAAAGGTTCTGCAAGGGACACAAGCCTTTCTTTTCCAGCCGCGTCCGAATTTTCATAGATTGTTGCAAGAGCGATTACTAGTTTTTCTTTTCCTGGATATGAAGACTGCTCCATTGCAGCTTCCAGGTAAGAAATGGCAGTCTCCAGCTGCCTGGCCCCATCATCCCTTTTCGCTATCGCATACGTGACTATCTTTAAGATGACATTATCAGCCTCGGCCGATAAGGGATTATCGCGCATCAATATGGCAAATTGCTGCTTTGCTTTCTCCGAAGACGCCCTTGAAACCTCTGCGTGTTTTTCTTCAAGCATTCCTGAGGCAATCATCCTTACATGTCCGCTAACCGCCCCTTCAGTAAGGTAGTAGAGCTCCCCTTCCGTGGGTTGCGCAATATCGAAAATCGCCATGTCTCTCCTGTCCTCAGATGTGTGATCACATGTGCTTTGTCCAAGAATTTCCACCATTTTTCTTGCCGCTGCCCTGTCAGGATATTCTGCGATTTTTTTTGCAGCGTACTGCACTGTTCTTTCTGGGTTTCGTGCAGCCAGGTCTACTACCCTCTGAAGGTGGATAAGGGCGTTTTCAGCCTCTGGGTCAGATTCGAAAAGTGCGATGTGCTCACCGATCCTTTCGCAGAGCAGACTGGCCATTTCTGTCTCAAAGACTTTCGGCTCTGATAATGTGAGCAAGGCATCGAACATTTTGGTATTCCTGACGATATTTAGTAACTTGAGGAGTATTTCCGCTTTCCCTTCCATCGCATTTTGCATCCTGCCCATTATCTCTTCCCTGAGTTGCGGGTCATCAATTGCGTTGTAGATGTGCGTGAATTCGATTGCTATCTTTCCGCAAACTTTGGGCTTACTTACTTTCAGTGCGTTTTCAAGAACCGAAATTATCTCATGGACTACTTGCCCAGCAATAGGCTTTTTTAGCGCAAGTTCAACAAGCTCTGCAAGGGCTGCTCCGGCATTTTCCGGCTCTTGTTCCAGAACCTTGAGAATCTGGTTTCTTTTTCTTTCCCATGCAAGGGCCATCACTTCTTGCCCATCAACGTTATCCATCATCCTGAAGCAATGCTCCACACTCCCGTGTTTGCCATCAATCAGGTCTGCTGCTGAAAGCGGACCTTCGATTCGGGACAGATCTTCCTCCCACTCCGACATGTCTTCGTTCCATATCTTGGTCAACGCGATGCTTTTCACGTATTCGCTAGATTCTGATTCAGCTATCCTCTCAAGGTCTGCCCTGCGCAAACAGACAAGTTCAAATACAAGCAGGTCTTTCTTGTCTTCTGATTCCTCATCGATTGAGGAGCGGCACAGGAGGTTGATCATCAGCCTTCTCATAGTGGATGATTCTTCTGAGAGAATCTTGCGCACATCTTCTGCGAGTTCTTCCTTTACATCCTCGTTTAGAGCGTTGTAAAAGTCAACTATGAACGGAGCAGCTTTTTGGCCTAGGGTCCATTGGATGTTGGATTGGTCTGTCTTTTCCACTATTTCCAGAATTCTTTTCAAAGTTCTCTTTAATAGTTGGGCATCTTTTTTTTCGACCCTTTGCGCGAATGCAACGATATTCCTCAGCCGCGAATCAGTGTATTGTCCTACTGGATCGTGTTCAAGGCCTTCCACCAATCTTTCCAAAATCCGTTTATATGCTGGCTTTGAACCCATCCCTATCATGTCTAAGAAAGGCGCCTCAAGCATTTCACGGGGTATTCCCCTGAGTGCCTGGCTTCGCTCCTGCATGTATTCCCCAAGAGTGATGAAAGCGTTTGGCCTAGGCATATTTTTCCCGCTACCTCCCATGGAATCAACTTAAGTTTCTTAACGTATATCTTTGTGGGACAATCTATTTAATGGTATTGGTTAATAAAACGTGCATGGAAATACTGGACTACTGACGTGGCTGAGGTTAATCCGGAGTCCACGTCTCTTAAGTGAACCGAAAGAAAACGACGAAAACATTATAATGAGAACATTGTAAGAAAACACAGCCGGGCTTGTAGCTCAGTTTGGTCTTATCGACCAAATCGCTCCAATCCCTCACTTCGTTCGGGCTTGTAGCTCAGCAGCAGAGCGCTCCGTTCGCAAAGGCTTTTTTGACTCCTGCTTTTATCCGGGCAAAAAACCCTGGAAAAAAGCCCTGAGAGCAACAGAAGTCAAATGTCTCGATGCTCGGAGAGGCCGGGGGTGCGAGTCCCCCCAAGTCCATTTTCCAGGAGTCGCGCGTTATGGGTCCTGGGTCTTGACGCAGGGAAAATGGACTGCCGCCCTATTGTTCGACGCTTCGAACAATGGGCCCCTTGTTCGTTGCGACGAACAAGCGGGTGTCCGTTCCTCGGACATGCAAAGTCCAAAAGCCGTGCAAAAAGTCCCAAACATACATTTTATTATATTATGGTATAATGAAGTTTGAAAGAGGACGGCGAGTTAATGGATTTTCCGAACATATTCAAAGGGAATTATAAGCTGCTGGCAATCCCACCGCTGGTACTGATACTCATCTCGATTTATTTCATACCGCAGATTAAGATGGGCGTGGATTTCCAGGGAGGGACCCTGGTCACCCTTAATCTCAAGGGTGCTGCAGATGCAGAAAAGCTGAAGTCAGACCTGGCAGGTGAGGGCCTTGTTGCAGGCGTCCGGGTTTACCAGACCACAACTGGTTATAAGGCTGAGATCGAGGTTCCACAGAGCCAGAAGCTTGTGGAAGCGGACTCACTCAAGTCAGAATTCAACAACATGCTTCCGGATGTTTCGCTTCTCGAAGTCGTCTCAATGCAGAACTCATCCCAGATGAACGAGTATCTTGCAAAAAGGGCAGATCTTGAAGCGGTTAGCAACAAGATGTTCGCGCTGGCTGGGGTATCACGAAAGGATTTCAACATAACCGGCGTAATAGAAGAACAAAAACTTTTCTCTAATGCCTACTTAAAGATTTACAGCGATTACCAGAGTTCCATTTCCAAACCTATAGAGAAGCACATTTCCTACAGTTCCATTTCGGTTCAGACCGTGAGCCCACTCCTCAGCTCGCAATTCATAAGCAAGGCCATCAACGTTGTGATCTTCTCCGCAGTCTTGAGCACTGTGTTCGTTTTCCTGTTCTTCAGAACTCTCGTTCCTTCCCTGGCAGTTCTTACAGGAGCGGTTAGCGACGTGCTGATCGCCATGGGCGCTATGGGGATTTTTGGCATCCCGTTCACGCTCCCGTCCTTTGCAGCCCTGCTAATGCTTATCGGGTTTTCGCTGGATACGGACATTCTTCTTGCCATGAGGCTACTAAGGAGAAAAGGCGATCCGCGCGAGCTTGCGCATGGCGCCATGAAGACCGGGCTGACGATGTCCGTAACTGCCATGGTGGCGTTCGGGGCTCTTTTCCTGCTGGCCGTTCTCACGAGGATACCTACCTACTACGAGATATCCGCCGTGGCGCTGGCAGGCCTGGTTGGAGATATGTTCGCCACTTGGGGCATAAACGCGGTAATGCTACTTTGGCATGTCGAGCGGGTGAGAGCATGATTGACCTTCTGAAAGACTCCAGATTCTTAGTAATGACTGTGTTTTTCCTTATCGTAGTTGCGGGAATTTATTTCTACGCCACCTTCTCAGGCCTGCTCCTCATCCTATCTCTCCTGATCTTCGGCTCGTTTTGCCTGTTCTCGAAGGATAAGCGAATCAAGCTCGCCGGGCTTGGCTTTCTTGTCCTTCTGGCGCTCGCGAATGTGGGGTTGAACGGCCTGAAGTACGGAATTGACTTCCAGGGCGGCACCAGAATTCCTGTTGTCCTTGAAAAGCCAGTGAGCGCGGATGCCATGTCCGAGCTTATCGATATTGTAAAGAAAAGGGTTTCAGTTCTCGGTCTTACCGAAGCAAAGGTCAGGGCAGTTGGGGATACACAAATCAATGTTGAGGTTCCTTCATCTGACGAGCAGACAATCAAGTTCATTGAGGACACCCTTTCTCATCAGGGAGTTTACTGGGGAGTGGTGGATGGCAGGGTCGCAATAAGCGGGGAAGACATCTATTCCACTTCAATTACACCATTGAGTTCCCAGCAGCTTTCCCAGTCCAATGCTGACTGGGGTGTGACCTTTTCCGTGAACCGTCATGGGGCTGAGCAGTTCGCTGCAGTTGGAAAGAACAAGGCGGACTATCCTGTATACATGTACTTGGACAGGCCTACAAACGCGGTTCTCTTCCTTAGCAAGGCAGATATCCGCGCAAGCCTTCCTGAGGACAGCAGTGAAAAAGAAGCATTAAGATCCCTGGCAGATGCACTCGAGCTCGATTCCAACAGGAACATCTTGGTTTTCATAACTGAAGACCTGAACCTTAGCTCTCTTCCAAAACCAAAAGACAATGCAACAAGGGCGATAATATCAAATGAAACCGCGGATTCTGTCAAGTCTGCACTTAGGAATTCCGGCTATGTCGTCACTGAGTATTCGAAATCGGAAATATCACCAAGCTTCAATCGCACAAGGTCAGAGGTTCTGACTGTAGCAAAACTCGAAGCAGTGGGTCTTCTTTCTTCTCCCTTACTTTCCCCGGGCCTTGCAACCGGTGTTCCAAATTACGGATTTTCAGTCACAGGTTCTGTGCCTGGAACCGGCGCTCAAAAAACCGCGGAAGCTACTGCAAACGTGAAAAAGATAGAATCAATATTGAAGGGAGGCTCGCTTCCAGTCCAGATCTCCCTCGGCTCAAGAACAACGCTTCCCGCATCCTTTGGCCAGGAGTTCCTTCGGCTGAGCCTGATTGGAGTCGCGGCTTCGATCGTTGCCATATCTCTTTTAATCGGCCTCAGGTACAGGAACTTACGCGCAACCATTCCAATCGTATTAATATCGATCTCCGAACTCATTATCCTGATTTCCATTCTGGGATCCTTCACCATTGACCTGGCTGCAATGGCCGGCATAATCGCGGCAATTGGTGTGGGCGTGGACGCGCAGATAGTCATCACTGACGAGCTGCTGAAAAGGACAGACGAGAATACCGAGGAAAAGGTGGAGCACGCCTTTGACATCATAAAGACCAACGTTATTGTTGCAACTCTGTCCATGATCCCGCTCCTGTTCTCCGGCCTGGTTGAGATCATCGGCTTTGCCATCTCTACCATTCTCGGATCTTTGCTGGGTTACATGCTCAGCCGGCCTGCGTACGCGTCTATTGTTGAGATGGTAATCAAAAGCAGAGATGACACGCAATGAAGAAGATTACTGATCTTAAGGAGATGCTAAGCTGCATAGAGCCGCGGCTGACTGATGGCCAGTTCTTCATGGCATCAATTGAGTCCTCGAAGATCGAATCCATCACCGACCACATGGAGTATGTTTTATGCATTTACAGGGAGAACGAGGGGATGACCCTGGTTTTTTCAGAGGAAGTCAAGAAGGAAATCGAAGGCCTTTCTGGAGAAGCGGTTGCAGGGCCATTCTCGCTCATAACTCTGGATGTCTTTTCCGATCTTATGTCCATCGGCTTCCTGGCAAGGATTACGGACGCTCTTGCCAAGGAGAAAATAAGCGTGAACACTTTTTCTGCGTACCACCATGACCACCTTCTCGTGCCATATGAGAAAAGGGAAGAGGCGATGAGGGTGCTAAAAGAGCTGCAGGGCAAGAAAAAAGATTAGGGCTTTCTCGCAACAATAACATTGTCCCCTGGCCATTGCGAACCGAATGTCCATGACATATTCTCAAGAATGAGCTTGCCTAAAATCGTTCTTTTGTTCCGTAACCTTTATATACCATAATAACATAATATATAACATGTCAAAACTCAGAGCGATATTCATCCGCGGGCCCCCAGTTGTCGTTGACGCGGCAATCCGTGCCTTCCGGCGCATACAGTCCCGCCGGAATAAGATACCCGAGCCGGAATACATCGACCCCGATTGGAGGCCCGTGGGCTGGGGCCCTGTGCGGAGCCGCGCCCCCAGGAAACAGGTATCCGAAGAAACGCGAAAACGGATTTCCGCAACCCTCAGAGGCTTGGAAGCTGAAATGAGCATGCTCGATAGCGAACACGAATACAAATGCTCGCTCCGGGCATTCAGGGCCGAATGGAAGGGAATCTCCCTCTGTGAAGAACCGCGATCTTGATTTTCACCTTCCAAGGCCATCATTCGGGATCCAAGACAATCGGAGTAAATCTTTTAATCCTACGAGTACTAATCTGCTCTCATGTGCAACCTTTATCTTGAGGGAACGAGAGCGGTTATTGACCTTGCAAAATGCCCTTATGAATTCGCATCCCCTGAGTTCATCAATCTTCACCTTAAAGACCTGTCCACAACCGAGACTCCGATAAAGACCATCAGGTACGAAGAAGAAATCGTCGTTGAGCTGGACGAAGAGAAAACCTTAGTCCTCACCGAGTATGCATCTGTCATAAGGCAGATCGAGTCGCTCCTCCTTCGGCAGGATATCTACGGCATGAAGGAAGACCCTGCGTACGAGCAGCGCCGCATAATGATTCGGAAGTTTTACGAGTACATTTTCCTGAACCCTATCCTTGCTGAGCAGGAGCTAGCCAACTACAATGAGCCTTCACCTGAGAAGTCCGTTTTCCTAAAAGGGTACCAGACTTTCAAGGGCTGGGTTGCCGGGATCCGGAAAAGGATGATCGCGACAAAGCTTTACCAGCTTGTGAAGCAGACCGGCGATTTCAGGTCTGCATTCCTTTCGCTCATCGGCCTGCGCAGCCTTTACTTCGTTCCTTCGCTCATTCTGGAAATACCGAAGACCGCGGTCCCTGTCAAGAATCCTGAGGCAAAGTACTCGCTTCCCTTCGGGATAGACGTTCAGATATACGAAATCCCGGGTGAGGAAGCCTTTCTTTATGTGCAGAACAATCCAGAAATAGAAGGCCTTGGCAAAGAGCTCAAGAAGCTGCTCAAGCGGAAGATAAACGAACAGTTCAAGGAAAGCTTCGAGAACGTGGACTGGGACATTCTCATGAACCTTAAGACGAGAGAGTACCGCCAGGCATTTATGGACGAGTCCATGCTCGGCGGGATGAGCGTAACTCCGAAGCAGGCAATGGCCATGGGACGGGAAGCGGCATCCTGGGTGGCTGGCCTCGGTGCTCCGATCGAGAACATTGCGCTTGACAAGGACAATGTTACGGACATCTACATAGACAGTGAGAACAGCCCGATATATATAGAGCACGCGAAGTACGGGCTCTGCCACACGCTATACAGGTACAACCGGGACCTTCTTGAGCGCGCCTTCAGGAACATCGTTTTCAGCCTCAAGGGGGTGAGGAAATTCGACGAAACCTCCCCAATAGTCGATGTCGTTCTAAAGCGCCTCAGCATGAGGTGCCATCTCCAGAGGCCGCCGGCTACTTTCGACGAGCTTCAGGGTGCGCTGAGAATCATGAAGGAGCAGCCCTTCACCTACGCCCAGTATCTTAATTTCCGTTCCATGTCCCCGTTCTTCGCGGGCTACGATGACGTGCTTGTTACGCTCGGCTGCTCCGAGGCAGTGCTCGGGCTAAAAGGGGTTGGAAAGACCGCGTTCACAGCTGCCAAGATAACATCAATAGGAACACGAAGAAGAATAATCCCCATCCAGGACATCGAGGAGATCCCGGTCCGCGCTTTCAGAAAGAGGGGTTTCCACATTGGTGCAGCAAGGGTTCAGAGTTCTGAGCGCGAGGAGGCAGTTACAAAGGAGCTTGACCTTGTTTCCATGGCAAACGCGCTCCTGAGAATGGGTGATGCAGCGCTAATAATCAACGAAGTACGGTCACGCGTTGCTGTGCAGGGTATAATCAACCTCCTGAATACCCAGCCTGGTGTTTTCCTGCTCTACAACCTGCACGCTGAATCGCTCCGGGATGTGCAGGATAGGCTTGAGCTCGTTTTCGGGATTCCTGCAGCGTCCATGTATGCCACTGACAGGTACACGTTCCTGAAGAAAGTCAAGTTCGGAAGAAGGGGAAGGATATACAGGGTGCTCGGCTTTGAGTACGAATCTGATAATGAGGAGAAAAAGTTTGTCGAGGTATTCAGGTTCAGGAGGGGCGAGAGCATTGACAAGTGTGTTTGGGAAGCAAAGTTCCTCAGGAATCCCGAGGCATCAGCGTGGGATTTCGATAAGATCGATATCGCTAAGCTGGAGAAAAACCTTGACATCGCATTCATTCCCCCAGCCCTGAACAAGCGAAGCGAGGAAACGGGCATTTCACCAGAGCAGTACATCCTGCAGGCATTCTTCAAAGGAAAGGTATATTGGGACATTTACCAGAGCTCGATAGCGCTGAAGGATAAACTCCTGCTCGAACTTGATTTCGTGCTCAATGCGAATGCTGCAGCCAACAAGCTCCTAAGTACGCTTGAGACAGAAGAAGGCGCTGTGGATTTCAAGGAGGCCTGGAAGCGGTGGGGCCCGCTTTACAAGCAGCTTATCAAGGATGAGCTGGCAGCAAGGAGAAAGCCTGGCGGTGAAGCGGCTGAGGAATTGGTTGAAGCAGTAAAGGAAGAAGTGGAGAAGAAGCCGAAGAAGAAGACACAGGCGGATGAAGAGTGATCAACCCTTTTTCATGAACCTGCCGTCTCTTCTATCCTACTCTTTATGCCCGCCACTAAATATTTATCGATTGCAATCAAATCGCTCTCAGGCAATATCCTGATGTCTTCTACTTTGACAGTTTCATTTATTATGAACGAGAAATTCTCACTATTGTCTATTTCGGGGAGCAGAAGTCTGTTGTGGGCGAGGTTCACATCGACTGGTTTCGTCAGGCATGAGGAGTTAATAGCCAAACCCATAAGCACGATTTCCGTTATCTCCAGACCTACTGCTCCTAAAAATGTTTTGACGTTGTGCGGTCTGATCACCCTGCTGGATTCATCAGTCGTAGCGGTCAAAGCAGAATCCAATCTGCCCCAAACGATGGTGGCAGGTTCTGCTTTTTCAAATTCCATTTCCGTATACAATACGGGCATGCCAAAACTGAGACAATCTGCCGCATATTTCAAGTTATATGAGCGGACCATCTGTCTGGATTCTGAGGAACCAAACCCTTTTTTGGCGCACGCGGTCGCCAAAGCGAAACCTGAAATGAGTTCTGCATTAGTTATTAACCTAAAAAAATGGCCTTCAGGTAATTCAACTGCCTTCAACCTGGGGTTGCGTGACATTCTATGCGGGCCTTGAGGAAGGATTGGCGCAGGCAAGCCATCGACTACGAATCTGAATTCTGAAGGCATGATAGTAACACTGTTTCCTGGCATGTATTTCCCTAGTATGATGCCTTCCAGCATCCTGTGAAGCATTGGAAAACTTGAAGATTCACGTCCCTTTCTGATGCCTGGAATCTGGAGTCCTTTCTGATCCATACATTTAGATATGTTAAGAAAAGTATATTAATGTGAGTAAACGCTTACCCCTTTTTCATGAATGCCTCGATCTTATCAAATGCAGCATCAAGCTGCTCAAGTGCAGGCAAAAACACGATCCTAAACGCCATTGTATGCTGGTCAGAAGTGAAGCCAGAGCCTGGAACCACGACGACACCTTCCTTAAGTAGCTCGCGAACGAACTGCCAGTCGTTTTTCCATCTGCCTTTTTTCTCGATGCGGACAAAGGCATAGAAAGCTCCTTTCGGCGGGGCAACTGAAAGGCCTTCTATCCCGTTTATCCGTTTCACCAGAAGGTCCCTTCTCTTGAGCAGCTCTGCGTTGAATGATTTTATGTGATCGTGTGATCCTTTGATTGCAGTAATATACGCCCTCTGCATCTCCCAGTTGACTGACAGTCTCGCGTTGCATAACCTCTGCACCGCGTCCTTTACCTTGTCCCAGCCTTCTCCATGGAACGCAAGATAGCCGACACGTGCTCCAGGGTAGATGTAATTCTTGGAAAGGCTGTTACCTGATACGAGCGGCACATCCTTGTGGATTTTCCTCATATTCACGTACTCTCCATCAAAAACAAGCCTCTCATATGCGTCATCAGATATTATCGGCAGATTATGTTCGCCTGCAATATTCACTATTTCCTCAAGAGTCTTCCTGGGATATACTGCTCCAGTCGGATTGTTCGGGTTAATCACAAGGATTGCTTTCGTGAACTTGTTGATGTTTTTCCTTAGCGAGTCTAAGTCAGGCTCCCAGTTCTGGTCAGAGTTGTAGAATGTCTCAGTCCCGAACATCAGCCTTTGTTTGGAAAGGTAGAGCGGATAAGTAGGCGTTGGCAGTATTATGTTCCTTCCTGGATCCACCATTGCCTGGAAAAGGAAGTCAATGCCCTCGCTGAGCCCGGCTCCTATAAAGACGTCACCAGGCTGGACTCCCTCGTATTCTGCTGCTGCTTTCCGCAGGTCCGGGTCTCCCTCTGATGGTGCATATCCAGAGTAGTTTTCTTTTATCGCATCAATGGCAGCGTCAAGAATGTGCTTCGGTGGCCTGAACCCGAAAGGCGCAGGATCGCCTATGTTCAGGTAAATCATCTTCGTTCCTTTCTTTTCCAATGCCTTTGCCTCCTGGACGATGTCACGTATGGGATAGGAAACAAGATCTGATCTTTTGGATGTTTCTATCAAATAGACCACCTTATGACTTATTGATTTCCGGATAGGTTTAAAAGAACAAGCCAAGCCAGGATCCGATCATTCGGCGATTGCCCATGATCCGCTATGCAGCATTCCTAAGCTTCTCTGCTATTCCTTCATGCCCTCTTGAAGCAGCATGATCAGAAGCATCCTTTCCTTTATTGTCCTGTTCTTTCGCCTTTCCTCCACTTGAAAGCATTATATCAACCATTTGATCGTGCCCGTAATAGGCTGCTTCCATCAGGGGGGTCCTTCCGTAAAAGTCCTTTTCGTTCACTTTTGCGTTTGCGGAAATAAGCTTTAGGGCAATTCTTATGTTTCCTGCTGCAGCAGCATATTTCAGGGCAGTCCAGCCGTTTTTGTCTTTCTCTTCCAGCTTGGCCATTTTTTCAATCAGCAGCCCGGCGAGTTCCTCATGGCCAAAAACAATGCACTGCATTAAGGGTGTTTTTCCAGTATCGTCCTTCAGGTCCTTATTCGCGCCTTTTTCAATAAGGTCAAGCACAACATCATAATAGCCCATTGCAATTGCTGGGAAAAGCATGATATCTAGTTTTTTCTGCTCCTCTGCGTGGGTGATCATAGCATCAAATTCAGCATGCCATCCGACTACAAGATCGCGGGCAGTGGCACCTGCCCTGTTTTTAACGGAAGTCGATGCTTCCCTAGAAATCAATGTGTTTGCCGCTTCCTTCTGGCCATTCCCGGCTGCGAACATTAGCGCGGTCATGCCATTGGCGTTCTTTAAATTCTTTTCCGCTCCCTGCTCCAATAGAAAATCAATCATTTCAACGTGGCCTGCTGCGGATGCGCGCATGAGTGCGGTCATTTCGAACCTGTTTATCGCGTCAATGTTAGCCCCGCCTTTCAAGGCCTTTTTTGCTAATTCAATATCGCCTGCCTCGGCAGCTTCCATAAGTTGCTGCTCAAAAAGAGTCTTTTCTGTTTTCGCGTCTTTTAGGTTCAGGATCTGCACAATATCCTTGAATCGCTTTTCAACGTCCTTTTCAATACCCTTTTCGGTGCTCTTTTCAATGGCAATGCTAAGGGCGGTTTCCCTTAAGTTTGTCTTTATGTTGACATCGGCATTTTTCTTTAGTAGGAACGCGACCATGTCCGTATTTCCTTTGCGGGCAGCATGAATAAGGGGCGTCCTTCCCATACCATCCTGCATGTCGATTTCTGCACCTTTTTCCAATACCAGCCTGGCTATTGCGATATCGCCAGCATAAGCTGCGAACATCAGGACTGTCCACCCTTCATTGTCTTTTGCATCGACAAGGGCGCCTTTGGAAAGCATTCTCCTGACGCCATCCCAGTCCGACAGGTTTGCGAAAACCAGAAGCTTCTGGTTAAGTTTTCCCTGATCCTCCTCATGTAATTCCAGATCGCCAACAATCGGTTCGATAAGCCTCAACGTATTTCGCGCGGTGCTCATGACCGGCGAATTGACCGGTTCGGGTACATTTGTTTTTTCAGTGACATCTGGCAGTCCCATCTTCTTCTCTTTTTTATCCTGGGGCAGGTCCGCCTTTTCATCCCCTAATGCCAGTTCCACATGCCTTTTCAGAAGTTCGGTTATCTTTTCGTAACCGAACCCTTGGGCGATATCAAGGGCAGTTTTTCCTGAGTTATTCTTTTCTCTTGTAGATGCGTTGTTTGCAAGCAGGATCTCAATTGCCTCAAGCCGCCTGTTCGCTGCAGCAAGAATAAGGGGGGTGTTCCCACTGTTATCTTTTATATCCACGCTCGCTTTTTTGACGAGCAATTCCAGGATCTCTTTTTGGGTTTCCTTCTTAACTGCAAATGCGAATATCGTTCTTCCTTTGTCCCCGATTATGGCATCCGGGTTTGCTCCCTTGTCCAAAGCCTCCTTTAGCGCATTGAAGGCATTTTTTTCAACTGCGTCAAAAAGCAGCTGGTCTGCGGTTTCCTGCTCCTCTGGGCTTAGTTTTCTCTCTTCATCGAAAACAAACAGGGAATTCCCCTCAGGTACTTTTTTTCCAAAGCCGATCATATCCAGGAATGGCCGCTCAAGTACGTTCTTCGGTATTTTTCTGAGTGCTTCGCTGCGGGAATGCATGTAATCTCCAAGTGAAAAAATAGCCTGTTTTGAATTTTGCAATGTCATCCCTTCTTGCTGTGTTGTCATTATATGTGCTGGTAAGTGTTTATAAAGCCTTACCAGCGCCATCAATCAGATTTGGCAACCATTAGAGTAGCGCTGACTAAAGTACTGTTTTCGTAAACTGCCTTGTTTATGCTTCCAATGCGTATAGTGCTGGGCTGTCCAGGGCAAGATGTTGCGCGGACACCGCTAAAATAGGCGCACAACCCAGTCAGACTTTCAATCTCATTCAGGTCAGCAGTAAGATTATCGTGTGCCGGGTTTCCAGAAGCAAGGTCCAAATCCTTTAAATCCCCTCGGAGATAGGCCACCCTCCACACATCATTGACCAGCTGGTAGCGGTAGAGCGAATCATCCATGGGTGATTGCACGGAGTCCGTCATTATGAAGGAGAATATCCAGAGCAGAATCAAAAGCGATATTATGGCTTCCATTGATTGCATGTCACTCACCGCACACGTAAAGCAAAGCTATTTTCTTGTCATCATCCACGACAACTATCCTGTAAATGCAAACTCCTGACCCTGGTTGGTCGAGGGCAATGTTTAATGTTTTTAACTTTGTCTTTTCCATCAGCTTTTTTTCAAGCTCATCATCCACCTTGCTGCTGTTTATCCAGTTCGGATACCTCGCTTCGCTGTTGCCCATGCTTTCAGTTCTCACTGCCCCCTGCTTAACCGCGTAATCGGAAATAGAGACAAGCTTGTCGAAAACCTGCTGTTGATGCATCCTTTCCATAGCTTTGCTTGTAAGGAAGTGCGCAGAATTCAGGGTAAGCAGAATTATCATCAGCACTGGGATGAGCGAGAACATCGCATCGAATGATACGAACGCCCTATACTGGCTCCCTGTGCGTTTTAATCTCATTGAAAACCCCATCGACAACTACGACTTTATCCCCTTGTTCCTCTGATACGGTGTTATTCTCAATCTTCAATCCCTTTTGCCCGGTATTGAAGATCATCACTATGCCGCTGTTTGAGTGGGCATCCAGCGCCCTTGCAATGCTTTCAAGTTCAATAGTCCGTTGCACAATCCATGCGCTTTCTTCTGACTTGCTCTTAAGAACAGACATGGCTGCGATCAGAATTGAGAAAAGCGCTACAGTAAGAAGAAAGATCCCGAGAAATTCAATTGTTACCTGGGCCCTCATGGTTCCACCACGTATCCTGCAGGGATGTACGAAACAGAGCTTATGTTGAACTTATGGTAGCGCACTGAAATCCCAATTGAACCTCCGATAGAACCTGTTGGCCCTCCGGTAATTGTGAAATTCGCTAGCTCAGGGTTTTCCACTGGGTTGTAAGAAACTATTTCCGGGTAAATGTATGCTGCACATCCTCCTCTGGCGATTCCTGATGCGATTTCTTGCGTCAGGTTGGAGCTGGATGTTTTGTAAGAAGAGCAAATGGGACAATTGTCAGTGTTTGCAATAAGCCTCGCTGTTTCTTCAGTGATGCCGCTCATGCACCAGATGCTTACTTCCATATCTTCATCAAATGCCTGAGTGTCAATTGTTGCCAACCTGAAAAAAGAGCCAGCCCTGGCCCATTCCCTAGCCTCTTCGATTCTAAAGCAAAGCGGATGGTCTGGTCCTTGGGTCTGGCATACGGTCACATTGTGGGTTTTGTTATACAATTCAAAAGCTTCCATGCCTCCGGCACGGATTGATTCCAGCACAACTTCTTTTGCATTCATTTGCGTCTGGTAAACCCGCTCGACTGCAATTGCATTTGCCAGGGATATGCTTTGCGGCTGCCAGTGCAGGATGACAAGGTTGAGGATGACGAGAGCTGATGCGAGAACAAGAACGAACGAAAGATAACCTCTCATCCACCCCCCTCGAAGAATGTTTCCTGTTGCCAGTTTTCGGTTCCCAGTTAAATGGTTCCGAATCAGGCCTTACTTTACGTTTATTGCATAGCTCCCAATTGCGTTCACTCCTGCTATCTTCGCGACTTCGGAGCGCTCGGGATCGAGGATCATTACCATTCCAGAGAACCTCTCGGTGAGCTCCCCGCCGCACTTGGGGCAGGCCTTTTCATTTTCCTTCACTATATATCTGCAGTTTTTGCAGGCTTTCATAATTTCACCCGGGTTGCTCCTTCTTCTTCGGTTCCTTTTTCACTACCTTTGCCTCGGTCATCCATTCGGTTTTTCCAAGGCCGTCAGGTCTCATTGTAAGCCCTATCTTGGTATCCGTTGTTGTTGATTTAAGGCTCACAGTGGAGACCTTCACAAGAATGGAATCGCCTTTCTTCACTGACTTCTTCTCAGCCCGGGATACAAGCGATTTGTTCTTCTTGTCGTAGAAATATTTCTCCCTGCCTATCTGGGAAACGTGCAGCAGCCCCTGGAAAGGGCCGATGGAAGCAAATGCCCCGAACTCCACTATCTCCTTAACCTCTGCCTCGTATACTTCGTTCACCTGAGGTATGAAAGTAAGGGCATCGAACTGGACGGAATAGTATGCCCCTCCGTCGCCAGGAATAACTACTCCGTCCGAAGACACCTTCGGTTTGACCACAAGCAGCATCATCCCTACATCCTTGAAAATCCGCCTTTCAAAGCGTTCCTGCAGAATGCGAAGCACTGCGTCATCAAGCTTGCTGCCGAACATCGATGGCGGCACTCTAACCCGTTCCTCAATCGTTGTCAGATAATACATAATGGTTTCCTCCGTCAGTCGCCTCCAGCATCGAAGCAGGAGGAGAGTCTAGCCTGCAATAATTAGCGTCAATGCAGACGATATAAGTAGGCTTGGATACATTTAAAAACGATGCTTGTCCAGAATATACTATGGTCACTAACAAAAAGCAATTGAGCATTTACATGCTTTTCCTGTGTTTGTTAATTCTGTCTGCTGGGTGCATAGGAAATCCGCAAAAAATATCGAACAATACGAATAGCACCAATTCAACAAATGCAACTATTATGGAGGATACGACTGAAACGATTCCAACCGGTACGGTCGTAGTAGTATCCCAAGTGAATGCAACTGATACCGCGTCCATCTTACGTAATCTCAAAACTAGCGTTGTATCAATAACCTATTCCGGAACTCATGATGAGGATTTTTTCGGAGATAAGGAATTCGAGTATTTTGGTTCTGGAGTGGTATACTCAAAAGAAAAAAACAAGACATATGTCCTGACAAACAGGCATATGGTTGATCTGAATTATCCGACCCTGTACACAAAACCCCTTGCCGAGAACATCACAATCACTACATTATCTGGAAAGGATTTCAAGGCATCCCAAAGGCTTATTGCTCCCGGGCTCCTGGATCTTGCGATAATAATTTTTGATGGCATTGACCCGAATACTACAGTCGCACCATTTTCTGGATCTCTGCCGCAAGAGGGGGAAGAAATTCGTACAATAGGCATGCCGGAGGGATTGAATTGGAGCATATCAAAGGGGATAATATCGAGCGTCAGGAAGCTTGGGCCTACATACACGGATTATGGATTGAATTACACTTACCTTCAGACCGATGCTGCCATCAATCCAGGGAACAGCGGAGGTGGGATGTTTGATTCCGAAGGCAGGTTGGTCGGTATAAATTCCTACAAATATGGGCTGTTCAGCGAAGGCTTGAATTTTGCGATTTCTGTAGCCAACTTCTCGAATCTCAAGGACAAGTTCATCTCGTTGCCATTTGTCCAGTCAAAGGGCCAGCAGTACCAGGCAGGCCCTGTGGCATATTTTGGAGAAGTGGACCTTGGGGAATTAAACGAAAGCGCTAACGGCTTCCCCCTTTCTATAGAGATGGTGGATGCGAATGGTTTCCCCACGACTTTCTCGGGGAGGATGCACGTTGTCATCAAGGACAATGTTACTGCTATTTACGAAAATATGATCCCGGTTGTGCTGACTGATTTCAAGGAGGTTAATGACTACCCGACCTATGGTTTCAGGGTATTCCGCACATTTATCCTTCCCAGCAGTATAAACAAGACACCCGCAAATTACCTCAATGTCAGCGTCGATATCGAAACGACAAAAGGAAAAATAAACAAGACTGAGACTGTTTTCACTCCTTATGAATTATATCCTGAAGATTCATCTTCTGAGAGCAGCTATTATAATTATGGGAGCGCTACGAGCGGGTCATCTGCAAACCTTGCGCTCATAAACCTGTCTTCGACAAACGATGACATCCAGGTCTTGCTAGCAAAAGCCGGCGCCTCATATTCCGGGTCTGATACTTACCTGGTTGACCTGTCGATAACTAACCACAAGTCAAACAAGGAGAATGTCTACATATCAGATGCTGCACTTATTATAAGCGGCAAGCAATACTCACCGGATTATTATGATACATCGATCGGTAACATATATCCGGGTGCTACTGTGGACCAGACCTTATACTTTTATGATGTCCGTAATACTACTGGGGAAGCTACCCTTTACCTGACCTTGAACGTATACGACGAATCTTCTTATGATTCTTATTACGGAGACTACTCCAGCAAGGACCTGGAATACAAGTTCGACTTCAAGCCCTAGCCCTGCCCTGGACAGATGTATTAAAAATCCTAATATATTTAATAATCGTTAAATAGTTTAATACAGGGTGCTTTTATGGGAAAAATCAGGTGCGCTGTTGTAGGTATCGGCAATTGCTTTGCAGGATTGGTCCAGGGAGTGGAATACTACAGGCAGAACCCAAAGACGGAGATAACTGGTGTTATGCATCCGGTGATAGGCGGCTATTCCATTCATGACCTTGATTTTGTCGCAGGATTTGATGTAGGGGAAAACAAGATTGGAAAAACAATAAGCGAAGCCATCTATGAGTCCCCGAACATGGTTACCTGGATTCCGAAAGATAAAATGCAAAATACAAAAGGCTTGGTTTATGAAAGCCCGGTTCTGGATGGGGTTGGGATCTGGGTTGAAAACAAAATAAAGCCGATTGAGAGCAAGCGCACGGTTGATGAAATAAAAAAGGACATCATGAAGGTTTTGAAGGAAACATATGCGGAAATTCTTGTCAGTTATCTTCCTGTTGGCTCGGAAAAGGCGACTAAATTCTGGGCCCAGGTGTGCCTTGATGCGAAGATCGCGTTCGTCAACTGCATGCCGAGCTTTATTGCAAGCGAGCCAGAATGGGCTGAGAAATTCAGGAAAGCAGGGGTTCCGGTCATAGGCGATGACATCAAGGGGCAAGTCGGAGCTACGATTGTCCATAGGACGCTTGCAAGGCTATGCGATGACCGTGGGACTAAGATCGAGAAGACTTACCAGATCAATGTCGGAGGAAATACCGATTTCCTGAACATGAAAGATCAGGAACGGCTCGTTTCCAAGAGGATTTCCAAGACAGAGAGCGTGCAAAGCCAGCTCAAGCAAAGGATACCTGATGACCAGATATATGTAGGTCCGAGCGATTTCATCCCATTTCTTGGGAACACCAAGCTCATGTTCATGCGCATAGAGGGCAGGATGTGGGCCAATATTCCGTACAACATGGAGGTACGGCTCGAGGTTGACGACAAGGCGAACTCTGCTGGAATAGTTATTGATGCTGTTAGGCTCGCGAAAATCGCTTTGGATAGGAAGATCGGAGGTCCTGTTGAAGCTGCCTCAGCCTACCTGATGAAGCATCCCCCAAAACAGATGAGCGATCCGGTTGCGAGGGAAGAGCTGGAAAGATTCATAAGAGGATGATAAGATGCGGGCTGCGCTGCTTATCCTGCCATTTCTTTTTTTTCTTGCAGGTTGCCTCTCAAATCAGGCATTCACGGACAAGGACGTTGAAAATCCATGCTCGATCGTAACCGTAGATGATATTTCAGCCATCTGCGGAAGCAGTAATATGGAAGGAGTTCCGTTCTTTGTGGATTACCGATCACAAAACACGATAATAGGTTCGTCTGGGTATCTCATAAGCAAGTGCGATTTCCAGAAAATTGGGAGCGGGACCTCGGTTGCGGGAGAAAGCTGCACCGCTTCTAATTGCACGAAACTGGTTGTTGCAAAATCTCCCTTAGTGGAGGTGGTGTATTCTCCTGTCGCAGATCTATCGTATGAAGAATTCAAGCTCAGTCTGGCAAATGACGTATCTGCTATCATGCCCGTGAACATCACAATTGAAAAAGAGAATCTCGGATTCGGTGATAGTTCGATTATTGCACGAGCCAGTTCACAGGATGGCAAAGGAAATGAAATAGAAACAATGGTGCTGGCAGTTTACAAGGGAGAATCATCAATCCTGGTTAACAGCAGGCAGAACATCGAAAACAAATGCTTTAGCGAGGAGAAGGTCCGGAAGATCGCAGAACTCGCGATTTCGAAATTGACAAAGTGATTTTGAATGATAAAAAACACTCCAATCGCAAAATCGTTTTCCGAATCTATCGGAAAGTTCTTCGGCTGGGTTCCGCTCCACCCGAACACGATCACCTTGCTCGCTGTTCTCTTTTCGATCGCAGGATTTATTCTATTTCTTTACTCGCTCGTTTCAATCGGATTTATTTTTTTCCTTCTCGCTTTCTTCCTTGATGCGGTCGATGGTGCGGTTGCTCGGGCGAAAAATCTCTCTTCAAAAAAAGGCGCCTTCCTTGATGGCATTTCCGACCGGTTGGTCGAGTTCTTATTGGTTCTGGCGTTGTTCGTCTCGACCACGGACAACACATCCCAGCTACTGCTCATTGCAATTCTTTTCTTCGGAACCTGCATGACTTCGTTCGTTAAGGCGTACGCAGAGCATTCAGGACTTCTTGACAACGAGACTGCGAAGAAGATGCCCGGCCTGCTCGAGCGGGCAGAGAGGAGCGTTCTATTACTGCTCACACTGATCCTGATCGTCTTGAGTCTCGAGTCATGGGTCCTGTACCTGCTCGCACTGATCGCCCTGCTTTCTTTCTTAACTTTCATGCAGAGGGTAGTTCTCACTTCTTCGCAAGTTCCTCAAGAGCCGCAATGACCAGCCTTACTCCTGGCGCAGCTGCTCCCCTTCCAAGGTAGGGATGAGGTGGCATTTCAGAAGCCATATCTGTGCCTGCTATGTCGATATGCACCCAGGGGACATCTCCAACAAATTCCTTGAGGAAGCATGCTGCAGTGGAAGAGCCGGCCTCGCCTGTGTTTGTGACATTCCTGATATCAGCATAGGTACCTTTGTTCACTTCGAAGAACTCCGGCCACATTGGCAGCCTCCAAATTTTTTCCCCAGTCTTTGCGCTTGCAACTTCCAGGGCTTTTGAAAGACTGTCATCCTGGGTAAAGTAACCGCTTCCGATCTTTCCTAAGATAATAATCATCGCTCCTGTGAGTGTGGCAAGGTCCAATATTGCCTTAGGTTTCTGCTCTGCCGCAAAGGCGAGCGCGTCTGCAAGTATCAGCCTGCCTTCAGCATCCGTGTTATTGACCTCTACAGTCTTGCCATTGTACATCTTCAGGATGTCCCCTGGACGCTGGGCAGAGCCTGAGGGCATGTTTTCCACAAAAGGCATCAACCCGATTAGCCTAACAGGCAGTTCCAGGTTCCTTGCTGCCATGAGTATTCCCATCACAGCCAGTGCCCCGGTCTTATCATATTTCATCTCTTCCATTCCTTTGCTTGGCTTGATGCTTATTCCTCCTGAATCAAAACACACACCTTTGCCGACGATTGCGTAAAGCGGCAGGTTTTTCTTATCTGCGTTATACTCCAGTTTCACGAGGCACGGCTCCTTCACGCTGCCCTGGTTTACTGCAAGGATCCCGTTCATCCCCATCTTGATCAGTTCCTGCTTTCTGAACACTTTTATCGAAAGACCCTTCTCCTTGGCGAGCTTTTCAGCTTCCTTTGCTCCCTGCTCTGGGCCGAACATATTCGCAGGCAGTTCCTGCAATTTCCTTGCAAAATTCTGCGCTCCTGCAAGGTTGAATCCTTTTGCCAGCCCTTCTTGCTCCGCCTCCGTACAGTTGCCGAGCACGGTCAGGGATTCCATGTGGAAGATGTCTTCTCTTTTTGTCTTGAAATCATCGAATGCGAATGAAGAAAGAGAAGCTCCTTCAGTCAGCGCCTGCACGGTTTCCATATCATTAATGGACTTTATTTTGGGCTTCATGACTGTAGCGGTTTTCAGTTTGTTCCCATCGCAGTACCGCACTACTGTGGCAGCAGCTTTTCTCAGGCTGTCCATGCCAGCGTCTTTCTCAGCGCCCATGCCAATTAGCAGCAGTCTTTCGAACTGTTCCTTCCCCTGTGTTGTCACAACATAGCGCTCGCCAACCTTTCCTGAAAAGCGCTCTTTCTTCATGCTAACCAGAAGGCCGCTAAATTCCTTTGGCAATTCCTGTGCTTCAAACAGAAGAACTGCCAGAACATCATCCTTCACAGATTTTACCGGTCCTTTCTCAAGTCGAATTTCCATACAAATCACCTCATGAACGCGAATGCTGCAATTCAAACATCTCTTCAACCTCTTCGGTTGTTGTCGCCTCTTTCGGGCTTTTATCAGGTCGCATCTGCGCCATCCTTGGGAAGCGCAGGGCAAATCCCGTATCCTCGCTTCCCTTCATGCCGCACGTGTGCGTTGGAGATTTCGTTATCTCATCAAATGCCACTTCAACCACATATTTCGGCTCCACCCAGAAATCAGGCTCAATTTTATAGTCCAAATCCTCAGGTGGCTTGTCGGTTCTTATTTCATGCAGCATCTTCCTAAGCTTTCCCATCTCTTCCTCGCTAAACCCAGAGCCGATTTTGGCAACAGTTTCCATCTTGCCAGAATCTTCGTTTCTCACTGCAATGAGCAATCCGCCGAACTCAAACTCCGCCCTTGTCCCTTTCCCCAAATAATAACCCACGATTATTCCATCGATAGTGTCCACTGCCTTGCCATAGGATTTCTTCAGCTTAATCCAGGCGAACTTCCTCTTCCCTGCTGCGTATGGGGCGTTCAAATCCTTAGCCATTATGCCTTCCAGTCCGGAGCTCAGTGAATCATTGAAAATCTTTTCCAGTTCCTCCGCTGTTTCCACGGGCTCGGTCTCGCTCAGTTTCAACAATCCCTTTGGGAAAATCCTTTCAAGCGCCTTTCTCCTTTCCAAGTATGGCTCCCCAGTCATGTCCCTTCCTTCAAGATAGAGCAAATCAAAGCAGAAAACATTGAGCGGCAGCTCTTTCTCAGCCTCCTCGATATTGTGTTTTCTTTTTCTCTGAATTGTCTGCTGGAATGAGAGGTATCGCTTATTCTTTGCGTCGTATGCAAGCGCCTCGCCCTCAAAAATCATTTCCTTAGGCTTGAGCCCCTTTATCTCCTTCACAATTTCTGGAAACATCGGCGTCATGCGCTCGAGCTTGCGGGAATAGAGCTCCACCCGGTCTGCTTTTTTGTGGCACTGCAGCCTAAAGCCATCGAATTTCCTTTCCACCCCGCACCTGCCGATCTTATCGATTATCTCTTTTGGCGTGCTAAGCCTTTCTGCCAGGGCTGGCATCAGGGGCTTGAACGGCTGCACCCTGAAGCCCTGGAGTTTTTCAGGGTTCTCAAAAAAGACTTCTGCAACATAACCCATATCAGCGCAGACGTTGTACGCGCGTTCCAATGGTTCGCGAAGGGACTTGTCTCCGGCCCGGGAAACAGAAAGAGCATCAAGGATCGTCGGATCCCCTATCCCGAGCCTTAGCCTTCCGAGAACGAAGCGGACGATAAACCGCGCCTCAAGAGGGGTGGAATTGTTAAGCAGCTCAGTGAGCAGCTTAATCTTATGCTCCTGCGACCCGGTTCCGGATGACTCTGCGATTTTTTTGAATGCATTGAATAAATACGTCACATCCATCTCCTTTGTGACGAGGGCAGTCTGCTTTTTTTCCGAGAGCAGCTCCTCTGCGCTTTTTCCAAGGTCACCGGATTTCTTGTAATGGCTGTCCACCTGCGAAGGTGGGTAGCCAGCGGATGCAGCTATTGCGGCAATTGCGAACCGCTCCCCAAGGCCAAGGTCGATTCCCTCATATGGAGGTGCAAGTATGCCCTGCATGATGTAAACGAGCCTTCCTATCTCACCGGATTTCACCTTCTTGAAAAGCTCTGCAAGGACATCAGTCATCTCAAGCCTGCCTGATATCTTTTCTATTTCAGAAAAAGTTATGGCTACTTCGGCAAAGGCAAGCATGATGGGATTGGAAGGATAAGGTATTTATTTGTTATTCGCAAAGAATACCATAAGGTGGATCAATGAAGTTCAGATACAACGATGGTACGGAGAGATGGCTCGAAGAGCACGGATTCAATGAGGATGAACGCAGCAGGCTTCTCGAGCTGCTTAACAGGATTGAACGGGACATGATTGAAAGGAAAAAAGGCCCGCTTGTTCTGCTCCCAAAAGATACGCCTGACAAGATCGCAGCAATGATAACCCTTCTCGATTCAGTTGAGAATGATAATGGGAAGCCCTCGTGTTTCACTTCAGAAAACACAATCATCATTCCTGATGAGGCCAGGGCGCTTTACGGCGAGGGCATGGGCATCCAGGAGATGGAGCGGACCCTTACACTCGCAAATAAGGCGAAAAAAGGGAGAGGCCTCATGGATTCTCGGAGAAGGGGGAGCGGAAAGGCTTCCAAAAGGGAGAGCCCGGGATTCTAGCCGAATCATAAGATGTATTTTACTTTGAACCCCCTGAACTCGTCCTTGAATCCGAGCCATTCGTGCTCGGTTTTTTCAACAACTGCACCCTCAGGACCTTTCCCACACCATTCTAGAAGCGCTTCGAGTTTTTCCTTTTCTCCTTCTGCAATTACTTCTACTGAGCCATCATCTGAATTCCTAACCCAGCCGGATATGCCACTGATTCTCCGTGCCTCGTCCTGAGCGCCTGCGCGGAAGAAAACTCCTTGGACATCGCCAAAAATGCGGATATGGAGGCGGGATTTCATAGTCTACTTTTCTATACTATATAGTTTAAAAATGTTTACTATAATCTAAATAATTGAACTATATGGTACATATTTTTAGACTATTGAGCAGGAAGAACAATTCGCTGCTGACAGAATACTTTTTGAACAATCCGACCATCGAGACATACCCACAGGAGCTTGAAAAAAAGCTGAAGATGTCCAGGCAGAGTATGTTCAAGGCGCTGGAAGCAGTGCAGGCTGCAGGGCTGATAGAAGTTAAAGAGATCGGAAGGACAAGGCAGTACAGGCTTAGAAGAAATGAGTCGACTGTGAAACAACTTAAGATATTATCAACTATCGATTCAATTATGCACCTTATGGACAAATTAAAGGATAGCGGGGCAGAGATTTATCTTTTCGGTTCAGCAGCAAGAGGAGAGGACACTGAAAAGAGCGACATCGATTTGCTTATCATGAGTGATAAGCCGAAAAATGAAATGCTCGGGAAGTTCGCGCAAACAGAGAAGATCAGGCCATTATACTTTTCATTCCTTGAGTATTCGGCTTTGGCAAGAAAAGACAAACCTTTTTATGAGCGGATCGAAAAAGACAAGATCAGGCTGATATGATGGATCTGGAAGAAATGGTCGTACAAGGATTAATCCAGAAAATCGGACCTGCCAAAGATCTTGCTGAAAAAGAGTTTGGGGAAGCAGGTTACGATATTGAAAGCGCAAGAAAAGCCTTTGAAGAAAAAGATTACAAGTGGACTATAGTTAAGGCGTACTATGCTGTTTTTCATTCTGCAAAAGGAATAATGTTCCTGATGGGTTTTCGGGAGAAGTCGCATTTTGCGGTCGGGCAGTTTCTTGACACGTTATCAAAAGATGGGAAGCTGGAAAACAGGTATGCTAATGATTTCAAGGCAGCGATGAGCGCAAGGCAAGGTGCTGATTACCATTATGATTATTCGAAAGAAAAGGCAGAGCAGGTGATCTTACTGGCAGAAGAGTTCATCGAAAGGATGGAAGAGCTTCGGAATAAGTTGTGATAGAATGGAAGACGAAATTAAGGACCTATTAAGGGCATTTCTGGTCACTTTCATCGTGCTCGCAGTGCAGCTGTACGGGTGGTACCTTTCCCACTCCCTCGCACTTCTCGGAGACAGCGCCCATGTTTTTTCCGATGTTCTTGCAATGGGCGCTTCGTTATCTGCCCTCTGGCTTGCCACCCGCGCACCAACTGACCGGAGGACATTCGGCTTCCACAGGGTCGAGGTTTTTGCCGCTTTTTTCAACGGCATCCTGCTTATTCTGATGTCTCTCCTCATAGCATATGAAGCCATGATGAGGATCGGTACTGTCTACCAGATCAACGGCACGCCCATGCTCATAACCTCCATTATCGGGCTTGCGGGAAACATATATGTCGCCTACCTTCTCCAGCATGAAGAGAATCTTAATGTTAGGAGTGCGTTCCTTCACGCAGCAGGAGACGCCCTTTCATCCATAGGTGTGATTTTAGGGTCGATAGTCATCCTCTATACAGGGCAGTATCTTGCTGACATCGTTGTCAGTTTCGCGATTTCAGGAGTGATCCTCTTCAGTGCCTACAGCATTCTCCGCAGTTCGCTATCCATTCTCCTGGAATCCGCGCCGTATGAGGCAGGAGAGAACAAAATCAGGAAGGCAGTGAAATCCATAAAAGGCGTGAAGGGCGTGCATGACGTGCATGTTTGGAGAACTTGTTCTGAGCTGGTTTTTGCAATGATGCATGTGGAGACTGAGAACGTCAAGCTCGTGTATACAAGGGTGTTGGCGGAAGAGATAGAAGAAAAGCTGAGGCACGAATTCGGCATACTCCATACTACTATCCAATTCGAGCCGTATGGCTGTTCCTGCCGCAGCAAGAAAATGTGCCACCTGCTTGAGCACAAAACGAAAAGGCATAGGCACGAACCTAATGCCTGAAATGCCTCACGCCAGTGAAGACCATTGCCAAATTGTGCTCATCCGCTGCTGCAATGACTTCCTTATCCCTTATCGAACCGCCTGGTTGTATGACCGCAGTTGCACCCAGCTTCGCAGCCTCATCCACGCCGTCCCTGAACGGGAAGAATGCATCAGATGCCATAGCAGTTCCCTCAAGAGATAACCCGAATCCTTTTGCTATCATGCCCGCAAGGCGTGTGGCGTCCACCCTTTTCATCTGCCCTGCTCCGATGGCTACAACCCGGTCAGGCCTTGCGAACACAGTGGCGTTCGACTTAACGTATTTTGCGACTTTCCAGGCATACTTCATCGCCATTATCTCTTCTTCCGATGGCTGGCGTTTCGTGACTACGTTGAACTTCTGGTCATGAAGCAGTATGTTCCCGTCCTGGACGAGCAGCCCTCCGACAACCGAGCGGTATTCAATAAACGGCTCGCGTTTGCGCTCTATCTCCTCCACGATAAGGACCCGCACATTCTTCTTCACCTTGAACGCCTCAAGCGCCTCCCCGGTAAACGAGGGCGCTATCACTACTTCGACGAACCCAGTCAGCATCTCCTTCGCCAGGTCGCCGTCCACTTCCTTATTGACGCAGAATATGCCGCCGAACGCGGCCTCCGGGTCCACGGAGCGGGCGACTTTGAAAGCCTCAAGCACGCTCGTCTTGTTTGACGCCACCCCGGAAGGGTTGTTGTGCTTAACCACCACTGCTGTCGGCACATCCTCGAATTCCTTGAGCAGCTCGAGCGCTGCATTGCCATCCAGTATGTTGTTGTACGAGAGTTCTTTTCCCTGGAGCTGTTTCGCGTTCGTGATGCAGTGCTGGTGGAAATGATCGTCGATGTAGAATGCGGCAGTCTGGTGCGGGTTTTCGCCGTAGCGCAGGTCCTGCTTCTGCCTGAACGTCAAATTCAGGTACGGTGGGTATTTCATGCCGCGGAGACGCCTCCTGAAATAGTTCTCTATAACCGTGTCGTAATGGGAGATGTGCTCCCAGGCCTCCATGGCAAGGGTTTCGAGCATCCTTTCCGGGATTTTGCCCCCCTTCTTAAGCTCCTCAAGCACTGCCGCGTACCGCTCCGGATTAACCATAACTGCTACGGACCGGTAGTTCTTTGCCGCAGAACGCACGAGCGCAGGGCCTCCGATATCGATATTCTCAATGACCTTCTCCAGGTCTTCGCCTGATTGCGATATCGTTTTTTCGAACGGGTAAAGGTTGACCACAACCATGTCAATAAGGTCTACGCCCTGCTTTTTCGCCTGCTCCAGGTGCTCTTTTTTGCTCCTGTCTGCAAGGATGCCACCATGGATTTTCGGGTGCAATGTCTTCACCCGACCATCCATCATCTCAGGGAATCCAGTGAAATCAGATACCTCAGTTACCTTTATCCCTGACCTGGCAAGCTCCCTGGCAGTCCCTCCGCTCGAGATTATCTCAATCCCGAGTCCGGAAAGTGAGCGTGCAAGCTCGACGATGTTTTTCTTGTCATAGACGCTGATAAGCGCCCGCTTTAGCTCTCCCATCAGAATACGTTTATACTCTATGTGTGAAAGGAGCTTTTAAACATTCCTGCTTTTCCCCTTAAGGATGCCTTCAAGAAGGAACAACACCCCGATCAGCATGAACGGCCCTATGAAAATTAGATAGATGAAAATTATACCACTTAAATCGGGTAGGAAAGAGCTAAACTCCATGGCGATAAGGGAGCCAAGCACTATGAAAACGATTCCCCCTATCTTTTCCTTTTTCCATGCAATGAGAAGGGAGATGAGAATCAGAACTGGGTAGGGTGCGTGTAAAAGAAAACCTAGAAGTGCCATAAGGCTAAATCCTTTGTCAAAAACATCAAATGCGAACATGCCTGAAAACAGGAGAAAGAGAAATCCGAGGACCCTTGGAGCCCAATGGAGGATTGGATTTACCTTGCCTGACATGCTATTTGAATCTGGCTCTCTTTTTATAAAACTCCCTTTGTTTACTGTTAGAAAAAGTGGAAAAAGATAGGTTTAAAAAGGTTTGATGAGTAATATGTTTATTGGTGGTATTATATGACTATGAAAACTGACGGACTTGATGGCAAAGGGCAGGGAAACAAATGCCCTAAAGAGGTCGCGAAACCAGGTACTGGAAGGTCTTCGGCAGTACTTTTACGGGACAAGGTCTCCCTGGATATCCTGGATTCTGATGGCAATAAGGCCGTCGCGGGGCCTACTGTTTTGAGCAAAGAAGAGAAAGCCGCAAATGTACTGAGCGAATATAGAGACTGCCTTGAGTGGCATGCTTTTGATTTAGGAAAAAGTTATGTCCCGAGGGGAATTGTTATCAAACTAAAATGGAGTGAGCAAGAAATATCGGATGCGATCTCCACAGCCGACAAAAAAGATGGTGGTGTCTGGAATGACCTACAAAGTATTCTAAGAGTAGCCAGCGAATGCCCGTCTGCGGCGGAGTTTGCCCTTTTCACTCCGGAGATCAAAAGCGCCATACATAGGGTGCTTTCAGAAAGTTCTCCGTTTAGCGCAGATGACACGGTCGTTTGTTACAGAGGAGATATTGTCTGCGGACACGCGCTTGTTACGTGGACCCCTGATGTAATGGTGAAAGCAATTGCCGATGCTGACAAGAAAAATCCCATTGTTAGAGAGGCCCTGGAGGAGATAGTGCATATCGGTGTAGACCTATTTCCTTCTATCATCGTAGACGCTGCGAAAAAGGCCCTTAATAATTTCATTGATGAAAAAGCAGAAGCTGTTGCTGTACTCGAGGACTTTGTAAATAAGGCTGATATGATACCAATTCCCGCCTCGTATCCTTTAGATAGCGATCTTGTAATCTCGGCCATTGAAAAGGCTGACAAAAAGGGTTCCTATGTGGGGGATATACTGAATATCATAGTCGAGCTCGAAAAACTTGGCCTTAGGTCTGACATCGTAAACGCAGCGAAAAAAGCGCTCGAGGAGACAAAATGAAAACGGTGATATGATTGTCTATGAACACTAACGTATCGGATAAAGAAGTGAAGATTCCGAAACCCGATGCAAGGTCCCCTAAAAGCGTCTTCGGTAGTGTACATAAGTTTTCTTCAACCCCTTCGGGTGCTATCAAGTTGGGCTTTGAAGAGGCCTGCACCATTCTCTACAAACACCGGACATCTGTACAAGCAAAAAATCCGGAATTATATCCTGATGAGCCGAAGGAAAAAGTTATCAGCGCGATTCATTCGGTAGACATAAGGAAACCCGAGATAATCGGGCTTCTCGAACAAATAGCATCAATAAACTCAGGAGAACCTCTAGGCATATTCTGTTCTTCAGATCCTGTCAGTTGTGTTGCGCATTCCCGGGTTTCGGTTGGTATAGAGAATGCCCTCGCGGTTCTTAATCGCCATCTTATCCGGAGCTGGACTGCGTTAGATGTCCGATTACCCAGGATCTTCAATCTTGACCAGGTGATAACTCCCGGACCAAACAAATACGAAGTTTTGGACGCGGTTACAATTGTAGGAAGGTTTTCCCGCTATTCACGCTGGCACATCGAGGAATTGGCGAAGACCAGCGGCTATCCTTCTGTCAGTGAAGCGGCGAAAAAGGTGCTGGCTTCTGATAAAGCAGCCGGAGTATTGGAGGATTATTGCAAATATATGAATCATATCATGGCTATATTAGAAACCCGTTTCGACGCCCCCATTAGCTATCCTGCTGGCATGATAACCTCGGGTGTCTTTGGGAAATGGCATAGCGATAAAGAGTTATCGGACGCGATATCCGCTGTCGATAAGTTGGATCCTAAGGTAAGGAGGATGCTGTATCGTATGACCTACCAGGTCAAGGGGTACTACGGCCGAGAATATCTGCTTCCTTCAGATGCCGTAGTCATTCGCGTACACACGGCATATGTATTCGGCGAGTGAGGGATATTAATGACGAATAAACACGATAATTCGGATAGCAAAGGTTTGAATATCGGACGTAAGCCAGGACTGGAAAGGCGCCCGGAAGTGGTTCTCAGGAACCATCCCTTGGCTGACCCTCCAAATGGTGCGGCTTCGCGGGAAACCCGTAAGATGGCTCTTGAAGTCTGTGTGGTGACGCCCGCATTGCAGACTAAAGTCCGAATCGAAGAGGGCAAGCAGGCCATTGTCCCCATTGACGATCGGAGTTCGCTGAAAATCTACCCATCCTTCTTCAGAAGGAAGGATGCCTGCCAGGATTCCATGTATATCTTTTGGACTCCGCGGCCGCACGACCCGAACATGCGTTTTCTTCGTCCGGACGGCAGAATGTCGAAATATCCTGATGATAAAACCGGCACTTATCTCTTAGTTTCCGCATCTACGCTTAACTACTCGAGCGGGTCATGGAGCAACAGGGATGCATATACATCCCTGCTCTTCCAGGAAGGTGTTGCCCGTAATTTCATTACTGATAATGCGGAAGTGAACGTGGAATTAGTCCGGGGACTGTACTGAGAAAGTTCTAGCAGAAGACCAGTAATTTTCCTAGTCCTTTATATACAGCGTCCTTGACGGGAACGCGAACTCTATACCCGCCTTTTCGAACTCTTCCTTTATCCGGGAGTTTACGTCATCCTGCACATCGAATAGCCTGGACGTCTCAAGAACATGGTAGGTAAGCATGAGCTGGAGCGCGTAATCACCGAACTCAATGAAGTGCACTGTGCATTCATCAGGATCAACGCCCTTAGTGTTCTTCACAATATCAAGTAGAATGTTCCTGGCATGGTCAATCTTCTTGCTAGAGGTCCCATATTCAACACCAAGCTTCATCTGTACCCTCCTTTTCTGCGTCCTGGTGTAGTTCTCTATGTGAGACTTAGCGATTATTGAATTCGGGATTGTGACCAAGGTGCCCTCAAGGGTTCGTATCCGGGTACTCCGCATCCCGATTTCCTCGACTTTGCCTGTAACCCCGTCCACCCTTACAAGGTCCTCAATCTCGAAAGGCCTGTCAGTGAATATGGCTGCTGAGCCGATGATATTGCTGATCGAGTCTTGGGCAGCAAGGCCGATTGCAATGCCCGCGATTCCAAGGCCACCAAGCACAGCAGTAATGTCATAGCCGAAATTGGATATGATAGTGAGGACGGTAAGGGCGAAAATGATGATCCGAAGGCCGTTTGCAATAATCGGGACGAGCTGGTCATCGAGCTTGGACTTGCTTTTTCTGGTATAGGGAACCAGGAATTCCTCGACTGCCACGTTTATCAGGGCAGTAAGAACCCACGCTCCGTTAAGGATGAACAGGATCTTTATTATATTTGAAAAAATCAACGTAGCGTTCGCAGGAAGGGTTAATGGTATGACGGAAAAATTCAGTCCGATTACAGCCAGGAAGAAAATGAATGGCTTTTCGAGCGCATCTATCAGAAGGTCGTCGAGATTGGTTTCTGTTTTCGCGGTCAGCGCCTTAACGTATTTTTTTATTATGAAATAGACGATCTTTGCCACTATAGCAGTCCCAAGCAGGATAAGCAAGGATGTCAAGTACTGCAAAAGCGTATTGCCAAAGTATGTTTCCTGTAGTATAGGGTAGTCAGAGATAAATGACAAGTCAACCAAGTTCCCACCTGTTTCTGTTTATAGTTAAAAAGGTTTTTATAACTAGTGGATGCGGTCCGAAGAGCATTATCTGAGAGTTATAAATCCCGACTGCTTCCGAACATTTTCAACGAATAAACTCATGCGTCTTTCCACTTCATCTGAAACCGCATGTTCCAGCCTGCATGCCTCGCAATGAATTTTCGATTTCCTTAGCCCTATGAGCGCAAGGAACCCATGCAACGTCCTGTGTTTTTTTAGAATGGCAACGCCCATCAGAATGCCTTTTTTGGTGAGAACAGGCTCGCCATATTTTGGGAAACTAACCAGCCCGGCAACAGCTATCCTCCTTAGCATCTGGCTTACACTCGCCTTAGCAACGCCAAGCTCTTTTGCAAGAATAGTAACAGAGGAACCTCTTTTCTCCTCCAGTAACCTGGCCATGGTCTCCAAATATTCATCCTGCCCTGGTTCCCATTTCGGTGTCATATAAAAGTTAGGTACGCCTAACTTTATAAACGTTTCCTGATTAATGTTTCATCATGCTCGCAGAATTCATAGTATTGTTCCGGGAGAGCCTTGAAGTTTCGTTTGTCGTAGGTATAATCCTGGCATACCTTCACCGCACCGGGAATGAGGACCAGGAGAAACACGTCTGGCTCGGGGTGAGCGTAGGCATCCTGCTGAGCATCGCCTTGGCCGGCATCTTTCTGATCCTGAAAGCTGATTTTGAGAGCAACGAGCCGCTCTTCGAAGGCTTTTTCATGGTGGTAACCGCAGGGCTTGTAACCTGGTTACTGATGTGGATGGCGAAGCAGAGGAACGTTGCTGAGCGCCTTCGCGGAGACACACAAGCTGCGATTGCAAAAGGCAGCACAGGAGGCATATTTTTTCTCGCTCTGGTCGCAACCTTGCGCGAGGGTATTGAAGCAGTGCTATTTATGGCAGGGATATTTGCAAGCACTGGCGCGCTCTCGCTTCTTGGTGCGTTCATTGGAATCGCTGCTGCTGTAGCAGTCGGCTTCCTCGTGTTCGAGTATGCCGTAAAATTCAACATAGGGCTTTTCTTCAGGGTTACTGCAATCGTCCTCGTGCTTCTTGCAGCAGGCCTATTCTCGCAGGGTGTGCACGAGCTGCAGGAAGCCAAGGTTCTCCCAGTATGGGTAGAGCACGTGTACGACATAAATCCTCCGCTGAACCAGGATGGTTCCTATCCAGCGCTCCACGACCACGGTACAGTAGGATCGATACTTAGGGGGCTGGTAGGCTACGACGGCGCACCAAGCGCCCTGCAGGTACTGGGCTATTTCGGCTATCTGGGAGCGGTTTATATGCTTTATCGTGCAGCATGACGTTTTTTTTTGCTGTTTGCAGCAGTCCGCTTGCTTGCGATTGTTTTATAAAATTAAGTCAGCACTAAAAACTTACTTTCAATGCCCTGGTAGTGTAGAGCCTTATCTTTGGCGCACACTGGTTAGCATACGAGACTGTCACTCTTGCGACTCGGGTTCGAACGTTTCTGGAAACCGAAAACCAGAAACCGAATTTCCCGACCAGGGCGCTTCTAATCACTAACGTCTTCTCGATAGTGCGATTATTCATCGTGTTGCCGCGACCGGCATACCGGTCACGGGCATGCCCGCGGCCGTTTTTTTAGGCCGCGGCATCATCCTATTTTCTCATCTCACGTCGTCTTCGGTTGACCAATGCTCCGTGGGTACCAAAGAAAATAACTAGATAACTTTAGGATCGGCCCATGGGAGCGCAATTTCCCAGTAAGCATTGGAAGCCTGCCGGGCATTTAATAAAATATGAATATGGTTTGTCATTTACACAGCGGTATTCCTCCAATAGCACCTCATTGGAGCATTCGGTCGTTTTCCAACTATACCCCGTAGGGGAAAGGTCATCTTTATAGAACTCTGTACATGTCACATTCCACCCTATCCCCTTGCATTCATCCCTGAATGTGTTGGAACTGTAGGGGCTGTCGAAGTTGCGGACTTCCCCATATGTAAAAATGTCAGCACCATCGCTATCGATGCAAGACATGCACGCCCCATTTTCACAACTTCTGGATGGGCAATGTATCAATGAGTCAGATATCCTGCCATATCTGCATTCATATTCGATGAGTGTTGAAGAATTCGCGCAGTGGTCGGTCTTCTCCTCCCCCATGGCCCCTACGGTCCCAACGGTATCTATATTGAAGCCCAGATCACTGTCATTGCAACCAAGCGCTATGCACGCTCCCAGTTCCGCTACAGTGGCATTCTCATTTTCTGCATAGCAGGAATTCATATATGTCCTGCCATCTGTCCCGCAGACTGGGTCAACATTGTCACTGCATCTTTGCGCCTCGCCATCAGACGTTTGGCTGATGCAACCTGAAACGATGACCATGAGTAAAAATACCGTGAATGATTTCATCAGCATTCCGTTCACGAAGATCCCTTTCTCGCTATTATTCTAAAAACATTTCGTAAGCTTCCGCATTCCAGCAAAAAAATCGCATTGCCGCAGAAATGTACCTGCATAAAATTTATAAGCCGGGTTTTGTCCGCTTATTCGGTGATCAGATGGAAACGGATTACTATCTCGTGAGCCCGATGATGAAAGTGCTTTTATGCCTGGGAAAGAGGATGAAAGGGGAGGCCCGGAAATCAGTAAGCGAAATATTCAAACGTGACAAGGATTCCTATTTGATTTCAGGCAAGGATTCGGAATGCTGGAAACTCGAAAAAGAAGGCTATTCGGTACTGGACTACTGGTAGGAATTTTTGCCCGGGCTGGGTATTTTTCAAGATATGCTGTGATTGATTGCATATGCCAAAGAAAAAAGAATCGATTCCGAAATCAGAGGAAGAGTGGAAGAAAAAACTTTCACCAGAGCAGTACCGCGTCCTCAGGCTTAAAGGAACTGAGATTCCATTTACAGGAAAACTACTCTATAACAAGGAGAAGGGGATGTACGTCTGCAAGGCATGCGGGGCTGAGCTTTTCTCTTCAGAAATGAAGTTCGACTCCAGCTGCGGATGGCCGAGCTTTTACGATGCTATCAAGGAAAAAGTCGAATTGCATGAGGACCGCAGCTTCGGCATTGTCCGGACAGAAGTATTATGTAAAAGATGCAAGAGCCATTTGGGACACGTGTTCGATGATGGCCCAAAGCCAACTGGAATGAGGTTCTGCATAAACTCTGCTGCGCTTGGTTTCAAAGAAGAAAAAACAGCGCAGAAGAGAAAACAAGGCAAACCCTGATTGTTTTATAATTCTTTCAAATGGTAACATATCTGGTGAATTTATGAAAAAAATATTGCTGATTTTGTTAACCGTAGTTCTTCTGTTCGGGTGCATAGGAGGGCCTTCTGCGCCGTCTAATGGTACTCCGCAGATTAACCTTACGAATGTAACCCAGGCCATTAACGAGACCGTTACTACCGTGACACAGGGATGCTCGCCATCCTATTCCGTTACTCCGCCAAACAGTGCCAAGCTGTCTTCCTCAGGTACTCTTGCAGTAACTGCTAAGTGCGCATCGAAGAAAACAGTGAAAGTGTTGCTGAACGGCGCGGAGGTGGGATCTACTACAGTTCCAGAAGGCGACTCTGCTGTGCTGAACTTCAACCTGATATCTTCTCCGGACGGGGAGAACAGCCTTGAAGTGACCGCAGATGGCAGCCAAGTATTCAGCGGAAAATGGGACATCTCGCCCCTCGGATATTCGAGCACTGCTGGAAGCGACAATGACATGATCTCTATTGGCCGCTGGAAGGCGGTCGCATTCGAGGTAAGCAACCCGGTAGCCGTGAAAAAAGCGGGCGCCTATCTCATGAGATTGACTTCAATGACCTACGGCTCGAACATGGTCGTAGACATCCGCTCTGATTCAAGCGGAAAGCCGGGTGACGTCGTTGCGACATCTTCTCTTCCAATCAACGCATCCACGCTCACTCCGAACTGGGTCTACTTCCCGATTGCCACACAGCTTCAGAAAGGCAGGTACTGGCTTGTTTTGAGGGACGACGGCAAGGATGAATACAACATCCGCTATATCACAGTAGACAAGCTCAAGCCCGGCAATCCGAACCACATGAAAATGGACCTCACAAAGAACGAGGACACGGGAGTGTGGAGCGAGACCCAGTGGACACCGCTTGCCTATGATAGGGACTACTCGTTCGTGATAAGCGCCAGGGATTAGTTTCTTTCTTTTTACTTTTCTTTCTTCTTTTTCCATTTTCCCCAATCATCTTAATATATCTTTCTCACTATATCACGAGGTTAGTTGAAACTCAAAGAGAGGTGGGTAGATGACTGTTCTAGCTCGAAGAGATGGGGGAAGAATTAGAGGTCCTGTTTTGGTTCGCTTGCCATTGCATACTGTTAGGGACCGGGCTCCTTTTGAGGAAGGGCTGCAAATTGCAAATGAACAAAACAGGGTTGTTGCTTCAAATAAACGGTTGGATGAGCAGATGGTGAAAGACGATAAAAGAGCCGGTCCTTTGAGATTCGAAAGATCATCACGTCCGTTTTGGTCAGGTACCATAATTGCCTATAACGCCCCAGGGAAAAAACTAGGAAAGCGGATTGAGGTTATCTATCCCGGGGGCAATCGATGGATCTTCGCTGTTCCAGAAGCCCACCAGGATAGGAGGGAAGCTGCTTTGGTGGCTAAACATCCTTATTTTACTCTGGAGGTTGATGGAAGGAACAGGGTAGTGCATGCCACTAGAGTGGCCCTGATCAAGAGGTTTCCCACCAATGTTGGGTGGTACTTTATTGATCCTGTTCATGGCATACCGATTGGCAGGCAGTTAGCTCAAATGGTAGAGGGCGCGAGATACCTGAACCGAGCAGCCAGGCTGGTTGGTCCAATTCCCAGAGAGATCAGCAATTTCCAGGATATGTGGATTATTCCCCTTAACATATCGCCTTCCTGCAAACTCGGTATGTTGGTGGAAGCACAAACGCGGTTTGATTCGGCATAGATGTGTTCGCATGGAAAAGCCCTATCGCCTTCTATATCCTATGAATGTTGTGCTGATCAGTTCTTCTTACGAAGGAAAGGACAATGTTATGACTGCAGCATGGTGTTTTCCCTTATCCGCAGATCCCCCATTGTTCGGGGTTTCCATAAGCAGGAAAAGATTCAGCCACAACCTGATCGAGAAGAGCAAGGACTTCGTGATTAACATCCCAGGTCCGGAGCTTCTGGGTGCAGTTAGAACTTGTGGGGAGAAAACCGGAAAAGACACGGATAAATTCGGGCTTGCAAAACTCACAAAAGAGCATTCGGAAAAAGTCGCTGCGCCTTCGATTGCCGAGTGCCAGACGAGCATCGAATGCAAAGTGGTTGAGGCGAAGGAGACTGGCGATCACGTGCTTTTCGTTGGCGAGGCGGTCAACATCAAAAAGAGGAAGATTGGTAAGAAGATAATCCAGGATGAGAGGGGCGAGCTGAGGGGACTCTGATCATCTAGCCTCAATCCTCCTGGCGATCGCCTTGAGATTCTCGAACCTTCGGTTCATGTCGTTTTCCATCTCCTCGAGCGTCGCCTCGAGCGTATGTCCTCGCAAATAGTAGTTCCTGCCATCCTTGATAACGAGGCCTGAGCGCTGGAACATGTTCAGGTGATATATTACGGCAGCCTGGCTTACCTCGCTCAGCTGCATCAGGTCGCGTGACGAAATGCCTTCGCCGCGCGTGCTTGCCTTGACCAGCGTACGGAAAACGTGCCTGCCGACGTCGTCGCGCTCGTCCCCGAGGCCGAGGCACTGGTAGACGTAATCGATTTCATTATCTGCGCTCTCCTCTTGTGCCGGTATGGCAATGTAGCGGATGACTATTTGACGGTAGTAGCGCCTTTGCGTCATGATTAATTATCCCGCATAAATATTTAAAAATCTTTCTAAATATTAAACAATTTGTTAAAATATTAAACAGATGGAATGTGGTTGTATGGAAGGAAAAAAAGAAGGGAAAGAGGACGGGCCGCAAAAAATAGCCCCACCTCCCAATCCTGAGCTCATAAAGCACGAGGAGCTGAAACTCATTAAGGAAACCGAGGGCCAGCGAATAACTGACCTGGAGGACCAGATGAAGCGGCTCCAGGCAGAGTTCGAGAATTACAAGAAGCGAACTGGAAAAGAGCGGGAGACGCTTATGATGGCAGGCTCTGCTGCTACTATAATAAAACTGCTTCCGGTTCTTGACGAAATGGAAGTGGCAACCGCAACAATGGTTCATGATCCGAGCTCAAAAAGCCTGAAGCACGGGGTGGAAATGCTGCATAAAAAATTCATCCATGTGCTTGAAAAAGAGGGCCTTAGCGAGATGAAGGCGCTTGGCGAGTCATTCGATCCTTACAGGCATGAAGCCGTACGCACTGTGGAAGGCAACGAGGACGGGAAAATCACCGAAGTAATGAAAAAAGGATATTTGTTCAAGGGAAACGTGCTTCGACACGCCATGGTTGTCGTGAGCAAGAAACCAGAAGAGGGAAAAGAAATCAAAACTCAGGGCCCGAAACCAGAGACCCAAAAAGAGGTGCAGCAGAAATGAAAGAACCTGAGAAGAAGGAATATCAGGAAATAACCATTAGCGAGAAAGAGAAGAGGATAATACTAAAAATACATGAAGACGTCCGGCCAGGGCTTGCTTCGTGATAAAAAATAAGAGGTGAAAATTATGGCAGAAGAAAAAAAGAAAATGGAAAAAATAATCGGAATTGATCTCGGTACATCGAACAGTGCAGCTGCAGTTCTTGAAGCAGGAAGGCCAGTGATAATACCGAGCGCAGAAGGGATTACACAATATGGAAAGGCATTCCCAAGCTATGTCGCTTTCACAAAAGATGGAAAGCGGATAATCGGGGAGCCTGCGCGCAGGCAGGCAGTGTCCAATCCAGAGGGTACTGTAACAGCGTTCAAACGCAAGATGGGTACTAATCATAAATACGAGTTCTTTGGCAAAGAATACAGGCCCCAGGAACTTTCCGCTATGCTGCTCCAGAAGATCAAGAAGGATGCAGAGGCATTTCTCGGAGAGCCAGTGAACAAGGCAGTTATCACTGTCCCAGCTTATTTCAATGACAACCAGAGGCAGGCCACGAAGGATGCAGGTGAAATCGCAGGCCTTGAGGTCGTGCGTCTTGTTAACGAACCTACTGCTGCCTGCCTTGCTTACGGCCTTGACAAGGTAGGAAAGGAAATGAAGATAATGGTGTTCGACTTTGGTGGTGGAACGCTTGATGTTACCATTGGGGACTTTGGCGGCGGTGTATTCGAGGTAAAATCCACGTCAGGTGACACCCAGCTTGGCGGAACAGACATGGACAGGATTATTTCAGAGTTTTTGACAGACCAGTTCAGGAAGGAATCAGGAATTGATGCATCTGGAGATCCACAAGCAAAGATGAGGCTGCTTGAAGCAGCTGAAAAGGCAAAAATCGAACTGTCCACTACGCTCGAGAGCGAGATCAACCTTCCATTCCTTGCATCAGTGAAAAACGAGCCCAAGCATTTCAAGTACGTACTAACCAGGGCGAAACTCGAGGATCTTGTCCGTCCAGTAATAGACCGCTGCAGGGCCCCAGTTGAGCGGGCTATGTCAGATGCAAAGCTCAGCCCGAAACAGATCGACAAGATTATCCTTGTCGGAGGACCAACGCGCATGCCCATAGTCCAGAAGTTCGTGGAAGACCTTGTTGTCACCAGGGTGGAACGCGGTGTGGACCCAATGGAATGTGTTGCACAAGGAGCTGCAGTTCAGGCAGGTGTGCTTGCAGGAGAAGTCAAGGATATACTCCTGCTTGATGTCACTCCGCTGTCACTTGGTATCGAGACGCTCGGAGGAGTGTGCACCAAGCTCATTGACAGGAACACCACCATACCAGTGCAAAAAAGTCAGGTATTCTCAACTGCTGCGGATTTCCAGACTGCTGTTGATATCCACGTATTGCAGGGAGAAAGGCCAATGGCAAGGGATAATGTCGAGCTAGGGAAGTTCCAGCTTTTGGGCATCCCACCTTCTCCGCGCGGGGTTCCGCAGGTCGAGGTATCATTCGATATCGACGCCAATGGTATCCTCCATGTAACTGCAAAAGACCTCGGCACTAACAAGGAACAGAAGATGAAGATCATCGCTCCGCTCAAGATGCGCGATGATGAGATAAAATCAAAGATGAAGGATGCTGAGGAGTATTCAGAAGCTGACAAGAAAGCGCTTGAGCTTGCGACGACAAAGAACGAGGCAGAATCGCTCGTTTACGTTGCAGAGAAAGAGGTCAAGGAACTAAAGGATAAGCTTTCGGCTGATATCCAGGAGCGGATAACAAAAGCTGCGAGCAAGCTCAAGGAGACGATGAAAAGCGATGATGTGGGTAAGATCAGGACTGACATCGAGGCTTTGAAGACTGTTCTGCAGGAAGCAGGGAGCGCTATTTACCAGCAGACAGGAGGAGCTGGTCCTGGTGGGGCTGCCCCTAATACGGGAGGCAGTTCTGGAGCGCAGGGTGGATCTGAAGCCGGTTGGGGGCCTGAACCTGGTGGAAGTCAGGCAGGTTCCTCAGGTTCTGGTAGAAAGAAAAAGAAAGGCCCTAATGGAGAGGACATCGTGGAAGGCGAGTATGAGAAAATGGACGATGAGAAGAAATAAAAGCCGTCGTTGAGATGATTCATAGATGTCCCAGAAGAAAGACTACCGCAAGATACTTGGCGTCACGGAAGATGCGACTGACGAGCAGATAAAAAAAGCATACAGGAGGCTCGCCCTTCGTTTCCATCCTGACAAGAACAAAAATCCAAAGGCAGCGGACAAATTCAAGGATATCCGCGAGGCTTACGCAGTCCTTACTGGAAAGGAGGAACCGCCCAAAGTTGCCAATACGAACATGGAGGAGCGCGCAAGAGCCTGGGCAGGCCATACCACCCGCAGCCCTGTACCATACGAGCATGGTGAATGGAATTTCAGGATCCATCGCGTATGGGATGATCTGGAAAATCAGAAAAGCAATAATGCTTACCGCTAAAGCGAGTGTTTCGAATGGCACCGACAAAACGAGATTATTACGAAATTCTTGGGATTCAAAAGGGCGCCAGCAAAGACGAGATAAAAAAAGCATACCGCAAGCAAGCATTTGAGTACCACCCAGACCGCAACAAATCCCATGATGCGACTGAGAAGTTCAAGGAAATCAGCGAAGCATACGCAGTCCTAAGCGACGACCAGAAACGCAGCCAGTATGACCAGTTCGGGCATGCGGGTTTTGACCGCATGTATTCCACCGAGGATATCTTCCGGTCTGCAAATTTCGATGATTTTGAGGACATATTCGGAGGATCGGGGAGAAATCCATTTGGGGATATTTTCGGGTCGTTTTTCGGATCTGGTTCGGGGCGCGGTTCAAGAAGAAGAGAATTTGGAGCTGACCTTGAAACCGAAGTAGAGGTATCTCTTGAGGATGCAGCCAAAGGACTCAAGAAAGAGATAGCTATTTACAGGACTACTGTATGCTCACGATGCAAAGGAAGCAGGGCAGAGCCTGGCTCAAGAACTTCGACATGCGACCAGTGCAGGGGAAGTGGCCAGGTTCAGCAGGGAAGGCGTCTTGGCCCAATGCAATTTTACACTGTAACAACCTGCCCTAAATGCAGGGGCGAGGGAACGGTCCTTGAAAAGCCATGCAAGGAATGCGCCGGCTCCGGCAGGGTAAGGGACAAGGAACACATAAAGGTGAATATACCTGGTGGGATCGAGAATGGCATGCGTATCCGCCTTGAAGGACTTGGCGAATACGGCCGTGACGGACCGGGCGACCTCTATGTCTCGGTCTATGTCCAGAAACACAAATTTTTCGAGCGCAAAGGTGATGAGCTTTGGATGGAGATCCCCATTCCTTTCAGCCTGGCAACCCTTGGCGGAAAGATAGAAGTCCCAACCTTATTGGGTAATGTGAAGCTAAACATTCCTCCAGGAACCCAGCCAAGCACTGTTTTCAAGCTTAAGGAAGAGGGCATGCCGAATATCCGCACTGGCAGAAAAGGCGACGAGATGGTGCGGGTGACTGTTGAAGTTCCCAAGAAGATGAGCAAGAAACAAAAAGAACTGATCGAGGAGTTCGCAAAAGAGAGTGGGGACGACAAAAAGAAAGGATTCTGGGAAAATATGTTCGGGTCGTTCTTTGTCTGAAACAACTCATCTGACAAGCCGCAACCTTACAGGACTTGCCTTAGGCTTCTCCTGCGAGCGCTTCCATACAAGGTGAGCAGTATTCATGAGGTCTCCTTCTGGAGCGGGCTCATTCCTTTTTTCCATGGTTCTTAATTTCTTCAGAAAATCAGGATTCTTTACCAGATTGGGATTAAGGCAAATTATTTCCGCATTGTTTATGATGAATTGTCGATCAAAGCCTTTTTTTGCCAGAA
>Ga0315275_10000199_pt1 | contig 48850 bp, 37 predicted proteins | sample YL17G03_0_MG_FD_205557 | JGI IMG/M metagenome (GOLD analysis project Ga0315275, IMG submission 205557) | Sediment microbial communities from Yellowstone Lake, YNP, Wyoming, USA - YL17G03_0 | ecosystem: Environmental > Aquatic > Freshwater > Lake > Sediment | place: USA: Wyoming | collected... | reverse complement strand
TCCCAGGCCTTCTTTCATGAATCGATAATCGTTCTTGCGGATCAACTCGGCGAGTTCAGCGTGCAAGGCTTCCAGTTTCTCCCGATGAATGGAAATAAGCTTTTCACAGGTTGCAGAATCCTGGACCGCTTTCAGGCACAGCCGTAGATGGGGCAGGCACAGACCATCCGAAGCCCGGAGAGCTTGCTCCAGCTCCGTTTGCCCCAAATCCTCAGCCAGGGAGGAAACCATGATTAATACCATCTCATCCCGCTTCTGACAGGCTGGGCAGCGCTTTTGCGGGGTGAGGGCGAAAACCGATTTGTAGACCAGCGCACTCACCTGTTCGGGGATGCGCTTGAGGAGATTCGCCCAGCGGCGGGTTGGCGGTGGAACACCCTTGTCCAGCCGTTCCAGGGCCGCCCCGATCACATCATGGTAGATGATGGCGAAACCGAGCGCATCCCCCAGGCGTTCATTGGCGGCCAGCCAGGCATGCTCCCGGCAGAACCCCATGCTGAGGCGTAAGGTGTTTCGAAAGTCCGGGCTGTTGACGTTCTCGTAGAACTGGTTGTCCAGGTAGCGTTCCACGGATTGCTGTTCCAAGCGGCACACGGGGCAGCCGGGTTCGTGGCAGGCTTTGATCAGGTTGAACGTGGTAACGCTCGTCATCAAACACCTTGGCTTATGCTGAAGCAAGTTTGGATAAATGGCAGGTATTGTTCAGCGAACCTAAAATGTAATCCCCGGCATTTGCCCTAAAAACATTGATGGCACAAGCATCTTGCTCGATGTGCCAGAGCCGCTCATTTCCTAGCCCAAGCACCCCGAGCAGGATGATCCGGTTGATGACCGTATGTCCGACCATTATTATGGTTTGCCCGGAATCACGTAAAGCCAAATTCTTTATAGTTTCCATTGCCCGCTTTCTCAAGGCTTCCAAGGTTTCGCCTCCGGGGATGCGTACCCGCTGAGGCGCATCGTACCAGGCCTCAACCATTGCAGGCCATCTCCTAATGGCCTCCTCGGTCGTCACGCCCTGCCATTCACCATAATCAATATCCGTCAGACCAGAATGGATTTCCACAGGCAGGCTCACATGTTTGCCGATGATCTCTGCAGTTTTGACCGCCCGGGAAAGCGGGCTGGAACAAACGGCATCCACCTTCCAATTCGCGGCAATATAACGGCCGGTCACCTCTGCCTGCTTCAAGCCGGTCTCATTCAGTGGAACATCTGCATGGCCCCGGAACCGCTCCACTCGGTTCCATTCAGTTTGTCCGTGTCGGATAAGCAGAAATGTTGTCGTCATTCGACCCTCATTGCTAATTTACTATCGCACGAATGCCTGCCGCCCTGCGTAGACTGCCGCGTCGCCCAGTTCTTCTTCGATGCGCATGAGCTGGTTGTACTTTTCTACGCGCTCGCCGCGGCAGGGTGCGCCGGTCTTGAGATGCCCGGTGCGCATGGCCACGGTCAGGTCGGCGATAAAGCTGTCCACCGTCTCGCCGGAGCGGTGGGAGACCATTGCGCCCCAGTTGGCTTTGTAGGCCATTTCAATGGCGGCGATCGTCTCGCTCAGGGTGCCGATCTGGTTGAGTTTGATCAGCACGGCGTTGGCCGCATTTTCCTTGATGCCCCTTGCAATGCGCTCGACGTTGGTCACGAACAGATCATCGCCAACCAGCTCAATCTTGCCGCCCAGGGTCTTATTCAGAAGTTTCCAACCATCCCAGTCGTCTTCAGCCAGGCCGTCTTCGAGCACGACAATGGGATACTTCACCACCCAATCGGCGTACATCTGCACCATCTCCGCCGAGGTGACCTTGCGCTTTTCGGTCCGCAGGTTGTAGACGCCATCTTCGTAAAAGCCGCTGGAGGCCGGGTCGAGGGCGATGGCGACCTGGTCGCCAGGTTTGTAGCCGGCTTTTTCGATGGCCTTCAGGATCAACTCGACGGCGTCCGAGTTCTTCTTCAAGGCCGGGGCAAAGCCACCCTCGTCGCCCACACCGGTGGTGTACCCTTCAGTCTTGAGCACACCCTTGAGCGCCTGGTAGACCTCACTGCCCCAGCGCAGGGCTTCGCGGAAGTTCGGCGCGCCGACCGGGGCGATCATGAATTCCTGCAGGTCGGTGCCTTGCCAGTTGGCATGCACGCCGCCGTTCAAAATATTGAACATCGGCACCGGTAGGATCTTGGCCGGAACCCCGCCCAGATAGCGGTACAGCGGCAGGCCGGCGGATTCGGCCGCAGCCCTCGCCACTGCCAGGCTGACACCCAGAATGGCATTAGCACCCAATTTGCTTTTGTTGGGCGAGCCGTCCAGGGCGAGCATGGCCTGGTCAACGGCAGATTGGTCGAGGGCGTCCATGCCGAACAGTTCCTCGGCGATCTCCTTGTTGACGTGCTCGACAGCTTTCAGCGTGCCCTTGCCTCCATAACGACCCTTATCGCCGTCGCGCAGTTCCAAAGCCTCATGGACGCCGGTGGATGCCCCGGAGGGAACAGCTGCCCTCCCGAAGGCGCAATCATCCAGGACGATTTCAACTTCCACGGTGGGGTTGCCGCGTGAATCGAGGATCTCACGGGCGTGTACTGATTCAATCGTTGACATGGTTTTCTCCTGAACTTGTTGGATTTTACAAATGAATTCCAGACCTGCAATAAAAAAGCTTCTGCCGTGGTGGGCAGAAGCTATCAGCCAGTGATCTAGCGGTTTCTATGAAAGCGAGCGAGCTTCATCGCTCAAGAGAGATTGTAATTCCGCCCGTAAGTAAAGTCAAGCAACATCGCTGATACATCAGGTTTTTCAAATTCGCACTAACATAGTTTGCTACCCTCTCACCTTTGCATTATACCTATATACAGTATCCCCTTGGGGGCACAAGAACATATAGACCATATTTTCCATATGTTGCATTCTTGTAAAAAAACGCTCTTTGGCAAGAGCGTTTTTTTGTTGGGTTTCATTTCTTTTTACTAGACGATCCGCATGAGTAGCCCTTTTAAGTCCTGGTTTTGCAGATACTCGATTGGAAACTGGTTCTCCAGCATTAAATATGTGAACCCGTGAACCAGACTCCAAAGCTTGATGGCTATATCTTCCACCCTGCCGGGAGGCAATTGCCCTTTGCTTTGACAAAAAACGATGATCTCTTCAAAAAGTGCAATACTCTTCTGGGAGATGGCTACAAATTCGGGATGAGCCCTTTCTTCTTCAAGCGCGCCGGAAAACATTAATTTAAACTTTGCCGGATTGGCCAGCCCAAATTGCAGATAAGCCCAGGCAATATCAGAGATAACATCGGAAGATTGAATCTTGGATTTTTCAAACGTATCCAGCAAGAGTTGATGCAAATGTTCATGCCCGGCGGTCGAAATTGCAGCGAGGAGTCCCTGTTTATCAGAGAAATGGTTATACGGGGCCGTATGGCTTACGCCTACCTTCCTGGCCACTTTGCGCAAGCTTAATCCTTCCATCCCCTTTTCGGAGAGGATGTCCAGCCCTGCTGTGATAAGGGCTTCCTTCAGGTTCCCGTGATGATAAGTCTTGGACGGCATAAAAGTATTATACCACAATGTTGACATCGTTAACATTGTGGTATAATATTGACAGCGTAAACATCAAGCTTAACCAACGATCAGCTGAGACGCTTCATGCCTGTTCCCCACCTGACACAAAGGAAGGAATCGCCATGCAAAACGATCAACACCAACCACCTCCACTTCCAATTACATCGCGTGAACGTGTACAGAAAGCCATCCGCCATGAAGAAACCGATCGCCTGCCCGTAGACCTGGGAGGCATGGCTTCAACGGGCATCATGGCGATCGCGTATGCGCGGCTCAAGGAGCATCTGGGAATCACGAGTGGGGAGATCCGGGTTTTTGACATGGGACAGCAACTGGCGGAAGTGGAACTGGAAATATTGTCCCGCTTTGGGGTGGATGTCATTTCTCTGGGAAATTCGCTGGGCGAAGCGCCGGAATCTTGGAAGCCGTGGAAGCTTCCCAACGGCGTGGACTGCAAAATCCCCGCCGGCATTGACCTACGCCCCGATGAAGAGAACAGCGGCTGGCTGATTTGGGAAAATGGGATGCCCATGCAACGGATGTCACCCGGCAGTTTGTACTTCTCCGAAGCCATTCACCCGCTGGCAGGGTTGACCACCCCTGAGGAGTTGCAATACGTCCCGAGACCCGTCATTAGCGATGAAGAGTTGAAGTTCCTGGAGATGCACGCCAAAGCCCTGTACGAGAACACCGATCTTGCCATCATGGCGAACTTTGGCGGGAACATCCTGGAGACGGCTAACACCCTGCGCGGGTTTTCCCGTTTTATGATGGATTTGGGCAGGGGTGGTGCATTTACGGAAGACCTGATTGGCGGGATCGTCGAGACCCAACTCAAAAATTTATCCCTGTTCCTGCAAGCGGTTGGCAACCATGTGCAAATCGTCCAGTTCGGGGATGACCTGGGCATGCAAGACCGGATGATCATGTCCAGGAGCATGTACCAGAAGTACATCTTTCCCGGACACCAACAATTGTTCCAGCATGTTCACCAGAACTCCGACTGCACCGTGTTTCTCCACTCATGCGGCAGTATCCGCCCCCTGATCCCTGACCTGATTGCGGCTGGCGTGGATATCCTCAATCCAGTGCAGACCGGCGCGAAGGATATGGATCCCAGGCAGTTGAAGGAGGAGTTCGGGAAGCAGATCACCTTCTGGGGCGGCGGCTGCGACACCCAGCACGTGCTACCGTTTGCCACGCCGGATGAAGTTGCCCGGCACGTTCGGGAGCAGATCGAAATCCTTGCACCAGGTGGGGGGTTCGTGTTCAACCAGATCCACAACATCCAGGCGGATATCGCACCTGAAAACATCGTCGCCATGTTCGATACAGCGCACGAATTTCGCTATTCAGCTTGAATAGGGAAGCGTTCCAATGAAAATCACCCTTCTAAAAACAAACCATGTGAAAAACCCACTGGGATTTGCATTGGATAACCCTGTCCTTTCTTGGATTGTTGAAGATACTCCCGACAAGAAGCAAACGGCGGCACAGGTGATCGCCTCGAAGGATGAGACTTTTGCACAAATCATTTTCGACAGCGGGAAGGTGGCTGGCGATGAAATTGACAGTCTTGCGTACCGTCCGGGTATTACCCTGTCACCGCGCACGCGCTATTTCTGGAAGGTAAGAGTATGGGGCGAGGCCGATTGCGCGGAGAGTGACCCCGCCTGGTTCGAGACCGCCAAGATGGGCGAGCCCTGGCAGGCGCAGTGGATCACGCCCGATTTCCACGATAACCAGGCCCATCCGTACCTTTTCAAAAATTTTGAACTCCCAGCGAAAGCGGTTTCGGCGCGGGCGTATATCTGCGGGTTGGGGTTGTATCATTTGGAGTTGAACGGACAAAAGGTGGGGGATGAGCATCTTGCGCCATACCTGAATGCCTATGACCAGTGGATCCAATACCAGACCTACGATATCACTGAACAGTTGAACGCTGGTTCCAATCTCATCGCTGTACTGCTTGGCAACGGCTGGTACAAGGGGCGCTACGGTTTGCAGGATTATCCCAACGAGCCGAAGCCTTACGGGGAGAAGTTTGCGCTCATCTGCGAATTGCACATCACGCTCGAAAACGGCAAGCAGATGGTTCTTGGCACAGATACTTCCTGGAAAGCCATGCCTGCGCCTGTGCTCGAAAGCGGAATTTACGATGGCGAGACCTATGATGCCCGTCTTCCAAAGCCCACATTGGGGAAAGGAAAATTCTCCGGTGTTCGAAAGATCAACCTGGATGTGAGCAAACTGCAAGCGCGGCGTTCGCTGCCAGTTCGCGTCAACGAAGAGATCAAACCCAAAGCTGTGATCCAGACCCCGGCGGGGGAGACCGTGCTCGATATGGGGCAAAACATGACGGGGTGGATCCGCTTCAAAGCCAGCGCCCTGTCCGGGGCGAAAATCCACCTGCAATTTGGGGAAGTGTTGCGGGATGGCAATTTCTTCCGCGACAACTTGCGCACCGCCAAAGCGGAATATATCTACATCGCCGATGGCAGCGATTCCGTTGCCGAGCCGTACTTCACCTTTTTCGGGTTCCGTTATGTCAAAGTTTCAGGCTGGGTGGGTAACCTGAACCCGGACGATTTCACCGGCTGCGTGGTGTATTCCCAAATGGACACCATCGGTCACATTGAAACATCCAACGAGAAGGTCAACCAGTTGTTCAAGAATGCACTCTGGAGCCAGAAAGGCAATTTCCTGGACATTCCCACCGACTGCCCGCAACGCGATGAGCGCCTGGGTTGGACGGGCGACGCGCAAATGTTTTCCGGCACCGCTTGTTTCAACATGGATTCGGCGGCGTTCTTTTCCAAGTTCGGGTACGACATGGGTAAGGAACAGGCGAAGTTCGGTGGCATGGTTCCCGATGTGATTCCCGCATCGAACGTTACACGCGGCGGCTCCAGCGCCTGGGGCGACGCTGCCACCATCCTGCCGTGGAATGTGTATGAGTTTTACGGGGATAAAGCCATCCTGGAACAGCAATTCGAGAGCATGTGCGTCTGGGTGGAGTTCATCAAGAAAGCCGATGACGACTCGGGCGGCAAACGTCTGTGGACAACCGGTTTTCACTATGGCGATTGGCTGTCGCTCGATGGGAGCGATCCTGACTCTACAATGGGCGGCACACCTGAAGATTTCATTTCATCCGCTTATTATCTTTACTCGGCGCGGCTGACGGTGCGCGCGGCGGTAGTACTTGGGAAGACCGAACAGACTACCCACTATTCCACGCTTGCCAGAGAGATCCAAGCCGCCATCCAAAAGGAATATTTCACCGCCACCGGACGGCTGGCAATCGGTACGCAGACCGGGCTGGTATTGGCGCTGTTCATGGAACTCGCGCCTGAAGAATTTTGCGAGCGGGTCATTCGTGACCTGGCAGCCCGCTTGCGAAAAGACAAAGTACACCTGTACACCGGGTTCGTCGGCACACCCTATCTTTGTAGAGTGCTTTCGAACATTGGCGCAAACGAACTGGCGTACCAACTCCTGCTGAACGAAGATTATCCGTCCTGGCTGTACGCGGTCAACCTGGGCGCGACCACCATCTGGGAGCGCTGGAACTCGCTTAATCCGGATGGCTCGTTCAGTTCAGTGGAGATGAATTCATTCAACCATTACGCCTACGGCTCAATTGTTGAATGGATGTACCGCGATATGTGCGGCCTGAACCCGTCATCCGGCGATGATATGGTGACAGGTTTCCGCCGCGCCCGCATCGCCCCAAAACCCGATAAATCCATGCAGTGGGCGAAGGCGAGTTACCACTCCGCGGCGGGTCTTTTCGAGAGTGGTTGGAAAATTGGGGATAATGGCCAATTAAATTTCGAGTTCACCATCCCGTTCAACGCTGAAGCGCAGGTGACACTGCCGGATGCGAAGGCGGGGAAAATCTCTATCAACAAGAAGCAAGCCACCGGGGAAGTCCAGCAAGGCGCGGATGTGGTTTTGCAATTGGACTCCGGTCATTATCAAATCGAGTATCAACCTACTCGTCCCTATATCGAGACGCTCAGTACCTACGGGCCAGCGGTGAAAATTCTCCAGAACAAGATGGCAAAACTTGCCCTGCTTCGTTTCATCCCCATGATTGCGATGGTCACGGATGCAATGATCGCCGCAATTGGGAATGACAGCATCCGCGACCTTGCTGCCACGCCGTACCTGAAATTGAGCGATAAGCAGTTGGATGAAATGGATCAGGTGTTGAGCAAATTCCCCATCAAAAAGGGACAATAAATGCTGTGAATAGTATTAGATTTGAGGAAATCATGTCTCTCAAACAAAACATTGTCGACCATAACGAATTTTCAACCGAAACCGGTACCCTGAGACCTGGCGAATCGGATTTCCGCAGCGAAATCTGCCTCAACGGGCGGTGGGATTTTCAGCCGTTTGATCTGCCTGACGGTTTCACGCCGGGCGAATCCACCCCCGAACTGCCTCTGCCAAAGCCGGACCAATGGGAGTCGGTAAAATTGAAAGTACCCTCGCCCTGGAATATCAACGGCTTTGTGGATGGCGATGGCATTCCGGGCGGCGATTTTGTTTGTTATCCCAGTTATCCCGAACGTTGGAAACATGTCAAGATGGGTTGGATGAAACGCACTTTCCATGTACCTGAAGATTGGGAGGAACAAACCATCCTGCTTCATTTTGAAGCCGTGTGTGGGCATTGCCAGATATACATTGATGGCAAAAAAGTGGGTGAGCATTTTGATAACAGTTTGCCGCATACCTACCCGGTAGACGATTTTGTGACCCCGGGCAGCGATCATGAACTATGGGTGGGTGTCCGTGCTCCGGAACTTTTCAATGTAAATAACGGCTCCACAAAATTCACTTATCCAACTGGTTCATTCTTCACCATGAATACCACCGGCATCTGGCAGGATGTGTATTTGCTGGGTGTTCCCAATGTGCGCATCAAGGATGTATTTGTGCAACCAGATTATTCAACCGATCAATTAAGGGTTCAGGTGACCATTGAAAACCGGAGCGAACAGGTTGCCAGCCTTGATGTAAAGGGTTTTACAAAGGCTTTGAAGCCTTTTTCAATCCCGGATGATGGTATCCAGGTTGTTCCGCATTATGAACTGGAAGACACCCCCCTCTTTGAATTCACCGGCGAACACATCACAGTTGACGCTGATATGGAAGCCATTATTACCCTCGTGGCACCTGTTTCAGGGAAACTGCTTGCGTGGGATACCCATCACCCCAATCTGTATGCAATTTTTGTCACATTGGAGCAGGGTGGGAAAACAACGGATGGCAAGTATACACGTTTTGGCTGGCGGGAGTTCAAGATCAAGAATGGGGATTTTTACCTGAATGACCACAAGATCCAGATAAAAGCCGACTCGTGGCACTTTATGGGCATTCCACAACTCACCCGGCGGTACGCCTTTGCCTGGTACAAGGCACTTAAGGATGCCGGCGGGAATGGAGTTCGGCTTCATGCCATGCCATATCCCACTTTTTGCCTGGAAGTTGCCGATGAAATGGGGATATGTGTTTTGGATGAAAGCGCCATCTGGGCAAGTCATACCGCTTTCAACTTCGATGAGCCGGTCACCTGGGAGCGTTTTTATGCTCACGTGTCCCGCCTGGTAAAGCGGGATCGCAATTATCCATCGGTCATGGGCTGGAGCGTGGAAAATGAAGTGCGCATGGCGCTTGAATCTCATTTCCCGTCAGAAGAAGCCATGGCCAGCATTCAGGGAAATATGTGCAAACTCATGGATCTTGTCAGAGAGCTGGACCCCACGCGAAATTGGATCAGCGCTGATGGTTCCCGCGATTGGAATGGCAATTTCCCAACCAGCATTCTCCATTACGAAAACAAGGAAAACTACAAAGAGATAAAGAGCAAAGCCGCAAAACCCGTCGGTGTTGGCGAATGTACAATTGCGTATTATGGCACGCCAAAACATGCAGAGGCATTTATCGGTGATCTGGCGTACCAAAGCATTGAAGACCGCATGAAAGGAGTGGCAATAGAGACTTATGGTCAACTGAAAGCCCAACTTCTCGCAGACTTCAGTTACCTGAGCGTATTCAATCTGGCTTGGTATAGTTTGAAGCCTTTACCGCTTGGGCATGCGCATTTGGAAAATGCCCCGACAATCGAGAATGGCGTTACCTTTGGAGAATACCGGGAAGGAAAACCGGGCGTGCAGCCTGAACGGCTGGGTCCGTACTGCACCACGTTCAATCCCGGATACGATCCAAATCTGCCGCTGTATGCCCCGTGGTCCATGTACGATGCCATCAAGGCGGTATATTCTCCCGATGCTTCATCACCTTACGAAACGGAACGTGAATCCGCGCTGCAGAAAACGGGGCCAGTGATCGATCAACCGGAGCCGGTGATATTTTTGGGTAAAGCAGATAGCGTTCATTATCAAGGCTTGAGTGCCGCCGGGGTTCAATTCAGTGAGAGCGGTTCTACAAGATTGATCTACGTCGACTTAACATCCATTACCCTCATACAAAAATGGCGCTTGAAAAGAAGAATAAAAGCGCTCACAAAAAGTGGGGGGACAATCTTCATATCCGGGATAACACCCACATCTGAGCAATTTTTAGAAACACTGCTCGGTGAGAAGATCGAGATATTCGAACGGGAATCTTCCTCCCTTATTTTTGCCGGAGAATATGCCAATACTGACCCGCTGGTGGATCATTTCCATTTGCAGGAAATATATTTTTCCGAAGATGAAGATGCTGTCATCCAGCGCTACGGTATTCGTTGTGATGGCAAAGCGCTCCTTCAGGCTTGCAGTTGCGACTGGCGCTTGTGGAATTATCGTAACGAGACATCAAAAACCGGTGCTCTTTACAGAAGCGAAAAAGAATTGCTCCCAGCCAATGCCCTTGTACAACACAACATAGGCAAAGCCAGGATTCTGCTTTCTACCATTGAAATGCGGGAGCACCAAGATCTTGCTGAGTGGAAAAGGAAGAACTTTTGGAACAGTCTGATGCAAGCGGCGGGTGCCAGGATCGATGATAGTTTTGGGAAAGAGGCGGCTTTCAGCACCTATACCCCAACCGGACAAATTCTCAATAATCTGCAAGCGACAGAAATCGTGCGAAGTTTCATTCCCATGGTTGCCATGCTGACGGATGACATGATCGCTGAAATCAGCGCGTTCAATATCCGCGAACTTGCCAAAATACATGGCAGGCTCTTGATGTTGAGCAGTAAAAAATTGGACAAAATCGACCAGGCGCTCAGCAAAATCTCATTTGAAACGGAAAATTCCACAAGTGTGAGCAGTAACGGTGTTGATGAGAATACCCATGTTTTGAAAGGGGATCAGATCGTCCGGGTTCTGGCGGCGGGATTTTTTACAGGAAGTGATTGTGTATCGATTTTGAATGACGACTTTTTGGGTGGAGAAAAATTTGTTGCGCCTGCACAGGGAGAAGCGATCATCCATAATGATTTTTCAACCCGTTGGCAGGTGGAGACTGCAGGGTCTAACGGATTCCATCCTAAGGGGATGGCATTTGAAGGCCCCAAAGATCATTCAGCCAGCTATATGAGTTTTTATCTGAACAGCCCAAGACGGCTGGATAATTTGCTGACTGAACCCAATATCCCCAGACTCTATTTGAATATAGAAACGGCCGGCTGTCTGCGGGTGTGGTTAAACGGTAATGAAATTCTCACGCAAGCGAATGTTTTCGCTGAGTCGGTCAACTTGCAGGTTCCGCTGCTCCTCGGAAAAGGAAATAACCATATCCTGCTGAAAGTTATGAACACAGATACGGATGATTTTGTAAAAGCATTTCTTTCTTCCTCTCATACGGATTTTATCGAAAAACTCGTCGGTACGCTTGAACAGAATTAAGCAAATACTTTTTTACATCTCAGATCATCAATCCGATTTCAGATAAAAGGAGATAGCAATGAACGACATAGAAGCATATTACAACCTGAAGAGAAAGATCCTCATGAACCTGATCTCCGCCGGATCAGCTCTGCTCTGGGTGATCGTCTCCAGCTCATTCATGAAATTCTTTACGGATGTGGTTGGCTTGAGCCCCGCCATGTACGGCGTGGTGTTTTTGATCTTCAGCATCTGGAACGGCATCAACGACCCCATCATTGGCTACTGGGCAGATAAACGACCCTTCTTGACAGGCCGGGGAAAATATCGCCCCTTGATCCGCTGGTCGGTCCCCATCATCGGCTTTTCGGTCATCGCCCTTGTGTTCGCCTCCCCGGGCTGGAATGAGATCGTAACTGCAGTCTATCTCTTGATCCTCATGATCATCTACGAGGGTGCCAATACCCTTTTAGGAGTTAGTTTCATGGCTTTTACGGTGAACACCTTTCTGAGCACGACTGAGCGTACCAAGGTGCAGGTGATCGCCAGTTATGTCAATCAGATTCCAGTGTTTTTAGGAGGCATGATCCCGGTATGGTTCCTGACGGGTGAATTCAGCCGCTTGACCGTGGCGATGATCTTTTCCGGCGCGTTTCTTTTCGGGCTCCTGCTGATCTGGATCGGGTCACGGTTTATCCGGGAAGATGAGGAGTTCTACAAGAACCTGGAGGTTACCCAGGGTCTCAAAGAACTCCTTTCGCTCGCAAAAGACCTGTTTAAGGATAAGACCTTTGCCCTTTTTTGTATCGCTTTCATCTTTATCCAGGCTGGTACAGGAAATTATTTCTCCGGCTACCTTTATTACATGGACAATGTTCTTGAAGTTTCCGGATTGAAAGCCACAATCCCTGATGTTCTCACCGGTGTCGGGCAAATGCTGCTTTTCCCTTTCATAATTATGATGGTAAAGAAATTCGGTGCCAGGGATGTTTTATGGAAAGGATTCCTGATCGCGGTTGCAGGGCATCTTGTGCTGACATTGCCGATCAATTATTGGATCGCTTCCGGAACCTATATCGTTATTCTTTTGGGCTATGGGTTTGGTTCAGCCATCAACCCGGCAATGATCGGTTTGGCAGTTGATCATATCGAGCTTAAAACTGGAAAACGTCAACCGGGCGTGGTAAGAGGCATCATCGCCATCCTGATGCTGCCTGCTACCAGTATGCAGCCGCTGATCTTGAGCGTACTGCTCAGCGCAGCAGGATATATTGGTGATACAAAGCACCAAACCGCTGAAGTGGTCCAGGCAATCCGATACGGCACCGGCCTTATTCCAGCGGTGATCATCATCATTGGCATCATCCTGTTAGCCATGTTGCCGATCAACCATAAGCGCGAATTGGAAATCCAGGCTGCGATTGAAGCCAAGCACGGCAAGCAAGTCGTTGATGCAAATTGATGAAATTTGGTATACGGATTACGCGGATCTACGGATTTTCACGGATTAACTCAACAAAGAATAATCCGCGTTTGTCCGGGTAGTCCATCAAATCCGTTTACTTAGAATGAGAACAACCTACATGCAAACACTCCACATAATTTCCCACACCCACTGGGACCGCGAATGGTACCTGACCTTTCAGCAATTCCGGCTGAAACTCGTCCATCTCATTGATAAATTGCTCGATCTTCTTGAATCGGACCCCAACTTCAAATACTTCATGCTTGACGGGCAGACGATCGTGCTGGACGATTACCTGGCCTTGCGCCCCGAAATGGAATCTGTCCTGCGCAGACACATTCAAAGCGGGCGCATCCTGATCGGACCCTGGCATATCCTGCCGGATATGTTCCTGGTCAGCCCCGAAGCACACGTTCGCAACTTGCTGCAGGGGGCGCGCACGGCACGCAAGTTCGGACCCAAAATGCCCATCGGTTATATCCCCGATCCCTTCGGGCACCCCGGACAGGTTCCGCAGATCCTGAACGGGTTCGGCATCCAGGCTGCTTCCCTGTGGCGTGGATTGAGCGACCAGCCCGCTGAACTGTGGTGGAAATCGCCGGATGGCTCCAAAGTCCTGCTCGCATACCTGCGCGACAGTTACAGCAATGGCGCGAACCTCCCCGTCCACGATCCCGAATTGTTTATCGAGCAAATTGCCACCGCGGGTAAATCTCTGTCAGCCCACTCCGCCGTAAATAACCACCTGATCATGCTCGGTACCGATCATATGGAGCCGTCACCGCATACATCGGCATCCATCGCGTGTGCCAACGCCAACCTGCCCGATACTCGTGTAATTCACTCCACCTTACCCGAGTACATCGAGAGCATCAAACCACGGATCGAACAACTGGAACAAACCATCCCCACCATTCAGGGCGAATTACGCGCCTGCGACCGTTCCAATCTGCTGCCCGGCGTGCTTTCCACGCGCCTGTGGATCAAGCAGCGCAACCAGCACAGCCAGACCCTGCTGGAAAAATGGACGGAACCGTTCAGCGTCTTTGCCGAAACCATGCTCCCCAAGCAGGGCAAACTGACCATGCCCGCGGAGATCGCTTCTGACCGCATCCGCAACGTTGCGCCCATCGTCCATCAGGCATGGCGGTTGTTGATGGAAAACCATCCGCACGATTCCATCTGCGGCTGTTCGATCGACCAGGTGCACGATGAGATGAAACCGCGCTTCGACCAGGTTGACCAGATCGGCGAAGAGATCACCCGTCAAGCGTTGCAGGCGATCTCCCGCGCGGTGGATACCCGTGCCGATGATGCGATCTCCACCATCCTGCTTTTCAACCCCCACAGCGCCCCCCGCTGCGATGTTGTGGAAGTTGCGCTCAATATCCCCGAAACAGTCGCTGCCTTTGAACTGCTCGATGCCGACAGAACCGTCATCCCGCACGAGTTTATCGGCGCCAGCAGCAAAGAACTCGCCAATCTATTGCTCCCCAAAAGCAGCCTGCGCGACACCATTGGCGCGATCACAGAAGGGCGCGTGGCGGGCGCGGCGATCACCCAGGTGAAAGTTTCCCGCCACGGCGACACCGTGACAATAGACGCCATCCTGGACGAACACGGGCAGCCGAACATTCCTGCATGGCGGCAGGCGGAAGAAAACATCGCCCACTACGAAGCCGACCCCGGTGTGATCCATTTCCACGTCCTCGCGCACACGCCGCGTACATCGCGGATCCGCTTCATCGGCCCGGAAATCCGGGCTCTGGGTTGGAACACGGTTTGGGTGCGTCCTGTGGAGGCTTCCGCTTCGACTCCTCCCGCTGCCATCAACCCACTGCTCAAGCCTTTCCTCCCCCTGGCATTGCGTTTCGCCCAATCCGAACTCGGCGGAAAACTACTTGCCAAACTTAATGTTGGCGACGAAACCAAACCGCCCTATGTCATCGAGAACGAATATTTCCGTGTCGAAGCCAACCCCGATGCTACCCTGACCGTCACCGACAAACGCACGAACACGATCTATTCCGGATTGAATCGTTTCGTGGATGGCGGGGATGCCGGGGACGAGTACAACTATTCCCCGCCCCAGAACGATTCATCGTTCACCCCCAAACTTGCCACCGTTAAAGTGTTTCGTCACCAGCTGATTCCTGCTCTCGAAATCCGGGCGATACTCAACGTTCCCGGGCAGGTATCACCCGATAGGAAAAGCCGCTCTAAAGCGTCCGTTGCCATTCCCATCACCAGCCGCATTTCGCTTGCCGCCGGCGTTCCGCGCATCGACATCCAAACCGAAATCGACAACACTGCCAAAGACCATCGCCTGCGGGTGCATTTCCCCGCGCCATTTGCCGTGGAAGAAGCCGATCACGATGGTCACTTCGAAGTGGTGCGGCGTCCCATCGGCGTGCCGGAGAGCACCGAAAAATGGGTGGAACAGCCCCGCCCTGAAACGCACCAGGGCGCATTCACGGATATTTCCAACGGTAAAATCGGTTTGACCATAGCCAATCGCGGCTTGCCCGAGGTGGAAGCGCTGAACAATGGCGAATATACCGAAATCTCCCTGACACTCCTGCGCGCGGTCGGCTGGCTTTCACGCGATGACATGCCTGTCCGGCAGGGCCACGCTGGACCCGGCATCGAAACCCCCGGTGGTCAGGTGCAGGGAAAATCGGTCTTTGGCTACTCTATCATTCCGCACGCGGGCGGTTGGAGTGAAGCCTGCCAGCAGGCATACGCCTTCCAGACCGAACTCCGCGCCATCGAAACGGAAATCCACCCCGGTGAAATCCCCGCCCAGGGAAGTTTTGTTTCGTCATCGTCCGAAGCGTTCATCATCAGCGCCGTCAAAGCAACCGAAAACGGGAAGGGCTGGCTCGTGCGGGGCTACAATGTTTCATCCGAAACGATCCGGTTTCACTTGAAACCGCTGGTCCGATTTACGCAGGCCGCGTTGGTCAATCTGGCAGAGGAAGAAATATCACCATTGCCTTCAGCAGATGATGGGAGCGTTATTATTTCTGCTGCCGGGCATAAAATCGTCAGTGTGATGTTTTCTGATTAGCCCTGCAAAATGGGCATACTACGATTTGGGTTAGTGTACGATGAGACGAGCCAATTATTCAGTTTGTCTAGAATCAAGCTGAATTTCACTAGTAGCAAGACAAAATACACTCTGCATACCCTCTCATCTTCGTATTATCCGTATATACAGTACCCCCTTGGGGGCACTACGATACGCGGGTGTTTAAAAGGCTATCACGGTTGAATGAACCTGATGACCATGGAGAACACATGTCGTATTTTTAACTTAGGGAACGCACCCTGCAATGCGGGAGTAACCCATACGAACACCCGTCAACGTCTTGACGGGTGTTCGTGATTCCATTCAACCCAATCCTTACTTGAACCTATCAACTGAATAGCGCACCCGCCCGGCGGCTCACGAGCCAACTAGAAAAGACCGATTGAGGGAAATGGGGTGTAAATAAATTGCGCTACAACTTGTTTTCATATAACCCACCTGTATAAAAATATAAATTATGGGGATACGTGCCAGGATCTTCCGATGGCGTAAGGAAACCGCGCACTTCCTTTGCATCGCGGTCTCCAATCCAGGATCTATAGACTTGTTCCATTACAGAGAGAATAATCAATAATCTTAATTGAGTCCACTGATTCCAGCGCGTTCCAATATCCGCCTCGCTGCCAGATGTGTTCCATCAGCTGGAATCTCTGGATAAGTGACCTGGACGCCGAGATTGGCAACAATAGCGTCGGCCAATTGTAGGGGACTTGTATCCGCGATCGACATACGCACTCCGGCTTTGTGCCGGGCCAGACGGTTTGCAACGGTAACCTGCTGTTCAGCCTGGTTTTCGACAGGGAAGAACAGGAAAGGCACCCGCAGCACCTCAGCTTCGAGTGTTGACATGCCACCACCCTGGAGGACTGCCAGATCACAAGCTGCCAGGTGCCGCCACAAGCCGGGCACCATTCCCCGGCAGTCGATTTCCTTCGGAACGACAAGCGATTTCGGATCGATCCGTGGCCCTGCGACAAGGACCAGGTGAACACCAGGAACTCGAGCCGCAACGAGGGGAAATGCCTGCCCGCATAGCTCAAGAAGGTCCCGGCCAACGGATGTGCCGCCCACCGTGCAAATCACAAGCGGTTCTTTGCTGTATCCAAGCTCTCGTCTCAAGACATCCCTTGGAGGAATATCTTTCTTATCAAAGGGAAACGCGTAACCAACAAACTCAATGGTTTTATCGGCAATCCGGCGTCGATTGGACAACAGCCAACCGAAAGACCGGTCAGCAACGTCCTCACGCTCTCCGATGAATAGCGCCGCATTTTGTCCCCGGGTTGTCACCCGCCATGCGTTTGACCACAATAGATTGATCATCCACGCACCGAGCTTCTCGAAAACGTTGTTGGAAACAACATCCATGCCCAGGAAGTCGTAAAAAACGATAAAGGGGATAGGCGGTAACCTGTAAAAGCCCAACAGGTTGGCTATCAAGATTTCATACGTTTCATCCCCAACGATGACGTTATATCCGCCCCGGGATGCGGCAATCGCGCTGACATGGGCATTATGCATCCAGAATATCATCGCTCGGAATACATAAGCAGTGAGGCTGAGCTGACCATTGTGGGAGGTTGAATCGGCGAGCTCTGTCTCCCCTCGATATGCTGCCTGTTCGGGTGCGAACGCCTCGCCAGCAGCTTCCAGTACTTCGCATGCCGGTGAGCCTGCCAGCCAGTGGATTTCGATCTCAGGACAAATCTGGCGCATTTCATTAGCGATGGCAAGGTCACGGTTCACATGACCCAGCCCAAAGGATCCGCTAATATAGAGGACTCTGCAACTCATGTTAGCACCTCCAAACCATCCATTTTGCCTCTGAAAATCCTGCTTTTCGTTAGTCTTCTCAATGCTCCAGTACGTGAATAGGAGATTGGATACCAGCAAAATTGTCTGTTGCGAGTCGATTAAGGAGATCAATTATCATTATAATAACTAATCTTTGGAAAGCAATATCATTTGGGCGCGGGTTCGGTACCGAGGCGTTTAGGTCTTATGGTTAAGTTTTTCCAGCTCATTAAGCTGTTTTTTAATCAAGGGTGGCACCTGTAAGCGTTTCATACCACCGTTATAACTTTCAACATTTACGTGTTTGTACTTAGGTAGACGTGGTACCTTAGTTCTTCATATCAGAGACACCTCGTGTAAAGGGATATTATCATTAGTTGTTCTCGCACACAAAAGAGGGCTATCAAGCCGCGGGGTTTTGCCTTTTAAAGAGCTGCAGTCTGCAGATTCGTCAGGGGCAGTGAGGTTGTCCGAATAAAACATCCACCAGTACCAATCCCCTCTCTCATATATTATTCATACCCAAATAATCCGGCCTCACTAGTAATGGACAACATCGGCAAGTTGCTACTGCACGGCAGCGCATTACAGAGGAACAGCCCGTTTCCCTCCCGATTGCTCTCTCGCGCCTCGGGTCAATTCCGATCTTAGGGATTTGCTTGTTGATTCAGGAATTACTTTCGAAGATCTTTATTTTCTATATGGTATCTAATCGCAAATAATGTGTTGCAAATAGCTCCCATGAAGCTGCCAAGGCCTAAAAGAATCCAAATAGTCGGTGTCAAACCACCCAGGGTTATGTTTAATGCGGCTGTTACCAAACCAGTGATCAATAAGCATAACCCGAAAATGCGAAAGAAAAGAATTGCAGCGGGTCGTGATGTAAAGGTTAGCAAATTATTCATGATCTATTCTCCTTGCCTCCTAATTCGAAAACTGAGGTAGATGTGACCTGCCCCAAAACTGATCCAGTGTTTCTGTTAGGATTACAACCGAGAGAGAGGTCAGCGGGGGATTAGTCATTTAACAAACTGACTCCGACCATCCTCTCGTCTTGGTATTATCCATATATACAACACCCCCTTGGGGGCACAGGAACATATCATCAATATGTTCCATACTTTACATTGTTTTCCATAGAGTTCTCAGAACCGGGGATTTTCGAAATCTGAATCTGAGGCTTCAAGCATGAAAAATCCGCCTTTTCTGGCGGTTTCGGTTTTTTATAAGATCGCTAAGTGGACTATTTCCATTGTTACTGGCATTTTCAGCAAATGTTGAAAGCATCGATTATAGTGAAAATCGTATTGCTACAGTATTCCGTTAGGGACATCCAAGAAAAAATCGCTGGTGAGGCGATTCTTATTTTTCCTTACAGTAGTTCTCGGAGGTTTACCAGTCAAATCAACTTTATTGTGGGAATCTTTTGCTAAACCAGTAATTCCTTTGCAATCTCTCTGGGAAATCGAGAACCGATTGACTTAAAAGGCACTTCGCTCATTCGATACTCTGCGTTTGAAAGGCTCAAATCCGACATGCTATTCGTCATTTCCGCTATCACCTGGTATTGGTAAGCAATGTCATTCATTGAACCCAAGACGCTCCGGCTTTTTGTGTTGTCAAATTGAATATCTTTGTAATGATGAAGTTCCTGGAGAATAGTTTCGAAGGGGATTCCGATCATCGCTAACAAGTTCGTAACTCTCAGGTGGAACGAGACGAGCCAATGATCCGATTCCCAAATAGGTACGGCTACTGACAGCAACGTCTTTTCATTCACCATGAGAATCAAATCACCAGACTCGGTGGGAATGAAATTTGCGTACCAGTCCCCTAACTTATTCGTAGTCGGTAAAAGTTGTTCAGGTAAATCGATTTCGAACAATGCTTGAAGTTTGCGCGTCAATCGTAAAGTAATCATTTATCAATCGTTTACAGAACTCAGGAACTAAAAAACTTCTCGAACAACTCTTTAGCAGCCTTTTGGCCTTCTTCGGTAACGAGCACTGATTTTGCTTTGCTCTTGGGATCACTGATAAATCCCTTTTGGTGCAAGCGATCCATTGCGCCCCAATCAAAACTCTTCCAAGCTCTTACCGCATCTTCGTCGCAATGAAAGTTCAGATAAAGCAACGCCAATATAGCTTCATCGATCTTCACTTCACTGACTTTCATACGGGTAATCCTTTCTTCCAAGGGGTAAGTATAGGGAAAGAAAATATAATGGCCAGAATGATAGATCCCTCACAATATATCGGTTTTTTCTCATTCTTGCAATATTCAAGACGGATACTTTTTCGAAGCTTGGTTAATACCCTCTCATCTTTCAATTATCCGTATATAAAGCATCCCCTTGGGGGCACAGGAACATATAGACCATATTTTCCATATGGTACATTCTTGTAAAAAACGCTCTTTGACAAGAGCGTTTTTTTGTCGTTGGGTTTCATTTCTTTTTTTACAAGACGATCCGCTTGATCACCCCTTTTATATCCTGGCCTTGCAGATACTCAATTGGAAACTGGTTTTCCAACATCAAATACGTGAACCCATGCACCAGACTCCAAAGCTTCACGGCGATATTTTCCACTCTGCCTTCCGGTAACTCCCCTTTGCTTTGACAAAAAACAATCATCTCTTCAAAAAGTGCAATACTCTTCCGGGAGATCTCAACATATTCTGGATGATCCCGTTCTTCTTCAAGCGCACCGGAAAACATCAATTTAAAAATAGCCGGGTTATCAAGAGCAAATTGCAGGTAAGCCAAGGCAATTTCAGCGATAACTTGGGATGGAGAGTTTTTTGTCTTTTCAAAAGGATCCAGTAATATTTGATGCCGTTGCTCATGTCCGGCAGTAGAAATCGCGGCAAGAAGCGCTTGCTTATCGAGGAAATGATTATAAGGGGCAGTGTGGCTGACGCCAATCCTCTTGGCTACATTTCGTAAACTTAATCCATCCAAACCTTGTTCAGACAGGATTTCCAGACCAGCAGAGATCAGTGCTTCTTTGAGATTACCGTGATGGTAGGTTTTTGATGTCATAAGAATATCATACCACAATGTTGACAGCGTTAATATCTGGGCGTAAAATATTAACAGTGTTAACATTCGAACACGTGATAGCCCACTTGTGTATAAGCCATGACCAACTGCGGCGAGCAAATGGCGTCCTTATGACACCGCCGAGAGGTTTGATAGCTTCGTTCGCCCGATAACAAGGAGAAAGCAGCATGCAAAATGATCTGCACCGATCGCCCCGGACCACAATGACATCGCGAGAACGTGTACTTAAAGCTATCCATCATGAAGAGCCCGACCGCCTTCCAGTCGATTTGGGGGGCATGGCTTCAACCGGGATCATGGCGATTGCATATGCCCGGCTCAAAGAGCACCTGGGATATTCAAGCGGGGAAATCCGCATTTTTGACATGGCCCAACAACTGGCGGAAGTGGAGCCAGAAATATTGTCCCGGTTCGGGGTGGATGTAATTTCGCTGGGAAACTCGCTGGGCGAAGCGCCATCAGAATTCTGGAAACCCTGGGTATTGCCCAATCAAATACCATGTCAGATCCCTGCGAATATAGACGTGAGGCCAGATGAAGACAATGGCGGCTGGCTCCTCTGGGAATACGGAATTCCCATGCAGCGAATGTCCACCAGCAGTATTTATTTCTCAGAAATCTTCCATCCCCTGGCAGAAGCAACCACGACAGAGGAATTACAACTGTTCCCGAGGCCCATCGTCAGCGATGACGACCTCAAGTTCCTCGAGATGAGGGCGAAAGCCCTATATGAAAATACGGAGTTTGCCATTATTGCCAACTTTGGCGGAAACATCCTGGAGGCTGCAAACACTCTGAGAGGATTTTCCCGTTTCATGATGGATCTGGGAAAAGGGGGAACATTCGTTGAAGATCTGATTGGTGGAATTGTCGAGACTCAGTTCTCGAATCTAACCCAGTACCTGGAGGCAGTTGGTAAATACGTTCAGATCATCCAATTTGGGGATGATCTCGGCATGCAGGACCGGCCGATCATGTCCCGAGGCATGTATCAGAAATACCTGATGCCCGGCCATCAAAAACTATTCCAACATGTTCATCAAAACTCCAAATGCTCTGTTTTTCTCCATTCTTGCGGAAGCATTTACCCACTTATCCCGGATCTGATCGCGGCTGGCGTTGATATTCTCAACCCGGTGCAAACCAGTGCAAAGAACATGGATCCTGTTCAGTTGAAAACAGATTTCGGGGATCAGATCACCTTCTGGGGAGGCGGCTGTGACACGCAACACGTGCTTCCATTTGCATCTCCGGACGAGGTTGCCAATCATGTCCGTGAGCGTGTGAAGATTTTTGCTCCGGGTGGAGGCTTTGTCTTCAACCCGATCCATAATATCCAGGCAGATGTGCCCCCGGCGAGTATTGTGTCGATGTTCGATACTGCTCTTGAATTCAGATACGATACCGAATCATGAAACGAACAGCATGAGTATTGTATGGGATACCAAAGAAGAACACCAATCCTATTCCTGAGGTGAGAGGAGTTTTGAATGACTACCGTAAAAGAGTACTATAACTTGAGGAGAAAGATACTCATCAATCTGATCTCTGGTGGATCCGTCCTGGTCATGGTGATCGTCACCAGTTCGCTCATGAAATTCTATACCGATGTGATCGGCTTAAGCCCTGCCATATACGGGATTGTATTTCTAATTTTCAGTATCTGGAACGGGATCAATGACCCCATGATTGGATATTGGGCAGATAAGCGACCTTTCATAACGGGCCGAGGAAAATACCGTCCTCTGATGCGTTGGGCCATACCGATCATTGGCGTATCGCTGATCTCCCTGCTTTTTGCCTCCCCAGGCTGGGACAAGATCTTCACCGCGGTCTTCCTGCTGGTACTCCTGGTGATATACGAAGGCGCACAAACCCTCCTGGGAGTCAGTTTCATGGCTTTTACAGTGAACACTTTTTTACCCATGGGGGAACGCACAGAAGTGCAGGTGATATCGAGCTATGTCAACATGGTCCCCATTTTTCTGGGGGGTATGATCCCGGTGTGGTTTCTTACCGGCGACTTTAGCCGCACAACCCTGGTGGCGATCTTCACGGGAGCGATCCTATTGGGTCTCCTATTGATCTGGATCGGGGTGAGATTCATCCGGGAAGATGAGGAATTCTACAAGAACATGGTCGCCACGGCGGGACTAAAGGAACTATTTTCTCTCTCGAAGAGCTTTCTGAAAGACAAGACATTCTTATTATTCATGGCAGCCTTCCTTTTTGTTCAGGCCGGCACGAGCAATTATTTTACCGGCTATCTCTATTACATGGATAATGTCTTGGAAGTATCCGGCCTGAAGGCGACGATTCCCGACCTGCTGACTGGGATCGTTCAGATGGCGATCTTCCCCCTGATCGTCCTGATGGTACGCAAGTTCGGTTCCAAGGAAACCTTATGGAAAGGGCTCCTGATCGCAGTGGCGGGGCATGCCATTTTATCCTTGCCGATCAACTATTGGGTAGCCGCAGGAATCTATATCGTCATCCTGGTGGGGTATGGCTTTTCATCAGCCATCAATAATCCGCTCATCGGGTTAATCGTTGATCATATGGAACTGAAAACTGGAAAACGCCAGCCTGGAACCGTGAGAGGATTCATGTCGATGCTGTTGCTGCCTGCTGCAAGTGTACAGCCTTTGGTCCTGAGCGCCGTGCTCAGCGCCGCGGGGTATGTGGGTGAAAGCAAACACCAGACAGCCGAGGTGGTTCAGGCAATCCGGTACGGGACGGGGATCATCCCGGCGGTCATTCTTCTGGTTGGAATATTCCTGCTCATTCGAGTGCCCATCAATCATAAGAGGGAACTGGAGATTCAGGCAGCCATTGAAGTAAAACATGGCGGGCATCCTGTCGATGTAAATTGAGGAAAATTCGAATGCAAACACTGCACGTCATCTCGCATACCCACTGGGACCGTGAATGGTACCTGACCTTCCAGCAGTTCCGGCTGAAACTGGTTCACCTGGTCGACAAACTGCTCGATATTCTCGCCACAGGCCCCGACTTCAAATATTTCATGCTCGACGGGCAGACCATCGTGCTGGATGATTACCTGCTCATGCGTCCCGAAATGGAAGCAGTCTTGCGCGGGTACATTCAAAGCGGGCGCATCCTGATTGGACCCTGGCACATCCTGCCGGATATGTTCTTGGTCAGCCCCGAGGCGCACATCCGCAATCTACTGGAAGGAGCGCGCACTGCCCGCAAGTTCGGGCCTAAAATGCTGATCGGCTATATTCCCGATCCTTTTGGCCATCCCGGCCAGACTCCTCAAATCCTGAAAGGGTTTGGCATCGACGTGGCTGCCCTGTGGCGCGGACTGAGTGACCAGCCCGCCGAACTGTGGTGGCAATCCCCTGATGGTTCAAAAATCCTGCTGGCATACCTGCGCGACAGTTACAGCAACGGCGCAAACCTGCCTGTCCACGATTCCGAATTATTTATCGAGCAGATTGCCATCGCGGGTAATTCCCTGTCCGCCCACTCCGCCGTAAATGATCACCTGATCATGCTCGGTACCGATCATATGGAGCCATCCCCTCGCACATCGGCATCCATCGATTGTGCCAACGCCAACCTGCCCAATACTCGCGTAATTCACTCCACACTGCCCGGGTATATCGAAAGCATCAAAGCCCAGATCGAACAACTGGAGAAATCCATCCCCACAGTGTGCGGTGAACTGCGCGCTTGTGACCGTTCGCATCTGCTTCCTGGCGTACTTTCAACCCGCATGTGGATCAAGCAACGCAACCATCACAGCCAAACCCTGCTCGAAAAATGGGCGGAACCATTCGGCGTCTTCGCAGAGAACTTTGTTCGGACAGAACCAAGCCCGGCGTCGCCCGAAGCGCTGGCATCCAACCGCATCCGCAACACCGCGCCTATCCTCCGCCAGGCGTGGCGGCTGTTGATGGAAAACCATCCGCACGATTCCATCTGCGGTTGTTCCATTGACCAGGTTCACGTAGAGATGGAGCCGCGCTTTGACCAGGTTGACCAGATTGCCGACGAACTCACCCTGCAATCCCTGCAAGCGCTTGCCCGTGCCGTTGATACCCGTGCTAATGGCATTTTCTCGTCCATTGTTCTTTTCAACCCGCACGGGCACTCTCATCGCGGCCTGGTGGAGATCGCGCTTAACATCCCTGAAACCGTCCACGCCTTTGAACTCGTCGCCGCTGACCAAACCGTCATCCCGCACGAATTCATTGGCGCCAGCAACGCCGAACTCGCCAATCTCCTGCTGAAAAAGAATGAACTGCGCGACACCATCGGCGCCATCAACGAAGGGCGCGTGGCGGGTGCGGTAATCGTCAGCGTCAAAGTCACCCGCTCGGATTCCACCGTCTCCATCGACGCCATTCTCGACAACAAGGGTCAGCCCAACATCTCCGAATGGCAGCAGGCAGAAGCAGACATTGCCCGTTACGAATCCGACCCAGGCGTGACTCACTTTCATGTGCAGGCGCATACCCCCAGAGCGTCGAGCATCCGCTTTATCAGCCCCGAAATCCCTGCGCTGGGCTGGTGCACACTCTGGGTTCGCACCTTGCCCTTGCCCGAGTCTGCTCCTGCCGCAACGGTCAATCCGTTGCTTAAGCCACTCCTGCCTTTTGCTTTACGTTTTGCCGAAACCGAACTTGGCGCAAAACTGCTTGCCAAGCTCAACGCTGGCGATGAAACCAAACCGCCCTTTCTCATTGAAAATGAATTTTTCTGCGTGGAAGCCGCCCCCGATGGCACGCTGACCGTCACCGACAAGCATACGAACTCGATTTATACCGGATTGAATCGATTCGTGGATGGCGGGGATGCCGGCGACGAATACAACTATTCCCCACCCCGGGCGGATTCATTGTTTCTCCCGAAACATGCCATGGTGAAAGTCTTTCGTCACCAAATGGTCGCGATCCTCGAATTACGGTACACGCTCAATGTCCCCGGGCAGTTATCCCCCGATAGGAAGACCCGTTTGCAAAAGATGGCCACCATCCCCATCATCAGCCGCATTTCGCTCACTCCTGGCATCCCGCGCATCGACATCCACACCGAAGTGGACAACACCGTCAAGGACCACCGCCTGCGCGCACATTTCCCCGCACCCTTTGCCGTGGACGACGCCCATCACGACGGTCACTTTGAAGTCGTCCAGCGTCCGCTCGGTGTGCCCCAACCAGGCGAACACTGGGTGGAATCTCCGCGCCCCGAAACGCACCAGGGCTCCTTTACCACTGTCTCCAACGGCAAAATCGGCTTGACCATTGCCAATCGCGGCTTGCCCGAAGTGGAAGTGCTCCATCTGGATGGGGAGACCCGTACAGAAATCGCCATCACACTCCTGCGCTGTGTCGGCTGGCTCTCGCGGGATGACATGCCTGTCCGCCAGGGTCACGCCGGTCCCGCCTTTGAAACGCCCGGCGGGCAAATGCAGGGCAAATGGAGTTTCAACTATTCCATCATCCCGCACGCGGGCAATTGGAGCGAATCTTATCAGCAGGCGTATGATTTCCAGACAGAACTCCGCGCCATCGAAACGGGTATTCACCCCGGCGAAATCCCCGCACAAGGGAATTTCATTGCAACATCCCCCATCGAATTTGTAATCAGCGCAATCAAAGCAGCGGAAAACGGCAAAGGCTGGCTTGTGCGCGGATACAACGTCTCATCTGAATCTATCCGGGTCAGCTTGAAACCCTTGCGGCGCTTTGCCCATGCCGCGCAGGTCAATCTGGCAGAGGAAACCATATCACCCCTGAATACAGGGAATGACGGCAGCGTTGTTTCTTCTGTTGCCGGGCATAAAATAATCGGCGTTATGTTCACCGATTAGCCTTGCAAGATGGACATGCCTACAATTCGGGGGCATGAAGATAGCACAAGCCAGTCGTTCGGTTCATCGAAAACCAGGCTGAATTCTTAGCAGCAAGGCAAAATTCACTCTGCTTACCCTCTCGCCTTTGTATCCGTATATAAAGTATCCCCTTGGGGGCATTGGAACATATAGTCCATATTTTCCATATGGTACTTTCTCGTCTAATACGCTCTGTTTTCAGGGTGTATGTTTTTTATCTTCTGGTACTGTTTGTCCGATATGGATTGCATGAGCATTCAATCTATCTAGGGGGGTAGCGTGTCAGAGCTTGTGCATTGCATAAGAAAAGAATGCCATATCTACATGTCCACTAAAGGAAGTTGCACAGTTTTATTTTCCTGTGGCAACTCAATATCATACCCAATCGCCTTATAACCAGAACGCCGCTTATTATGCATCCTGGCTAACACAGGCACATTAAAATCCACATAGTCGTAGATAATCACTTCTTTCTTTGCTGCATTCAAGCGGTGCAAACGACCGGCATATTGAGTTAGTGTGCCGCGCCAGGAAATAGGTAAAGCCAGAAATAAAGTATCCAACCGTTCATCATCAAAACCTTCGCCCAAATAACGCCCTGTTGCTAAAATCGCACGCGACTGATCAGCTGGAAGGTTGGCGATTCGATCTTTCAGCTCCTGGCGCTGCTTCTTGCCCATTCCCCCTTTCATCACAAAGACATGAGCAACTCGTTTTTTCAATAATTCTGCCAGAATTTCCAAATGTTCCCTTCTCTCAGTTAGCAGTACCGGAAATCGATTGGCCTGGATGGCAGCTACCACATCATCAACGATCATTTGGTTCCGGTCATTATCTTTTTCCAAAGAAGAATACACTTCTTGAATAGATTGGGCTGCAATATTTTGAAGATAGGAAGGCAACAGGAACTTAGTTGGACGCACGATGGCCTTGTGGCTAAAGGGCTGTTTATCTGCCTGATCTCGATCATTCACCTTGTAACGAATTGGACCGCACTGCATAAAAATAATCGGCTGATGCCCGTCCTTACGTGTCACAGTCGCAGATAAACCCGTAAGATATTTGGCCTTACTCTGGCGAACCACTTGCTCAAAGCTGACCGCAGAAATATGGTGGCACTCGTCAACAATCAGGTAGCCGTAATTACCAACGATGTCACTAACAACTCCTTTCTGGATCAGGCTTTGGAGCATCGCCACATCGAGATTTCCATTTAATTTGTGTTTACCGCTGCCAAACTGACCGATGTCTTTTGATGAGATGCCAAGAAACTGGCTCAAAGCCTGAACCCATTGATCGAGTAGCTGCCGGCGGTGCACAACCACCAGCGTATTCACCTGACGTTGCGCTATCAAATAAGCAGCCACGACGGTTTTTCCAAAGGCTGTAGAAGCAGCCAGCACACCCGTTTCATGTTGCAGCAAACTGTCAGCAGCTTGCTGCTGTTCGCCGCGTAAAGCGCCTTGAAATTGAACATTCAAACGGGTACCTGCGACGCGTTCGTCCGTCAGGTTTATCTTGATCTGTAGCGATTTGAGCAAGCCGTTGAGTTCATCCATGCAGCCGCGTGGCATTCCCAGGTGTTGGGGAAAATCCTCGCAACAACTGATGATGCGCGGCTTCCCATAGGTGGATAGCCGCATACCTTGTGCTTGATAAAAATCTGGATTTTGAAAAGCAGCCAGACGGATCAAGCGATTCCGTAAAGAAGGTGTCAATTCTGCTTTTGGTATATAGATTTGGTTCCCAATAACAATATCAAGACGCTCAGGCAACGGTCCAATCACTGGTGGTTCCTTATGTTTTCTGGATGGCGGCGCAGCCCAGGGACGGTCGTTATCTTCATCCGTTATGGGGAGCTGAATACCCAGAAATTCACCCTGCTTCTCAGCATGCCTAGCGACAGTCTGTACTTCTGCGCGGGTCATCCTTTGTAGGGATGTAAGAAAGGCCCATTGATCTTCATAAGCAATGAAATGCTCATTTACAAAGACGCTGTTACCGTTCTCGCGTGGTTTCTTTTGAAGTGGCAATGCAATCAGGTTGCCAAAGCCACCTCTTGGTAGCGTATCCTGACTGGGGAAAAAGCGATCATAAGAGTCCAACCCAATCTCTGGCCGGTGCACCATTGTTTGAGAAAGCAGGAAAGTACCCATCTGGCGCGCCTGGGCTGCTGGAACAAGCTCGGTAAAGAACATCCAAACATGCCCTCCGTTACCAGAGCGCGATCGCTCAAGGGCAGCAGGAACATTAAACGTCGAACAAGTTTCCAAGAAAGCGCGGGCATCATCCTGCCAGGAGACCTTATCGAAGTCTGCTGCTAAAAACCAGCAAGTCTCATCCGGTAACATTGGATAAACACCAATCGTGAAATCGCGTTTAGAACTTTCCTGAGGATCAAATCCTTGGAGATGGTTACGAATCACGGTATCCGTGAAAGATAAAAATTCCCGCTGCTGGCAATCTTCGCAATGCGTTTTTGGCTTTCCACAAACTCCGCGTACCCATTCATTGCGACAAACTGGTTGGTAACCCTTCTTTCCTGTTTTCAGGCTCTCAAAACGTCTGGGGTAAATATCTTCTCGCCCGCGAAACAGGTTCCGAAAAAGAGCGATCTTATCTCCTTGCGTCGATTGATTATTAACAGCAGGACGACTATTGCCATGTTGGAGTTGCGCTACTTTTTCATTTTGTAACTCTGCCAGATGTGCCAACAAGTCTGATCGACGACTCTCAAGTTCAGCCAACTCAGATTTTGTTGAAGCAATCAAATGATTGATTTCATCGGATGATTTCATGGCAGCTTATAGTGGGCTATTAAAAATACCTTTGCAGAACGCGGTTGGTCTCCCGAATCACGTCATCAAGATCGGGGGTTTCTGGCATTTGACCGCTCAAACGTGTCCGCCACAGTTGCTTAAAAGTTGCGCGCCGGCGTTCAAGGACTGTTTTCAAATCCCCGGTCGCCAGACCTTTGGCTTCGAACTTGGGGGCAGCGTTGAAAGACAGTTGCTCCACATCCGCCATCCGGTTGGTAAGCAGAAAGTGAACATCGTACAGGTCGCGCGGCTCGGTACGGGTTAAAAGTGAGCGGAGTTTCTCGGCCAGGATTTCTTCCATCGAATAAACGAAAAGCGTTGCCCGGCGCGCCTGGCAATCACTGTATGGAGATTGAACTGGCCTTTCCTCGGTCGGAAAAGCCAGAGTTTCATCCCTGGAGAAGTCCACCTTCAAGGAACGGCTTGCAAGAGAAGCCTGCAAGGGCCCAATATAATTCAAGTAGATCGTCGGATTGCCGCTGGAATGTTCTTCTACTTTTTGGGTAGCCAGCGTGAGATTGGCTTCGCGCGCCAGCCAAAGAAACAGCCCTTCTACCGCCGCACGTAGTTCGGCATTTGTCCCCTTGGTATCCAACATGGTGAAATCCAAGTCTTCAGAAAATCGGTAGTCGGGCACATACATCTTCTTGATGGCCGTCCCACCCTTGAAGGCCAACAAGCCATGCAGCGGAGGAGATGCAGCGACTGCATGAAGCACCCAGGTCAACACATAATCTTTCTCGATGGTCTTATCGCCCAAACCAAGGCGGTGAGCCATTCTCGAGATTTCAGCAGGCGGGATCATCTTAGGTGGATGCGACTCCTTCCAAGGTTTCAGGATCGATATTGAGTTGTAGTCTCCAGCGTTTCAGGAAACGGCCGCTGGCAGGCAGAACAGGGTCCAGCAGAGCATAGCTGGGTCCGACCATTTCTTGCAGGCTGGCCAGTACTTGCGGGGTTCCAAGATTATAGAATTCGAGCAGGTATCCCAACCGTTTGGCCACGGCTTGGTTGCCCAGCAGGCGGGCATATCCTGCCAGTTTTTGCCAATCGAAAGATTCTTTACTGATAAGCAATCCGGTAGCCACCTCGCTCACTCCAGCACATAGATCGGGGCGTGCCAACCCGTCTAAGATGGTGCGTTCGTGGTCACTGACTTGGACTTGCTCCCCAGACGAAATCCATGTGGGGATATACCCCCACATATCTTCTGCTTTTATCGTCACGAACTGATAGGACACTTTGAGAATAATGCGAGAACGCAGACGGCGATGTGTAGAGATGATTACACGTGTGACCGGGCGAGTCAGCATATTGTGGATTTCGAAAGCGCTCTGGTGAGATACATAATACGGTATTGCGCCAACCAGCTCGCGGGCGATCACCAGTCGACTGGCTTCTGGAAATACATCATTTCCAGCAGAGGGAGAGACAAGAGCATATTTACCTGCCCCCAGCTTGACCAGCCAGCCAGCTCTTGTAAGCCGGAGAAGGGCCTGTTGTGTGGCAGCATAACTTTTCCCGGTGATGTCCTGGGCGTCGTCAATAGAAAAAACAATCCGCCCTTTGCCAGCAAGGGCAGTGAATAGATGTGCATTTTCCGAACCCAAGGTCTTTGAATAGTCAGCCATTATGTTTTATGTTCAAATAATTACGACTTCCGTAACATTATATACACAAAACATAATTAATACAATGGCTAGCTGGAAGAATAAGTATGTCTATAAGTCGTTTTCGATCTCTGATGACGAATACATCTCATACTTGGCAATAACCCCACCATGCTTATAAAGCAGGATGAGCTAGTAAATACCCTCTCAACTTTGCATTATACCTATATAAAGTATCCCCTTGGGGGCACTTGTTTCATGTATTCTATATGTTTCATACAATACGCCCTGTTGAAGGGTGTTTTTGTTTAATCGTTACTGCCGGTCAACCCATGGGATTTAGAGATTTGCCGATTACACACCATTGAAAAAAAGGCCATGTCTCATAAGTGTGGAGAGTTGAACAAGAATCCAAATATATAATTATGTATGCTGCCCGCCAAGCCCATTGATCATTAGCGAACCCAAGTCTTGCACCAACTTGGGATTTTTATAATACTGCTGTTGGAACTGGGGGTCGATAAAAATATCCATGAACGCCTTGAAATAAACAAGGAGAGCATCTTCGGATATATCCGAATGAATCTGTCCTTGTTCTTTGCCTTCCCGGATCAACCCCAATAGCAGACCTGTCATTTTCCCCTTTGCCGAGTCGCGTATTTTTTTAATTTCAGGGTCATTCTGGAGAGCATAATTATTGGTAAATCCGGTCACATTCCCTTCGGAAGATCTTCCGTTCGCCATCATCTCGGCGATGATATGGATGAATGCTGCCATTTTTTCCCAGTAAGGTTTTTCGTAAGATAAAACTTCCTGAACCCGGTTCATCAGTTGATCCACCATGGTAGTCACGAATTCCCGTACCAGTGTTTCTTTACTGCCAAAATTATTGTAGATTGTCGCCTGCGATACACCGGCCTTGCGAGCAATATCGACAATACTTACTCTTTCCACGCCAAACTGGCTGAACAGTTCCCAGGCTGCTTTGCGAATATCTTCCTTGCTTTGTTCTTTTCTTCGCGCAAACCCATCCATAATTTACACTCCTTATCATGCAGCCCCGATAAAAGGGAACTACAACGATCCTTACTTAATTATGATAATTTTTAAACCAGTACGCATTGACAATTCTAGAAATCTGGCTATAATCTAATTTTGTAATTTCTATAATATTATATTACAAATATACCGGAAATAACAGATATAGGAAACACAATGATCAAGGATGAAGAAAAAACAATGAAAACGATCTTTACATTTGCATCAAACGAACTTCTCAAGGTGGATCAGGCAGGCGGTAAAGCGCTGGCATTGATCCAGATGAGCGGAGCAGGCATGCCAGTCCCGCCCGGGTTTGTCCTGACCGTGAGTTTCTTCGAGCCGTGGATCGCTATCCTGCATACCTCTCCCGAATGGGCTGCGATGAAAAAATCAGAAGCCGGTGGAATTGGTCAGACGGCGAGAGCACTCCAAGTATTATGCCGCACTCTCAAATTCACCGATCACCAGAAAGAAGAGATTGAGATCACCCTGAAATTATTTCGGGAAGAAAATCATGGTCATCTTTATGCTGTTCGCTCGTCATCCCCGGAAGAGGATCTTGAAGGGGCCTCGTTTGCTGGCGGATACGAGACCAGCCTGGGGGTTACAGCGGATGCCATCGAAGCAGCCATCCTGCATTCGTTCACATCCAGCTTTGATGAGCGGGTATTCTTGTACAAAAAAGAACACGGATTTCAGATCGATCAACCCCGCATCGCGGTGATTGTCCAGCAGCAGGTGGATGCCGAAAGTGCGGGCGTGGCTTTTTCGCTAAATCCACTGAACAATTGCTACGATGAGGCCGTTATAAACGCCAATCATGGTCTGGGTGAATCGGTGGTCTCCGGGGATGTGGATCCGGATGTTTTTGTGGTGGACAAGCTCAAGCACGAGATCATCGAAACACGCATCGGCGGTAAACGGATCGTTATCACACTGAATCATACAGGTGGCACTGCCAAATCCACCCGCGCCAATCATCAGGAAGCGTCTGTCACACCCGCCCAGGTGTTGGAACTGGCCGGGTTGCTGGAGCAGGTTGAGGCGTATTATCAGAAACCGGTTGATATCGAGTGGGCCATCTCGGGCAATAAAATATTCCTGCTCCAGACCCGTCCCATCACCACCTATCTCCCGCTGCCCGAGGAAATGATCACTGCACCGGGACAGCCCAAACGCCTGTATTCCAACTCCACCCTGATCGAACAGGGCCTGCAGGAGCCGCTCTCGGTGTTGGGCACGGATTTTCTGGGCTACGTATTGAATGAAGTGGGCGGCCAAATTGCAAGAGGTGGGATTGGTCTGGATGGGGTGGCCTTTACCTCCGCCGGTGGTTATTACATGAATATTTCATACGCGCAGAAACTGGGGATGCGCGGCGCCAGTCTTGCGCCGGGGAGTATCGGCGACCCGCGCGTGACGGCCACCCTGGACAGTATTGACATGGCGCAATATCTGGATGTCGAACTGCCCGCGAAGCTGAAGGCGATGCGAGGCAAGATGATGTTCAGCATGCTGCCGATGGCCAGATCCGTTCTGGGAGCGTATCTCAAGCCAGAGCAACTCCTTCAACATTATCATGCTGCCCTGCCTCAGGAGATCCAGCGCCTTGAAACATTTTCCGGCGATGGCCTATCGTTACAAACGCAAGCCATTGAATTGACCGGATTGTTGAGCTTCTTTTATGACGATTATGGGATCCCGATGATCCTGGCTGCGCAATTTGCCCAACATCGCATCCAGAACCTGTTCAAACAGGAGAGCAGCCAGGTGCAGGATCACTTGATCAACCTGGGGATCTCGCTACCGGGCAACAAGACGACTGAAATGGGAGAATTGATGTATGCCCTGGCATCATCGGCCGAAATCAGCCGCTGCGACTCTGCCGCCGACTTCCTGATCGCCCTGGAGCGGGGAACCCTGCCCCCGGACTTTGCGCGCCGCTGGGAACATTTCATGGCTGAATTTGGGATGCGCTGCCCGGGCGAAGTTGACCCTGCCACTCCACGCCCAAAGGAACAACCCGCCCTGGTTTTTGAGCAGCTCAAGTTTTTGTCTCTGACCATACAGGATAGGAAGACTTCCCAGACATTTTTCGAGGAGGCTCACTCCAAACGCGAGGCAGCGTATCAAGCCCTTCATGAAATCGCCCAGCAGAAAGGGAAGCGAAAAGCCAGGGCGCTGGAAAAGTTTTACAAAATCTGGACAGCCTTTGGCGGGTACAGGGAAACGCCCAAACATTATGTCATCAAGGTGATCGAACTATTCCGCCACCAGGCGCTTGCAATTGCCCAAAGATTTGTGGCTGATGGGCGATTGGATACCCCCGAGCAAATCTTTGACCTGACCATCGCCGATATTGATCGGGCAGGCATCGATCCAATGCTCGATCTGCGTACGCTGGCCCAGGAACGCACCGTGCTCACCAACAAGATCAAGAAAAGCCGTCTGGTGGCGCGTATCATTGATTCGCGCGGAAGAATCTATTTTCCTCCCCGCCAGGCGGTCACAGACGGTGAATTGATTGGTGTCCCCATCTCTCCCGGCGTGGTGCAGGGACGGGTTAAGGTGTTCCGCCACGCGACCGATAAGCAACTACTTCCCAGCGAGATCCTGGTGGCCCGCGCCACAGATCCCGGCTGGACGCCGTTGTTCATCCATGCCAGGGGCATCATCATGGAGATCGGCGGCGCATTACAACATGGTGCAGTTGTGGCGCGCGAGTACGGCATCCCGTGCGTTTCCGGCGTGGATGACGCCACCCACCTGCTGAAAGATGGTCAACTGGTGGAAGTGGATGGCTCGAACGGGATTGTCCGCATCTTGGATGGAGAAATCCCCACCAGCCAACCCATTTCTGAAGCCGAGAAGCAAAAGCAACAGGAGATACAGGCGAAACGCGAGAAAGATAACGCCCAACTCCAACGGCGGCAAACTCTTATGCGAACGATCCCCCTGGTGCTGCTACCGTTGCTGATACTGTGTTTGGCGGTTGTAGTAATTGCGCTCATTCAGTTGCTGATGGGAAAATCCTTTCCGCAGGTCGGGACCCACCTTGGGGAACTCTGGCAGGGTGGCAAGCCATACTTGATCATTCCGACAAACATAATGGGCGCCTTGATTCTGCTCTCCATTTTATGGAAGAACAGAAGAAAGATTATCAAGATCTTTGTTAAATAGTGAAGATCATGCAAGGACAAGAGAATATACATGATGACAAATAACCGCTTACAAGGAATGCAAGCATTCTTCGCTCTGCTGGGCGGTCAACTCATCTCGGTCGTCGGCTCCGGGATGACCCGCTTTGGGTTGAGCATCTGGATCTTGGCCAGGACAGGCGATACCAGCGCCTATACCACGATGATCTTCTTCGCAGTATTCCCCGCCGGGCTGGGGGCGCTGTTCACCGGTCCGTTCATTGACCGCTGGGATCGGCGCAAACTTTTTATCGGGGCGAATCTAATTGCCAGCCTGGCTATCCTGGTGATGGCAATTCTCTTTTTCACAGAATCTGTGACGCTCTGGTACCTGTACCTTGCCATGGCTATCAATGGGATCGCCAGCGCTTTCATTTCCCCGGCTATGCAGTCCAGCGCCCGCCTGCTGGTACCGAAAGAGAGACTGACCCGGGCCTCGGGGCTGAGCCAGTTGCTGCGCCCGATGGAGACCATCCTTGCGCCGAGCCTGGCGGGTTTGATCGTGAGCGCTTTCGGGCTGGAGATCGTATTCATCATTGACGTTATCACTTTCATTGTCAACATCCTCATTCTCATGATGATCACCATCCCGCGTCCCCCTCAAGCGGCAGAGCCAAGCGGTAGGATGAAATTTTGGGCTGAGTTGTCAGCCGGTTTCCGGTATCTCCGGGAGCGCCCGTCATTGCGCACGCTGCTGAGTCTATTTGCGATCACCCTGTTCCTGCTTCCCGGCATGGCGTATTCGCTGATTACACCGCTGGTTCTGAGCTTTGATGGTGAACAAGTGCTGGGCCTGATCCTTTCCGTTTTTGGGATCGGCTCCATCATCGGCGGTGTATTCCTAGCTTCCTGGCGTACGAATCACCGCCGCATGAACGGCATATTGGTAGCCCTCTCCGTTGCCGGGGCAGCGGTGATCCTGATGGGCATCTGGGAAAATCCCTGGACGATCGGCCTAGGTGTGTTCCTCACCGGGCTGAGCTTCGTATTCGTAACCGGGCTCAACCAGGTTATCTGGCAGGTGAAGAGCGCCCCCGAAATGCAGGGGCGCCTATTCGCCCTGATGGGGACGCTGGCGGTGGGCGGGCAGTCGCTGGGCATACTGGTTGCCGGGCCGCTGGCAGGGAAGATATTTCAGCCTATGTTGGAACAGGGAGGTTTGTTGGCAGAGACAATGGGCACCCTGATCGGCATTGGGCCAGGGCGCGGCATGGGCTTCATGTTCATTCTGATCGGTTTGACGGTGTTCGGGGTGGTGCTGGTATCCTGGCTGAAGCCTTCCATCCACCTGTTGGAAGACAGACTTCCCGATCATGATATTAGACAAGAAACCACATCATAGTTTGACACCTGGAGGAAAACCTTTGGGTTGACGGGAAGGCATTCGCTTGGAATAATGTCAGCTTCTCGGAGTAGATGATCACCCTCTCAACTATGGATTATCCCTATATACAGTATCCCCTTGGGGGCACAGGAACAAATAGTCCATATTTTCCATATGGTACTTTCTCATCGAATACGCTCTGATTTCAGAGCGTATTGGTTTTAAAAAGATTGGCCGGACGGTTTGCAGAATATGGATCGCAAAAGAATTTAGTCCATCTTCGAGATCTTGCGCCACCTGAATTTTGGCAATCGAATTCTCAAGAATGATCGATGGCGATACCAGTAAACAATCAGGGCAGAAGCAGGCGGGTCAGGGTGGTTTCGAGCCAAGTGGAATATCGTCCCTTGGAATAGTTTCGATCCCGGGTCAGTAATAGAAAAACTTCGGGGCTGGTGATTGTCCAAACCATTTCGGCTGCCAAAGGAATCTCCATCCCTTCATACAGACCACCGTTGCTTGCAAGATGCTTGACGAATGTGGTCATGTTTTCCAGGCGTTCTGTGAGCATATTTTGCATTAGGTCTGCGATCTCTTCCTCGGTCATTGCCGCAGACCGCACAACTTCAAAAAGTTTGGCGGCCCGTGCCAAAATTTCAGTGATCCCTCGGGAAAACATCATAACCTGGTAGCGCTGGTCAGTATCATGCAATACCGCCTGCGGCTCAGGTCTATCCAGTAGACGAATTGGTTGGTCATCTCCACCGATAGAAATATCCATTAAGTGAGACAGTACTTTTCGCTTGCTGCCGAAAATGGAGTAGACCGTTTCAGGCGCAACACCCGCAGCCTGCGCAATGGCATCGATGGTTGTCCCACTATAGCCACGCTCAAAAAACAAGCCCCGGGCAGCCTCGGCAATCTGGCGGCGCGTTTCGCGTGCTTGTGCCTGTCGTCGAGACGATTCATACTTGCGTTTGGTTGGGATTGATTTTGTCATTGCCTCTTGACTCATTTGTTATTTTATTATATCATAAGTATATTGATTACATCAATGGTGTATCAAAATTAACGTTTACAGGTAAAGGAGCTTATATGTCTACAGAACAGGAAAAAGATTTAACTGGTGAGGAAGAATTCTACCGAACCATTGTGATTGGCGGTGGGCAGGCGGGTCTGGCCGTTGGTTATTTCCTTGCACGCCAGGGTGAGAACTTTATCATCCTGGATAAGAATCCTAATACTGGCGATGTGTGGCGGCGCCGCTGGGAAAGTCTGCGCTTGTTCACGCCCAGCCAGTTCGACAGTTTGCCGGGAATGCCATTCCCGAAATCCAAAAATTATTTTCCGCCAAAAGATGAAGTCGCTGATTATCTGGAAGAATATGCCCGGCGGTTCAACCTGCCAGTACGTCACAACGTTAAAGTCGAGAGTCTTCGACGCAACGGTCAAAATTACCAAATCTCCGCAGGTGCAGCTAGATTCACTGCGAGGAACGTGATCGTTGCCACCGGACCATTCCAGGTACCTCATACCCCTTCTTTTTCCAAAGAACTTGATCCTGGAATCCTGCAATTGCATTCGAGCGATTACCTAAAACCAAAAAATATTCCTGTAAAATCCGTATTAGTAGTCGGTGCGGGGAATTCCGGCGCTGAAATTGCCATCGAACTTGCTAAAGCCGGCAAGCAGGTCTGGCTGGCGGGGCGCGACGTTGGACGCGTCCCGGCCAATTCACCACTTGGTAAACTCTTTGACGGCCGCCTGGTTTGGTGGTTCATGACTCATATGCTCACAGTGAAAACTCCAATCGGACGCAGGATGCAGGCGAACGTGCTCCATCACGGAACTCCGTTGGGACGAGCCCGTCGCGAGGAAATTGCCGGGACTGGCGTTATTTTTACCCCGCGCATGTCAGGCATCCAGTCTGGCAAACCACGGCTCGAAGATGGACGCATCCTGCCAGCCGATGGAATTATCTGGGCAACCGGGTTCCGACCAGATTACCGCTGGATTAAGTTGCCAATTTTCGACGAACGGGGTTCTCCGCAGCACTCACAGGGGGTCGTGCAAAGTGCCCCTGGATTGTACTTCATAGGACTTCCATTTCAAAAAGGGTTGAGTTCATCGCTGCTCGGTGGAGTGGGTAAAGATGCCGCCTATATCGGCGCGCAAGTCGCCCGTAATGGTCATTAACTGCAAATCTCACCCCTTTCCTTTAGCACTTTCAGAGTGCGGTGTGTTTCTCACCGATTTGATTGAGATACAGGCCTAAAACCTTGCTCATATCAAGATGTTACTGGATATTTAATCGGGATCTCAAATGCCACCCTCTTGCCCAACTATTATCCGTATATAAGGTATCCCCTTGGGGGCACACAATAATCCGCCCTTCAAGGCGGATTATGTTTTTTTCGGACTTAACGGCAAGTATTGGCAGCGGATGCCCTCCAGCACAGCGGCTTTGCCCCGCCCCTTATTCATAATTCACGTTAATTTATCGTCAGAGATTAGGGCACAATCTCATACCACACCCGGTAAAGATCTACATCAACTGAATACATTCTTCCCTCAGGATTTAACAGGCAAGCCGGGAAACCGGGGTAGTTAATGCGTACAACAACAATCTGATGAGAGCCGGGGACCTGGGAAGGAGAATAATGGACCGGAATGCGAGACCAGGCTGTGTTATTTGAAACAATCCCGTAAATCACCGGGGTTTCATCCGAAAAGGCGCTTTGCAAGTAATCATCCAATAGGATGAGGGCAAAAGGCTGCTCGTTTGCATTCGGTATGTCCGGATAATCAGAGATGACGATATCTTCATATCCAGCATAGATATAGAAATCTATCGGTTGCCCGATCGGAACCGGCAGGAGCGGGTTGGGATAATTCCAGTCCAATAATTCATTCCTCTCCAAGGATAATGAAAGGTCAACCACCACTTTGTCCATAACCCGTTTGAATAAAAACCGGTTGCCAGCTCTGAATTGGGTATAAAGCCGCGGGAGAAGAGAATCATCACCCCCCGACACCAGTGTGAAGCGATACGCCCAATTGGGATTTAAGCCAACATAATTCGGTTCCAGGTCCACACCGGGGAACCCAATCAGGTTAATATCATGGATACCAGGCTCAAGAGGCGGAATATCAAAAGTTAATGCCTCATCGTCACCAGGATAAATAAGAACATCGAAATATGGCAGCACATCATCACCACTGTTGAACTTTGTTGTGACCTGCTGCTCGTCCAATAGCAGGATAAAACGTATCGGAATTGGAGCCGTATCCCCTGGTCCGGTTCCCATATAATAATACCGGATTGTGGCAGTGACGGGTGTTTGTTCGGGAACTTCGTATGTATTGAGCGCCAGAAGGGTTCCATCTGAAATGCTTATTAACCCCATCGTTTGGCCGTAAGCTATGGGAGGGTTGGTTATCCAGGACTGCCACTTTTCACTATAGTAATCCGCAGGCAGGCTCCGAAAATACTCTTCGTCCGGACAGAGGGGTGCGTTTGCAGGTAAGAATTGCGACGAAGATAAAATCTCATCCAGCACAAAAGGCGTAGGGACTGTAAAGGGGGGCGTTACCGTTGAAGATGACGGATTGGAACCACAGGAGAATAGAACAAGGGGCAGAAATCCGAGCAGAAACGGGATGATTAAAAGTATATGCTTCTTCATGATTCAAGACCTATCCAGTATGCCAATATTTAATAGGGAGACGGAAAGGGCAAGGCATTACACGCTATCTGTCATGATAATGTTACTGGCTGTCATGGCAGGGTGGTGCTGAAAGGCACGGTTGGCTTCCACGACCAACCCCCAGCCTGAATGAATTGATGATAGGTTTGCACTGTGAAGGTACCATGAGGGTTGGTTTTCCAAGTGACCCGCCCCCAGAATATGTACCAGTTGTTATGTTAGTCCTGGAGCAGTGACAACTGGTTGCAGCGCCAACAGCCAGGCCTGTGGCACAGGGGGGCGATATCCCAAAGCGCTGTGTGGTCTGATGTGATTGTACTCCTCTCTCCAACGGGTGATCAGGGTTTTGGCTTCTTCCAGGGTGAAGAAGATCTCGCGACTAAGTAGTTCGTCCCGCATCTTGCCATTGAACGACTCAATATAGCCATTTTCCCAGGGGCTACCCGGCTCGATGTACAAGGGACGTACCTCCAGGCGGTTCAGCCAATGACGCAGTTGTTTTGCGACGAATTCGGAACCATTATCAGACCGGAGGTGAGCCGGAACGCCGCGCAGGCAGAAGAGCTCTGCCAGGCACTCCTGGACATCTTCGTGATTGAGCTTTCTTGCCACCCGGATTGCCAGGTATTCTCGGGTGTACTCATCGATCACGTTCAGGATCCGAAATGGGCGTCCGTCGTGGGTTCTTTCCAACACGAAATCATAACTCCAGACATGACCAGGGTATTCCGGTTTCAACCGCAGGCAGGATCCATCATTCAGCCATAATCGGCCTCGTTTCGGCTGTTTCTTGGGTACTATCAGCCCTTCCTGGCGCCAAATGCGTTCCACACGCTTGTGGTTGATATGCCAGCCTTCGAGCTGCAGCAGGGCTGTGATCCGCCGGTAGCCATAGCGACCATACTGGCTGGCCAGCGCAACGATCCGCTCGGTGAGCCTCGCTTCGTCATCCATGCCCTTGCCCTGGTAACGCTGGGTGGAGCGTGGTTGTTCTAATGCCCGGCAGACGCGTCGTTCCGAGACCCGGAACACTTCCTGCGCGTGTTCCACCGCCTGCCTGCGCCTGGTCGGGCTGGTCAGTTTCCCCGGACGGTCTCCCGCAAGATCGAGTTGTCCAGCGAAAGATCCGCCACCAACTTCTTCAGTTGGACATTCTCCCGCTCCAATTCCTTCAACCGGCGCGCTTGATCGGTACGGATCCCGCCGAATTCCTTCCGCCAGCGATAATAGGTTTGATCACTGATATTCAATGCCCGGCATACATCCCCCACCGTTTGTCCCTGGCTGAGAAGCACCTCTGCTTCCCGCAGCTTGCTGATGATCTGTTCTGTGGTGTTCTTCTTCGGCGGCATTTGACCTGTCTCCTTATCTGAATCCTAACATGAATGTTGGATCAGTTTTTGGGGGGCAGGTCAATGGCTGCATTTGAAGATACCATTCTACGTTACGCAGAAGCTGGTATCCGTGATTTTTGTTTCATTTATGCTTATGGGCTCGATCCATTTAAGGACAATGCCATCACAACTGAAGGTTTACTGAGGAGTATCGCTTTGGAAGCTATTCCAGCTATAAAAGAAAAGCTCTAATCAGCCTTTGATAAATAACACCCCTCTCATGTATGGATTATCCATATTATACAACACCCCCTTGGGGGCACAGGAACATACAGTCCATATGTCCCACACATTACACCCAACACGGGTGTATTGTTTTTAAAGCCCCGCCCTGGCACGCAAACTGCTGAAATCAGCTGCGCCAGCGAGAGGCCGAACGGGCAGCCCCACAACACAACTCCAGGGTCTGGAGAGTCAACTCCACGCCCGGCATCTCCAGCTCTCCCCAGAGGCGCTCGAGGAAGTATTCCATGCCTGGCTTTTCACGGATGAGCAAGGCTATTTCATCTCAGAATCAAGCGTTTTTCGCATTCTGAGGGATTTTGATCTGATCGAAAGTCCTGCATTCAAGATGATCTCCGCGAAGGACAAGTTCCAGCATCCCACGAAGCGTGTCAACGAGCTTTTGCAGACAGACTTCACCTACTTCAAGGTAATGAACTGGGGCTGGTACAACCTTTCCACGATCCTGGATGATTTCTCCCGCTGCATCCTGGCCTGGAAACTCACACCGACCATGAATGCCAGGGATGTCCAGGATACCCTGGAGATTGCCTTGAAAAAGACCGGGCTTGATCACGTGAATGTGCTCTCACGGCCGCGCTTGCTCTCAGACAATGGATCTTGTTACCTCTCTCATGACTTGGAGAACTGCCTGTAGCGAAAGCGCATAGTACACACCCGCGGTGCGCCCTACCATCCGATGACACAAGGCAAGATCGAGCGCTATCACCGCTCCATGAAGAACGTGGTGAAGCTACAGAACTATTATTCCCCGGAAGAGTTGGAACGAGAGATCGCACAATTCGTGGAGTACTACAACAACGAGCGCTTTCACGAGTCGTTGGACAATCTCACCCCGATGGATGTTTTCACTGGTAAGACAAAGGAGGTTTTGGAAAAGAGAGCAGAGATCAAACGACAGACATTACAGATCAGACGCATGCAGTATCTGCAGGCACGTGCAGCAGAAGTATAATAACCTTGGGCCGGGAAAGTGTTTCTTAGTGAATGCCAGCTTTTGTCTCAATTATTCTGACGACGTACAGCTTGGGCATGGCTCTTGGCCTCCTTCGAAAAGAACCAAGTTACCATATCCAAGCCTTTTCGTGAACTACTGACTAAACCATTGATAAACAAAACGCGAGCGTACGTTGGGTTATTTCAAGCAAATAAAAAGGAGCATGTTATGGCACCGGAATTTAATCGCAAGGAATATCTGGATAGTTTGACCCAGGCTCTACAAGTAAAAGATGAAGCGGGCAAACTGGGTACAGAACTGGCAAAGAATGGCATCAAGAATATTTTTCTCGTTGGATGTGGAGCGCCCAACCGTGAAATGGGAGCAATCAAATATTTTCTGGATCGGGATGCGAAGAAACTGGAGACCTACCTGTATTTCCCGGCCGAATTCATCAACCTGGCTCCTGCAAAACTGGGCCCCGATTCACTGGTAGTTCTGGCCACCCATTCTGGCACCACGCCGGAAATGATTCAGACAGCTGAATTCGTTAAACAATACAGCTGTAAGACTGTTGGCATTACCCAGTTTGCCGATTCACCCGTTGCTAATAATGTTCAACACGGGTTGATCTACGGGAAAAGTAAAGATGGCTATTCTGCAAAGTTCATGATTATCCTGGCCTTCTTGGCTTCCATTATGAAAGAAATAGAAAACTGGAAACTGGCCGATAGGATCATAAAGAACCTGAATGCCCTGCCTGGCGCTCTGGCTGACGCGGCCGAAGCCAGCGACCTCCGTGGTGCTGAAGAAGCCCGCCTGTATAAAGATGATGACTTCATGATGATCATGGGTTCCGGGCCAAATTACTCCACAGCTTATGCCTTTGGCGTTTGTGTTTTGATGGAAATGCAGTGGATGCGCACGTATGTGGGCGAAGCGGCTGAATTCTTCCATGGCCCGTTTGAGGTGCTTGATCAGAATACCCCGGTATTCCTGTTCAAGGGTGAAGATGCCTCCCGCCCGATCGTTGAGCGCGTTGAACGCTTCTGCAAGAAATATACTGAGCGCCTGGTGGTCTATGACTCAAAGGATTATGAGATGAAAGGCATCGATCCGGAAGTGCGCGCCATCGTAGCACCAATGATCCTTTCGAGCGCTGTGGATCGTTTCCCACAACACCTATCGGTGTGGCATAACCACCCGCTCTCCACCCGCCGCTATATGTGGAAATTCGAATACTAAAATGACGCGCATCCTAGGTGTTGGCGATAACACAGTAGATACCTATATCCATCGGCGCACCAAATTCCCTGGCGGAAATGCAGTGAATGTGGCTGTACTTGCGCATCGATATGGCGCTGAGGCTGCTTACCTAGGCTATGTGGGCAAGGATGAATCTGGTGTCTTAATCCTGAATTCCTTGCGGCAGGAGGGCCTGGATGTTTCTCGATGTAAGGAATTGGAAGGTATCCCCACTGCTTATAGCAGTGTGAGTGTGGTAGATGGAGATCGGGTTTTTGGTAAAAGCGATGCCGGAGCCTCTCAATATATCCGGCTGATGGATGATGATCTGGCCTACATTCGGACTTTCGATCTTGTCCATACGAGCGTTTACAGCTTTTTAGAAGAACAGCTTGTAGAATTAAAAACCGCCAGCCGCCTTCTTTCCTTCGATCTCTCGGATCGCTGCGATCAGGAATATTTACAGGCTGTTCTTCCGCATTGTGACATTGCCTTTTTATCCCTGGCTAATATCAACAACGATGAACGCGATCGACTGATGCGCATAATGATTTCATTAGGCCCGAAATTGGTGGTTATGACCCGGGGCAAAGAAGGCTCATGGGTTTATGATGGCATTACTTTATATCATCAAGATATTCTGCCAGTGGAAACAATCGACTCACTTGGAGCTGGTGATGCCTTCGCGGCGCGATTTTTGGTTGAAACTGCCCAGGGTGTTTCGATACAGGCAGCAATGAAACTGGCAGCTCAGTCTGCGGCTGAAAACTGTACCCATTATGGAGCCTATGGATACGGACAACCCTATTAATAACATTAACAGCCCTGTTGCAGAGAAGTCTGTTGATAAAAAGAAGACAGCCTCGAAAGAAAGCCCGTATCTGGCAACATGGTAATACCAAAACCGAACGGCGCATGTGCGGCGAATACCCCCCCACCGTCATCCTGCGTGTAAACCGCAAGCAGTATTATTCTGTGCTGGCAAAGGCTGATTCCGGGAATACCAATGCACTGGAAAACTTTGTCGGGCGTGCGGTGGAAAACAGCCTCAATCTTTATCTCGAAGCCTGCAAACCGGTGATCAAATCTCCCCAACCGGAAGAGGAATGGATCCCATTACGGGATGCCTGTATGGATACCCCCTACAGCCAGGAAGACCTCAGCCTGCTGGCGCGCCTGGGGCGCATTGAAGCTACGAAAAGGGGAAGGAATTGGTATGCCACGCGTCAGGCGATAAAAGCTTACCTCGCCTCTCTTTAATCCCCTCTCGCCTTTGTATTCCGTATATAAAGCATCCCCTTAGGGGCACAGGAACATATAGTCCATATATTCCATAAAGTACTTTCTTGTATTCTACGCTCTGCTTTCAGAGCGTAGAATTTTATCTTCTGGTACTTTTTGCCCGATATAGATTGCAAGAGCATTCAATCCATCTACAAGCTCGCCCCCCATTTGGCAGAGAAGCTGCTTCCGCCCAGGAAACCAAGACCGGTCAATCCCAGGGATTTGGAGATTTTCCGATTACACACCGTTGAAAAAAAGACGATCCGGGAATTGGCCAATAGGTATGATATATCGATGAAACGTGTCTGGGGAATATGCACGCGCATGCGGAAATGCGGCATCAACAAATCACGAGAAGATGTAGAATCGTTTTCAGAATGCCTTTCTTTGGAAGAGACAACGTGATATATTATTCGTGGGCATAAAATTTATTTAATAGCGTTTCGGTTAACCCATTTCTGTTTGGATATCAAAGGAGGTTCTACCATGTCCGAAGAAAGAACGTATACAGGATTGCGTCGTTTTAACCTGGTGATGGCCTTTCTGCACCTGGCGCAGGGCATCTTCATGATCGTCATCAGCAACGCCACCACCTTCCCGGTCTACACCAACTTCTTGCGTTTTGACCCGGCAAAGATGACCCTGGTCCCCAACCCGACGCTGGCGTACAACCTGCGCTTCGGCCCGGCAGTGGCAGTCTTCCTGCTGCTCTCCGCCCTGGCTCACTTTGCCCTGGCCACCTTCGGGTACAAGTGGTATGTGGCCAAGCTGAAGAGCGGGATGAACCCGGCTCGTTTCTATGAATATGCACTGAGCTCTTCGCTGATGATCGTGCTGATCGGCATGCTGGTGGGCGTGTCGGACCTGGGAGCTTTGATCCTGATGTTTGGAGTCAACGCCATGATGAACCTGTTCGGCATCGTAATGGAATTGCATAACCAGACCACCAAGAAGACAGACTGGACTGCATACATATACGGCTGCCTGGCCGGGATCTTTCCCTGGATCGTCATCTTTCTGTACTTCTATGGATCGCTGGGCTCCTCGGATGCCAAACCGCCGGCGTTCGTATATGCCATCGTTCCGACCATTTTCGTTTTCTTCAGCATCTTTGCAGTCAACATGGTACTGCAATATAAAAAGGTTGGCCCCTGGAAGGACTATCTCTTCGGTGAACGCATGTATATTGTCCTGAGCCTGTTAGCCAAGACGGCTTTGGCTTGGCAGATTTGGGTTGGTACTCTGCGACCCTGATCGTCTTCGGTAAATCAATCAAAAAAGGCCTCCACGGTCACAATGACCGCGGAGGCCTTTTGCTTTCCAATGAACTGGGTTGCATCAGGTACATCTTGCACAATCTGGGCAAGAGCTAGAGCACCAGAATTACCCCGAAGACTACTTCCACCGCCAGACTGATAATATTGGACTGCACCACCGATTTGTCCAGGAACATAGAAACGGTTCGCACGAGGGCAATGGCCAGATACATGATGCCCAGGGTTTGATAGACCGCCGGGATTCCAAGAATGAAGGGGGCGATGCCCAGGCCAATGAAAAGAGCACCCATCACGGCACGGATCTCGGTGATGCCGCGCGGTCCGGTGGCTTCCAGGCCGGTGAAGCCCTTGATCGAACGCGGCGCCAGCAGCGAGATGAAGCCGGTCGCCACAGTCCCAACGGCGCAGATGATTTTTAGGATTTGCAGGATATTCATGGATTTTCTCCAGTCTACGCTCGTTTCCCGTACCAGAAGCGCTTCCAATCCCCGCCGCTGGTTTGCAAGGCAATGAAGGTGTACAGGGCGCCGGCCCAAAAGCCCAGTACCATCATAAGGATGACCCAAATGATTGAAGGGAGCACTGCTTTCTCACGGAAGACGATCCAACACGAGAACAGGGTAAAGCCGACATACAGGTCCACAAGCGAGACAATCCCCCAGGGCATGGCGATCAGCTTCGCCCCTTCGGAGGAAAAATTCCCCACTGTGAAGCCGTAGATCAAAATGCCGGTCATGGCCAGAAGGCCCAGCAAGGCGAGAACTTTTGCAATCTTCATTTCCATTTCCTTTCTTTGAGCGTTATTACTTGCGAGGGAACCAGGGGATAAAAGCGCTGGTCTTGCGAATATATTCCTGATAGCCAGGGCGTTTCTCCAAGGTCTTTTCCAGCAGGGCCACGCCCGAGACACGCAGCAGGAACAGCGTCATCAGGATTGGACCGAAGATCGTCCACCAGCCCCCGGCAAAGGCCGCGATCAGATAGTAACCCCACCACTGGGCTGAATCGCCGAAGTAGTTGGGGTGACGGGTGTAGCGCCAGACGCCGCGGTCCATGACCTTGCCTTTGTTGGCCGGATCCGCCTTGAAGCGCGCCAGCTGCAAGTCGCCGACCGCTTCGAAGAAGAACCCGATGCCCCAAACGATCACCCCGAGGAAGTCGAACAGGATCAAATGGGCCGGTTTCGCACCGCGCTGTGCCGCCAGCAAGGGGGCGGAAATGATCCACATCAAAATACCCTGCAGCAGGAAGACCCGGAAGAAACTGAGCCACCACCAGCGGGTACCTGCTTCCTTGCGCCAGACCTGGTAGCGGAAATCCTCCGCCTTGCCCCAGTTGCGCCGGAGAATGTGCAGCGACAGGCGCAGCCCCCAGATCGTGACAAGGGCCCCGATCAGCCACTTGCGCAGCGGGAAACCATCCGGGGTGAGCGCAAAATAAACCCAGTTGGCGATCACGAACCCGGTCCCCCAGAAGATGTCCACAATGCTGGAATTTTTAAGTTGCAGGCTGATGAGCCATAGAATGGTCATGCAACCCAGGATGACCAGGAGAGCGATACCATATAGTTCAATAAATGACATGCGAATCCTCCTTGAGATTATTCTTTGGAGATACACGCGAAACCGATGACGCCTGGACCGATATGGGCGCCCAGGACCGGGGTGATCTCCTCCACCCAGATATCTCCCGCCGGCAGCAGGCTTCTGACCTCCTGCAGCAATTCTTCCGCACGCTGGCGAGCATGGGAATGCAACAGAGCTACTTTTTCGTAAGGGCCATACTCTTTGAGCAGCTCGACCAGCCGTTTTATGGCGCCTTTGCGTGTGCGCACCCGTTCGGCGGTCGGCTCGCCGTTATACATTTTCATGAAGGGTTTGATCTGCAGCAGGGTGCCAAGGGCAGAGATGGCGAAGTTCATCCGGCCGCTGCGCTTCAGGTATTCCAATGTGTCCAGGGCCGCAAAGACGTGGGTCCGGCGGATCTGTTCTTCCAGCAGGGCGAGGATTTCGCTCATTGAAAGTCCTCGGTCAGCCGCCTCGGCAGCCGCCAGTACCTGGAAACCGGTCCCCAGGCTGAGCTGGCGTGAGTCA